>Ga0116229_10002580_pt1 | contig 29387 bp, 28 predicted proteins | sample S1TSphgellanicum_3_FD_87313 | JGI IMG/M metagenome (GOLD analysis project Ga0116229, IMG submission 87313) | Host-associated microbial communities from peat moss isolated from Minnesota, USA - S1T2_Fc - Sphagnum magellanicum MG | ecosystem: Host-associated > Plants > Peat moss > Unclassified...
CGCGTGGATGCAGCGCTTGCCCTCGTAGAGCACGGTGAGCCTCGCGCCCTCCACCACCTCCACCGCCGGGGCCGTGGCGGAGACGGGCGCCCGCTCCGGCAACGATGCACTGGCCGCCGGTGCCGGGACGGTGGCGGGATCGGGCGCGTGGTCTGCCGGCGGCGCGCTCGCCGAGCGCCCCGCCGGCGCCCCGTAGCCCTGCTCGGCGGCAAAGCCCTGCCGGGCCCGGCGCTCCAGGTCCGTGAAGGCGCGCCATGCGGCGGCGATGCGCGGGTCCTGCGCCGGGTCCAGCTCGGCTGCGGCGGCCTGCAGTTCCCCGAGGCGCTCGGTGAAGTAGCGCCGCGCGCCGGGCCCCGGCGGCAGCGGCGCGGCGTCGCGCAGGGCCACGAACGAGACACCGGCGTGGCATTGCGGGTGCGAGGGTCCGGCCGGCAGGCGCGCGGTGCGCTGGGCCAGCGGCGTGAACGCGCGCATCAGGCCCAGGGCCAGGTCGACGGCCAGCGATTTTTCCGGCGCCGGCCGCGGCACCTGGTACGCGTACGCGATCAGGCGCAGCATCAGCCCGTAGGCGGCATTGGCGACGTCGGCGCTGGCCGCTGCCCCTTCGTCCTCGATCCACACGCGCCCGGCCGGGCGCATCGGCGTGCGCAGCACCGGGTTGACCGCCGCGGGGAACGCGGGCTCGAAGTCCGGGTCGGCGGCCTTGAGCGCGGCATGCTCGGCGCGGATCGCGGCGAACCTGTGAAAATGCGAGTCCACCGCGTCGGCCTGCGCGCCCTCCCCCTGCTCGACGATCGCCGCAAAGGCCGCCAGGGCGGTCTTCGCGCAGATCACCGGCCGCGCCGCGGGCAGGCCGGCCTCGGCGACGGAGAGCTGCAGGGCCGGGTCGCCGCAGAACACCGCGGCCTCGCCGCGGCGCGCCACGAGCGCGCGCAGTCCGGCGGAGAGCGCCGCGTAGAAGGCGCCCACGGTGTCGTAGTCCAGGCCCATGGGCGTGAGCCGGGTCTTGCGCACGGCGCGCGAGAACTGGAACTCCGGCGCATAGCCGGCGCCGTCGGGCTCCGTGGAATGGGCCGGCCGCTCCAGGTGGATGAAGTGCTGCAGCGTGGCCGCGTTGAACGGCGCCAGGCGCACCACGACCCCGGCCGGCAGCACGCCCGGGTCGAGCGGGAAGTTGCCGCGCCCGAAGCGCGGGGTGGCCCCCAGCGCGGACGTGATGTTCCAGACCATCACCAGGTGGCTCATCTCGTCGATGGCCACGTCCAGGATCGTGCGCCGCCAGCGCGCCACGGCCGCGGCCTGGGCCGCACTCAGGCCTTCGGCCTCGCCGTCCTTGAGGCTGCAGGCCGCATACAGGTAGGTGCACATGAGGTTGTGCTCGAGCTCGGCCGCCTCGTACAGCCCGTGCACCACGTGTTCGCGCGTGAGGGGCGCAGCGCCCGGCGCCGCGGGGGACGGCGCTGTGGCAGCAGCGGCCGGCGTCTCAGACCCTGACACGGTCATGGCAAAGATCCTCCGATGCGTAATCGGGCAACCATGCGCTGGAAACCGCCCGCTGGAAACCGCCTGCCGGGAACCGCACTGCGCGAACGGCGAGCCGGGAAGCGCGAATTGAGAACCTTCGCCCAGTGTAGTGTCAAGGGCCCCGCCGGGGCGAGCCCCGGGCACGCGATGCAGCGCCCGCGCGCCTACGTACACTTCGCCCGTGCGGGCCCCACCCGGATAGCCTCCCGCCCGCAGCCCCTCCACGCCGATTGCGATCACGCCATGCACGATCTCATACGCCTCGTCGGCCAGTATGGCCTGCAGCTGGTGTTCGCCTCGGTACTGCTCGAGTCGCTCGGACTGCCGCTGCCGGCCATGCCGGTGCTGATCGTGGCCGGCGCGCTGTCGGCGAGCGGGGCGCTGTCGCCCGGCGCGGCCTTCGTCGTGGCCATCGTGGCCAGCGTGGCCGGCGACCTGGCCTGGTACCTGCTGGGGCGGCGCTACGGCAGCGCCGTGCTCAAGACCCTGTGCCGCATCTCGCTGTCACCCGACTCCTGCGTGCGCCAGACCGAATCCTTCTACAGCCGCTGGGGCGCCCGCACGCTGCTGGTGGCCAAGTTCGTCCCCGGGCTGTCCACGGTGGCGCCGCCGCTGGCCGGCGCCATGCGCCTCGCCTTTCGCCCGTTCGCGCTCTACAGCACCGGCGGCGCGGTCATCTGGGTGGGCGTGGGCATGCTGGTGGGCGCGGTCTTCAGCGCCCAGATCGAGGATGTGGGCCGCTACGTCGCGCGCCTGGGCACCGCCGCCGTGTACCTCGCGCTCGCGTCCTTCGCCGTCTTCCTGGTCGTCAAGTGGTGGGAGCGGCGCCGCCTCTACCGCAGCTTGCGCATGGCGCGCATCTCGGTGGACGAGCTGCACCGGCTGATCGAGCGAACCCGCGCAGCCGGCACGCCGGCGCCGGACCGGGCCTCCGCGCCCGCCGCGCTCGCGCCCAGCGTGGTCATCCTGGACGTGCGCTCCGAAGCCGCGCGCAAGCTCGACGGACGCCGCATCCCCGGCGCGCGGCCGGTCGACATCGATGCCCCGCAGGCCTTCCTGCGCGACGTGGCGCCCCAGACCGAGGTGGTCGTGTACTGCACCTGCCCGAGTGAAGCCTCGGCGGCCAAGGTGGCGCGGATGCTGATGCGCAATGGCTTCACGCGCGTGCGTCCGCTCGAGGGGGGACTGGATGCGTGGCTGGCTGCCGGACACGTCGTCGAAGACGGCGAGACCTGGGGCAGCGAGACCCGAGGCGGCGCGGCATGAATGGGCGACGCACGATCGATGGCGGTTGCGGCGCAGCAAGTCCGGTGTTCCAATGGCGCGCAAGGCGCGCGCGCGCCCGGGCGTGTACCCGTGCCGGCGCCCACGCGACGCGCAAGGCCAGCCATGCCCATGAACGAAGACAGCAGCGGTGAGAGTGCGGCCGGGGCCGCCGGCACGCGGCCGGGAGCACGCGCCGCGCCTGGCGCCGCGGGCTCTGCTTCGGACGCTACCGCGGGCTCTGCGGCGCAGGCCGCCGCGGATGCCACCGTGCGCGCCACGACCCTCGCCGGCGATGATGCGTCGGCACATCCACCGCGAGCGCGCCGCGTCGTCGATCCCGACGGCCGCGCCCGCATCCAGGTCTCGGGCCAGTGGGTGCTGCGCGCGCTGCTGCCCCAGGCGGCGGCCCTGCACCGGCGCCTGATGGGATACGCGCGCGATGCCGGCGTGCGCTGGGACCTGCAAGGGGTGCAGACCCTCGACGCGGCCGGTGCCCTGCTGTTGTGGCGCAGCTGGGGCCGGCGCCGGCCCCAGGTGCTGCTGCGGCCCGAGCACGAGGCGGCCTTTGCCGACCTGTCGCCCGAGCCGGCGCCGCCGCCGCCGCGGCCGGTACACGATCCGCTGGCGCTGGTGGTCGGCATCGGCCGCAACGCGCTGGCGCTGGGCAGCCACCTGCAGCAGATCGTGCTGCTCTCCGGCCAGCTCGTGTTCGACGCGCTGCGGCTCGCGCGCAACCCGCAGCGCGTTCCCTGGCGCGAGATCTCGGCCAACGTCTACCGTACCGGCGCGCAGGCGCTGCCCATCATCGCCCTGGTGGGCTTCCTGGTCGGCATCGTGCTGAGCTACCTCTCGGCCAAGCAGCTGGCCTCCTACGGCGCCAACATCTACATCATCAACCTGCTGGGCGTGGGCATCGTGCGCGAGCTGGGCCCCATGCTGGCGGCGATCCTCGTGGCCGGGCGCTCGGGCTCGTCGATGACGGCGCAGCTGGGCGTGATGCGCGTCACCGAGGAACTTGACGCCCTCACCGTCATGGGCATCTCGCAGACCCTGCGCCTGGTGCTGCCCAAGGTGCTGGCCCTGGCCATCGCCATGCCGCTGCTCGTGCTCTGGTGCAACTTCATCGCGCTGCTCGGCGGCATGCTGGCCGCGAAGCAGGAGCTCGGCGTGACCTACCGCCAGTTCCTGCAGACGCTGCCCTCCACGCTGCCCGTGGCCAACCTGTGGCTGGGCGTGGGCAAGGGCGTGCTGTTCGGCGTGCTCATCGCCGTCATCGCCTGCCACTACGGCTTGCGCATCAAGCCCAATACCGAAAGCCTGGCCGCGGGCACCACCGACGCGGTGGTCGCCTCGATCACCACGGTGATCCTGGTCGACGCCGCCATCGCCATCATTTTCTCCTCCGTGGGGCTCAGGTGAGCAGCAGCTGCATCATCGACGCCCGGGGCATCACGACGCGTTTCGGCGCCACGGTCGTCCACCGCGACATCGACCTGTGCGTGCGCACCGGCGAGGTCATGGCCCTGATCGGCGAGTCGGGCAGCGGCAAGACGACGCTGCTGCGCGAGCTGCTGGGCCTGAGCCGGCCCAGCGCCGGCACCATCCGCGTGTTCGGCGTGCCACTGCAGGGCTGCTCCGAGGAGGCGCTGGCCCTGAACCGGCGCCGCTGGGGCGTGCTGTTCCAGGAAGGGGCGCTGTTCTCGGCGCTGAGCGTCTACGACAACGTGGCGCTGCCGCTGCACGAGCTGCGCGCCCTGCCCGAGGACGTCGTGCGCGAGCTCGTGATGCTCAAGCTCGCGCTGGTGGAGATCGACACCGCCAGCGCGTCCAAGCTGCCCGCCCAGCTCTCCGGGGGCATGGTCAAGCGCGTGGCGCTGGCGCGCGCGCTGGCCCTGGACCCGGAGCTGCTGTTCCTGGACGAGCCCACGGCCGGGCTCGATCCGGAGCGCAGCGCCGGCTTCGTCGCGCTCATCGAGCGCCTGCGCCGCGAGCTCAATCTCACGGTGGTGATGGTCACGCACGACGTCGATACGCTCATCGCCCTGGCCGACCGCGTCGCCGTGCTGGCCGACCAGCGCCTGATCACCGTGGGTCCGCTGTGGGACGTGGTCAAGTTTCCGCACGACTTCGTGCGCAGCTTCTTCCTGGGCCACACCTCGCGCTGCGAGCAGGAGAAGATCGACGACTTTCGCCGTGGCCTGGTGCAGTCGCGCCGGGCCGCCTGAGGCGCGCACGCCATCGCCATGTCCCGCACGCACGCCGGGCAGAACCCCACCGCCGTTTCGCCCCCGAAGGAGGCCGCCGTATGGAAAGCCGCTCGAACGTGATCGCCGCCGGGATCTTCGTCATCCTCTTCACCGCGGGCCTGCTCCTCGCCGCGCTGTGGCTCACGAGCGACCGCCTGGACCTGGTCCAGTACCGCGTGATCTCGGACATCCCCGTCACCGGGCTGCACCCCAAGGCCGCGGTGCGCCTGCGCGGGGTCGACGTGGGCCACGTCGACACGATCGCCTTCGATCCGCACTCGTCCAAGGGCGTGTTGCTCACCATCTCGGTCGACCGCAGCGCGCCGATCACGCGCGGTACCTACGGCCAGCTCGCCTACCAGGGCGTGACGGGCCTCTCCTTCATCGCCCTGGAGGACGACGGCAGCAATCCGCAGCCGCTGGCCCCGGACAGCGCCGGCGCCGCGCCGATTCAGCTGCGCGCCTCGGTGCTGGAGCAGATCACGGCCTCGAGCCAGGAACTGCTCAAGGGCGCGGTGCTCGCCACCACCCGCATCAACGCGCTGCTCAGCACGGAGAACGTCGCCAGCCTGGGCGCCGCCTTGCGCAACACGCAGGCCGCCACCGAGCATATCGCCACGCTGGCGGCCGAGCTGCGGCCGGCGGCACGCTCGCTGCAGGGCGTGGAGACCGACGCGCGCAAGACCTTCGGCCAGGTCGACCTGCTGCTGGGGGACCTGCGCGGGGTGTCGGCCGAGCTGGGCAAGCACCTGGGCGCCATCGACGAGGTGGGCCGCGGCGCCGAATCCGTCGGCGCGGCCAGCCGTGCGCTGCAGACGGCGCTGGTCGGCGAGACCCTGCCGCGTCTCTCCGGCGCGATCGACGACCTGGCCCGCACCTCGCGCACCTTCGACCGTGTACTGCTGGACATCGACACGCAGCCGCGCAGCCTGCTGTTCGGGCGCGGACCGCCGCCGCCCGGGCCGGGCGAGCCCGGCTTCGCCGCACCCGGCGGAAGCCGCTGATGCGCCGCGCCTGGCGCTTGGCCGGCGTGGTCCTGTCCAGCGCGCTGGCGCTGGCCTGCAGCACGCCCGATCACCCTGCGGCCCGCTACGACTTCGGTCCGGCGCGTCCCGGCGTCGACGCGGGCGCGGGGCTTGCGGCGGTCTTTGCCCAGGTCGTCGCGCCCCCGTGGCTCGACAGCCCGGCGATCGTCTACCGACTGGCCTACGACGACGCCGAGCGGGTCCAGTCCTACGCCCAGAGCCAGTGGGCCGCAACGCCGGCCGGCCTGCTGCAGCAGCGCCTGCGCACGCAACTGGGCCTGGCGGCCATGCCCGCGGCATACGGCGGCACCGCGCAGGGCGGCGTGCTGCGCGTGGACCTGGACGAGTTCGACCAGGTCTTCGATTCGCCCCAGGCCAGCCGCGTGCGCCTGCGCGCCCAGGTGAGCCTGTTCGACGTGGCGCGCGGGGTGGTGCGCGCCCGGCGCAGTTTCCTCATCGAGCAAGCGGCGCCAACGCCCGATGCGCTCGGCGCCGTGCACGGGCTGCGCGCGGCGGTCGACCAATTTGCCGGCGAACTGCAGGCTTGGCTGGGCTCGGCCTTGGTCTCGCCCGCGGCGCCGGCCACTGCGGCACCCGTGGCTTCCCCTTGACGCGGGCGGTGTCAATGCCGCCGGGCCCTGCACGCGCCGCGCGGGTTCTCCCGAGTTGCGCTGCCGCACTGCAGCACACCGCCGGCATGACCGGCTGCGCTTGCGGCCGCGTTCCCCGCGGCCGTGCGGCTTTGCCTAAAATTGACTCCGGTCAAGAGCATTTGGCTCGAAAAGTTCGACAGTGCAGACCGCCGGATGCCACACGATGCGCATCCGCCGCGGGGACAGCCGCGGCGGAAAAGAAGAATTAAAGAGACCATGGAGACCCGCAAGATGAACGCCAGACAAGAGGCGCTGCCCGGCGCCGCCACGACGATCGCCATCGATCCGGGCATCACGCACCAGCCGTGGTTCCGTTGGAGTCAACTCGTCATCGGCATCGTCTGCATGGCGCTGGTGGCCAACCTGCAGTACGGCTGGACGCTGTTCGTCAACCCGATCGAAGCCAAGAACCACTGGGGGCTGGCGACGATCCAGTGGTCCTTCTCGATCTTCGTGATCGTCGAGACCTGGTTCGTGCCCATCGAGGGCTGGCTCGTGGACCGCTTCGGCCCGCGGCCGGTGGTCGCCGGCGGCGCCTTGCTGGCCGGAATGGGCTGGGTCATCGATTCGATCGCCACGTCGGTGCCGGAGCTCTACGCGGCGGCGGTGATCGCGGGCCTGGGCGCCGGCTGCGTGTACGGTACCTGCGTCGGTAACGCCCTGAAGTGGTTCCCCGACAAGCGCGGCCTGGCCGCCGGCCTGACGGCCGCCGGCTTCGGCGCGGGCGCCGCGGCGACGGTGATCCCCATCGCCAGCATGATCAAGAGCTCGGGCTACGAGCAGACCTTCTTCTTCTTCGGCGTCTTGCAGGGCGTGGTGATCTTCCTGCTGGCCCTGTTCCTGGTCAAGCCCACGCCGCCCCGGGGCGTCGTCGCCAAGCCGCGCATCGTCATGAGCCGGATCGACTACACGCCCGCCAAGATGCTCGCGACGCCCGTGTTCTGGCTCACCTATGCGCTGTTCGTGGCCGTGGCCGCAGGCGGCCTGATCGCCACCGCGCAGATCGCGCCCATCGCCAAGGACTACGGCCTGGCCAACCTGCCCGTCAGCCCGCTGGGCCTGTTCACCATGGGCTTGCTGCCGCTGACGCTGATGATCGACAACCTGTCCAACGGCTTCACGCGCCCGCTGTGCGGCTTCATCTCCGACCGCATCGGGCGCGAGAACACCATGTTCTTCGTCTTCCTCGGCGAAGGCCTGTCCCTGCTGGGCCTGATGCAGTTCGGCCACAATCCGGTGCTGTTCATGGTCTTCGCGGCCGGGACCTTCCTGTGCTGGGGCGAGATCTTCTCGATCTTCCCGGCGCTGGTCGCCGATACCTTCGGCAGCAAGCATGCCGCCGCCAATGCCGGCACCATGTACACCGCCAAGGGCACGGCCTCGCTGCTGGTGCCGCTGGCATCGGCGCTGTCGACCGGCGGAAACTGGGACCGCGTCTTCATCTTCAGCGCGTCGATCTCCATCGTCGCCGGCATCGTCGCCAAGCTCTTCCTGCTGCCGCTGCGCAAAAACACGATCCACGTCGGCAACACGCGCGGCTTTTCGTAGGGGAAGCGCGGGCAAGGTCTCCCCGCGCCCGCGCCCCCACCCCCTCTCCCGCTCTCGGGAGAGGGCGTTTTTATCCGCAACCGCACATCGATTCGTTCCGCTTCTTGACCACGGTCATAGGCAAGCGGCTCCCTTCGCGCTCATCATGTCCGATGCACCTCGACGGTGTTGAGAAAAAAAAGGAGAGCCATGTCTTCCGTACTCGAAAGCCGCGCGGCAGGCGCGTCGACCACCACTGCCGACGACACGCTCAAGCAGAAAAGCCGCGACGCCAACGTCATATCCGGCGGCCACCTCGTCGCCCGGGCGCTCAAGAACGAGGGCGTCGATACCATCTTCACCCTCTGCGGCGGCCACATCATCGACATCTACGACGGCTGCGTCGACGAGGGCATACGCATCATCGACGTGCGCCATGAACAGGTGGCCGCGCATGCCGCCGACGGCTACGCGCGCCAGACCGGCAAGCTGGGAGTGTGCGTGACCACGGCGGGCCCGGGCTGCACCAATGCCGTAACCGGCGTGGCCACGGCGTTTCGCTCCGAGACGCCGATGCTGCACATCGGCGGCCAGGGCGGCATGACCCAGCACATGATGGGATCGCTGCAGGACCTGCCGCACGTGGACATGATGCGGCCCATCACCAAGTTCGCCGCCGGCGTGCGCTCGACCGAGCGCACCGCCGACATGGTCTCGATGGCCATCCGCGAAGCCTTCAACGGCGCGCCCGGTCCCTCCTACCTGGAGATCCCGCGCGACGTGCTCGACCGCGAGATCGACATCAAGACCGCGGTCATCCCCGAGCCGGGCCGCTACCGCGCCTCGACCCGCTCGATCGGCGACCCCAAGGACATCGAGCACCTGGCCGACCTGCTCGTCGACGCCGAGCGCCCCGCCATCCTCTACGGCCAGCAGGTCTGGACGGCGCGCGGCCAGGACGAAGCCGTGGCGCTGCTGCGCGGGCTGGACATCCCGGGTTACTTCAATGGCGCCAGCCGCGGGCTGCTGCCGCCCAACGATCCGCACCACTTCGACCGCACGCGCTCGCAGGCCTTCGCCAAGGCCGACGTCATCGTCATCGTGGGCACGCCGTTCGACTTCCGCATGGGCTACGGCAAGCGCATCGGCAAGAACCTCAAGCTGGTGCAGATCGACATGAACTACGCCACGGTGGGCAAGAACCGGGACATCGACCTGGGCATCGCCGGCCATCCCGGCGCCGTCCTGGGCGCGGTGCTGCAGGCCGCCTCGGGACGCATCAAGAACGACAAGCGCCAGGCCCGCCAGGCCTGGATGCGCGAGCTCATGGCCGCCGAACACGTGGCCACGGAGAAGCTCATGCCGCTGTTCAAGTCCGACAACGCGCTCATCCACCCCTACCGCGTGGCCTACGAGATCAACGAGTTCCTGGCCGATGACACCGTCTATATCGGCGACGGCGGCGACGTGGTGACGATCTCCGCCCAGGCGGTGCGGCCGCGCCGGCCGGGCCAGTGGATGGACCCGGGCGCGCTCGGCTCGCTGGGCGTGGGCACCGGCTTTGCCATCGCCGCGGGCCTGGCCAATCCCGAGAAGGAGGTGCTGTGCTACTACGGCGACGGCGCCTTCAGCATGACCGCCTTCGACATGGAGACGGCCAACCGCTTCCAGGTGCCCTACATCGCGGTGGTGGGCAACAACTCGGCGATGAACCAGATCCGCTACGGCCAGCTGGCCAAGTACGGCCAGGAGCGCGGCAACGTCGGCAACCTGCTGGGCGACGTGCCCTACGGCCGCTTCGCCGAGATGCTGGGGGGCTACGGCGAGGAAGTGCACGAGCCGGCGCGCATCGCCGGCGCCCTGCAGCGCGCCCGCGAAGCCGTGCGCAAGACGCGCCGCTCCGCGGTCGTCAACATCTGGGTCGACCCGTCCGTGTATGCGCCCGGCACGATGGCGCAGACGATGTACAAGTAATCCACGCACAGAGGAACGAGATCATCATGAGCAAACCGCTGGAAGGCATCCGCATCATCGATTTCACGCACGTGCAGGCGGGCCCCGCCTGCACCCAGCTGCTGGCCTGGTTCGGGGCCGACGTCATCAAGGTCGAACGGCCCGGCTCGGGCGACGTGACGCGCACGCAGCTGCGCGACATCCCGGACGTCGACGCGCTCTACTTCACCATGCTCAACAGCAACAAGCGCTCGCTGACGCTGGACACGAAGAAGCCCGAGGGCAAGATCGTGCTCGAGAAGCTCATCAAGCAGTCCGACGTGCTCGTGGAGAACTTCGGCCCCGGCGCGCTCGACCGCATGGGCTTCTCCTGGGAGCACATCAAGTCGCTGAACCCGAAGATGATCGTGGCCTCGGTCAAGGGCTTCTCCGACGGCCACCACTACGACGACCTCAAGGTCTACGAGAACGTGGCCCAGTGCGCCGGCGGCGCGGCCTCCACCACCGGCTGGTGGGACGGCCCGCCGACCATCAGCGCGGCGGCCCTGGGCGACAGCAACACCGGCATGCACCTGGCCATCGGCATCCTCACCGCGCTGATCGGCCGCGACAAGACCGGCAAGGGACAGCGCGTGGCCGTGTCGATGCAGGACAGCGTGCTCAACCTGTGCCGGGTCAAGCTGCGCGACCAGCAGCGCCTGGACCGCCTCGGCTACCTGGAGGAGTACCCGCAATACCCGCACGGCACGTTCAGCGACGTGGTGCCGCGCGGCGGCAACGCCGGCGGCGGCGGCCAGCCGGGCTGGGTGCTCAAGTGCAAGGGCTGGGAGACCGACCCCAATGCCTACATCTACTTCACCATCCAGGGCCACGCCTGGGAGCCGATCTGCAAGGCGATCGGCAAGCCCGAGTGGATCACCGACCCGGCCTACACGACGGCGCGGGCGCGCCAGCCGCACATCATGGACATCTTCGGCACGATCGAAGCCTGGCTCGCCGACAAGACCAAGTTCGAGGCGGTGGACATCCTGCGCAAGTTCGACATCCCCTGCGCGCCGGTGCTCACCATGAAGGAGCTGGCCAACGACCCCTCGCTGCGTGCCAGCGGCACCATCGCCGAGGTCGACCACAAGGCCCGCGGCAAGTACCTGACGGTGGGCAGCCCGATCAAGTTCTCGGACATGACGCCGGAGATCACCGGCTCGCCGCTGCTGGGCGAGCACACCGACGAGGTCCTGGCCAGCCTGGGCTACAGCAAGAGCGAGATCGCCGCGCTGCACGCCGAACACGCGGTCTAGGGCCGGCCGGGAGCGCGCGTGCAGGACGCCACGGTCGCGCCGGTCGACCTGCTCCAGCTCGTCCAGTCGGCCGGCGATGCGATCGTCGTCAGCGACGCCGGCGGCCGGATCACGCTGTGGAATCCGGCCGCCGAGCGCATCTTCGGATACACGGCGCAGGAAGCGCTAGGGGGCTCGCTCGACCTCATCACGCCGGAGCGGCTGCGCCAGCGCCACTGGGACGGATACTACGAGTCCATGCGTACCGGCAAGACTCGGTACGGCACGGAGGTGCTGCGCGTGCCGGCGGTGGACAAGCACGGCAACGCGCTGTCGATCGCCTTCACCATCGCGATGCTGCACGCGCCCGACGGCAGCTTGACGGCGATCGCGGCATTCATGCGCGACGAAACCCGCAAATTCCACGAGGACCGGGCGCTGCGCAAGCGCCTGGCCGAGCTCGAAGCGCAACGGGGCGGCCAAGCGCCGGGGGCGTGAGCCCGGCGCAAGGGGGGCTACGCCGCGATCCCGGACGCGTGTACGATCCCGCGATCGCTTCCCCCCAAGCCCGGACCGATGGACCTGCTCGTCGTCCACGCTTTCGACATACCCCCGCAAGCCTGGCGCAACGGCGCGGGCCAGACACGCGAGTTGCTCGCCTGGCCCGATGCCGCCGCATGGCAACTGCGCATCAGCCTGGCCGACGTCACGCAGGGCGCCCCCTTCTCCGCCTATCCCGGTGTCGAACGCTGGATCGCGGTGGTCGAGGGCGCGGGCGTCGAGCTGGATCTGGCCGGCCAGACGTACCGGCTCGACACGGGCAGCGAGCCGCTGCGCTTCGACGGCGCCGAGGCGGTGCAGTGCCGCCTGCTCGACGGGCCGACGCGCGACCTCAATCTGATGAGCGCCAGCGGCCACGGCCGCATGGTGCCGGCGCAGTCCGGCGCCGCGTGGACCAGCGCCATGCCCCAGCGCGGCATCTTCACGCGCATGCCCGGCGTCTGGAAGGGCGAGGCGCACGGCGGCCTGGTGGACCTGCCTGCCAACGCGCTGCTCTGGTGCGCAGCCGCGGCCGATGCGCGCTTCGTGTTCGAGGCGCACGACGGTGCGGCGGTCAATCCCGCGCTGTGGCTGGGCTTTGCGCCCGGCCGCGCCAGTACCGGGTTACGCTAGGGCCATCACAGCACACCTGCCGGGCCGGCGCCACGAACGGCCGTTGCCGGCACGCACGGAGCACCGATGGAAGCGGCACGACTGCACGACCTGAGCGGCGGCGAGGAGATCCCGGCGTCGCTGCTCGAGCGCACCGAAGCGGACCTGAGCGCGTTCACCGAGAAGGTCAAGCCGATCATCGCCGCCGTACGCAACGAAGGCGACGCCGCGCTGCAGCGCTTCGCGCGCGCCTACGACGGGGTCACGGCCGCGACCATGAGCCTGCGTGCCACGGCAGCCGAGTTCGACGCGGCCATGGACCTCGTGCCGCGCGAGGTGGTCGCCGCGCTCGAGCATGCGATCGACAACATCCGCCGTTTCCATGCCGCGCAGATGCCGGAGGAGATGTGGTTCAAGCAGATCGAACCCGGTCTCTGGACCGGCGAGCGGTACACGCCGATCGATTCGGTCGCCTGCTACGTGCCGCGCGGCAAGGGCGCCTTCCCCAGCGTCGTCAACATGACGGCGATCCCGGGCGTGGTCGCGGGCGTCCCGCGGCTGGTGATCGTCACGCCGCCCGGTCCTGACGGGACCGTCGATGCCGGCACGCTGGTGGCGGCGCGCCTGGCCGGCGTCACCGAGGTCTACAAGTGCGGCGGGGCCCAGGGCGTGGCGGCCGTTGCGTACGGGACCCAGACCGTGCCGCGCTGCCTGAAGATCGTCGGGCCCGGAAGCCCCTGGGTCGTGGCGGCCAAGCGCCAGCTCGCCGACGTCATCGATCCGGGCGTGCCGGCCGGCCCCAGCGAGTCGATCATCCTGGCCGACGACACGGCCAGCGGCGCGCTCGCCGCGCTCGACCTGCTGATCGAGGCCGAGCACGGCCCCGATTCCTCGGCCTTCCTGGTGACCCCGAGCCGCCGGCTCGTCGCGCAGGCGCAGGAGGCGCTGCAGACCTACTGGCGCCAGATGGAGCCCCAGCGGGCGCAGTTCTCCCAGGCGGTGCTGCGCGGCGCGCATGGCGGCATCGTGCTCACGCGCGATTTCGATGCGGCGATCGCCTTCGCCAACGCCTACGCCCCCGAGCACATGGAGGTGCTCGCGGCCGAACCGATGGCCGTGCTCGGGCGCCTGCGCAATGCGGGCGAGATCCTGCTGGGTCCCTACAGCGCCATCTCGCTGGCCAACTACCTGCTGGGGCCCAATGCCGTGCTGCCCACCGGCGGCAAGGCCCGCACCGCCTCGCCGCTGTCGGTCTTCGACTACCTCAAGCGCAGCTCGGTGGCCCACGTGACGCGCGAGGGCTACCCGCGCGTGGCGCCCGACACCGAGTGCCTGGCGCGCTACGAGGGCTTCGACGCCCACGCGCGCGCCGTGTCGGCGCTGCGCCCGCCGCTGCTGCCCGGCTGAGCGCCCGGCTCCGACCGCCCTGGCATGCGCAGCGCGGCATTTTGCCTCGCGGACAAGGTGGCGCTCGTGACCGGCGCCGGCCGCGGCATCGGGCTGGCGATCGCCACGGCGCTGGCCCAGGCCGGGGCCGCGGTGGCCCTGGCGGGCCGCGATGAAAGCGCGCTGCAACAGGCCGGCGCCACGCTCGCCGAGGGCGGCGCGCGGGTCGCGCACGCGATGCTCGACGTGGCCGACGCCGGCGCCATCGACCGGGCCTTCGACCACGTGCTGTCCTGCCTGGGCCGGATCGACATCCTCGTCAACAACGCCGGTGTCGAGCAGGTGTGCCCGGCGCTGGACGTCAGCGAGGCGCTGTGGGATCGCATCGTCGACATCAATCTCAAGGGCGCGTTCTTCTGCGCCCAGGCCGCGGCGCGGCGCATGCCCGGCGGCGGCAGCATCCTCAACGTGTGCTCGCTGAGCTCGCAGATCGGCATCCCCACCGCGGTGCCGTACGGGTCGTCCAAGTCCGGCCTGGCCGGCATGACGCGCGCCCTGGCCGCGGAGTGGGCGGGCCGCGGCATCCGCGTCAACGGCATCGGGCCGGGGTACTTTCGCACCGCGCTCACCGAGGGCTTCTACGCCGACGCCGCCTGGCAGGAGCGCACGCTGCGCCGGATCCCGATGCAACGCTTTGGCCGCCTCGATGAGCTCGGTGGCGCGGCGGTCTTCCTGAGCTCGGACGCGGCCTCGTATATCACCGGGCAGGTGCTCTACATCGACGGCGGGATGCTCGCCGCGCTCTGAGCGCCGTCGCCAATCGCCCCCGCTAGCCTCATGGGAACAAAGGCAGCGAGCGCCAAGACCCGGCAGGGCCGCCCCGGGCGCCGGTGCTAAGCTCGATTGCAGTGCCTGGGTCCCCCGCCCGTCGTGCAGGGGGTCGGGCGTCCACGCGTTTTTGACGGGGGAGCACGATGGAAGCTACACGGGAAAAGCTGGTCGGTGACGTACGCGAGGTGCTCGCCGACGTCGATTCACTGTTTCGCCAGGCCGCGGCCGCCGGCGGGGACGAGGCGCGCCAGTTGCGCCGGCGGGCCGAAGAGCTGCTCGAGAAGGCCCAGGACCAGTTCGCCACCATTCGCGAGGAGGTCGTGAACCGGGGCCGCGATACGGCGCGCGCGACCGACGAATGGGTGCACGACAACCCCTGGAGTTCGATCGGCGCCGGCGTGGCCATCGGCCTCGTGATCGGCTTCCTGATCGCGCGCCGCTAGGCGCCGCCCCGTACGGCGTGCCTGCCATCGCCCCGACGAGCCTGCGCCGTGCGGCCGATGCCGTCATGGCGCTGCTGCTCGCGCGGGCCGAGTTCGCCAGCGTCGAGCTGTCCATCGCGGTGCAGGGCGCGCTGCGCTGGCTGCTCATGGCGCTGGCGAGCTGCGTGATGGGCATGCTCGCGCTGATCGCGCTGAGCGCCGCCATCGTGCTGGGGCTGTGGGATCGCCTGGGCTGGTACTCGGCGCTGCTGCTGGCGCTGCTCTACTGCGCCGCCACGGTCCTGCTGGTGCAGCGGCTGATGGCTGCCCTTGCGCAAGCGCGCCCCTTGCTGGCGCAGACCTTCCTCGAGCTGGCCAAGGACCGGGCGGCCCTGGCCTCGCTCGATCCGGCGCGGCCCGCACCGGAGGCACCCGAAGATGCTTGATGCCGATGGCCGCGGCGAGCCGACGCTGGTCGAGCGCCTGGAGCAGCTGCGCGTCAAGGGCGCACGCCATCGGCTGGCCATGATCGTGGCGCTCGCGGAGCTGCGCGAGGACACCGGACGCCTGCGTGGAGCGGGCGGCATCGCCATGGGTATCCTGCGCGCCTTCTCGCGGGGCCGCGTCGGCGGCGGTATCGCCGGTGGGCTCGCCGACGGCTTGGCCAACGGTTTGGCCAACAGCGTCGCCGGCTGGATCGGCCAGTTGAAGCGCATGCGCTGGCTGCTGCCCTTGCTGAGCTCGGCCCTGTCCAGCAAGGGTTCGCGCCGGGTGATGCGCGCACTGCGCGGCGGTCTCGAGGCCGTCACCCTGGGTGTGTTCATCTATGGCCTGCTGCGCCGTTTCCTGCGCCGCCGGGCCGATCGCATGGCATCGGAGAGCGCGGATGCGGCCGAGCAGGGCTGAGCGCGGCCCCCATTGGTGCCGGCGCGGGGTCGAGGCGCGATGAGCGGCCTGCTGACGCTGGTTCTTTGGTTCATCCTCTTCGTGCTCTGCTGGCCGCTGGCGCTGCTCGCGCTGCTGCTCTGGCCGTTCCTGTGGCTGCTGGCGCTTCCGTTGCGCCTGCTCGGCATCAGCGTCGAGGCGCTGTTCGCGCTGCTGCGCAGCCTGTTGCTGCTGCCGGCGCGCATCCTGGGATACCGGCCCCAGCGCTGAGGTACCCGCATCCGGCGCCCGCATCTGGCGCCGGCGCGCCGGCAAGCGGCGCCGCCAGGGGGCACTTCGTCGCACCGCGCTGGCCGGGGCGCTGCCGCGCCGGCACAGTACGGCCATCGCCCACCCCCCAAGGAGCAAGACCATGGTCATCGACATCCTCACGCACACCCCGCTGTGGGTCTGGGGCCTGCTGGCCGGCGTGCTGGCGCTGGGCCTGGCCCAGACCCGCAGCCGCGAGCTCGGCGTGGGCCGCGTCACCGTCGTGCCGCTGATCCTGGCCGCCCTGTCGCTGCTCGGCGCCGCCAGCGCCTTCGGCGTGACCCTGCTGGCGCTGGGCGGCTGGGCCGCCGGCTTCGCTCTGGCCTACCGCTACGCCGGCCCCGCCGTGCGCGCCCGTGGCGCGACCTGGTCGGCGCAGCGCCAGCGCCTGCACGTCCCGGGCAGCTGGGTGCCGCTGTGCCTGATCATCGGGCTCTTCCTGCTCAAGTACGCGGTGGGCATCGCGCTGGCGATGCAGCACGCGCTGGCCGCGGACCCGGTCTTCGCGGGGGCCTGCAGCGTGGCCTATGGCGCATTCGCCGGGCTTTTCAGCAGCCGCGCGCTGGCCCTGCGCAGGCTGTCCCGCGCCAGCGCCGGGGACGCCAGCGCGGACGCAGGCACCGCTGCGCCGATTGCGTGATTGCCGGCGCCCGGGCACCTCGGGCAGATCGGGCACCTCAGGCACCTCAGGCACAATCACCCATCATGTCACCAGCCAGCAACGGCACGGACGTCGAACTCCCCGAACGGCGGGCCCTCCCCTTGCTGGCGCGGGCGCTGATCAGCGCCGCGTATGGGCTGGCCATCGGCGCCGCGATCGCCTTCCTGCACGGCCAGGACCTCGTCACGACGCTCGTCTACGCGCTGTGCATCTCCCTGCTGTGCTGGGGCTGCCTGGACGTCGGCCGCCGCCAGCTGGCTCGCTGGTTGCTTGCACGGGGCGGCGCGGGCAACGTCGACGCGCGCGACGGATGGCCCGGCTGGCCGTGGATGCTGCTGATCATCTGCGTCGGCAGCGCCGTCGCCTACATCGGCGGCACCGCGCTGGGCGACCGCATCCTGGGCCTGCACACCCCCGGCCTTTTCGCGCAGAGCAGCGTGCGCGACGCGATGGTGCAGCTGCTCTTTTGCCTCGTGCCGGCCGCGGCGATCTCCTACTATTTCTACTCGCGCGGTGTACTGGCCAACCGCGAGCAGGCCATCGCGCTGGCGCAGCGCCAGGCCACCGAGAACCGGCTCAAGCTGCTCGAGGCGCAGCTCGAGCCGCACATGCTGTTCAACACCCTGGCCAACCTGCGCGTGCTGATCGCCCTGGACCCGCCGCGGGCGCAGGCGATGCTCGACCAGCTGATCGGGTTCCTGCGCGCGACGCTCAGCGGCTCGCGCGCCCTCGAGCACCCGCTGCGCGAGGAGTTCGCCCGCATCGAGGACTACCTCGCGCTCATGCGCGTGCGCATGGTCGACCGGCTGGACACGCACCTCGATCTGCCCGCGGCGCTGGCCGAGTTGCCCGTGCCCCCGCTCGTGCTGCAGCCGCTGGTCGAGAACTGCATCAAGCACGGCCTCGAACCCGCGCTGGCCGGCGGCCGCATCGAGCTGTGCGCGGCGCGCGAGGACGGCATGCTGGTGCTGCGCGTGCGCGACACCGGCGTCGGTCTGGCGGGCACGGCCGACGACCCCACGCGCTTCGGGCTGCGCCAGGTGCGCGACCGCCTCGCCACCCTCTACGGCACGCGGGCCTCGCTCACGCTCGAGGCCGCACCGGGCGGCGGCGCGCTGGCCACCGTGCGCCTGCCGCTGCCCGCGGCGGCCTGAGAGAGCATGCACGCCAGCGCCCTGATCGCCGAGGACGAACCGCTGCTGGCAGCCAGCCTGCAGGCGGAACTGGCCATCGCGTGGCCCCAGCTGCGCATCGTGGGCACCGCGGCCAACGGCGTCGCCGCCGTGGAACAAGCGCTGGCCCTGCACCCGGACATCGTGTTCCTGGACATCCGCATGCCGGGCATGAGCGGCCTGGAGGCGGCCGAGGCGATCGCCGAGGACTGGGCCGCCGATGCACCGCTGCCGGCGTTCGTGTTCGTCACGGCCTACGAGGAGTACGCGCTGCGCGCGTTCGAGCATGCGGCCGTCGACTACGTGCTCAAGCCGGTCGACGCCGCGCGCCTGGGCCGCACCTGCGCCCGCCTGCAGGCCGCGTTGCAGGCGCGGGCGGGCACGCCGGGCGGGACACCGCAGGTGCTGTCGGCCATGCTCAACCAGCTCAAGGACCTGCTCGCCGCACCGGGTACGGACGCGGCCCTGGGCGGTGCGGCGCCGCGCCTCACGGTGCTGCAGGCCAGCGTCGGCGCGACCATCCACCTGGTGCCGGTGGCCGAGGTGCTGTACTTCGAGGCGGCCGACAAGTACATCCGTGTGATCACCGCCGGGCGCGAATATCTGATCCGCCTGCCGCTGCGCCAGCTGCTGCAGCAGCTCGACCCGCAGCAATTCTGGCAGGTGCACCGCTCCGTGATCGTGCGCGCCGAGGCGGTTGCCACCGCCGTGCGCGACGAGTCGGGCAAGGTCGAGCTCACGCTGCGCGGCCATCCGGTCCGTCTCGTGGCCAGCCGCCTCTACGCGCACCGCTTCAAGCCGATGTGAGCGGCAGCGCCGGCCGTGCGGCCCGCGCCGGTGCCGGTGATGGCGTTCCGATGTACGCTGGCGCCATGTCACCGCCTCTCGTCGCCTTTTCCAACAGTTACGCCCGCCTGCCCGAACGCTTCCACGCGCGCCTGGATCCCACGCCGGTGGCGCAGCCGAAGCTGGTCGCGCTCAACCGGCCGCTGGCGGCCGAGCTGGGCCTGGACCTGGAGGGCCTGGACGACGCGGCACTGGCCGCGGTGTTCTCCGGCAACCTCGTGCCGCCGGGGGCCGAGCCGCTCAGCATGGCCTACGCCGGCCATCAGTTCGGCCATTTCGTGCCGCAGCTGGGCGATGGCCGCGCCATCCTGCTGGGCGAGGTGATCGATCGCCACGGGCAGCGCCGTGACATCCAGTTGAAGGGCGCGGGGCGCACGCCCTACTCGCGCCGCGGCGACGGGCGTGCCGCGCTCGGACCGGTGCTGCGCGAGTACCTCGTCAGCGAGGCCATGTGGGCGCTGGGCATCCCGGCCACGCGCGCGCTGGCCGCCGTGACCACCGGCGAGGTGGTCACCCGCGAGGACCGCCTGCCCGGCGCGATACTCACGCGCGTGGCGCGCAGCCACATCCGCGTCGGCACCTTCCAGTACTTTGCCGCGCGCGGCGACGAGGCCGCGATCGCGCAGCTCACCGCCCACGTGATCGAGCGCCTCTACCCCGAGCTGCGCGGCGCGGACCGTCCCGCGCTGGCCCTGCTGCAGGGCGCCGCGCAGCGCCAGGCCGCCCTGATCGCGCGCTGGATGCAGGTAGGCTTCATCCACGGCGTGATGAACACCGACAACATGGCGGTGGCCGGCGAGACCATCGATTTCGGGCCCTGCGCATTCATGGAGGCCTACGACCCGGGCGCGGTGTTCAGCGCCATCGACGAGTTCGGCCGCTACGCCTACGGCAACCAGCCGCATATCGCCCAGTGGAACCTCACGCGCCTGGCCGAGTGCCTGCTCGGCGCGATCGACCCGGACCCGGCGCGGGCGGCCGACCTGGCGCGAGAGGTCCTCTCGGCGTTCGCCGGCTGGTACGAGCAGGCGTGGCTGGACGGCATGCGGGCCAAGCTGGGCCTTGCACTGCCCCAGGACGGCGACCGCGCATTGATCGAGGCACTGCTCGACCTCATGCACGCCGGCGCGGTCGACTTCACGCTGGCGTTTCGCCGCCTGTGCGACGCGGCGCTGGTCGACGCTGCCGACGCCGGTGTCGATGGCGGTCGCGCAGCGGCCGCCGCTGCCGCTGCGGGACCTGCGGCGCTCTTCGCCGATGCGGCGGCGTTCGGGCAATGGGAGCTGCGCTGGCGCCGGCGCCTGCAGGACGAGCCCGGCCCGGCGGCAGCGCGGGCGCAGGCCATGCGGCGCGTCAATCCGGCCTTCATCCCGCGCAATCACCGCGTCGAGCAGGCGCTGGCCGCGGCCACCGAGGCCGGGGATTTCGCGCCGTTCGCGCAGTTGCTCGCCGTGCTCGCGCGTCCGTACGAGGACCAGCCCGAGCACGCCGCCTACGCCGAGGCGGCCCGGCCGCAGGAGCGCGTGCTGCGCACCTACTGCGGCACCTGAACCCGCCCGCGCCCGGAGGCGCGCGTCTCAGAGGCTGTGGTTCCAGATCACCTTGAGGACCACGCTGTCGGTCTGGGGCGTGAGCCCCTTGCCGGCGCCCAGCTCGAAGGAATCGGCCGTGCTGGCCGTGTAGTCCACGACCAGGAAGAGGCTCTGCGACTGCTCCGCCCAGGGCTCGACGCTGCGCAACGGTCCCAGGTCGCCGTATTCCTCCACGCCGAACGCCCAGCGCTCCGACACGTTGTAGGCGATGCGCTCGGCCGGGGCGAAGTGAGCCCGGCCCAGGCCCATGAAGTTCGTGTCGACGATGGGATTGAGGATGAAGTCCCAGCGCCCATGGTGCCAGCCGATGATCGGCCGCAGCTCCAGCGCGGTGCGCGTCACCTCCCAGTGCGGCAGGTTGAAGCTGTACTCGAAATTGATGCCGTAGAAGAACGCGCGCTCGCGCGCATGGGGCGACACGAACAGCGTGCGCAGCTTGGCGCCGTCGACCTCGACCGTGCCACCGTTGGTCATCGTGTACACGGGCGCGTACAGGCCCAGCTCCCAGAAATCGGCCACGCCATAGGCCCACTCGAAGGCCCCATTGACGGAATGATCGGGCACCACGCCGCCGCGGAAAGCAGGCTGCTGCAGCCCGTCGGGCGTGTAGTTGCCATGCACGGTCAGCTCGAAGCTACCGACCTCGGCGATGCCGGCGTCGTAGACCTGGATCTCGTCGGTCTGGGCCCAGGCAGCAAGCGGCAGGAGCAGGATCAGCAGCGTGCGCGGGAGGGCGAGACCGCGCAGGCCTGCGGCCAGCCGGCTCGTGGCCCGTGTGCCGGCACGGGGCACGAATCGGCTTGCGCCCGGGCCGGCCGAGGCGGGACTCAGGAACGCGGCGCGGGCGCCGACGCCCCGGCGCCCGGCTTGAGGACGGTGATCGGGATGGCCGGCGCGGGCGGGCGCGCCCCGGGGCTGTAGACGATCGGTAGTTCGGGCTGCATCGGGCCCGTCAGCCGGGGCCCGCGCAGCGAAACGCCCAGCGCCTTGAGGGGGTGGCGGAACGCGTCGTCGACCGCGGTGCCCTCGAATCCGCAATGGGCCATGCAGTTGTCGCACTTGGGATTGCGGCCGACGCCGTATTGCTCCCATGGCGTGTCGTCCATCAGCGCGCGAAAGCTCGGGGCGTAGCCCTCGTCCGACAGCAGGTAGCACGGGCGCTGCCAGCCGAAGATGTTGTACGTCGGGTTGCTCCAGGGCGTGCACTGGTAGGTCTGGTTGCCGGCCAGGAAGTCCAGGAACAGGGACGAGTGGTTGAACGACCACTTGGCGCCCCGGGCAACGCGGTCCCGGCCGCGACGGAAGATCTCGCGGAACAGCTGCTTGCTGGCGTGGCGCCCGAGGAAGACGTCCTGGCGCGGCGCGTGCTGGTAGCTGTACCCGGGCGACACGGTGATGCCCTCGATGCCCAGTGCCATCGCTTCGTCGAAGAAGCGCGCCACGCCTTCGGGGTCCTCGCCGGTGAAGAGCGTGCAGTTGATCGTCACCCGAAAGCCGCGCTCGCGCGCCAGGCGGATGGCGGCCACGGCCTTGTCGAACACGCCCTCCTGGCACACGGATTCGTCGTGGCGCTCGCGGCTGCCGTCGAGGTGGACCGAGAAGGTGAGGTAGGGCGAGGGCCGGTACTCGTCGATGTGCTTGGCCAGCAGCAGGCCGTTGGTGCACAGGTAGACGAACTTCTTGCGCGCGACGATGCCGGCGACGATCTGCGGCATCTCCTTGTGGATGAGCGGCTCGCCGCCGGGGATCGACACCATGGGCGCGCCGCACTCGTCCACCGCCTTGAGCGCGTCGGCCACGCTCATGCGCTTGCGCAGGGTTTCGTCCGGGTAGTCGATCTTGCCGCAGCCGGCGCAGGCCAGGTTGCACTGGAACAGCGGCTCGAGCATGAGCACGAGCGGGTACCGCTTCTGGCCGCGCAGCTTGCGCCCGGCAAGATAGCTGGCGACGCGGTAGACCTGGAGTGCGGGTATTCCCATGGATCGGTTTGCCTTTCAATACAGCGCTTCACTGGAGCGCAAGGATGTCCGCGATGTGATCACTGCGGATACGCGCCCATTCGATCTTGAACCAGGGCGTGAACGACGCAGCGCCCGGTCCGGCCATTTCCGACTCCAGCGCGTCCGGATGGATCCAGCGCCAGTCGAGCACCTCGTTGCGGTCGACCCGCAGCTCCTCGTCGCAGCGGCCGATGAACACCGAGCACAGTTCGCGCTCGGCACCGGTCGCGTCGAACTGGGCGTGGTACTCGAACTTGAACAGGTAACGCAGGGGACAGCGTACACCGAGCTCCTCGTACAGCCGCCGCTGGGTCGCCACCTCCATGGTTTCGGCGCGCCTGGGGTGGCTGCAGCAGCTGTTGGACCAGTAACGTGGCCACAGCCGCTTGGAGGGCGCGCGCTGCTGCAGCAGCAGCTCGTTGCGGTCGTTGAAGATGAGCAGCGAGAACGCGCGGTGCAGGATGCCTTCGCCTTGATGGCACAGCGCCTTGCTCAAGTGGCCGAGTTCCCGGTCCTGCCCATCGACCAGGATCAAAGTTTCGCGGTCCGCGTCGACGTTGCCGGTCGCGGGACCGTATCGCCCTTGCGGGTCATCCATCAGAGCCGCTCCAAACCCATCACTCGTTTACGTGGTTTCTGCGATCGGCGTTCCATCGGGCCGATACGCGTCGCAAAAATCAGACATTCCCCAGGGAGATTGTGCCCAAGCCCTTGCAAGCCGGGATAGATAATGCTTTTCAACATAAATCAACAACGACCTCGCGGCATCCCGGTGGAGCACCGGCGATCGAGACAACGATGGGGTACGCCCCGAGTTCCACGATGAGTATAACGGCGCAAGCGCTCGTGATCTGGTCCGGGATCATCCTGGCCGCACTCGCCACCACCTACACCATCGTCGCCGCGGTGGCGGTGCGCCGCCGCCGGGCGCATGCCTGCTCGCGCAGCGCGCGGGAGCGGGCCGGCGCCATCGCCGAACCCGGCGCGCAAGCGGGCGCCCCCCCGTGCGCCGGACTTCCGGTACGCCCGCACGCGGGCCTGCCCGCGGTCACCGTGCTCAAGCCGCTGTACGGCTCCGAGCACGAGCTCTATGGGTGCCTGCGCTCGTTCTGCGAACAGGACTACCCGCGCTTCCAGATCGTCTGTGGCGTGCGCGACGCCGACGATCCGGCGGTCGCCGTCGTGCGTGCGTTGCAGGCGGCCTATCCGGATTGCGACCTGCAGCTGGAGATCGCGCCGCGCCGGCATGGCAACAACGCCAAGGTGAGCAATCTCATCAACCTGATGCGGCTGGCGCGCCACGACCACCTGGTGGTCTCCGACAGCGACGTTCGGGTGCCACCGGGTTACCTCTCCAAGGTCGTCGCGCCGCTGCTCGACCCGACGGTCGGCATCGTCACCTGCGCCTACCGCGGCTTTCCGGGGCGCGGATTATGGTCGCTGATGGGCGCCTTGTTCATCAACGAATGGTTCATGCCCTCGGTGCGGGTATCGGCCATGACGGGCTCGCAGCGCTTTGCCTTCGGCGCCACGATCGCCATCCGCCGCACCGTGCTCGAGGGCATCGGCGGCTTTGCCGCCATCGCCGACCAGCTCGCCGACGACTACCGGCTTGGCGAGCTGACGCGGCGCATGGGCCTGCGTACCGTGCTCTCGGACGTCGTCGTCGAGACCTGCGTCGACGAGCGCAGCCTCGGCGAACTGGTGCGCCACGAGCTGCGCTGGCTGCGCACGATCCGGGCGGTGCGCCCGATCGGCTATGCGCTGTCGTTCGTCACGCTCGGCGTGCCGGTGGCGGCGCTCGGTTGCGTGCTCGCCGAATGGCAGAGCAGCGTCGTGGCCCTGCTGTGCGCCAGCGCCGCCGGCCGACTCCTGCTACATTTTCGAACGGCAAGACCCGGACATGCGCTCTCGCAGCTGTGGATCCTGCCGCTCAATGATCTGCTCGTCTTCGGGCTCTGGTGCTGGGGTCTTGCGGGCCGCCGCGTGCAGTGGCGCAACGCCTGGTACCGGGTGACCCGAGACGGCTCCGTCCAGCCGATTCCTTGAGGAACCCTGCCCATGAAAACCCTCTTCCTGCATCCCCCGTCGTTCGACGGCTTCGACGGCGGCGCCGGCGCGCGCTACCAGGCCAAGCGCGAGATCCGCTCGTTCTGGTACCCGACCTGGCTGGCCCAGCCGGCCGCGCTGGTACCGGGCAGCCGCCTGCTCGACGCCCCTGCCGATGGCCTGGAGATGAAGGACGTGCTGCCGCTGGCGCGCCAGTACGAAGTCGTGATCATGCACACGAGCTCGCCCTCCTTCCCCAAGGATGCACGCGTCGCGGAGCTGCTCAAGGAGGAGAACCCGCGGCTGCGCATCGGCATGGTGGGCGCCAAGGTGGCGGTCGACCCGCAGGGTTCGCTCGAGGCCTCGACGGCGATCGATTTCGTCGGCCGGGAGGAGTTCGACTACACCTGCAAGGAGGTCGCCGAGGGGCGGCCGCTCGAATCGATCACCGGCCTGAGCTACCGCGCTGCCGACGGCAGCATCCGCCACAATGCGCCGCGCCCGCTGATCCACGACATGGACGCCTTGCCCTGGGTCGCGCCGGTGTACCAGCGCGACCTGACGGTGGAGAACTACTTCATCGGCTACCTGCGCCATCCGTACGTATCGCTCTACACGGGCCGCGGCTGCCGCTCCAAGTGCACCTTCTGCCTCTGGCCCCAGACGGTGGGCGGCCACCGCTACCGCGTGCGCTCGCCGCAGAACGTCATCGACGAAGTGCGCTGGATCAAGGAGAACATGCCGCAGGTGAAGGAGATCTTCTTCGACGACGACACCTTCACGGATTTTCGTCCGCGCGCCGAGGAAATCGCGCGCGGGCTGGGCAAGCTGGGCGTCACCTGGTCGTGCAACGCCAAGGCCAACGTCCCCTACGAAACGCTGCGCGTGATGAAGGACAACGGGCTGCGCCTGCTGCTGGTCGGGTACGAGTCGGGCAACGACCAGATCCTGCATAACATCCGCAAGGGCCTGCGCACCGACATCGCGCGCCGCTTCACCAGCGACTGCCGCAAGCTCGGCGTGACGATCCACGGCACCTTCATCCTGGGCCTGCCCGGCGAGACGCTGCAGACCATCCGCGAAACCATCGACTTCGCGAAGGAGATCAATCCCCACACCATCCAGGTCTCGCTGGCCGCGCCCTACCCGGGCACGCAGCTCTACCAGCAGGCGGTGGACAATGGCTGGCTGGCCAGGAACACCAAGCTCAACCTGGTCAACAGCCAGGGGGTCCAGCTCTCGCCGCTCAGCTACCCGAACCTGGACGCCAAGCAGATCTACGACGCCGTCGAGACCTTCTACCGCAGCTTCTACTTCCGGCCGCGCAAGATCGCCGAGCTCACGGCCGAGATGATGACCAGCTGGGACATGACCAAGCGCCGGCTGCGCGAGGGCGTGGAGTTCTTCCGCTTCCTGCATGCCCGCGAGGCCTGAGCCTGGCGCCGCGCCGCCGCGGTCCGGCCGGCGGCGGGCGCGGCGGCCGGCGGGCGACCGGCGATCGAACGCGCGCCGGCAGACGGGCCGGACGTGGTGGACGGCTTGAGCGCCAAGCGCCTGGTCGTCACGGCCGACGATTTCGGCCTGCACGCATCCGTCAACGAGGCCATCGAGCAGGCCAGCCGCCAGGGTGTGCTCACCGCGGCCAGCCTCATGGTGGCCGGTGCGGCGGCGGCGGACGCGGTGCGGCGCGCACATGCGCTGCCGCGCTTGCGGGTCGGCCTGCACCTGGTGCTGGCCGACGGCAGCCCGGTCCTGCCGGCCCACCGCATCCCCGACCTGCTCGACCGCACGGGCCGCTTCGGCAACCGCATGCTGGTCGACGCCATCCGCTACTTCGCGCTGGCGCCGGTGCGCCGGCAGCTGGAGGCCGAGATCCGGGCGCAATTCGACGCCTTCGCGCGCACGGGGCTGGTGCTCGACCACGTCAATGCGCACAAGCACTTTCACGTGCATCCGAGCCTGCTGGGCATGATCCTGCGCATAGGGCGCGAATACGGCATGCCGGCCATCCGCATCCCCGACGAGCCCTTGTGGTTCGCCCGCGCCAGCGGCGCGCGCTGGCGCGCGCCGGCCGCGGCGGCGGCATTGGCGCCCTGGATGGCCTTGATGCGCTGGCGCGTGCGCGCCGCCGGCATCGCCCACAACGACCGGGTGTTCGGCATCTGCTGCAGCGGTTCGATGGACGAGGGCCGGCTGCTGCAGATCCTGGCCCGCCTGCCGCCGGGCCTGACCGAGATCTACCTGCACGTGGCGACCGAATCGGGTGCGGCGATCGCGCCGACGATGCGCGGCTACCACCACGCCGATGAACTGGCCGCGCTGCTGAGCCGGCGCGTACGCAGCGCCATCGGCGCCAGCGGCGCCACCCAGGGCGGCTACCGCGATCTGATCGGCACGCCCGCGCAGGCCGGCTACGCGTGAAGACCTCCGCGCGCATCGCGCTGCTGGCCGGCCTGGCGCTGGCCATCGCGCTGGTGGCGCGCGAGGGCGGCACGGCGGTGCTGGCGGCGCTGGAACAGGCCGGTTGGCGCTTGCTGCTGCTCGTGCCGCTGCATGCGCTGCCCTTGCTGCTCGATGTGCTCGGCTGGCGGCTGCTGATCGCGGCGCCGTCGCGCGTGCCGGCGCTGTTCGCCATCGCCACGGTACGCGAGGCGGTCAACCGCCTGCTGCCGGTGGCCAACATCGGCGGCGATATCGTCGGCATCCGCCTGCTCGCCCGGCGCGGCCCGGGCGCGGTCGTGGCGGCGGCAAGCGTCATCGTCGAGATGTTGCTGACGGTCTTCAGCCAGGTGGTCTTCCTGCTGCTGGGGCTGGCCTGCCTGCTCGCCCTCACGGGCGCGCTGCACGCCGGGTCCGGGCGCGCCGGCGGGCTGGCGCTGGGTCTCGGGCTGGCGCTGGGTCTGACCGCGCTGCTGGGCGGGCTACTGGCCGCGCTGCTGCGCCGTGCTTCGGTATTCTCCGGCATCGAGCGCGTCGCGGCACGGCTGGTCGGGGGACGCCAGCGGCTGCCGGAGATCTTCGCCGACTCGCCCCGGCTCGATGCCGCGATACGATGCCTGTGTGCGCGCCAAGTCCGCCTGGCGCTGGCCGCGGGCTGGCAGCTGCTGGGCCTCGTTGCGGGCACGCTGGAAACCTGGCTGGTGCTGCGCTGGCTGGGGCATCCCGTCGGTATCGCCGCCTCGGTCGCGCTGGAGAGCCTGACCCAGGCGGCGCGGACATTCATCTTCCTGGTGCCCGCCGGCATCGGCGTCCAGGAAGCCGGACTCGTGGGCATCGGCTATCTGCTCGGCATCGGCAGCGAGCTGGCCCTGGCGCTGTCGCTGGCCAAGCGGCTGCGCGAGATTCTGTTTGGCTTGCCGGCGCTGCTCGCCTGGTATTGGATGGAAGAAAGTAGAGGATTGGACCATGTCCGCAATCGCAGCCAATGTTGAACTCGGCCCGGCCGAGCATCGCCACCTGCTGGCGCGTTTCTTCCTGGAGTCGCACGTCGAGTACGTGCCCGAGGCCATACCCTGGCCGGTGCTGGAACCCGCCGGGCGCGACCGGCTCGTGGGCCTGCCGTTCTGGCAGGAAGCGGTGTCGACCGAAAACGTGACCTCGCACACCGTCGCCGCGGCCGCGCAGCTCGAGCCGGACCCGGACCTGCGCCAGGCCATCGAGATGCAGGGCTTCGAGGAGAACCGCCATGCGCGCCTGCTGGCCGCGCTCACCGCGCACTACGGCATACCGATCCAGGAGCCGGCGCGCTACGTGCCGCGCTCGCTCGAGGACGATTTCCTGTTCGCCGGCTACGGCGAATGCTTCGACTCGTTCTTCGCGTTCGGCCTGTTCGCGCTTGCGCGCGAGTCGGGCTTCTTCCCGCCGGACCTGGTCGATATCTTCGAGCCCGTGATGCAGGAGGAGGCGCGGCATATCCTTTTCTTCGTGAACTGGATACATCACCGGCGCCTGCGCCTGCCCTGGTGGAAGCGGCCGGCGTTTCGCCTGCGCTGCGCGTGGATCATCCTGCGCCACATCGGCAGCCGGATCCAGACCGCGCGCACCATGGGGAGCCAGGCCGGCAAGGGCCACGCCGCGCAGCGCGGGGACAACTTCACGCTGAGCGCCAGCCAGGAGTTCGGCACCCCGGTGACGCTGCACCGGCTGCTGCGCCTGTGCCTGGACGAGAACGATCGCCGCCTGGGCCGCTACGACGCCCATCTGCTGCGCCCGACCCTGGCGCCCGGCATCGGCCGCTTCCTCTACCGGGTGCTCCCGGCCAGCATCTGAGCCCCGGATCCGTGGCGAGTGATGCGGCTTTGCGCCTGTCGGGCATGCGGGCCGTGTCGCAACGCGCCGCGGCTGTCCTGCGCCTCGGGGAGCACCGTGGCCCGGCGAGAGTCATCGGGGTCAGGTCGATATTTGTCGTCAAGGCCGATCCTAAAATCTACGGAAGTAAACTGACATGTATCGACCTGACCCCAGTGCCCCCGAGGCGTCTCGTTACGACCCATAGGAGCGTCGAGCCTCGAGAACAGCGTACATGGGGGACTGCCGTCGTCGGTGAGACTCCCCTCTCCCGCGCAGCGCGCGGGAGAGGGGCCGGGGGTGAGGGTGAGAGCGGCGCTGCGC
>Ga0116229_10002585_pt1 | contig 29367 bp, 27 predicted proteins | sample S1TSphgellanicum_3_FD_87313 | JGI IMG/M metagenome (GOLD analysis project Ga0116229, IMG submission 87313) | Host-associated microbial communities from peat moss isolated from Minnesota, USA - S1T2_Fc - Sphagnum magellanicum MG | ecosystem: Host-associated > Plants > Peat moss > Unclassified...
ACTCTGAAAACCACAAAATTGAGAAAAACAGAAAAATGTGGTTTAAATAATTTTAACCAGCCAATCAATTATAATTGCACAACAACTAATAATGAGAAGAATGAGGAAAAACGGTTGGGTTCTACGTCAACATTTGCTCCCACTGAATGATGTCGAATACCTAGGTAAACAAAATAATATACTATTAACAAGAGGTGTGTCACACTGTGGCCTTGCCATTTATAAGATTATAAAGTATCTTAAGCCAAAAGAAGAATTATGAAAACTCAAATACTTCACCATGCAAAGATATAATCTGCAAAAAATTCTCCAAAAGCAACCAAAATCATTCAAGATATTATAACTCTATAACTAATCTCAAGTTTCAACACAAGCCAAAATATTAATCTTTCAAAAATCCTCCGATAAAAATAGACCTATTAACCAGGGGCCCAAATCCCTTAAGCTACTATACTCTATAATGAATCTAAGCAGAATATCCTTGCCTTGGTAGCCGAGGCCAACAACAAATCCCAAAACAGCCAAAATTTGTTGCATCAGGTGAAAAGTTTCCTTCACGTGCCATTGGAAACTTTAGAGTCAGCCTTTCTTTTGCGCAAACTTTACAATGGGTGCTTAGAAATCATTATTTGGCAAAATGAAACTAACTATCTTTCAAAAGATAGGGTACACTTCTATTGACCAGGTTTACAAAGTTTGGATTGAAAGTATTATTATTATTATTATTATGTTTGGAGAAGCACTCTGAAGTCGAGTCGAGTTGAGTGTTGGCATGACATAAGAAAGAGGCATTCATTGTGGACGTCTTGGCCGGCAGTCCTACGCACATGATGATATACGTACTCATTTGATCTACAACTTACAACTGTGAGTGAGTGAGGTTGCCCGCTGCTTCAGGAGTAGATCTGATTCTCTATTAAAGAGTGATTCAGCCATGTTTCGTTTTTAGTGCCGTCCTGAGCTTTGGAACGATGCAGTTCTTAGCAGGGATGCACTGTCAGGCCCCAAACCAGTGCCGGACAGAGCTCGTTAGAGGGTATTTAGCATCTTGCCAAGGGCTTTACACTAGGAGTCAAGCGTGACATAGAAAAGAACTTTTCAATCTGCGCCAAGTTACTACTAAATGCTGAACTTTATGGCCTTGTATTGGCTCGAAGGCTGAAAAAAGGATACCATCAAATTTTAGAGGCCAATTTGCAACCCCTTGGGCCAATGTTCCAGCATTTATTAATATTATGACATCAATGTTCTAGCATTTATTAGTAACTTGGGGCCAATTTGCAACCCAAAAATGCTCAAAGTTGGCGCCTAGTTTTTTTGGCCCTGACTCATACTGTAAAGTGGGCCTAAGACTACAGTGGCATGAGGAGGAGATACACATTTTCTAATGTCTTTTGGACATGATTTTATATCTTTTGATTATCGTCTTTCATAATTTTTTATGCTTTACAACTTTGGAGGTTTACTTCAGTTTTTAAATTATTCATGGTCGATAATGAGATTTCTGAGTTTTCTTTTGGAAGAATTTTGAAAAACATTTTGAAGAGCTGCTTATGAACATTTCTAATGATCTTTTGAGTTTTACAACTTCAATTTTGAATACAAACATTGTGATTGTACTTAGACCCTATAAATTGTTTTAAGAATCTATTACTCTAGTTTCTTTAGAGTTCTATCTTAAAGGAGTCTAAAAATTAACAAAATAAATCAACAAATCTTGTTATTGTTTGGTGACCATGTAGTGGATCAAAATTATAAGCATTAGCACTTACAATTTTTGGTTATAAACAAGATAAAATATAGATAGCTTGGCTTATTTTTGTGTAATGTCGGTCTTAGTTGTGGTATTAAGTGTTTTAGTTTCTTAGAAGTTTAAATTGTTGTTTTTTTAATATCTTGAAGGATTAAGGGAAAGGTTTAGGTTAGTCTAAGGTTTTAAAATTTGGATGTCCTATTTGTAAGGGAGACTAATTACTAATTTTTGATTGTTGGGTGGAATTGATCCAAGTTTGTCTTAGAATCAATGCAATACTTGTCCTAAAACCTAGTAATTTCATGAAAGGTCAAGAATAGATTGTAGTTCTAAAACAAATTAACAATTAGAATAGGTCATACATCAACTTATAACTGAGATTGTATAGGTGTAAGGAAAGCAACAAGCGCAACACGTGAGAATTGAACTTGTGAATGCACCAAACATGGAAGCAGCACATTGGGTGGAAATCAAATGCCAAAAAAACACGGTGTACAAAAAGAACCTTCAATTGTTCACCATGTGATTCCACAAATCTCATCCCAATAACATGGAACAAGTATTCATATTATTGGCAATATCAAGAAGCATGTTCAAAATACTAATGAGAGCATTTTAACAAGTTTGCAACCTTAAATATATCATACCTAAATCCATTACACCAACACAAACATTAATATTTATTGGGTTACAATACAATGAACCAAATCCCAATGTTGATTTAATGGTCCAATAGATTTAAAAATGGAATGCACCCAACTTATAAGCTAATTGGATTAGCTTTATCACATTAATCAAAGGCCTTCTAATCAGTTAGTTTTAATACATCATTTGGAATTGATAAAGGTTCAAACCATACCAACTACTAATCAACAAAGGCCATTACACCAAAGGGTGAAAGCATGGTAAAGTAAATTAAAAAAGTGTTGTGCCCAAAATGTAGTCTAAATGACAATTTTTTTAATATAAATATGTGAAAATAGATTAAAAACTTGTGAAAGTAGAATATGAAAAAACATGGCCCTCCATTTAGTTTATAAAAAATTGAATAAAAATTTGAAAAAACTTTGGTATCATAAATTAGGTGAGAAGTAGATTTGAACCTAACAGGGCCAATTTGGTGTTCAAACCTATTTTTACACTAGAAGTTTTGTGTATTATGATTATAGCATGCATAGTTTGATAGTACACAAGTAGTTTTTAAGGCTCCATTAACTTGAAAATAGAAAAAGGTTCAATATTTCATTCACTTGCAACCCATTTTGTAAGATTAGAATTTTCTTACAAATAGATGCAATTTTTGTAAACTCTACTTAAATCAACATTAAGATGTTCATTTTTCAAAATTACAATATTAAAGTGAAAGATTATCTTCATATTAATTATCTTCATATTTCTACTTTCAATGCATCAAAAATCTTTTATGTACTTGTAATTTTTTGTGACAAGGTACAAAGGTTGTCTACTTGACCATGCTTTCACCCCAAAACCTAAGTAACCATACCAATTTTTAATGAAGGCAAAAAGTTACATGTTCATTGGAGCACATTAGTTCCAAGAAAGAATCATAGTGTTGAAAATGTAATATGTACATATTGTCAACAAGTGGGACATGAATTCAAACACTACCTTTTTTTTTATGATAAATTAAAACAACTTTTGAAGGATGAGGTGATGAATGTCATCAACCTACTGCTCCAAATGCCACAATTATATTATTCAATGCACCTATCCAAAGAATTCAAGTGATCATGCATCCAAGCCTAGGTAACATGGTAGTACTAGTTAATTATCAACTAGCTTAACAACCATTTGTTACAGCCTTTGTACCAAGTCAAAACAATGTTATTGCTACATCTACTTATCCAATAAGTATAATGTCATACCACCTTACATTCCTTTAGATCCTAACATGTATCAAACATATTATAATAATACTAAAGGATTTGACCCCTTAATTTCTAAAACTATCACAGTTATGTACCTAAATATGTTCATCTAGTACTAGAACAACCAATCATACCACTAATACAAACTCCATATATTGTTGGTATCCAAATTACTAGAACAATTTAGTTAATCATCAACAAGGATAAAAAACTTATTCTACCATAAGTTATGGCTTTGATGATAACCAATGCACTAGTTACTACTAAGACACACTTAACCAATGGTGGTTTGTACCAACACATATTCCAAGAGGATTTTTTTTTTTTCATCCACCAAATGGAGTACCACCATTTAATCCACCTATCCAATCATTTGGATGGCCAATACTTAATTTTACAAATGTTCATGCTACCAATATGGTATCCAGCAATTGCTACACAATTTGTATTGGAAGAAATGTACAAGTTGTCTTATGGGAAGTTGCAACACCCAAATTATATTAAAGACATTAACCTTAATGTTCACATGATAAGAATATACAAGAAGGATATTTAAAATATAATGGTGAAACTATGGAACTTGACATCATCAACTTATTTGGCTTCTCTTTTTAAAATGTTTTTAAAGATAGTATCTTAGAATGGAATGAAAATTTTGTACAAGATCATCCAAGTTGCATGTTTGGAAAATTAGAACAAGTTTTTTGCAAATGGTTTTGAATTGTGAAGAATGATGATGGGGTTTATATGTAGTTAAGAAACATTCAACGACAAATTGCTAAATGTGTGGAAGTTTATTATGAGCAATTATTCAAGTTAACCAATTGCCTATAGGTTAAAGCAACGGATGTTTTTTTAACCTCTATTTTTCAAATAGGTTTGTTACCATATTTGCATTTGGCAATTGTAAGTATGAAGAGGGACATTTTAATAAGCATAAAGAAGTTGTAGTAATTTGTGAGGAAAGTGGACTAATAAAACAAGTCACACCATTGAAACTTGTCACAATTGAAAGAGATTTTTGTACCAATAGTACTAATTGCAACTCAAATCTCAAACTAATTATGGAGATAATTACTAAACATTGTTATTGCAAAGGCCTTGAAATTGTTGTAATGCAAATTTTCCTTCAAGCTTTTCATTATTCAAGCATAGTGTGTTTGAATCGCAACTTGGTGTATTTGTCTTGTTTTTCAAATTTGCTTTATTGTTTTTCAAAGCTCTAGAATCCAGCCCCCATGTTGAATTGCAATATTTTGGATTTCTCTTGAATCTTAAGGAACTTTCAATCCTTTGTGTCTTTCATCTATAATAGAGGATCAGATCATGGTTCCCATATTATCGCCAAACTTCAGATTCAAATTATTCTTCATAGGTCCAAGTTTTAGCATCTTGATTCCCTTTCCAATTCCTACTTTGAATGTGTTTCAATACGCTTCAATGTTATGTTTTTTTTTCTCCATCTTCTAATTGAATTAAACTTGGTAGTTCCAATGCAGTCGAACCACTTCTCAAGAAACCTAAAAAATCATATGATAAGTATAGGGTTTTCAAAACACATGGGCTACAAGATTTCCTTAGGTTCAATTAGTTTTGAGATCAACTTCCCAAAACTTTGTAGAACAAACTTTGTGACACCAAAACTTCAAGTGAAGTCTATTGTTCCACAATTGAAAAAAAGGATAAGTTTTTTCCACCTAAGTTGGATATTCTCCAAAAGCACATTGGTTGTCACAAGGCAATTGTTGCCACATTAATGTTGTTGTCGATGAGTGGTTTTACTACAAATATGCATCCCATAACAAGAATAAAAGGATTTACATACGGAGAAAAAATATTTACACAATTTTTTTTTGTTGTCAAGATGCATTTGGATTTAATGCAAAGCAAAGTGGTTCGAAACAACCTAGTTTGAATTAATTATTGGTTTGCCCTAACTTTTGCCCATATTGGAGGTGGTGCATACTTTGATCAAGTTTGTGTAACATGAAGATGTTTTCATTGTTGAATTTGTGGATGTTGTCAAGCTTGCAAAGGCTAAGTTGTTCAAGTTGTACATTAATCCATACTCACATTTTGAAAATATGGCTTTTGATGTGTTCAAGTTTCTGATCAACCACTCAAATGAGTAGTTGCCTTAGAGTGGTAGTTTGATCCTACACATCTAGCTAAGATTCTTGGAATGACAATTCGTGACAAAATTTATGATGTGCATGCATTCAAATTGTTAATGGTTCTTATCATCCAATTTGTCGAAAATATGTAATTGTAGTGGTGACCAAGGTTTAAGTTGTATGCATAGATGTAACCATAATTTTGGTTTCAGAACTACAACATAGATTTCCAAATAACAAGATCATGAGTGCCATGGGAATGATGTACCCCCAATACTGGTTGAACAAGGACAATTATGATGCTTATTTTTTAGTCCACTTGGCTTTAATTAAATATGTTTTTTACATTGGTAAAAAAACCAAAGCTAGAGGTTTCATCCCCCATTGTTAGATTATGTTAAGTAGATGAAAAACATACTAAATTCAAGTTCAATTTTATTCAATCAAGTACCTATCTACTTAAGACATTGGGCCCATCCTCCCCACACCTACTAGAATCCCAATAGGTCTATTGAAGGTGAATATGAGATTATAAATTAAATGTTCCTATTCATCTCTGAAAAAAACATTCCCCTTTGGCATAAGTTACTTCTTATTACCAATTGGTTTATCCACCCCTTTGGGTCATTCCTTCACCATCTTGTAACCTATTCCAACTTGTTTAACCCTACTTCCCCAAAGTTAACAAAACTTACACAAAAATTATACACAACCTTTCCTTTAAGATCAAGAACCTTATATAAGCATTTAAAACCTATGCACACTGCACTCCCACAACCTCCATCCCCTTTTTTTAATTCCTTTCAAGTTTTGTGAAAATCCATTTTCCAAATCTTTTCCCCAAGTCTCAAAAAATTGTCTTCCTTTTTGAAATCCTTTTTCTACCTTCCCAAGATCCTATTTGCTTTCTATAAGTAGTTCTTCTATTTATATACACATCCTTCTCTTTTCCCAAGAAAAATTCCCTTGTTCCCATATATCCTCTTACCTTGCCTGCTTTTTTTTTCCTCTGCAACTTTTGTAATTCTTCCATAGTTACAAAACTACTTTTGCTTTGTGTTCGGGCTAGACAACAATAAGTAATTTTCCTCACCTTCTTATGATTTTATGAACTCTTTTCTTGTTGTCTACCTTAGCTCGTAAAAACACCAAAAGGAACTCCGCTACTCCATCTAATCATCATCAAGGTTTAGGGAGTTCAACAAAATTGCCTTAACCCTACTAATGTGCCTAGATCTAACTACACACCCTATCATCATTCTATCCTTATCCTCTGTTCACAAGATATTTATCTACACCTATTAAAGCCAAATAATAATTGTCCAAAAACCATTTAAAATAAAGGTTCAAAATTGTAAGGGTGACCCCTAATACAAAATTTGGCTACCTAGTAGCTTTTAGTCCTCCCAATTAATGTATATCCATTGTCCTACTTGCCATATGATACCCTTGTATAACAAATTTTCAAGAGCTTGATGTGTAGTCTTTTTCTTTTCAATTGACCATGATTGACAATGTTGACCTAATGATGGCTAAAACTAATGATAAAACCCAGTTTCCAAGTTGTGGATGAAGATTAGGAGCTCCCCCATTATGTCACACAAGCTAAGTGAATGCATCAAGCTTGATGAAATTGTTCTAACTCAAGTTTTGGGTTTTGTGAAAGATGAGAGGACTTTCAACAATTTGGCCTACATGAAAACAAGTTACAAAATTGTGTATTAACACATCTTGTTGTTTGTCCGCATGTTTACTTAGAATTTTTTCAGCCTTCTCTATTTTTCAAGCCTCTTTAATTCTCCATATGAAGATGTTATTCTTCATTGGAAAGATCTTAAGGTGAGGTACCAAGTAGATTGGTAAAATAGTTTTAGCATAGATATTTTTAACAAAAAAATTGTGTTGACTTTTGTATCTACAAGTCATGAGCAATCATAACATATTTTGATTTTTTTGTGATAGTCAATGTCATGTAGGCAATTTATTTGGTAAGAAAGTGAGCTAAGTTGTTCTCTTGGTGTTGGGTTGGATGTTTCAAAGTTGGATTGTTTTTTGGGCATTTTCTAGGGTGGGGGTGCAAATATTCTTTGTTACGTGGGCAAGACCTTTGTGGTCAAGGTTTGATTCCCCCTAGAAGTTTTGTTTTTAATTAAGTTTTGATAAGTTTGGTTTAAGCATTGAGCAACCCAAATGTATGGCAAATGTATTTATGTACATATTCTTGGTTAGGTGTTGATTGCTAAAACACAAATGTTGTAAAATATGTTGATCACCCAAACCTAGATGTTATAAACATGTTGATTGCCAAAAATGCCTACTTTTAAAATTTGATGATTGCCAAAATACATAGACACAACTATTCCTCGTCACCTAATAACTAATTTCATTAGAAAAACCATAGCTAGAAAGCGAAATAAAATAATTAATGGATGCCTAAAATTGCACCCTAGAAAATGGATGTGTAGTAAACTTTGCTCTGCCATGTACATGGCAATATCATTTCTAGCCTCCACACATTTTTTTTAAAAAAAACCTTGGTAACATGGCTAGGTGATTGATTGCAAAATGAATTTGATCAAAATAGTTCTTAGAGTGTGCGGTTAAGTCTCCGACTGCCACCTACACAAATGCATGAAACCTAGTGAGATTCCTAGCATAGTTTTTAGCTTGCTAACTTGGGCCTAGTATATGTGAAAAAAAAGAATCTCATAATTATTAAACAAACTACCTTCCTTCATAAATAAATTACAAAGCTTACTCTTTAATTAATTTCAAAATATTGTGAGATTATTTGCTTGAACTAATTAAAGCATTTTCAAGGCACAATTAACTCAATCAAAAGAGACATTCAATTATGAATGAAAAGAAAAGCAAACCATTCAAGGCACATTTTAAAACTTTACACTTAAAAAAACAATGGCAATTTACGAATGGTAATTGCAACTAGTTTTTAGTCATATACATCACATGCAACTAAAAATTGATTATCCGCTTTGAACAAGTCAAATGCGTTTGTAATTGTAGACGACGAATGAAATCAAAATCAAAATATACATGTTCATCCATATGTTAATCATATGGTTTGTGCAATTAACATGCGATAAACATGCAACTATAGATTTCTTTAATGAATAAAAAATTCACATTATATTTAGTCTATCCATCCAAAGCTGTCACATGTCATGTGCAAAGTTGAATGGCATTTTAAATTTTAATACTCATGGAAATTAATTTTAGCCATCTTTTTCAACAACCCCAATGGTGCCATGTGTCCTAGGGTTAAAAGGTTTTTGCTAATTAAAACCAGTCAAAAGTAAATCTAAACCATATATTTCCATGACGCATATTTTACCATGTGGCAAATCCAAATGTCATATATCAATTTTTAAGGTTTAAAATTTCTTTAAAAAAATTTGGGCATTGTTTTGTAACAACACCAATTCTACCACGTGGCCTTTGATTTATAAAATTAAAATTCGTTTTAATAAATTTGGGCTTTCTTTTTCTACAGCCTCATTTTTGCCACATGTCACTACAAAGGTTGAATGTCAATTTTTTATTTTTTATTTGGTGGAAATAAATATGGGCCATCTTTTTCAACAACCTTAATGTTCCCACTTGTCATGTTCAAAATTGATTTGGACTTTTCCACATGCCATATTTTTAAAGTTTCTTATTATCTTCATTTGCTGATTTTTTGTAAATGTTTTTATGCAATGTTTTCAATTTAGGAGGCTTACTGGATTTAAAATATTAGAAACATTGTTAAATGGTTTTAGGGCTAAGGTGACCTTATTGGTTTAGGGTTATCTAGGGTTGAATGATATTTAATCTAGTAGGCCACATATTCAAATACATGGATCAAGGTTTACAACCTAAAATTGCAATAAGCATATGGACTAAATTACACAAATGCAGAAATAGGATTTAATGTTAAGTTTTCTTGTTTTAAATTAAGTGTCCACCTACTTATGCAAATTGCTACATAAGAAACCAAGTGTTTGTAAATTCATGCACACAAAATGGCACTCAGTCCAACCAACAAAACAATGTTTATAAGAAGTATTAGTCCAACTATAATTTAGTTAACTAATTTAATGTCTTTTCCTTTCCAAAGAAGGTTGATGCCCACTACATCTTTCAATTTCAATTGGGGGGGATTATCATTTTGGTTTAGCACTTACAGTTTCACATTGTCATTACCTTCCATTATCCCACCAAGTGCCACTTAATACCAACTTCCCCAACGTATACACCATGGTGCACACACCCTAGTCCCCCTACCCCATTTATTATACTTGACACAATTATGTCACCATTTGCAAGATTCGACAATAGAATAAGGTCCCTTATTTTCAACTAAACCCCAACAGAAACCCAATTTGCGCCTTTAGTATGAACTCAATCATGTAAATGAAACAAGTGTACACACATGGTTCTTCCTCTCCATATACATACATTAGTGCTTGTGAAAAACACCAATGTTAACAAATCACATGCAATGACCAACAAGCAAAATTCACACCTTAAAAAAAAAAACATATTTCTCACTTTTATAAGATTTTTCTGCCCTTGCAAATTTTAAGCAATTCTCATGCTCACACCATTTCCAACCACAGGTCATCCCCTTTTCTACTTAGTCTATCACCAACCCCATCCCATTCAAAAACCCATTATGCATATGCATTATGAGGTGTTTAAAGTCACTTACAGGGTGCATTATAACATGTGCAACTTATACATGCACCTTTCTTAACAAACACTAGTACAAAAGTGGGGTGTAATTCACTAGCCTAAATAAGTATAGGACCTAGTAAGTATCCACCAATATTCACTAATAGAATATCCATCAATATTCACTAATAAAATATCCACCAGTATCCATTAATAGAATAACCAATAATAGCCACCAATAAAATAACAACAAATAGCTTATGGTAATATAACCTAAAATAACCAATAATAACAAGGTGAAATAACCTTCAATAGCCAAAAATAACCAACAATAGCTTCGCATAACTAAAAATAGCCTAAAATGAAATAGCTTAAACCAACCAAAAATAATTTATAATACCTATAAATAAACTAAAATGAAATAGCCTACAATAGTCACAAATAACATAGATAACCAAAAATAACTTACAATAGTTGAAAATAACCTAAGGTGAAATAATTAAAAATAACCAAAAGTAACTTAAATTAATCGAAAATAACCTAAAGTGAAATAGCTAAAAATAACCAAAAACATTACAAATAGCCATAAATAGTCGTAAATAATGTATAGTGAAATAACTTAAAACAATGAAAAGTAGCCTTTAAATAGTTCAAAATAACCTAACATAGGTATTTTTATTATATTAACAAAAATTTTATCCATTGATTAAACATTTCTTTTTCGAAAGAATGGTCATTGAAATGTTATTGAATAGTGATATTCCAAAAAAAAATCTTCAAATGATTTTACAAGGAAATAAATGTGATTATGTACATTATAAAAAATTAATTAATTAAATTTTAATCATTTCATTTGGAAAAAATCTCAGTAAGATATGAGTTTTCAAAGTTTATGTTTCTATAATGTTTAAAATGAAATATTTGATAAATATAATGCAATGTAACACATTATCATAACAAGTGTGGTGCTTTGATGGTAAGGGTGTTTGCCTCCATCCTAAAGGTCAAGGGATTATACCTCACAAATGGTATGTTTGTGGTCAACAATGGTAAATTGATCAAATATTTTCCTATGTAATTTCTTCGAAAAGGTGTTCATTGAGGTTGATTACATGGCTTATGTACTTAGGTTTAACCTAACATAGGTAGTGACACATGTCAATATTTCATAAGCTGAAAATCATGAAATTATCAACAACATTAAATATTACATTAAATACAAAATAATTTAAATTTAATTGATTTCCAAGCTGCCTAATTAATTAATTAGCAAATGAAATGACTTGGTAAATTTGTATTTCATTTGAAAATAACTTTGTTTCACGAAATACTAGTGGACCAATTCATTGTCCGTAGCGACTAATCCCCATTTACTAGGGGGTTGACCAATTTCACCATGGTAAAAATGTCCAAATTCATTCAAAATCTAGTGAAACCTATAATGAACTATGATGCATTTTGGTGTAATGAAAAATAATACATTATTCAAACAATGTTAATGTACTAAAATGTGTATGCAAACACTTCACATATTGGGAAACAATATTATCAACACATTGGGTATTCTAAATGGCTACAAGTCCAACATTGGATTTCCTTGGTATAAATGTTGTAAAAGACATGGGGTTCAATGTAATTGAATACACTACTACAAAATGTGGGTGTAATTCACTACTCCACATTCATTAGACCAATGAATTCACTCAAAATCCAATGAAAACATTTGGCGTAAAAGGACACCTTTTATTGTAGTGATATAATAAAAAATATATACCACATGCAACCTCATGGACTAGATGGTAAGGGAGTAGGCATATTACATAATTTTTTGGGCTTATAAAACATTACAAATAGGAATAGGCCATTGGACAATTGGGGGTTTGAATTTGGAATTGTTGTTGAGTTTTGTTTTGTACTTCATGTTGCTGGTGACTTGGGGACTACTAAGAGTGGGAGTTTTGGGAAAGTTGCAAACATTCGTAGACACACATTTTTGGAATAAAAATAGATATGTAGGTACTTTGTAAATAAACTATAGATTCTAATGTTGAATATTACAGATTTGATTTGTTGTTTGATTACGCTTCCATAAAACGTGGATTTTTGTTATAATTTTGTTGAAGTTTTCAGTAAACTAGGAACTATAGACTTTTCCATTAATTTCCATATTCAACTTGATTTGTGAATCATCTGTGGTATTACAAATATCAGAAAACGAATTGTAATTCTATTTGTAGTTTTCTACATTATATTTTGGATTACAATTTCTAGTTATTAGAAATAATCATGAATATGGTGCATTGATGGACTACAGATAGATGTGTGTTTTAAATCAATGCATAGTTGTGAATGAGTGTATATTTATAGTGCAAATATGTTGTTATCGTAAATGCATAATGGTTCTAGAGGAATTAAATTCATATCTACCACCAAAAGCTAGCCAAATGGCTTTATATTACAGCCATGACATATTGGACCAAGGCAAACCCATAACACAACTATCCCAAGGTCTTCTATCTTTGACTTCTATAACATTTCCCACCCTCATTTCTATAGGTCCAATGACCAACAAATGGGGTTTAAGTTTTAAAATGTGGTAGGCAACCTATACCACGTGCATCTCCAATGGACCAATAACTACCCATATGGCAGTGTATTGCTATTGAAACATATGAACCTACTTAGCAAACCCATAAGGCACATATCTCAATGACTTTTAGGTTTAACTACTATAACATCTCCCATCGAAACCTCTTTAATTACACATACCAACAAACCCCATAGTAGAGACCACACATGCCCTTCCCACTAGAAGACATGTTGTCCATTTTAACCATATTTTTGCAAATACTATGTGATTAATGTCCAAACCAACTTATTTTACAACTAGCGGTGTCTTAGTCGTACGTGTCCATGTAGTTACAACTTGTTGTAGTCACATATGCAACTACAAGAAGGGTTGAACCAAATTCTAGTTGTAAATGTGATTACATCTTACAACTAATATGATTTTTCATTGAAAATGTAAATGAAAAGTGAACAATGTCATCTAATGTTGATTACATCCATCAATGGATGATAACATAATTGTTTTTGCAATTACAATTAACTTTTTTGCATCTACAATAGTTTATTCTACCACATGTATAAAGAAACATAGACCACACATGGCAAATTTTGTTATTTTAATTGGATTATTATCCTTCAATCACTACTAGAAAAATAGCATTTTGCAACTGTCTTATGCAACTAGGTTTTAGTTGCAACCGACACTTACAATTGAAAATAAACCAAGTTGCATAAGAGAAGTTGCAAAATAATTATAGTTGCATCTGACACTCCATATATGACAAGTACATATGGTTGGGTTATATGGTTTCATCCACCCATATTCTAGATTAACAATTGCAAGTGTGACTACATGCAACTATAAGGGTTGTGTTTCCATTACAACACATGTTAATTAGCTAACCCAATTGTATGTAAACATGTGTACTTTTATTTGTAATTATATATTTAATTTTAAGAATTACTTTAATTAATCTAGACCGTCCAAATCGTAGCCATTGAGGTGGGGAACACTTGTCAAGTTTAAGGCTTAATCAACCATGTTATGTCACTATACATGTGGGGAAGATTACAGTTAGGGTTATAGGGTTTAACACCCATTGAATTATTAGGATCATGCCATATGGCAACCTAGTGACCGCACAATGTAGTTGCAAATGCAACTAATATTTTGAGAGTTTGAATCACCATTTGTCACATGGTTCCACTTTGCACATGTTAGGGTTAGGGTTAGGGTTTCTATCATATCGTTTACAGTGTGCCACATGGCAACACAACAACTATTAGATTTAATCACAAATGCCATTGTTGGCCCATGCCATGCAACTTTTGTCATTAATAGTTTTATGGTTAATGTGTGCCACTATAGTTACATGTGCAACTAAATTGGTAGCATTAACCATTGCCTTGCCCATATTTGGGTTCCCTACACACCTACACCTATTTTAACTAGTGTACATTATACATATCATTTTTTTATTATACTCCATTGGTGTTGAAAAATCAACCAATAAATATTACACACATCAATCTATGATTTGTAATTTTGCATGTAAAAATCTGCAGTTATTTGACCAACAAATTACCCTTTGTAATAACATTGAAATTCCATCCAATGGGGTTTAATGGCCATTGTTCCAATTACAGCAACCCATAAGAGTTCATCATGCTATCAAATCTATTAAACCATAAAATGTCCAAAATATCATTGACACCCAAAAAAGGCCACAACTACTCATTAGGGTTTTAGGATCCAAAAATCAACTAGCTCTTGACCTATAGTGCCCCTAACTTAAGCATGCTTTCACATTAAACAACCTTCCCATGCAATGCTTGAACCTATTACATCCTTTAATAAACATTGTGGAGGATCATCATTTTCATTTGGCACCAATAATGGGGTGTTGCCTTTACCAACCACAATTTCACCCAGCTAAACTCGGAGAACATTGCAGATAATTGATAGTTGCATGCTACCAAATGCTACCAAATCCCAAATTTGCAAACATAGTGGTAGTCAAGTTGGAGTTGTTCACTATGTCGTGCACCTTTCCATTTGATGTAGTTGTTACCAAAAGGTCTAACATATGATGTGGGGTCACTTGATGCGCCAATAGTTTCATCATGAACATCTCAATTGTTGCATTCAATTACTCAATGTCCTAAGCTTGTGTATCACATGATTCTAACAACTTGGCATATTGCCTTTTCATTTCAAAATCATCTACCTACTTACACTTAAATGGCTTCAAGCATTATATGGAATTTTCAAGTTCATCATCTCATGATTAGCCTCGCTTCAAACTACACATAACAATCATGGTTGTAGTTATAATGTACTCACCAAATTCCCATGTGTCACCACCAAGTTTAACCTTGCCGTTGCCATCTTGGACAGTGAGGTGCTTTTGAAATGCCTTGGATTTTTACACACATCATCTTGAAGCCATTAAGTTTATCTATGCACACAAAAAGATGCATCCAACAACACCAAAAAGTGGGAGTGTAAGGACTTACTAGTTTAGCTTTTGCTCAAACATTTTGTTGCCACATCCAAATGTGTTTACCTTACCCACTACACCTCGTGCACCAATCAATTGTGACCTCTTCTTTTCAATTTCTTCCACAATTTTTCTAATGTTACTTGTTCTGATGTCACATGTTGTAAAGGTTTGATTTCATTGGTTTAGCTTATGGGATGTCACATGTTGAAATTGGTTTGATTGTTTCCAACTGGTTGATTTGTAGTAGTATTTTCAAGGAATCTAACCCAATTACTCTACAATGGCTCCCTAGGTCTTATAATGGTCAGTCAGTCAATTTTCACTATGTTGTAATTGTTTCACAATTTCAACAAATGAATCACGTAAATGCTCCTCCTTTTGATAGTATGTTGCTCTTTTGGCTTTAATTGTTTCTCTATCTTTTAACACTTGTTGCTCTGGTTGTTGGTTGTGAGGAGTGATAGCAACTATTGGAACATTATCAGTTTAAGAGGTTTACGTGCCATTGTACTAAAAATAATTTTTTTGGTTTTCAACATATTTTGTATTTAAATTTTCCTACGACAATCTCCAAATCGATAATTGGCACTAAAACATATAATACAAGGATAACATAAGGGTATTCTAATAGGTTTAATAGGTCGTGCATTAGATCATGTTACAAGTTTTATAGACTTGATTGTGGTAGTTGATATTACTATAACTTATTTCTTCCAATTATGACAGGTTTCAAGAATATGACTTATTTTACTATAGTTAATACATGTAGATGTAAATTTAGCTGTAACATGTATTACTAGATTATACATAATTTTGTTAGCTTTTGATGTGGTTGGTAGCTAAAACATTGTAACTCAAATTAATAGGTCCGTTTTCATAATCACAAACTACAATGGCTTCCTTGTGTTCAATCAATGTATCTTGTTTCATTCTTGTTGTTGTTAATCCAAGGTAAGGTAATAATCATATTCTAAAAACAACAGTGAGGAAAACATTTGTTGTTTTAACTTGTAAACAATTAGCTATTTCAATAAGTGTACATTGTAAACCTCAACACATTTAATAATTTGTTGTTGAATGTTTTGTAATTACAGGTAAACCTCTTCATCATTCTTCACAGGGTCCGAGCAAAATAAAGTAAACCAAATGCTCATCCTTGCTACTAAAGTAAAATTGTCCAAAAAATACATTTTGAAAACCTAGGTGGGAGAAAGTTCATAGGGACAACTAGTGCCTAGAGGGGGATGGGGTAAGGGGGTAAGATGTGTTGCTCATTCATTATCTAGGAGAGGAAAGGTAAGCGGGTGCATAGAAACCCGAAAAAACTTGCTGCTTTTAGTGGCAAAACATTATAACAACTAACAATCCACCATCATGAAATCCAAGTCAATCACCACCAAATCACAAGAAATTTTTTTTTTCCCTCCTTTCCCTTTGCATTTTTGTGTTTATTGTGTTTAGGCACAAAAGATTTTGAACAAAGTCGAAGGTGTGGTTGAAAATTTTGTCAAAGAAATCAACATTTGTGTTCCTTGTTCAAAATTGGAGTGTAACAATTTGTTTCAAGCAACTTTGAGCTTCTGTTTCTGTAGTGGGAAGGTGATTGGTAATTCCTTAGTGCTTGAATTGCTCTTGTGTGAATAGACCTTGGACATTTCATCTTTTCAAAGCTTCAAAATTAAGGTTGGTTATTTGTTTGGTGTGCAAAATATCAAAGGTTTAAGCAATTAATTCCATAAGAATTGCACAACAATTTAAGGACTCTAAAGACAAAGAATTGTGAAACAAGATGAATCGGATGGTGACCCAAAATTTACAATGACAATTGAACTTGGAGGCACATCGACAAGTTATTGAAAGAAAGACAAATGACAATCTTGAATATGGAAAAAAATATGCAAGGCTTATAGAAACCTGATATCGAAATCTAATGTTGGATAAATGAGTTCTGAAAATAGAGGAAAGACCTAAAGGGCACAAGTTGTTTCTACCACAAGAGGTGGTATGGCATGAAATATGGATTAGGGGTTTTCAGAGAAGGCACAATTACAGACGATGACCTCCATGGAGAAAGATGCATTTAACTACTCACCCAAATGAGTGGGTCCAATATACTTCTTAATCGTAATTTGTGGTTTAAATTCGAAGAGATTAAGACGGAGTAGGGTCTTTTATGGTACATGATCAATCGCAGGAAATCTCAAGTCCAAAATCAATGAATAGCCGAAGAAGGGATGTTATAGGAGGTATATAACCCAGGTTTGTGTAGTAGTCTGCATCTCCAGATTAGTATGAACCAATGGAAGATTGGTAGGTGGAAGAAAACACAATATCGATGTGGTTAAGGAGAGTGAAGAAAATTAATTACGATTATCTGAATATGCAGAGGCATAGGTAAATGTGTTAGATGAAGTACCATAGTCATATTCACATCAAGGGAATCCGTAATTGGATCAACCAAAGTACATAGTTGAAACACAAGATCATAAATCTATGGATTCAGAGATGGTTAGATTAATTTCAAGGGTTTCCGCATTTTGTGAGGAAGAAGGACATGCAATCATGGATTGTCCTTTTATGCTTTTTCACATTAGAACATGTATTCCTAGACATGTAGAGTTACAAAATGTGGCAGGAGCATTAATGGATCAAACACAAGCACAAGAACCAAAAATTCTTGTAGTTTAGAATAGATTGAAAGGCATGGAGTTAGGAAGCCAATTGGGACCACAAAGTCGAAAGATTCATCCATATGTTCATATTAGGAGTAAAGAACCAAAGGTGTACTAACATCCACATTCTACACCATAGAGGATACCAAGGGGTAACCACAAATTATAACATCATTGGATTAGAGTCAACAGAGCTTCACCAATCATGTCAAAAGCGATAGTTGTTGAAACCCAAAAAAAACTTGTTGGAATAAACGTTACCTAATCATTGGATGTGGGTATAACAACCATAAGAGTTGAGACGTTTGTTGCACCTACCATGGATGTTGTTAGAAGGGGAGTACTAATTGGATCTACAACAAAATTGGATAGTGGATCGAATGGAGTCTTGGTAGGAAGGAAATTGAGTGGGAGTACAACATTACCAACAGTAGTTATTGGAGTTGTTGGGACACCTTGGATGGTGTTTACTAATCCGATAATGATTACTCTTGTGAATAGGATTGCAGATCGACCATCCATGAGCTCAATGGCTACTAAAGGGAACAGAAGTGCAGATGGAATGAATTCAAAAGGAAGATACCGAAAACCATTTGTTGTAACTACACCAATTCTTGATCACAGAAATGGCCATTATGTTAGGCCAAACAGGGTAGCTTTTAAGTATTTTAATTTCAAAAACGATGTTAATCTAGATGCTCATGTCGTAGTGTTCAATTTTGTAGTAAAGTAAATGCAGAGACTTATAAAGAGTATGTCATTAATGTGTTTAGCTATATACTAAAAGATAAACATCAGATTGGTGTCATAATTACATGTTGGAATTCCCTTACTATATTTTTTCGAAGCTTACATAGGCATTTTGTAATCAACATTGGAAGATTCAAAATGACGAAAAAATATACATGGAGCTGAAGAATATGAAGTAGGAAGAGACTAAAAGGGTGGAGGTTTACTATGAACGAATTCATAAGATGGCTCATGGTTTATAAATACCAACCACAAACAATTTTTTTACTATTATGTGTATAACATGTTTGCAATTGTACTTCAGAATTATGATTGAAGTGATGAAAAGGTCAACATTACAACAACATAAGGAGGTAGGAATGTTGTGTGAAAAAGGCATGATTACTACAAAAGCAAGGAGTGCACTTTCAATACCACAAAGTACCAAAAATGCAACATTAATGAAAACACGGAGTAATATAGGGAAGACTTACAAACATTGCACAAATTGTGGGATGATGAATCACAATGTGGGCACATGCATAAAGAAGAAAGAAGAGACCATGGTGGCAACCAAAGAGGCCTCACAACCAAGTCAAAAACCACAGAAGACATCTTCATATGGTGCCACATTTGTGGTTTGAATGGACATAAAATGATAGATTGTCCAAAGTTTATTGAAATGCAAAAAATATTTCATGGAAAATCTATGACAATAGTAGAGGTTCAACTTATTGTTGAGGCACAAACAATTACTACACATGTGAATGTGGTGGATGTTAATGTTGCAACAAGAAGTAAGGCAATTAAAAAACATGTGTTCAAGGATAGAGAGCCAAGGAAAGCAAAAAGTGCTATTGACTAAGAGGAAGAAAAACAATTGAAGAAGTCAATGGTGGAGATAATTCAACAAATTCAGATACATAAACCCAGCCCAGAGGGCCATCCACATCCATAGAGGGATGGAACACAACTTGGCTGGGTATACCAAATACTATTCCTATGGAAGCAAAAAAATCTTATGATGTGGTGAATTCACAAGAAAAATTGATTATAGTAGAAGAGATTTTTCTAGACATTGATAAGCAAATGCTAAAAATAGTTATTTTTTGAACTTGGGACAATTGTTTAAAATAGCTCCTAAGTTTAAAAAAATATATGTGGCAAAAGCTAAAACTAGAGAAAACTAAGAATGTAAGTAGAGCAACCACAAAGAAACAAGTTGGTTCTTCAATACTAGAGGTAGGGACAACTATTGTAGCAATAGATAATCATATGGCAATTATCCAAGTATAGATTGGGAAGAATACAATAAAGGATGTGTTGCTAGATGGAGGTTTTGGAGTTAATATTATCACAGAGTGGTTAAGATTGAGGTTGGGGCTTCGAAAGCCTAAACTTGCACCATATAATTTAGGGATGGCAAATCAAACAACCACAAAACTAGTGGAGTTGATCAAAGATTTGAAGATATGTGTTCATGGCATTCCTTATATAACTACATTTACTATATTTTAGAAAAGTGTGGTACATTTTAGTTATTCCATGTTGCTAGGGAGACCATGGTTGAAGGATGCCAAAGTGGCACATGATTAGGGAAATAACACTATTACCATATAAGGGAATGGGACAATCAGAACAATTATAGTCACCAAACATTTGGGAGGTGAAGTAAGAAGATTAGAAGTGTTATTATGCTACAATTATCAAAATGGCATCACAGATGTAGAAAAAGATATCATTTTTGCTATAGAGCCCTAATTGTTCTCAATAGGAATAATCAATTTACCTAAGACAATTCAATATGTGAAAACCACAGATGTGGAAATCATGGATACAAATGTGAAGACTAATATTTAATAATAAGGATTTGAAGTATAGAACACAAAGACAAAGATAGCTAGCAATAAATATGAGTTAGAAACAGTTTTGGAAAATAAAGTGTCTTTGAAGATGTATTACATTCATCAACTAAGGAGTGTTGTAATGGATGAAACTCCACCAAAATTCAAGGCACAAGAATTACAAATGGCTAGATGGACACTAACTAAAAATCAACAATTGATGAAGCTCAATTTGGGAACTAATGCAAAACCATAAATGATGAAGATTAATGCACAACTAGAAACAAGCAAGGTGTTGGCATTGGATTAGTTGTTGAAGGAATTCAAAGATGTTTTTGCATGCACATACAAAGATTTGAAAGGGATTCCAATAGAGCTAACACAACATAAAGTTGAGTTGGACACTATTATACCACTAGCACATCAAGCCAAATATAAATTAAATCCAAACTATGTTATAGTAATAAAACAAGATATAGACAAGTTGCTAGCAACTAGATTTATTCAATCTATAGAGGAGGCTACATGGTTGTCACCCATAGTAGTAGTACCCAAGAAAAATCGCAAAATGAAAATCTGTATAGATTTCAAAAAACTAAATACAACCACAAAGAAGGATCCATACCCATTACCTTTCACAGATGAAGTGCTAAACATAGTAATAGGGTATGAGGCATATTCTTTCTTAGATGGATATTTGGGATATCATCAAATCTCTATAACATTAGAGTTTAAATATAAAATTGCACTTGTTACAAACTAAGGGGTTTTAATATGGAAGGTGATGTCATTTGGAGTGAAAAATAGACCTCCAACATATCAAATAGTTGTTACCAAAGCATTCAAAGAATATTTGGAAAATTTTATGAAGATATTTTTGGATGATTTTACAATGTATAGTGACAGGAAAAATCATTTGTAGAATCTTAGATTATGTTTTCAAAAGTGCAAAGAATATGGCATTAGTCTAAATTTAGACAAATGTGCATTTATGGTGTTTTCTAGAATGATCTTGGGTTTTATTGTTTCCAAAGAAAGGAAACTACTAGATGTAAAAAAAATACAAGCAATAATAAACATGCCACCACCCAAGAATTCACAACAGATTCAAGTATTTAATGGGATGGCACAATTTTACAAATCCTTTATCAAAAACATTGCTACTATTATGGCACCTAAAATGACCAAAAAGATAGAGACTTTTTTTTGGATAGAAAAATGTCAGAAGGCTTGGGAATTGATCAAACAAAAGTATATTGAAACATCTATATTGATATCACCAAATTGGCAGGTGGAGTTTCATGTTCATACAAATGCATCTTTTTTAGTTGTGGGGGCCATGTTGTTTCAGAATGTAATAAGAAAGAGTGATCGATGAGTAGTGTATGCTTCTAGGCTTTTGATTAGAACAAAACATACTTATAGCATGACAAAAAATAAGCTTTAACAATGGTTTTTGCTTTGCACAAGATTAGACATTATTTGCTAGGAAATAAGTTTGTATTTTATGTTGATAATATGGCATTGATCTATTTGGTCAACAAACCATAGGTTTTAGGGGTCAAAGTTAGATGGTTGTTATTGTTCCTAGTAGAATATGACTTCATAGTAGTGTATAAACCAGATGGAACTCATGTAGTTATAGATTCATTGTCAAGATTACTAGATATTATAGAACCCACAAGTGTGCTTGATCAAGCCATAAATGCAATTTTTTTTAATGTAGAATCTAAGTGGCTAAAGGATGTGAAAGAATTTTTGAAAATAGGACATGTTGAGGGCATGTTATCGATACAACAGAAGCAGAGATTAGTCAAGAGAGCAAAACCTTTCACATTGAAAAATGATGAATTATACAGAATGGGCCAAGATAATAGACTATGGCGATATTTGACAACTATAGAAACACAAATGGTGATGAGAGAATTGCATGAATGTAGCAGGAGGGCATTTTGCAACTAAAGTAACATAGAGAAAGATATTGGATGTTGGATATTGGAGGCCAACTACGTATAAAGATGTGCATGATTACTATAAATCTTGTGATGCATGTCAATGAACAAGAGGATTGCCAACTCAAAGTCTTGCAAAGCTAGTGACAAGTCTTATAGAAGAACCATTTATAAAATTAGGACTTGATTTTGTGGGGCCAATTAAGCCACCAAAAAGATATATAGGAAACAAATATATTTTTGTAGCCACAAATTATGTTACCAAGTGGGTGGAAGTAAGAGCATTGAAAATTAATATTGCAATAATCATAGCAAAAAATTTGTATGAGTGCATAATAATTAGGTTTCGATGTCCTTTGATTATAGTCACAAATCAAGGAGTTCACTTCATTAATGATGCCATCAAGTATTTGACAGATCATTTTTGTTGAAACATGTGAGTTCTATAACCTATTACCTTCAGGGGAATGGGCAAGCTAAGTCTATTAACAAGGTGTTTGGGACATTATTGACCAAGTTAGTTAGTGAGAATAAAACAAATTGGGATGAACCATGTTATTAATGACCATTGAAAAGTTTGAAGCTAACCATGTGGTGGTCAATGTTAATAAGCTCAAACCTTATACGTACATGGAATTTGAAGTTTAGAAACAAAAACAACAAATGCTAATATATTGGGAACAAAATGCAGGTGCAGTTTAGGCCAAGAATTATCATATGGAGTAGTACGATGAAAACTATGAAATATAGAAACCATAGATCAACAATGCTGTAAATGAAAAGCATATCAAAGATCCTGCATTAAATAGAATATTGATTTTCGATCTATAAATGAATAACAAATTTGTGAACAACAACTGCAAAAGTGAAAGATTTGGGATGTAAGACTTTGAAGATCATTTGTCATGGGTATCAGTTGAATCAATGATAATATTCACTCAATCTTTGTAAAACCCAGTTTAACCCGTGGCATGCAACCCATGTTGTTCAACCCATTTGCTCAACCTTTTGTCAAGGATCATAACGAACAATTTTGCTAGGATAGGCCCGACAATTATCCCCCTATAGTTGTCAAATTCAAAGGCATCACCCCCTTTAAAAAGTGCGTGGACCACCCCAGTGGAAAGGGTTTTTGGAAAGCCTTCTGCTAGAAAGTAGTTGAATGTTGTCAATAGTGGCATGTGTAGCAGCTCTCCCGCATCCAAAATGAACTCAGCTTTCATACCTTCCAAACCAGTAGCCTTGTTTTTTTATAGCTTTTTCAGCGTTTAAAGTAGTTCAACAAGTGTGATGTCTGTGTTCAGGGTGTGGCTAGGTGGAGGTTTCGTCACCTGAGCTGAGTGATTAGTTCGCAACCATATGGGTGGTGGAGACTGACCAACTAGCCCGCGGAAACCTTCCAAAAGCGTAATTACACTGATTTTGTCCACAACGGGTGCCTTTGCCTGGTACTTTTTCCAGAACGAGAACGCATCCACCTTGGCAAGCGTACACATATGTTGAGCTTTTAAAGTTTCCCAAAAAATTCTTTTCTTTTTTAATAAATTTTTAAGTTTACTTTCCTGATGTTTAGCGGTGTGTGAATCGGGGTTGGTTTTCAACCAGAGCCTTAACTCATGTTTCTCTTTGCAACTCCCTCCCGAAGGCTTGTTGCCAAAAGTAGACATTGTTACAACACCCACGCACTGCTGCAGTAGGTCAGCAAACTCGTCTACCCCCAGATGCCCAATCGAGTCAACAACCCATAGGTGTCCAAAACTTGCTGTTAGGCAAGTTGATACTCTTCAACTTTTGATTTATCATATTTGAACCTAGGAATTTTTTTTTTGTTACAACTATATGTTGTGGCTCAACAAAGCTACAATTGATGCTCAACTGTAAGCGCAACGGCCTGTGGTCAGAGTCTCCCCCCATCGCACAATAGCGGGTGTCATCTATTATCACCTCGAGGTGTGTAGTAGCTTGCCAAATTACAAGTGAACCAACAATATAATCGACAGTGCTACGCCCTTCGTTTGTCAAGCAAGTGAACTCATTTGATTCGTCAGTAGGTGTCCGGCCATTGAAGATGAACAACCCAGCGTCACAACATAGGTCCAGGAGTTTGCGGCCCCAGTTGCCAACACCGGAGTCGTAGTTCTATCGCTTAGCCACAACACTTGGTTGCTTAGTCTTAGCGAACTCATGCACTTGTTGCAGTTCACAAAGTTCGTTAATGTCATTGGTATTTGGTAGCGTTGCAGTTCACACATTAAAATGCCATCCCGATAGTATTATGCCCCTTAGAGTTTGAATTTTAGCAATATCTGTTGTCAGGTTTTGGAACAAGGATTCGCTCTCATGTTTAGAGCCAATAGGGTTAGCGTACACCATGCAGACAAACAAGTCAGGGGTGGCACCCATGCTGACCCATAGCCATAGATAAGAATCATGGCTTCCTTCCTTCCACTCTGATAGGTTTGGGCTAAAATGGCTGTGAAAGTAAACAACAACCCCCTTGTTATGTTTTATCACTTTTGTTTTTCCTAGCTGCACATTGTGCGTTACCGCAAGTGAGTCAAACCCTTCAACATGTGGCAATTATTGGCCTGGGAAATGCTAGGTTTCAGTTAATAAGACAAGGTCAGCACCCTGAAACAACTCTAATATTTGTGCCCCCATTTTCAGTTTATTTACACCACCCTCGTGCATGTTCTATAATATCAGACATAGGTCTCTCTAGTCCCCACACTCCTAGATAGAGAAGGGCGAACAAATCTGAGTGTCATTGATGAAGAGCTGGACTGTGCGCCAAAAGGGTTTAAGGTTTAGTGTTGAAACTTGAAATTAATTTTAATAGCCTTATAATATATTGAAGGATTTTAGTTTCTTTTAGAGGACTTTTTGAAGATTATATTTATACATGGTGAAATAGTTGAGTTTCCATAAATCTTCTTTTGCAGCAATATACTTTTTAATGTGAAATGGCAAGGCCATAGTGTGACACACTCCTTGTTCAAAGGGGAAAGGTCAGCATGTGATCAGCAAAAGGATCCTTCAACCGATGAAAGTATCTTCTATTAGGGAGGTGCTTCTAAATACAAAGGGGGAAAACTTTGGAGTCCTTTATGATATTATGGGCCACCATCCCACCATATACCGTACCACTGCGCTCGTTTCACACCACCCGGTGCAAAATATTTAATTTTGGACGATTTTCATTTTCACATCGACCCACAAATAATTAATTACGATGGTTTGTCATTTCACACTTCAATGGGTCTGTCGGAATTGGGGCGGGCTGCGACCCATCGGCCGTTAGGCCGGCCGCCAGGTTCAGCCGCCGCGACTCCGACAGTTGAGCAACCACAATCGTACGGTCTCAACAAAAGCAAGTCCGGGATCGACGGCCATATGCTGGTCTGCAATTTGCGCCTTTTCATTGAACCCAACTTTTCGGTGAGCCTGAGCGACTCGGAGTCACGTTCTGCTTAGGCTAAAGATCAGAGAAGCTCAGGCTTGTTTCAACTTGAATCACATTTCAAGAAACTTGAGAGAATAGCAGCTGAAGGGGGCGCACTGGGTAGGTCATGGCTACTGCCATGATCACCAACTTCTTCAAGAAAGCCACACCTATTGATATTGAAGAGCAAAAGAAGCGAGATGTGGTGTATTGGACGAAAAGGAAGGAGGAGGAGGCTGAGAAGCTTGCTAGGGATGAGGAGCGGCGAGTGGCAACTCAAAAGGCAAAGAGGCCTGTAGGAAGACCCAAGATGAAGCGTCAACCTAACGTGGTGCTCATCTCTCTTGTTGAGGAGGTAGAAGTAGAAGAGCCAGTAGCTACCCAACCCCCAACTAAGAAGAGTAGATGTGGAGGTAACTATTCGAGGTGGGGCAACCCCGATCTGTGGCCTTTCATTGCCCAGGCTGTTGCGTTGCATCCACGATCCCTCACAGACGCTCTCAACCACTTGCAACACATCAAGAAGCTTGGCAGAATTGGAAGCCCATTTGACGCGCTAACGATCAGCACCATGAAGGGTTGGTATGCAAAGGATCAAGGGACGAGGCATTGGCTTCTCAAAGATGATATGTGGGAGAAGATCGGCCTAATGGCAGCAAAGGAAGCCGCGTAGGTGCGCCGCAACACGGAGAAGCCTAGAGGCATTCTCAAGGATCACCCTGAGACAGCCAGCCAGATTGTTGATTGTCTCAAAGGCATGCGCCTGGCTGGCCAGCAGATTGACAGCTCAATCATCAGAACCACGATCCAGGGTGTGATCACTGTGGGGGCTCCTGAGCTGTTTGACAGGGTGGTTGGCAAGGACAAGGACGGTCAACTTGTCAAGTTTAGCGTCTCCAAAACATTCGCCAAAGCTTTTGCTCAGAGGCACTTTGGCTGGACTTGGCGACGAACGACAGGGGCAGCCATGAAGCTTCCTGAGGACTGGGTTGTTCAGGGGGAGGGGATGGAATTCCGAGTTGCGGCGCTCTGTTCGATGCATTCAGTCCCAGATTGCCTTGTGGTCAACTTTGACCAGACGGGAGTGCACCTGAAGCCTTTCTCAAAACGGACGTATGAAGTCAAGGGGGCAAAACAGGTGCTCAGTTTGGGGAAGGAGGATAAGCGTCAGTTCACGGTGCTTGGGAGCGTTGCAGTAGATGGGGTCTTGCTTCCTCTTCAAGTTGTGTTATAGGGAAAGACGGGGCAGGTCTTACCAAAGAATGCAGCTGCAGTGATAGCCGCTTTAGAAGGGTGGCACCTCACCCATAGTGCCAATCATTAGTCTACCCAGGAGACCATGATAAGCTTCGTTCAGAAGGTGTTGCACCCATATTTCGAGGGGAAGTGCTTTGATCTTGGGTTGAATCCTCTGACGCAGCGAATGATCTGGCTGATTGACTGTTGGTCAGTGCACATCTCAGCCGAGTTTAAAGGGTTCATGAAGGAGAATTTCCCCCACATTCTCCTCCTCTTTGTGCCAGCCAATTGTACCTCTAAGCTGCAAGTGATGGACGTAGTTTTCCAGCGGCCATTTAAGCATGCAATCCATCAGCTTTACAATTAGTTCCAGGCAGCAGAGATAGCCAAGCAGATCAAAGCAGGGGTTAATCCAAGCAAAGTCAAGCTTCAAACAACGGCAGTTCAGCTCAGGGCTGAGGTCATGGGCTTCCTTAGGGGCGCCTGGCTGCAAGTGCGGGCGCAAGATGCTTTGATTAGGAAGGGGTTTGCCATGTGCAAATTGGGACGCATCCAAGATGCTGCATTCCAGCGGGAGGCAATGCTAGAGTGCTTCAAGCAGAAGCTCCTCAAGGACATGGAGGCCCGGATCATGTATCCTGGGACGAGGATGTGGTGGCGGGGCCTGATGGTGACAGGGATCCAGCCGACTTGGCTCTGTCTGATAAGATTATTTCCTTGTAGCTATAGAGAGTTTCAAGCCTTGGGCATTTGTTCTGAACAATTGTGTGCATTGCAAAGTTACTATCCTAGTTTAGTTTGAATAGTAGCTTGTCAACTTGTGTCAAGTGGAGCTGGAGAGATATGATTTCAGCACCAACGAATTTGTTTGTTTAGTTCAGTTGCAATTTCAGCTCATTTCTGAAAGTGGCAATCTATCTATCCAAGCCTAGGCTTGCTAGTTTGCCGTCAAACAATGGAGATGACAAGATGCTGGGGAGAAATTGGTTACGTACCAGGTTATCTGGTGGTTATGTGGTTATCTTCTGAACATTATCAGTTAATCAACCTGCTTGCAGGTTTGCCGTTTGAAGAAGTGATGCAAGGCTACATGGAAACTGACCCCAGCTTGGAGGAGATGGAGCTGGATGATGAGGCTGATTTGGCTGACTGGGAGGCCGACGAGTTTGTGTGAAGATTTGCTGAATTTTAGGTGGGCAAGATTAAAAAAAAGTGTCTCTGTTCTGCATTTTGTGAGCTTTTTGTCATCTTTGCTCTAAATCATTCTAACTATCGATCAATTTGGTGACATAAAGAAAAACAACCAAAATTAAAAATTAAATCACACAGATTGCTTGCTGTTGGTGCAGTTGGTCAGACTTGGCCAACCCTGGTTCGATTCCAGGAGCAATCAGAGTTTTCTTTGTATTTTGTTTGTTTTTTATTCATTTGTCGTTTACCTATTTATTTTACCATCATTTTTCATTTTTTTTCACGCCCCAGGGGGTTGCTCGCACCCTGGAATTTATATATATATATATAATTATAATATATATTTGAGCGTTTTGCCTTTTCGCATTTACACCGTAGAATTAATTAATTTTATTTGTTTCACATTTCGCACTTCCCCCTTTAGATTTTTTTTTTTTTCACAGTACCCCTAAAATAATTAATATTGGTGTGAAACGAGCGCGGTGGTACGGTAGGTATCCAGGAAAGGTCGTGGCATAAAGTTGTACTGAAAGATGTGGGATAAAGTTGAAGGTAAGTACTTAAAGATGTGGATTGCTTTTGACTCTTGCAAGCATCTCCCACTCTGTAGACCAATCCAATGAACTTTCAAAAACCATAGCTCTTCATTGTGTACCATGTGGAGCATTGTGGACCTGTACTACACGAGCGGGTTTAGGACCGAAACTATGTATAATTACTACATAGTTATGAAGTCTATGTTTTTGGGTTGTAAAACTATCATCCCACCTTACTTTTGATTATGCAAACCTCACCA
>Ga0116229_10002586_pt1 | contig 29364 bp, 27 predicted proteins | sample S1TSphgellanicum_3_FD_87313 | JGI IMG/M metagenome (GOLD analysis project Ga0116229, IMG submission 87313) | Host-associated microbial communities from peat moss isolated from Minnesota, USA - S1T2_Fc - Sphagnum magellanicum MG | ecosystem: Host-associated > Plants > Peat moss > Unclassified...
CGCCGCGCATCGCCATCGCGGTGCTGGTGGAGAACGGCGGCTTCGGCGCCAGCGCCGCGGCGCCGATCGCACGCAAGGTCATGGACGCCTATCTGCTGCGCGACACCACCTCGCCGTCGGAACAGATTGCCGTGCCCGAGAGCCAGGCCAATGATTGAGGATACCGGCTATGCGCGCACGCGCCGCACGCTCTCATCGACCGCGAAGCTGCTGTCGGCGCTGAATCTCGACGGGCCGCTGCTGGTGGGGCTTGGGCTGCTGTCGCTGTACGGCCTGGCCATCCTTTACAGCGCCTCGGGCCAGAGCATAGACACGATTGTGCGCACCCTGGTCCGCATGGCACTCGGCACCGCCGCCATGCTGGCGCTCACGCACGCCAGCCCCAACCTGCTGCGTCGCTTGTCGCCTTGGATCTATGTGATTGGCGTGCTGCTGCTGCTGGTCGTGGAGCTTACCGGCGTGATCGGCAAGGGGGCGCAGCGCTGGCTCAACCTCGGCATCGTGCGCTTCCAGCCCTCCGAGGTGATGAAACTCGCGGTGCCGATGCTCGCCGCCTGGTACCTGCATGACCGCCCGCTGCCCCCGGACTGGCGCGCCATGCTGGCGCTGGCGGTGATCATCTTCCTGCCTGCAGGCCTGGTGGCGATGCAACCGGACCTGGGAACCGCGGCGCTGATCGCCGCCAGTGGCGCGCTGCTGGTGCTGATGGCCGGCCTGTCATTGCGCGTGGTAGTGGCGCTGCTGCTGCTCGCGGTCGGTGGCGCGGTGGCCGGCTGGCATGTGCTGCATGACTATCAGCGCGAGCGGGTGCTGACGTTCCTCAATCCGGAGACAGATCCGCTCGGCGCCGGCTACCACATCATCCAGAGCCAGATTGCGCTTGGCTCCGGCGGCGTGTTCGGCAAGGGCTGGATGCACGGCAGCCAGGCGCAGCTGCAATTCCTGCCCGAGCGCTCCACCGACTTCATTTTCGCCGTGGTCGGGGAGGAATTCGGGCTCATCGGGCTGCTGCTGCTGCTGGCCCTGTACCTGTTCATCGTCGCGCGTTGCGTGTGGCTGGCAATGCAGACCAATGACACCTATTCAAGGCTGCTGGCGCTGAGCCTGGCGCTGACATTCTTCGTCTACGTATTCATCAACGCCGGCATGGTCAGTGGACTGCTGCCGGTCGTGGGCGTGCCGCTGCCACTGGTGAGTTACGGCGGCACCTCGGTGGTGACGCTGCTTGCAGGCTTCGGCATCCTGATGGGACTGTATTCCCACCGCAAGCTGGTCGGCTCCTGAAGGCGGCCGGCAGCACGATGCGAAGGATCTGGATGCTGTTCATTGCCCCGCTGGTGGCGCTCGCCGCCAGTGCGCTGCTGGCAGCGAGCGCGCAATCCCCAGGCGACGCCGCAGCCCCAGGCGCCGCGCCGACGCCCGCCGCAGCGTCGGTTGCCGCGCCCGTTACCGCGCCGTCGCTTGCTCCGCCACCCGCCACCGCACCGGCGGCGCCACCGGCTGTTGAATACAGCGTCGTTAACCGCTCGCATTTCGACCTGTCGCGGCCCGAAATCCGCACCTACATCGACCAGCTCGTCGCCCAGGGCTTCGATCGCGACCGCCTCAGCGCGCTGCTGGCGGCCGCCGAACCGCAACAGAAGGTGCTCGACGCCATCAGCCGACCGGCCGAGAAGACGCTGCAGTGGTGGGAGTACCGCGCCAGGGTGGTGACGCAGGAACGTATCGATGGCGGCGTCCAGCTCTGGCACGAGCACAAGGAAGCGCTCGACCAGGTGGCGATCGAATACCAGGTGCCTCCCGAATACCTGATCGCGGTGCTGGGCGTGGAGACACGCTACGGACGCATTACCGGCCGCTATCGCGTGGTGGACGCGCTGGCGACCCTGGCGTTCGATTACCCGCCGCGGGCCGCCTACTTTCGCAAGGAACTCACCGACTTCCTGCTGCTTGCGCGCGACGACAACTTCGATCCACTGAGCATCCGCGGCTCGTACGCGGGCGCGATGGGAGCGCTGCAGTTCATGCCTTCGAGCTACCGCAAGTTCGCGGTCAGCGCGCTGCACGCGCCGCATCGCGACCTGTGGGGCGACTGGGGTGACATCTTCGCCAGCACCGCCAACTACCTGCGCCAGGCCGGCTGGCAGTACGGCGCGCCGGTACTGGCGGAAGCGCAGCTACCGGCCGGGTCGGGCGTTGCGGTACCCGAGCACCTGGCGCTCAACCAGACGCTCGGCGGCCTGCGCTCTGCCGGCGTGGTGGTGGCGAGCGAGCTGCCGGATGACACGCCGGCGCTGCTGCTGGCCGCGCCGCAGCCGGAGGCTGCCGGCTACCGCGTGGGTTTCAGGAACTTCTACGTGATCACCCGCTATAACAACAGTCCGCTGTATGCGATGGCGGTACATGACCTGGCGCAGGCGATCGCGCAGCAGATCGCGCCGGAGGCCGCGCTTTGAGCGCATCCGCCCGCGCGGCCGCGCGCGCGTGGCGATTCCCGACGCCGGCCGCGCTGCTGCTGCTCGCCGCCTGCGCGCAGACCCCGCGCCATCCGAGCCCCGCGCGTCCCGCGACCACCGTGACGACTGCCACCTCACCGCCTGCCACGGTGCTGCCGCGCAACGCCCCGGACGTCAACCAGATCCCGGACGCGGTGCCGCGGGCGGAGCCGCGCAGCGCATTCGGCAATCCGCCTTATTACACCGTGGCTGGCCGCCGCTATGCTGTGCTGCCCAGTGCCAACGGCTATGTCGAGCGCGGTGTCGCGTCATGGTACGGCACCGAATTTCACGGCTTGCGCACCTCGACCGGCGAACCGTACGACATGTTCGCAATGACCGCAGCCCACAAGACCCTGCCGCTGCCCTGCTACGCGCGCATTACCAACCTGTCGAACGGCCGCAGCGTCGTGGTGCGCATCAATGATCGCGGGCCGTTCGTCGCCAACCGGATCATCGACCTGTCGTATTCCGCCGCCGCCCGCCTCGACATGATTCGCAGCGGCACGGCCTTCGTCGAGGTCCAGGTGCTGAACCCGGCCGCGCCAACCCTGACCGCGTCGATGCCGGTCAACCTGCCCGCGGTTGAAGCCGCCAGCGCTGGCGTCAGCAGCGTGCCGGCCATGAATGCAAACGCGCTGCCGGCAGGCGCGGCCGCAGGCGTCGCGGCACCAGCCAGCATCGGTCCGTCGCTGAACGGCGGCGCCACCGCCACACCGACCGCCACTCCGACCGCCACTCCGACCGCCACGCCGACCGCCACACCGACCGCCACGCAGATAGCCGCACCTGCAGCCGCGCTTTACATCCAGGTCGGCGCGTACGCCAGGGCGGACAATGCCGCCGCCGCGCTGCGCAGGCTGCGCGCGGCCGGCTTCGACAATGTGTTCACGCTGGCACCTGATGCCCACCAGCCACTGCAGCGCGTGCGTATCGGTCCGATCGCCAGCGTGCAGCAGTTCGATACCATGATCGATCGCCTGGGCGCGCTCGGATTTTCCAGTGCGCGACTCGCACAAGACTGAATGCACCCGCTAGACTTGCGGTTTGGCTGGTCGAGGCATTAGCACCGCATGAACCACTTCGCTCCGCTCGCCGCCGCTGGCGTGGCCGGGCTGTTGCTGCCGCTCGCGGCGGCCGCGGCGCCGCACAAGCACCACCCGAAAGCGGATGCGTCCGCAGCCTCGGCAACCACGCCGACAGCTGCGGCGGCACCTACCCCGGCGGTGGGGCCTGGCGGCATCCCGAGCGCACCTGATGCCGATGCCCGCGCCTACATCCTGGTCGACTACGCCAGCGGCCAGGTGCTGGCACAACGCGACGCCGACGCGCGCATGGAGCCGGCCAGCCTGACCAAGCTGATGACCTGCTATCTGGTATTTCATGCGCTCAAGGCCGGCACGCTCAAGCTTACCGATCAGGTCACCATCAGCGAGCGTGCATGGAAAGCCGAGGGCTCGCGCACTTTCGTGCAGGTGGGCAGCCAGGTGCCGGCCGAAGTGCTCATCAAGGGCATGATCGTGCAGTCTGGCAACGATGCCACGATCGCGCTTGCCGAGCGGGTAGGCGGCACCGAAGGCGCCTTCGTTCAGCTGATGAACGACTATGCCCGGCGCCTGGGCATGCTGAATACCCACTTCGACGACAGCAGCGGCCTGCCATCACCCACTCACTACACCACCGCGCGCGACATCTCGCTGCTGGCGAGCGCGCTGGTGCGTGATTATCCCGACTACTATCCCTGGTTCTCCATCCGCGAATTCGTCTGGAACAACATCAAGCAGGAGAATCGCAACGGCCTGCTGGAGCGCGATGCGTCGGTCGATGGCATGAAGACCGGGCACACCGACAGCGCCGGCTTCTGCCTGGTGACTTCGGCCAGGCGCGAGGACATGCGATTGATTGCGGTGGTTCTCGGCTCCGGCAGCATCAAGGGCCGTGAGAGCGCCAGCGCCGCGCTGATCAACTACGGATTTACCTTCTACCAGTCGGTCACGGTCAAGGCCCGCGGCACCGCGGTGCTCAAGCCGCGTGTCTACAAGAGCGCCGAGGAGTTCTACAGCGTCGGACCGGTGAGCGACGTCATCATCGTCGTGCCGCGCGGCCAGGCCGGCAACATCACGACCACCGCGAGCGCGCAGCAGCGCCTGATCGCGCCGCTGTCGACCAGCAACGCGGTCGGCGAGCTGCAGGTCATCGTCAGTGGCAAGCCGGTCACCAACGTGCCGCTGTACCCGCTGGAACAGGTACCGTTGGGCGGGCTGTGGACCCGCCTGAGCGACACCGTGCTGCTGTGGTTCCAGAAATAGCGCGCCGCTGCTGCCGCCAAGCATGGCCGAGCCTCTGCCCACCTGTTACCTGAACGGCAACCTGATGCCACTGCGCGAGGCTCGCATCTCGCCGCTCGACCGCAGCTTTCTGTTCGGCGACGGCGTCTACGAGGTGATACCGGTGCGCGCCGGGCAGGCGCGCCGCCTGCCGGCGAACCTGGCGCGCCTGGCCCGCAGCCTGCATGAGCTGTCCATCCGCGATCCGCACAGCAGCGCGCAATGGACCGGCATCGTCGAGCAGCTGGTCAGCGCCAATGGTGGCGGCAATCTCTACGTGTACCTGCAGGTGTCGCGCGGCGCGGAATACGGACGCAACCATGCGCCGCTGCCGGACATCGAACCCACCGTGTTCGGATTCTGCGCGCCGTTGCCGTTGCCGAGCGCGCAACTGCTCGAGCAGGGCGTGACCTGCATCACCGCCGACGACACGCGCTGGGCGCGCTGCGACATCAAGTCGGTGGCCCTGCTGGCCAATGTGCTGCTGCGCCAGCAGGCCTCCGAAGCGGGAGCCGGCGAGGTCATCCTGCTGCGCGGTGGCAATCTGATCGAAGCCAGCGCCTCGAGCGTCGAGGTCGTCATCGACGGCGAGATCCGCACGCCGCCGAACTCGCCGCAGTTGCTGCCCGGCACTACCCGCAGCCTGATCGAGGAACTCGCCCAACAGCATGGCATCGCCTGGCGCGCGACCACGGTGACGGAAGCGCAGCTGCGCGCGGCCGACGAGGTGTGGCTCACGGCGGCGACGCGCGGTGTGATCGCGGTCACGACGCTGGATGGCGCACCGGTCGGCAACGGCAGGCCCGGGCCGCTGTGGCGGCGCATGCACGCACTGGTCGAGGCTTACTGGACCGGTTGAGGCTGCAGCGGTTGAGGCTGCGCCGGTTGAGGCTGCGCCGGTTGAGCGCGGCGCGCGCTCACTTCATCGTCGGCATCACGAACTCCGCCCGCACCGCCTGCGCCTCCGGCCAGCGCTGCGTGACGGTCTTCAGTCGCGTGTAGAAGCGAAAGCCCTCGGCGCCGTAGGCGTGATGATCCCCGAACATTGAATTGCGCCAGCCACCGAAGCTGTGGAAGGCCATCGGCACCGGAATCGGCACGTTGATGCCGACCATCCCCACCTCGACCTCGGCGGCGAAGGCACGCGCGACCGCACCGCTCTGGGTGAACACCGCGGTACCGTTGGCGTACTCGTGGCGATTGATGAGATCGAGCGCGCCCTGGAAGTCTGCAACCCGCACGATGGCGAGCACCGGACCGAAGATTTCCTCGCGATAAATCCTCATATCGGCGCGTACCGCATCGAACAGCGTCGGTCCGAGAAAGAACCCGCCATCCAGGGCCGCGGCACTGTGCTTGCGCCCATCCAGCACCAGCTTCGCGCCCTCGCGCACGCCGATGTCGATGTACTCGCGCACCCGCGCCAGGTGCGCCGGCGTCACCAGCGGACCCATCTCCACGCCGGCGGCATCCGACGCACCGATGCGCAGGTGCGCCAGCCGCTGCGTGAGCTTGTCGATCAGCGCATCGGCCACCGCATCGCCGACCGCGACCGCCACGGAAATCGCCATGCAGCGCTCGCCGGCGGAACCGTAGGCGGCTCCGATCAGCGCCTCGGTGGCCGCTGCCAGGTCCGCATCCGGCATCACCACCATGTGATTCTTGGCGCCGCCCAGCGCCTGCACGCGTTTGCCGTTGGCGACGCCGCGGCTATGCAGGTAGCGCGCCACCGGGGTCGAGCCGACGAAACTCAACGCTGCGACCTGCGGATGATCCAGCAGCGCATCCACCGCCTCCTTGTCGCCGTGGATGACGTTGAAGACGCCATCCGGAAGCCCGGCCTCGGCCAGCAGTTCGGCCAGCAGCAACGAGGCCGATGGATCACGCTCCGAGGGCTTGAGCACGAAGCTGTTGCCGCAGGCCAGTGCAATGGGAAACATCCACATCGGCACCATCGCCGGAAAATTGAACGGCGTCACGCCCGCGACCACCCCCAGCGGCTGGCGCAGGCTGTAGCTGTCCACGCCGCGGCCGACGTTGTCGCTGAACTCGCCTTTCAGGAGCTGCGGGGCACCACAGGCAAATTCCACCACTTCGATGCCGCGGGTGACTTCGCCGAGCGCATCATCGACGGTCTTGCCGTGTTCTTCCGAGATCACGCGCGCGATGCGCCTGGCATCACGGTCCAGCAGGTCCTTGAACCGAAACAGCACGCGCGCCCGGCGCAGCGCCGTATGGTGCGACCATTCGGGAAATGCGCGCGCTGCGCTGCGCACCGCTTGATCGACTTCCGCCACGGTGGCCAGGCTCACCTCCCGCACCACGCGTCCGAGCGAGGGGTTGTAGACCGGCGCGACGCGGCCGCTGCCGGCCGCCAGCTTGCCGTCGATCCAGTGCTGAATCATGGGGTGGCTGGTCGCCGGCGCCGTGATCGGCTTGATTCCCGCTGGCGCGTTCATTAGAACCTCGTGTAAGTCGGCTGCCTGTCAGTTGGCTGCCTGTCAATCGGCTGCGATGGCGCGCAACGTGCGCCGCAGGCTCTCGATCATGTTGCGGATCTCGTCCTCGGTGGAGATGAACGGCGGCGCCAGCCCGATGATGTCCCCCATCAGTCGCAGCAATATGCCCTCGTCCAGCCCGCGGCTGAACGCGCGCTGGCCGCGCGCACCCGGCTGGCCGGGCAATGGTTCGAGCTCGACCGCGGCCGCAAGCCCAATATTGCGGATATCCGCTACGTGCGGCTCATCGCGCAGCGTATGCACCGCATCCTGCAGCACGCCCGACAGTTCGGCCGCGCGCTCGATCAGGCGCTGGTTGATCATGGCGTCCAGCGACGCATGCCCCGCGGCGACCGCCAGCGGGTGACCGGAGTAGGTGTAGCCGTGGAAGAACTCGATCACGCTCTCCGGGCCGGTCATGAACGCATCATAGATGTCGCCGCGCGCCACCACGCCGCCCATCGGCACCACGCCGTTGGTGACCGCCTTGGCAAACGTCGTCAGGTCCGGTTGCACGCCGAAGAACTGCGAGGCGAACGGCCGGCCCAGCCGACCGAAGCCGGTGATCACCTCGTCGAATATCAGCAGGATGCCGTGCTTGCTGCAGATCTCGCGCAGCCGTGCAAGATAGCCGCTCGGCGGCACGATCAGTCCGGTGGATCCCTGTACCGGCTCGACGATGACGGCGGCGATGGTCGAGGCGTCGTGCAGCGCGACCAGCCGCTCCAGTTCCTCTGCCAGGTGTGCTCCCCACTGCGGCAGTCCGCGACTGAACGCCATGTGCCTGGGCGAGTAGGTATGCGGCAGGTGGTCCACGCCGGGCATCATCATCGATGCGAACATCTTGCGGTTGACGCCGATGCCGCCGACCGAGATGCCGCCCAGCCCGACACCGTGGTAACCGCGCTCGCGACCGATGACCCGGGTGCGGGTCGCATCGCCGCGCACGCGGTGATAGCCGATGGCGATCTTGAGCGCGGTATCGACCGCCTCGGAGCCGGAGTTGACGAAGAACACGCGATCATTCGGGCGCCCGGCGAGTGCGGCAATGCGCGCAGCAAGCTCGAACGCCGCCTTGTGCCCGAGCTGGAATCCCGGGCTGAAGTCCAGGCGCTGCACCTGTTCGCTGACCGCCCGCACGATCCCCGGGTGGGCGTGGCCAAGCGGCGTGCACCACATGCCGGACAGGCAGTCGAACACCCGGCCGCTGTCGGTGAGGGTGTAGTAGGCGCCGGCGGCGCTCTCGATCAGGCGCGGCTTGGCCTTGAAGCGGCGGTTGTGCGTGAATGGCATCCACCACGACTGCAGTGGATCAATTGCGCCGGAGATGTCGATTGCGCCGGAGATATCGCTGGCGCCGGCGATCGCGAGCTTGGGGTTCATATAGCCAGATTGGCACGCGCGGCGGCGAAAATCCACAATCCGCCCGTGCGCTATCGCTTTCTGCGAGGGCTGTGCCCCGCCGTTACGCCCGGCTGGCGAAGTACTCCTGCAGCGAGGCGACTCCAAGCCGCTGCGCCTCGAACAGGCTCTCCAGGTGTTCACGCGAATTGACCAGGCCGCGGGCGCGCAGTATCCCGTCCTTGTCGATCAGTGCCGCAAATGGCAGCCGGTTGACCTGGTAGGCAAGGCCGAGCGCCGGCGACACCAGGTACGGAAAATCCCCCAGCTGGTATTGCTGCGCGAATGAGCGGTGTTGTGCCGGATCGCCATCGCTGGCCAGCAGCACCTCGAGCCAGTCGCGCTCCTGCTGGCGGCTCGAGCGCACCACCGGCAGCAGCGTCTTGCATACCGGGCAGGTTGGCGACACGAACAGGATCAGCGTGCTCTTCCCATTGGCATGCAGGCCACCGACGCGCCGTTCGCGTCCGTCGAGATCGAGCACGTCGAGCGCGGCCACCGCCTCGCCGATCGCCGGACCGCGGTTGATCATCAGTGCACCGGCGGGCCCGATGCGCTCGTGCAACACGCCCAGCTGGCGCGTGAGTGCGAGCAACACCAGTGCCAGGCAGATCACCACCACCCACAGGACGATATTGGAAATGGCCAGTGCCGTCATCGCGTTCCTGGTACTTCGGCGGCGCGTACCTGGGCGGCGCGCGCGCGGCCCATCTCGCCCAGCAATCGATCGGCGCAGGCATACAGCACTGCGATCGCCAGCGATCCGAAGACCACCGTGGCCGCATCGGTCCACTGCAACATCCGGTGATTCCACGGCAGCATGAGCGCCCCGGCGGCGGCAGCCAGCAGTACATTGCGCCATACCATCCAGCCGGCGATCGGCCGCTGGCGGTCCGGGCCGCCGCACCCGCAGGCGACCAGGCGGCGGCCGGCGTGCAGATTGATCGCGATGGCAACCGCATAACCCAGCAGCACGACCGCCGCGCTGGCCGCAGCCACGACGCGCGTGCCCGGCTGCAGCAATGTGATCGCAAGCAGCAGCTCGAGCGCCGGCACCAGCCGGGACAGGCGCCCGCGGTTGATACGCGGGGGGATGCCGTAGCCTGCGAGCACGTCGGCAAACTGTGCCAGATCGCGAATTTTGTGGCTCGCCGCGCTGGCGAACAGCAGCACGAAGCTGGCCACCAGCAGGCTGCCGATCACCGGGTCGAGCATGAGCATGTGGTCCATCGGCTCAGGGCTGCATCGCTACCGCGCGTACGTTAGCACGATGCCGACCGCTGGCCTGCGACGCGCTCGCGCACGCGCGCCATGCCAGCTCGTAGCTGCAGCCATTCGATCGCCAGGCGTACGCCAAACCGGCTGAACCCGTGCAGCGGTATCGCGCGCAGCGGCGTCGCCGGAAAACCCAGCTGCGCCAGCGGCTCGCCCAGGATGCGCCGTGCCAGCAGGCTACCCATCAAGGTAGCCATCGCGACACCGCGGCCGTTATATCCCAGCCCCGCCAGCAGGCCGGGTGCGATCTCATGCAGGTGCGGCAGGTGATCGCCGGTCATCGCCACCAATCCGCCCCAGTGATACTCGTAGCGCACGCCGTGCAGCTGCGGAAAGATCTCCTGCACCGCCCGGTAGTGGTGGCGCGCCGCGGTGACTCCCGGGACGCTGCCGAACGTGCCGCGCGAACCCATCACCAACCGGCCGTCGGCGCTGCGCCGGAAGTAGCGCAGCAGGTGCCAGGTATCGGAGACTGCCTGGCGCTGCGGCAGGATGGTGTCTCCCAGGGCTGATGGCAGCGGCTCGGTCGCCACCTGCAGCGATGGCACCGCGACCACGCTCCTTCGCAGCGTGTCGAGCAGTCCACCGCTATAGGCATTGGTGGCCAGCACCGCGCTCGCCGCCGTGACCTCGCCATGCGGCGTGAGCACCCGCCATGCATCGCCGGCACGCTCGAGCCTGACGGCAGGACTGCGGGTGAAGATGCGCCCACCCAGTCGCCGCACCACCTGCGCCAGTCCCAGTTGGAATGAGCGCGGCTGCAGGGTACCGCCACGGGCGTCGAGCCATCCGCCGCAATAGCGCTCCGACCCGATCAGCCGGCTCAGCTGCTGGCGATCGAGCAATTGCACCGTTGCGCCGCGGCGCCGCCATTGCCGCACGCGCGCATCCATGGCCGCGAACGCGGACTGGCTGGTCGCGGCCTGGATCCAGCCGCTGCGGTGGGCCTCGCAGTCGATCTGATATTTTGCTACCAGGCCGAATACCAGGTCGGGTACTGCGGCCACGGTCTCCACCAGCCGCGCGCCCACCTGCTCGCCGAACATCTGCTCGAGCGTATCCGGATCATGCTTGAGGCCCGCGATCACCTGGCCGCCGTTCAGTCCGGAAGCGCCCTCGCATAGCTCCCTGGCCTCCAGCACCACCACGTCGATGCCCGACTCGCACAGATGCAACGCGGTGGACAGCCCGGTATAGCCGCCCCCGATGACCACGGCCTGGGCCCGCAGCGGCCCGGTGAGTTCCGGCACGTTGAACGCCGGTGTCGCCGTTGCATCCCAGAGCGACTGCATGCGCTACCCCATGTGGTCACTGCCGCGATGATCACTGCCGCGGCGGCGAGCGCCACGGAATTTTTTAGTCTAATCGATATTCCCGCCGGCAGAATGGTTTGGCGGCTGCTCGCAGCTTCGCCTATGATCCGGATCGATCGCGATGGCAGCGCGCGCATGTGCAGCGCCCGCATCGGCAGCGATCGCGCAATGCAGGGGAGCCCACGATGCGCACATTGCAGTTTCGCGCCGCACTGCTGGCGTTGCCGGTCTCGCTGGCCTGCCTGGTCAATGGGGCGGCAGTCGCTGCCGAACCGCTGGCGGCCGAGCAATTCACCATCCAGACGCTGCCATCGAAGAGTCCGCACTGGGTGTACGTGGTGGACGAGGCGTTCTATAACGAGATCGACGCGCGCGTGCGGCTGTTCGATGGCGACAGCTATCGGCACCTGGGACAGATCGACGCCGGCTTCAACCCCGGGGTCATCCAGTCGCCCGATGGCACCACCACCGCCGTGGCGACCACTTACTGGGCGCGCGGCGGCCACGGCGAGCGCACCGACGTGGTGGAATTCACCGACAATTCCACGCTGTCGATCGCCGGTGAAATCGTCCTGCCACCCAAGCGCGTACAGATCCTGCCGACCTACTTCAACCTTGCCTACAGCAGCGACAGTCGATTCATGTATGTCGCCTACGTGACGCCGGCAGCATCGTTCGGGGTACTCGACCCGGCGGCGAAAAAAGTGCTGGCGGAAATCGACACCGCCGGATGCGTGCTGGTCATTCCGTCCGGACCGAATCGCGTCTCCTCGCTGTGCGACAACGGCCGCCTGCTGACCGTCACCCTGGACGAGCATGGACAGGAAGCGTCACGCGCACTGTCTGAAGCGCTGTTCGATCCGGATACCGATCCGGTATTCGTCCAGGGCATACCCGACTCCACCGGTTACACCTTCCTGTCGTTCCTGGGACAGGTGCACGAAGTGGACTTTAGCGGTGCGCAACCCGTCATCCGGCCACCCTGGTCACTGGTCAGCGCATCGGAACGCGGCCACTGGCGGCCAGGAGGCATGCAGGTCGCGGCCATCAGCCGCACGCTCGGCCGGCTGTATGTGTCGATGCACCGCGGCGGCGAGGGCTCCCACAAGGACGGCGGCAGCGAGATCTGGGTGTTCGACCTGAAGACCCACCAGCGCCTGGCGCGCTGGCCGATGCCGAAGTCATCGGTGGGCGCGGTGCTGGCGCTGCAGGTGTCGCAGGACCAGGCGCCGCTGCTGTTTACCGCCGGCGATCACCGGGCAGTCGCGGTGTTCGACGCGCTCAGTGGCAAGCTGCGCCACGTGGACAGCAATCTCGGCCAGTCGCCGTGGTTCTTTCTGAACCCCTGAGGCCAACACCATGCATCCGCTCGACCGCCTAGTCGAAAAGTCCTCGCGCCGGCTCGCGCAGCGCACCTCGCGCCGCGGCTTCGTCGCGCTGCTGGGCCAGGTGCTGACCGGCTCGATACTGCTGCCGCTGCTGCCGATCGACCGTGCCGGCCGCGCCGCCGCTGCCTCGGAGCCGCCGGATGCGGCGTCGCCGCCGCACAAGATCGATCCGGGCGCCGCGCACAAGAGCGCGTCCGACGATCCACAGAACTGCGAATACTGGAAATACTGCGCCATCGATGGCTTCCTGTGCTCCTGCTGCGGTGGCAGCTCGCATTCCTGTCCGCCCGGCACCGCGATGTCGCCGATCACCTGGATCGGCACCTGCCACAACCCTGCCGACGGCCGCGACTACATGGTCTCGTACAACGATTGCTGCGGCAAAACCAGCTGCGGCAACTGCGAGTGCAATCGCAACGAGCGCGAGCGACCGTTGTACCGGCTGTCGCGCAACAACGACGTCAACTGGTGCATGGCCAACAGCGATTCGAACTATCACTGCTCGGTGTCGGTGATCATGGGGCTCGCGGAGCAATGAGGCGCCGGGCCACCCGGTGCCCCGGTCGCATTCGGCAGCCCGGTCCCTGCTCGGCAGTGCTCGGCCTGTTTACACTGGTCGCATTGTCGGCGCTGCGGCCGAGCACTGCGGGCGACACCGGCGAGCTGCGCTATCCCGATGGCGCGGCCAGCTTTCAGGCCAATTGTGCTGTCTGCCATGGGAAAAACGGTGCCGGCCAGCCGGCGCTGGCACCGCCGCTGACCAGCTATCCGGCGCACTACGTCGGCGACCCCGAGGGGCGGCGGCAACTGGCGATGACCGTGCTGTACGGCATGTTCGGCGACATCGCGGTGGAACAGAAGCACTACAACTTCAAGATGCCGGAATTCTCCCGGCTGTCCGATGACACGCTCAGCGCGGTCCTGAACTATGTGGTGTTCGACCTGGCGCATGCGAGCGCCGACTCGGTGCCACTGGGCGCCGCCGACGTCGCCAGCGTACGCAGCCAGCCGGTCGGCGCCGACGTGGTGCGCCAGCACCGCGCCGCACTGCTGGCGAACCTGGGACTGGCGAACTGACAATGGCCGCGGCACGCCGCCACATTGGACCACGCCGCGACATCGGACTACGGACAACTGCAGGCGTGGTGTCCGGCCTTGTGGCGCTGGCCGGCCTTTGCCCCGGCGCCCAGGCTGGCCCTGCACAGGACTACGTACTGCACTGCATGGGGTGCCATGGCAAGGCGGCCGAGGGCGTGCCGGGCAAGGTGCCGCCTCTGGCGCGCAACCTGGTGCAGTTCATGCGCAGCCCGGCCGGCCGCAGCTACGTGCTGCGAGTTCCGGGCGCATCCAACTCGATGCTCACCGATGCGCAGCTGGCCGAGGTACTGAACTGGATTGCGCTGCGCTTCGGCGGCAGCCAGGGCGATGCGCCTGCGGCGTTGCCGCCGGTGTTCACCGCACCGGAGGTGTCATCACAGCGCCGCATGCCGATGGCCGCGGTACAGGCGACGCGCCGGGAGGTCATCAGGGAACTGGCCGCCACCGGCGCCGCACCATCTGACAATTACTGAATGCCGTAGGCGGCTATGGCGCATGCCGAAGGGCCACGGCGCATGCCGAAGGGCCACGGCGCATGCCGAAGGGCCACGGCGCATGCCGAATGCGCGTATGGCGCACCGCACTTAAGAGCACTAGATTAGTCATCGCGCCGGAGATCGTCGCACCAATCGCGGGCACCGCAATAGCCATAGACGATCTGCAGGGGTATCTTTTGGCGCGAAAAACGTCACTTGGCAGGATTGGGCGAGTGGCACTCTAATTGCTTGAGCATTCGCCAAAACTTGAGCCGCAATCAAACTTCGGGGAGAAACATGATGCGTGCGAACAACAACAGCCGGGCGAGCCGGCAATCACGGCGCGTTGGCGCCTGCCGGCTGACCTCATGGGCGCTGCCACCGCTGCTGCTGGGCGTGGCGGTCACCTGCGCCCGGGCCGAGGACAGCGAGCCCGCGGCCGCCCAGGGCGGTGAATTGCAGGAGATCGTCGTCACCTCGACGCGGCGCGAAGAATCGCTGAGCAAAGTCCCGATCAGCGTCACCGCCATGACGCAGGAAGACATGGACACCAAGGGTATCAAGGACATCCTCGACGTGGTGCGCTTCACGCCGGGCATCGCGATCGACAACTCCGGCACCAACAACATCTCGATCCGCGGTATCTCTTCGACCGGGGGCGCCGGCACCACCGGCATCTATATCGACGATACGCCGATCCAGATCCGCGGCCTTGCCTTCAATCCGGACGATGCGCTGCCCAAGTCGTTCGACATCGACCGCGTCGAAATCCTGCGCGGGCCGCAGGGCACGCTGTTCGGCGCCGGCTCCGAAGGTGGCACCGTGCGTTACCTCACCACGCAGCCGAGCCTGGTCAAGACCAGCATGTACGCGCGCAGTGAACTGTCTTATACCGAGGGTGGCGACCCCAGCTACGAGGCCGGTGTTGCCGCCGGCGGCCCGATCATCGAGGACACGCTGGGCGCGCGCGCGACCGTCTGGTTCCGCCGCGACGGTGGCTGGATCGACCGGGTCGATCCGACCGCGCCCGACCCGCAGGCAGATGTGGTGGACAAGAATGCCAACCATGACCAGGCCCTGCTGCTGCGGCTGGCCGCGCTGTGGAAGGCGAGCGAACAATGGTCAGTGACGCCGAGCGTCTACTACCAGGCGCGCCAGGTGCACGACATCAACAACTACTGGCCGCTCTACTCCAACCCGGGCAGCGACAAGTATGTCAGCGGCGATCCTTCCGCCAGGAATGACCCCGACAAGTTCTACCTGCCGGCGCTGAAGATCGAAGGCGATTTCGACGCCTTCCACGTCATATCGAATACGTCGTTTTTCCACCGCACGGAACTCACCGGCTACGAAGGCACGCTCTATAACCTGGGCTTCTACCAGGAGCAGCCAGCGCTGCCGGCGACCCCGGTCTTTTACCTGCCGTTCCTGCCCGGCGTCGCCTATCCGGTGCTGGATGGCTCCGGTATCCACCTGCCGGCAAGCGTGGCGAACTACCGCTCACCCAACACCATCGATAACGGGCAACAGAACATCACGCAGGAACTGCGGCTGGTCTCGCCCGATTCAAACGCCAGGCTGATCTGGACGGCAGGCGTATTCTTCAGCTCCAATCGTCAGAGCTACCTGGAGCAGATTCATGACCCGATGCTCAACGCGCTGTCAGAGGCCCTGACGGGCGAGCCCTATACCTACTGGTTTACCAGCTATGCAACCGGCAATCCGGTCACCTATGTCCCGGGATTCCCGAACGACTCGTATTTCCTGAACATTCACGCCCAGGACCAGCAATTGGCCGGGTACGGCGAGGCCACCTACGCCATCACCGATAGCCTCAAGGCAACCGTGGGGCTGCGCGAATCCGCAACCAAGTACTCGTTCAATACGTTGACCGGCGGCCCGCAGCTGTTCCTCGAGCCGCAGTCCGGCAGTGGCGACAAGAAGGAGAACTCGTTCACGCCGAAGGTAAACCTCGCCTATCAGCTGGACCAGAACAATCTGTTCTACGCCACCTACGCCAAGGGCTTCCGTCCGGGCGGCGCCAACAATCCAGTGCCGTACGCAGCCTGCGCCAGCGACTTCAACGCCTTCGGCATTACACAGGCGCCGCAGACCTACAGCTCGGATAGCGTCAACAGCTATGAGATCGGCGCCAAGAACAACTTCGACAATCGCTTCAAGATCGCCAGCAGCATCTACTACATCCAGTGGCACAACATCCAGCAGACCGTGGTACCGCCGGTCTGCCAGATCTCGTTCATCGCCAACCTCGGCCAGGCAGTCGCCAAGGGTGGCGACATCCAGGCCGAGTTCGCCGCCACCGACCACTTCGACGTCGACTTCACCGCCGGCTTCACCGAGGCGCGCTACACCCAGGACTCCAGGTTATCCACGACGGGTTCTGCCCAGCCGATCGTCGCCGACGGCGATGCCATCGCCGGCCAGAGCAGCGAGACCGGCGGCGGCCGGCCAGCGGCCCCGTTCACGGCCTCGATGGGCATCGCCTACAAGTTCAGCGCCTTCGATCATGAGGCGTTCGTGCGTGCCGACGATGAATACCAGGGCCGCGACAGGTGGCTGCCCCCGGGCCAGGATCCCAATACGTTGCAGTACGATGCGGCCAACTACACACCGGCGTCGACCAATTTCCTGTCGCTGCGCGGCGGCATGAATTTCGGGCAGCTGCAGGTGGAAACCTTCATCGACAACGTGACCGACACCCACGCGATCACGGATTACAACTTCTCCATCGATTCGGGGACCGGCGCCAGCCGCCTGCAGCGTGACTACACCTTCCGTCCGCGCACCTTCGGCGTGACGCTCATCTATCGCAGGTGAGTAGCGCCTGGCTCAGCTGAGCGGCTGGCTCAGCTGACGGGCCGGCTCAGCTGACCGGTCGGCGCGCCGCTGATCGGCCGCCGGCTCAGCTGCGGAGCGCGCGGCTGATCGGCAGGCTGCGGATACGCCTGCCGGTCGCCGCGAACACCGCATTGCACACCGCGGCGGCGATGCAGGCGGTGCCGGTCTCGCCGACGCCGCCCGGCTGCTCGCCGCTGGCGATCAGCTGGGTGTCGATCTGCGGGCACTCCGACAGCCGCTGCACGCGATAGTCGTTGAAGTTGCTCTGCTGCACCCGGCCGTTGGCAATGGTGATCTCGCCGTGCAGCGCCGCGCTCAGGCCGAACACCACCCCGCCCTCGAGCTGCGCATGGATGGTGTCCGGATTGACCGCCTGGCCGCAATCGAGCACGCAGGTGACGCGTAGCACACGCACCTGCAAGTCCTCGGACACGCTCACCTCGGCGATCTGCGTCAGGTAACTGCCGAAGGCGAACTGCAGCGATACGCCGCGGCCATGGCGCGCCGGCAGCGGCTTGCCCCAGCCGGCGCGCGCCGCGGCCGCGTCCAGCGTCGCGATCATGCGCGGCGAGCTCAGCAGTGCGCGCCGGTATTGCACCGGATCGCGCTTCGCGGCCGCCGCCAGCTCGTCGATGAAGCTCTCCACCACGAACACGCTGCGCGTCGGTCCGACGCCACGCCACCACGATGTCGGCACGCCGGTGGGTTCGCAGCGCACGTAGCTGACCTGCATGTTCGAAAACGGATAGATCGTATTGGCGGCCGCCTCCACCGCATCGTCATCGACATCGTTCTTGTTCGGCTCGCCGGAATACAGCGCCGATACCGACGAGCCGGCGATGGTGTGCACCCAGGCGATCGGCACGCCGTGCTCATCCAGTCCGGCGCGCAGCCGGTCGGCGTAGCACGGCCGATACATGTCGTGCTGGATGTCCTGTTCGCGCGACCACAGCACCCTGACCGGACCGGACACGTGGCGCGCGATGCGCGCGGCGATCACGATGCCGTCGACCTCGAGCCGCCGGCCGAAGCCGCCGCCGATCAGGTAGTTGTGCAGCTGGATCTGCTGCGGTTTCAGGCCCAGCGCCGCCAGCTTGTCGACCGCGCGATCCGGGGCCTGGGTGCCGACCCAGATCTCGCAGCCGCCTTCGTGCCAGTGCACCGTGCAGTTCATCGGCTCCATGGTGGCGTGCGCCAGGAACGGCTGCTGATACAGGGATTCCAGCCGCGTGACCGCGCGCGCCATCGCCGCCGCCGGGTCGCCGGTCCTTTGCGCCACCGCACCCGTTGCCTGCGTGGCGGCTTGCAGCTGTTCGAGCAGAGCGACCTGCTGCACCGAGCCGTTCGACCCGTCGCTCCACTGCGGATCGAGCGCTTCGATGCCCTTGAGCGCGGCCCAGGTATGGTCGGCGACCACCGCCACCAGGTCGCCCTCGTCCACGACTTGCCGTACGCCGCTCACCGCCAGTGCCGCGGCGGTGTTGAGCGGTCGCAGCACGCTGCCGCCCCGGACCGGGGACATCGCCAGGGTCGCGAAGCGCATACCTGGCAGGCTCACGTCGATGCCGAAGATGCTGCTGCCATCGACCTTGGATGGCGCGTCGAGGCGCGCGGCATTGCGGCCAATGAGCCTGAACTCGGAAGCCGGCTTGAGCGTCGGCGCCGACGGCACCGGCGAGTGTGCAGCCTGGTTTGCCAGCGCGCCATAGCCCAGGCGCCGGCCGCTGGCACGGTGAATGACGCTGCCGGACTCGGTGTGGCATTCGGCGGCCGGAACTCCCCAGCTGCGAGCCGCGGCCGCGATCAGCATCACGCGCGCGGTGGCGCCGGCCTGGCGCAGCGGCAGCCAGCACTGCCGGATCGAGGTGGAGCCGCCGGTGGATTGATCGCCGTCAAAGCCATACACCGCCGGCGCCGGCGGGGCTGCTTCCACCTGCACCGCGGTCAGGTCAACGTCCAGTTCCTCGGCGATCAGCATCGGCAGCGAGGTGTAGGTACCCTGCCCCATTTCCACCTTGCACATGATGAGCGTGACCATGCCGTCGGGCTTGATGCGCACGTAGGCATTGACGGAAGCGCCATCGTCGCCATGAGGGCCGCCGGCGCTGCGGGAGCCGCCGGCGCGGGCGGCCGCTCCCGCGGAGGAACGCGGCACGCTCACCGCCAGCAGCAGGCCGCCACCCGCCAGCGCCGACACCTGCATGAACGCACGCCGGCTGAGCTCCGGCAGATCCTGCGACCTCAAGATGGCAGCACGGTGGCGGCGCGGCCGATGCGACGGCGGCGGCGGCGCAGCAGCGCATAGGCCAGGAACACTGCCGCCAGCGTCAGCAGGCTGAAGTACAGGTCCTCCTGCTGCCCCGGCGTCAACGCCATCGCCAGCACGACCGCGACGAATCCGGCGACCGCAGCCCAGCTGGCCCACGGAAACAGCCACATCTGCAGCAGCGGCGCCGGCTCAGCACGCCGCTCGCGCTCGCGCCGCAGCTGGATCTGCGCCAGCGCAATCATGATGTAGATGAACACCATCAGCGCCCCGGAGGCATTCTGCAGGAAGGCGAACACGCGGTGCGGTGACAGCGTCGCCGCGAGAATGCCGATGACGCCGGCGATCGCGCCGATGTATACCGACCTGACGGGCACGTGGCGCGCGTTGACCTTGACCAGCCATTGCGGCGCGTCGCCGTTCGCGGCCAGCAGGAACATGACGCGCGAGCACACATAGAACGCAGAATTCAGGCACGACAGCACGGCGGTCAGGATCACCGCGCTCATCGCGGTCCCGGCCCAGCCGAAATTCATCCGGCTCAGCGCCAGGGTGAACGGCGACTCGCCCGCACGTACCTCGATCCACGGCACCGCGGCGACGATCAGCGAGATCGACAGCACGTAGAACACCAGGATGCGCACGATCACCGAGGTCGTCAGTCGCGCCACGGCGCGCGCCGGCTCCTGCGACTCGGCCGCCGCGATCGTGGCGATTTCGGCGCCGGTCAGCGAAAACAGTACCGTCACCGCGGTCGCCAGCACCGCTATCGGTCCGCTCGGCATGAAGCCGCCGTAGCGGGTGAGATTTCCAAGCGTAGCGCCTTGTGGCGAACTCCAGCCTGACACGTACGCCGCGACCAGCGCTATGAACACGATGATCGCGGACACCTTGATCGATGCGAACCAGAATTCGAACTCGGCGTACGATCGCGCCGACATCAGGTTGACCGCGGTCATCACCGCCATCAGGCCGAGGCCAAGCTGCCAGGTCGGCAGCAGCGGCAGCCACTGGTGCAGGATGTTGGCCCCGGCAATCGCCTCCACCGGTACCACGATGATCCAGAAATACCAGTACAGCCAGCCGCAGATGAACCCGGCCCACGGGCCCAGCCCGACGCGCGCAAATTCGGTGAATGAACTGGTGCCCGGCAGCGCCACGGCCATCTCGCCCAGCATGCGCATCACCAGCAGCACCAGCGTGCCGGCCAGCAGGTAGCTCAGTACCGCGGCCGGCCCGGCGGCTGCAATCGCCACGCTGCTGCCGACGAACAGCCCGGCGCCGATGATGCCTCCAATGGAAATCATCGCGACATGCCGCGGCCGCAGCGACCGACTGAGCTGGTGTTGCAAACCCTACCTCGACTTGTGCGCCAGACTTGCGCGCTCGACTTGCGGACCTGGGATCGATAATCGATGTCGTCGCATCGATGCTTCAGCCACAGTAGGTCAGCGGCGCGCCGGCCGTCAAATTTTGCCCTGGGTCCCGGATATCGACTGTACCCGGCGACCACCGCGCTCCGATCACTTCAGCGGCGGCATCGGCACGAATCGCGGCTGCTCCTGCACCCGCTCGATCCATGCGCGCACGGCGGGCAGCGGCTGCAGGTCGAAGCCGCCGTCGCCGGCGGCATGGGTATAGGCGTAGAGCGCGATGTCCGCGATCGAGTAGGCATCGCCAACGAAGAACCGTGAGCGCGCCAGGTGCTGCTCCATCACCTCCAGCGCCTGCTTGCCGCGCTCGTGCAGTCGCGGCAGTTCGGCGCGGCGTGCGTGGTCGGCCGGCAGCGCAGTGCAGATGAAGCGCGCCACGGCGATAAACGGTTCGTGACTGTACTGCTCGAAGAACATCCACTGCAGCACCTGGGCGCGTTGCAATCGATGCCGTGGCCAGAAGGGCGACTCTTCCGCCAGGTACACCAGGATCGCATCGGATTCCACCAGGTAGCGGCCCGGCTCGTACTCGAGCGTCGGCACGCGTCCGTTGGGATTCTTGCCCAGGAACTCTGGCTGCCGCGTAGCTCCGGTGCGCACATCCAGCTCGATCCACTGGTACGGCAGCTGCAGTTGCTCCAGCAGCAGCCGGACCTTGTAGCAGTTGCCGGAACTGGACATGCCGTAGACCCGCGGCGTGCTCATTCGCGTTGTTCCTCATAGGCGCGGCCGCGGCCGCCTGGGTACTGCTGCTCCCAGTTTCGTCCATCGATGCGCTCGGTGCGCATACCGGTCACCGTGCCCTCATCCAGGCAGCGTGCGTTGACGCTGTAGCCGTCCGGATGCGAGCGCGGCACGTAGAACGACTTGACGCCGCAGATCGAGCAGAACAGGTGCTTCGCGGTCCCGGTGTTGAACTGGTAGCTGGTCAGGCACTCGCTGCCCGACAGCAGCCGGAAGCGCGACTGCGGCACAATCAGGTGCAGGTAGCCCGACTTGGCGCAGATCGAGCAGTCGCAGTCCGAGACTTCGATCTCCGCAGGCGCCTGGATCTCGAAACGCACGCGGCCGCAGTGGCACCCGCCGGCATGGCGTATCATGGTTGACATGGGCATCCCTCCGACAACCGCCGGCGGCGGCTGTGGGCAGGAAGTCTACCTTGTCGCAATTACCACCGCAGGTCGCGCCACGACCGCTGCCGGTCGCGGTCTTGCGCTCATGGCCAGCGTGACGATGCTGCTGGTCGCCTGTGCCGCCCCGACGCCGCGTCCCGACGTGGACGCAGCACCAGCCATGACAGCCATGCCGCTCGCCAGCCTGCGCCGCGAGGACGTGCTGTGGGTCGAGCGCGCGGGCTACGGCCTGGACACGCGGATGGTGTCGGATTACCGAAGGCTCGGACGCGAACGTTTCCTCGCGCAGCAGCTGGCCGCCCGCGATAACACCCTGCCGCCAGCCATCGCGCTGCAGATCAATACGATGGAAGTGTCGCACCTCGATCCGGTGCAGCGCCTGGTCGAGGTGCAGGCCGCGTACAGGAACATCAATGCCATGGCCGATGGGGAGGAGAAGGAGCAGGCACGCAAGATGCTCAACGACACCGGCAACAGGCTGGCATACGAAGCCATCCGTCGTGACCTGCTGCGCGCGCTGTACTCGCCGTCGCAGCTGCAGGAGCAGATGGTGTGGTTCTGGCTCAATCATTTCAGCGTCCATCAGTACAAGGGCAACCTGCGCTGGCTGATCGGCGACTACGAGGAACACGCCATTCGCCCGCACGCGCTCGGGCATTTCCGCGACCTGGTGCTGGCGACGTTGACGCATCCGGCGATGCTGCAGTACCTGGACAACCAGCAGAATGCCGCCGGGCACCTGAATGAGAACTACGCGCGCGAGCTGATGGAGCTGCATACGCTCGGTGTCGACGGCGGCTACACCCAGCAGGATGTGCAGCAGCTGGCGCGTATCCTCAGCGGGGCGGGGATCAACGTTGGCGATGCGCCCAGGCTCAAGCCGCAGTGGCAGCCACTGTACCTGCGCCGCGGCGCCTTTGAGTTCAATCCGGCACGCCATGAATTCGGCAGCAAGACCCTGCTCGGCCACGCGATCGGCGGCGAAGGATTTTCCGAGATCGAGAACGCGGTAACGCTGATCGTGCGCCAGCCGGCATGCGCGCATTTCATCTCGCGCCAGCTGGCGGTGTACTTCGTTGCCGACAATCCGCCGCCGCGACTGGTGGAGAAAATGGCGCAGGCATTCCAGGGCAGCGACGGCGACATCGCCGCGGTGCTGCGCACCATGCTGCTGGCGCCGGAATTCAACAGCGCGCTCGGCACCAAGTTCAAGGACCCGATGCGCTACGTGCTGTCAGCGGTGCGCTTCGCCTACGACGGACGCGCGATCAGCAATACTCATCCGTTGCTCAACTGGCTCAATGCCCTGGGTGAGGGTCCGTACAACCGCACCACTCCCGACGGCTACCCGCTCGGCGAAGCCAATTGGGCCAGCCCCGGGCAGATCAGCCGCCGGTTCGAGATCGCGCGTGCCATCGGCGCCGGCAGTGCCGGGCTGTTCGATCCGGAGGATGGCACCGCGGCCACCAGCACCGGCTTTCCGCAGCTGTCGAACCGGCTGTATTTCGAGGCGCTCGAGCCGTTCCTTGCGGCGAGCACGCGTGCCGCGCTCGATCGGGCCAACTCGCAGCAGGAATGGAACACCTTCCTGCTATCCTCACCGGAGTTCAACTATGAGTAACGCAGGTAGCAGCGCCGCCCGTGGTTATCACCGCATGAATCGCCGGCAGCTGCTGCAGCTTGGTGCCGCGGCCGTCGCCGGCGCGAGCCAATCGAGCCGCCTGTATGCTGCGCCGGCCGCTGGTCCGCGATTCCTGCTGGTGTTCCTGCGCGGCGGCTACGACTCGACCAACGTGCTGATACCCTACAGCAGCAGCTACTACTACGAGGCCAGGCCCAACATCGCCATCCCGCGGCCGGATGCCGCGGTGACTGCCGGCGCGCTGGCGCTGGACGGCGACTGGGCGCTGGCGCCGGCGCTGCGGGACTCGATCGGTGCGATGTACCTGCAGCGGCAGGTGGCGTTCGTGCCATTCGCGGGCACCGAGGACCTGTCGCGCAGTCACTTCGAGACCCAGGACAGTATTGAACTGGGTCAACCCGCCAATGGCGGTCGCGACTACCGCTCCGGGTTCATGGCGCGGTTGTCCGACACGCTGATGTCGGCGTCGGGCGTCCCATCGAGCGCCATCGCGTTCACCGACGCGCTGCCACTGACGTTCCAGGGCAGCACGCCGATCGCGAACCTGTCGTTGAAGAATATCGGCAAGCCGCCGTTCGACCAGCGCCAGGCGCGCATCCTGACCGACATGTACGCCGGTCACCGGCTGCAGCCGGCCGTCGCCAATGGGCTCGAGCTGCGGCAGGAGGTGGCGCAGGAAATGGCCGATGAAATGCGCACCGCCAGCCGCGACGCGATCACCACCAAGGGCTTCGAGCTGGAGGCTGCACGCATGGGCAAGCTGATGCGCGACACTTACCGCATCGGCTTCATCGACGTCGGCGGCTGGGACACGCACGTGAACGAAGGCGCTGCGCAGGGCGCGCTCGCCAGTAACCTCAGCGGCCTCGGCCGCGGCCTTGCGGGGTTCGCACAGACGCTGGGCGCCGAATGGAACAATACCGTAGTCGTGGTGCTGTCGGAATTCGGTCGCACCTTCCGGGAAAACGGCGACCGTGGCACCGATCATGGTCACGGCACCGTGTACTGGGTGCTCGGCGGCGCGATCCAGGGTGGCCGCATCGCCGGCGAACAGCAGCGCCTGGAACGCGCAACGCTGTTCCAGGATCGCGACTATCCGGTGCTCAATGACTACCGCGCGGTGCTCGGCGGCCTGTTCCGCTCGCTCTGGTCGCTATCTTCCGCACAGTGCGAACGCATCTTCCAGCAGACCCGCCCGCTGGAACTGGGCCTGGTGTGATCGCTCAGCTGTGATCGTTCAGCGCCCGTGACGCTCAGTGACCCGTCGCTGCATGCTTTGCCATCGTCGCACGCAGCAGCCGCACCAGATACCAGACAATCACCACGTTGAGCGCCAGCGTAATGGCAATCGCCATCCGCCGGTCCGGCGGTCGCGTGAGCAGTTCCCATAGCTCGAACGGAATCAGTGAGCCGGTCGCAATGACAGTGAACCATTCGGCCCACGCACGGCGCAGCCACAGCCCTATGGCCTCGGTGAGCACCAGGGCGGTATAGGCAATGGTGACGGCGAGGAAGATCTGGATCTTCTGCGCGCCAAGGGTCTCGACCCAGGCCAACGCGCGCATCAGCAGCTTGCGTTCGAAGCGATCGTCGCTCAGGTCGGCTGACCAGGTGTACAGCCGCTCGACCAGGGCCGCGTTCAGCAGCTGGTGTACGCCGTAGCTGGTCGCGATCAGCAGCAGCGCCTTGCCGAACTTGAGCAGCGCGATGACGCGTAACCCATCGATCTTGCGCGGCGTCGCGGCCGCCGCAGCCGCAGCGGGATCACCGCTCGTGTCTTGGTCCGCGCGCATGACGGTATCCTGTCCGGGATTGGCCTGCATGTCGTTCTAGAGTTCGATCGGGGTGTCCGGGCGCGCACCCCATTCGCTCCAGGATCCATCGTACAGGGCGCCCACCGGCAGTCCAGCAACCGCAAGTCCCAGGCTCAGCACCGCCGCTGTCAGCCCCGAGCCGCAGCTGGTGACGACGGCGCTGTGATCCCCGACACCCAGCGCCTGGAAGCGCGCCCGCAGCTGCGCCGCCGGCAGCATGGTCTGCTCGGCGCTCAGCAATTCATTGAACGGCAGGCTGCGGCTGCCAGGGACATGACCGCCGCGTAGCCCGGCGCGCGGCTCAGGCACGCGCGCATGAAAGCGGTCGGCCGAGCGCGCATCCAGCACGATCTCGCGCCGCGAACGCAGGTTCTCCAGCACGTCGCCCAGTCCACGCAGATAGCGGGCATTGAGGCTCGCGTGATAGCTGGCCGGCGCTGGCGTCGCGCCCGCGCCCTGCTCCAGCGCTCGCCCCTCGCGGCGCCACTTCGGCAGCCCGCCGTCGAGCACCGCACATTCGCGATGCCCGAACAGCCGCATCAGCCACCAGGCTCGCGGCGCTGAAAACACGCCCTTCTGGTCATAGAACACCACGCGGCTGTCGGCCGACACGCCCAGGGCGCCGACCATGCGCTCGAACCGGGCTGCCGTGGGCACCATGTGCGGCAGCGGCGAATCAGTGTCGGCGATTGCATCGATGTCGAAAAACAGCGCGCCGGGAATATGCGCCAGCCGGAACTCCGCCTGGGCGTCGCGCGCTTCAGCCGGCATATGCCAGCTGGCATCCAGCACGATGACCGATCTGGACTGCAGCTGTGCCGCCAGCCACTCTGTATTTACCAACGCGTCCAACCCCGCTCCCGTCCCGCTCTTCGATTCGATTTCTGCGCTGATTCTACCTGTTCTACCTGCTGCTCTACCTGTCAGGGCGGCAGGCGAGGACCGCCGGTAAAGGGGTTGACATCCTGCTGCGCCAGTGCCGCCCAGGCCGCCGCACCCAGGTGTTCGAGACGGAAATACACCCGCTGCACGCCCGGATCGGTAGCCAGCATGAAGCCGGTGGGCGTGGTCGCGGAGCCGCTGGCGTAGTAACCGCCGTCCGCGGTGCGCTGGGCGTCGATCGCGGCCCGCAGCTCACGCGCGCGCGCCGGCTGGTCCAGCAGCTGCAGCAACAGCGCCATCTGGGCGCTGCCCTCGATCCAGGGGCCACCGCCCGCCTGGCTGTAGCTATAGCCGCCGTCGAAGCGCAGGCGCGCATCGATCGTCTGCAGCGCGGCGGCGTGCCGTTGCAGCATGCCGGGCAGCGCCAGCAATGGCCACACCTGGGCGTCGAGCGCCAGCAGCGGATTGAGGCTCTCCCCGTCCTCGCCGGTGCCGACCGCGAAGCAGCCGCAAGCGGCGCTCCACATTGCATCGACAAATGCGCTCGCCAGCGCCGCGCGTTGCGCCCAGTGCGCATCGCCGCTGGCGCGTCCGAGCAGCGCAAAGGCCGCTGCCAGGTCGGTGTTGTGTTCGGTGGATTTCCAGCGCAGGCGCTGCGGCGCCGGTTGATCGCCGAAGTAGCCGCCGATGTACCCGCCAGCGCCGCGCGTATCGAGCATGCCTTCCACCCAGCGCGCCAGGCGCAACGCGCCATCGAGATAGCGCTGCTCACCGCTGTGAGCGTGCAGCGTCAACAGCGCAAGCATTGCCCACGCCATGTTGCCACTGTCGCTGCTGGCCTGGTAGCCGTCTTCCAGCCAGCGCTGCGCTTTTGCGTCCCACCACCCCGCAAGCCGCAGCGGCCTGGCGCTGATCGCGCCCGCGGCATAGCCGTTGCGCAGACGGCCGTCGTGCCAGTAGCGGTCGTGGTCAAGCGCCAGCAGCAGCGCATCGCCGATGCGCGCCGCCGCGCTCAGCTGCCCGCAGCCCACCAGTGCAATCGCCGCCACCGCATTATCGTAGGTAAACGCAACCTTGCTCAGCACGCCGTGGCGCTCGCTCGGATAGCTTGCGAGCAACACCGCGCCGGACGGCAGCGTAGCCATCGAGCGGGCCAGGTAGCCGCAGGCGCCGGCTGAGCTCGCCTGCGATTGCGCCGCAGCGACGTGAATCGGCACCTCGCTTTCCACTTGCGCTGCCTGCCGGGGAGCCAACGGCGCCGCGCAGCAAAGGCCGGCAAGTACTGCGGCCAGCGTGCCGTTCAACTGCCTAGACCATGTCCAGCGGCCGCTTGGAATTCGGCGGCGGGAACGCCCGATCGATGCGATCGAGCTCTTCGGCGGTCAGGCGCAGCTGCGCGGCAGCCAGGTTCTGCTCGATGCGCTTCGGATCGACGGATTTCGGGATCGCCATGACATCCGGCTCCCGCAGGCACCAGGCGAGCGCGATCTGCGCCGCGGACAGTCCGCGCTCGCGCCCCAGTGTCGCCAGCAGCGGATGCCGCGCCAGTGCTCCGCGCCCCAGCGGCGAATACGCCATCGTGGCGATATCGTGCGCGCGCTGGTACGGCAGCAGATCAAACTCGATGCCGCGCGCCTCAACGCAGTAGTAGAGCTGATTGCTATGGGTGGCCGCGGTAATCCCCAGGCTTTTCTGCGTGCGCAGCCAACGCTGTAGCTCGTCGGTATCGAGGTTGCTGACGCCGAATGCGCGAATCAGGCCGCGCTGCTGCAGGTCGTCGAAGCCCTGCAGGGTCTCGGCGAACGGGTGGCGCCCCGGCCAGTGCAGCAGGTACAGGTCCAGGTAGTCGCAGCCCATGCGCGCGATCGAGGCTTCGCAGGCGCGCACGGTGCCGGCGCGCGAGGCATTTCCGGGCAGCACCTTGCTGACAATGTACAGCTGTGGGCGCCGTGCCGCGCCGAAGGCCTTCAACGCGCTGCCGATGATGCGCTCGGCTCCGCCATCCGCATACATCTCGGCGGTGTCGAGCACCCGGTAGCCGACCGCGAGCGCATGGCTCACCGCGGCAATGTCGCGGCCGCGTTGTGCCGCGCCGTTGCCCATCTCCCAGGTCCCCAGCCCGATGCGCGCGGGGAACTGCGCCGCCAGGCCATGCGCTGCCATGCGCCAAGCTCCTTTCGATGGTTCTGCGCCGCATCAGCATAGCGCGATTGCGGGCAATCCAGCTGGCCACGCCCGGCCGTGGCGGTGCAATATGTTTGACAATGAGCAACGATCCCCCGCCACGGGTCATTTTCCCGTGCGACTACCCGATCAAGGTGATGGTACGCGTCGAGGACGGCGTGCGCGGCCGGGTCGATGCGATCGTCGAGCGGCACGCCGGACCACTGGCGCCGGGCGCGGTGACCGAGCGCCCGTCGGCACAGGGGAATTTCCTCGGCATCACCTACCTGATCCACGCCACCGGCCAGGACCAGATCGCGCAGCTGTTCGCGGACCTGAAGCAATGCCCGCAGGTAATGCTGGTGCTCTAGCGCTCGCGGCGGTTCAACAGCGCGCTGGCGACCAGGTTGAACAGCGCCAGCACCAGGCCGCCGATCAGTGCGGCGCCGAAACTGTCGACCCTGAAGCCGGGCACGATCGCGCCGGTCAGCATCAGCATCAGCGCATTGATGACGAACAGGAACAGGCCCAGCGTCACGATCGTGATCGGCAGCGTCACGATGATCAGGATCGGCCGGATCAGGAAATTCACCAGTCCCAGCACCAGCGCTGCCAGCAGCGCATAGCCGAAGTCAGCGATGTGAATGCCGTGCACGATCTGGCTGACCAGCCACAGCAGCAACGCGCTGACCAGCAGGTGTACCAGCAGCCTGCTCATGGCTGGGGCGCGACTACGGCCACAGCCTTGCCTCGGCCGCAAAATTCGGCGATGCGCTGCGCACCACGCAGAATCGCTGGCCGGTCGGAGCTTCCATCACCCACCAGCTGCTGACCTGCGCCACCCGCGTGGCACCCAGCGCTTCCAGTCGCCGCACCTCCGCGTCGATGTCATCGGTCTCGA
>Ga0116229_10002587_pt1 | contig 29354 bp, 8 predicted proteins | sample S1TSphgellanicum_3_FD_87313 | JGI IMG/M metagenome (GOLD analysis project Ga0116229, IMG submission 87313) | Host-associated microbial communities from peat moss isolated from Minnesota, USA - S1T2_Fc - Sphagnum magellanicum MG | ecosystem: Host-associated > Plants > Peat moss > Unclassified...
ACCCAACACCCACCATTGCACCAATGATTGGAAACCCGTTATGAGTAGTGACTTAGTTGTGGATGAACCATAACTCACGAATCACCAAGGTTCCACCATGGTTAAACCTAGCTTAAAACCATCCTACTTCCACCTCACACTACCTAGCTACCTACCTATGTAAGTGGAAAAGTGCCATAAGTAAGTAGGTAATGTAAGTGGTTACTTTTATGTAGGTAAGACTCTTGTCTGCTACTAGTTATGGAGATGCATGTGGATTGTTAGTACTATGGTTAGCTATGTGGATGGGAATGCAATGTAGAAATCGTTTCCTTCCCCATACAATCCATCTTCCATGGAGCATTGGTGGGGAGGGGGGGGGTACTGGTTCATCTTGACCCTTTGTACCACCTATTGTGGGCTGCCCAGGCTAGCCCTTTTTCTTAATGTCTAATTTTTTATCAAAAAGAAATTTTCAAAATTCAAAAATTTAAAAACGTTAAAAGCAGTTTAAATTTCGGAAATTTTCAATCATTTGGGGGAAAAAAAAAAAGAGAAAAATCACCAGATTTCTATACTTGGTTCAAGTAGGTAATCTTAAGTAGAGAATGATGTGTAAACTTTGGTAGGTAATTCTGGTCATACATTCATTGCAAGGCATTTATTTTAACCATGGGCCTGTAAATTTTGGCACACAAAGACAATTGCACTTCACCGTGGTTAGGACCACCTAGGTCATGGGCGGTCGGCCATTGGTCCGGTCCACATAAATATGATGAAGCAAACGTCTCTATTGGGGACTTAGGTGGGCCATTTTTCATCATTGCAGCCCACTAAAGTGGGCAAAATAGGTGGCACTGGACTCCACACGGAAAGAATAAGCTTTTGACACACTACAAGCAGGTTGTTATAGGTAGGTAGTAAAGACAGCCCTTACATATGTATAAACTATCTACCTATCTCATAGTTATCTATTTTCCTACCTATCTATCTGTATATGAGACCCTATTTCCTACAGAATTGGTTACTAAGGTGAAACCAAATATTAATTCAGTTGGAGGTTCATCCACAGCTGAGTATTAACAGGCATCCAGTGGATGGTGCGCTGGTGGGTGCTGGTTCACTGTGGTCACATAGGTGGGAACTACTACTAGCAACCCACCTGGAGGAATCATTATGATTGGCCAATCAGAAACAGGGAGTAGCAGTCATATCATACTTATTACACTCTTCTCTAAGCGTTGTGCACATCATTGCTGCGCCGTATACCACCAGCGTCAGCAAACTGTATCAATTTGCAGTAGCAAAACCCGTGTTCCTGAGCCAACCGGCATGTTTTTGACCTTTCTTCATCCAATTTTAATGTGCAGGGTCACACACTGAGCACAGCTGGGCATGCCCTAAGGCACCAATAGAGCAATAATTCTGCAACCCAACTAGACAAAACGTTTTTATATGGATTAACACCCAAGGCGAAAAGATTGTATAGAAACCACATACATACAAAACAGAGGTCTTACCTACTGCATATGGTCTATGGAAAAGGTTTTCAATTGGTTAATTTACTTGGGGCTGAACAAAATAGTAACAACGTTTACAATGGGAAAGTTATATAAATGTTAGATTTGATAGTGTAACTAACACATTCCTTAGAATGTTGATGTGACAACTAACAAAACTTGTTGGAATGTCAAGTCAACTTTGATAATAGTGATTCCATTAAAAGATTTGGTCGGAAGGATGGGAATTTTTTTTTTATTGTGCCAAATGTAAAGGAGGTTGAAGAATTAAAAACAAAAACATACTACTCCAAAAAATGTTTAGTTGATTAGAAAATCCAATAAAAAAGGACCTAATTTGGATAGACATAAATACCACCATCCTATCAATCTAAACAAGTCAATTTGGACCTACCCATTGTGACCAAGTGATCTTTTTGACTAATAGAATAAGAGATTATTTGATTGATCATTTTTACTAGCAAATAATGGACCATTGGCTTTGGTTGTCTATTTAAATTTAAATTATTTAATTTCTAGATTATTATATATTAAAATTGCAAGTAGGTATGTAAATTGTAGCCCAACCTACTCAAATAATCCTACTTAACCTAACTTGTTTAATTAATTAAGCTTAGCCTACCTATCTTACATCCCTAGGCATGCACATAAGTTACAAATATCAGGATTTAAACCCTTCACCTTCACAATGATAAACCAAGTCTTTATTAATGGATTGCACCATCAAAAGGTGGTAATTTGTGTCAAGTTTTTTTTTATTTTGCATGTTTATTTCACATCACTACTACATATGTAGGTAAATAAAATGGTCAAGTAATTAGTAAGTAGGTTGGTAGGTAAGTTGTGGATGATAGATAGGTATTTTGGTAATATGCAAATAAGTGGGTAGATATGTATGTAGGTAGGTAGTAGGTGTAAAAAACTAATAGGTTACCTACCTAGCCTAGATAGTAGTTAATTTGGCTTATTAACTAGCATAGGATGTTTAATTTGACAAATTATCAAATAAGTTATTTTAGTCAAATTTAATGGCAAAACAATACACATCATTCAAACCTCAAGCCTTTAGTCAAAATGTACATGTCCATTAATCAAGAAGGATTGGTTAGGCAACTTCAACCATTTAAAGACTTGTTTTTTAATAGTCAAAGGAGACCAATGTTGAACCCAAAAGAAAAAAAAATCATTCATTACAAACAAAAATAAAATCATGTAAAAGAGAAAAGAAGGTTAGGGTATGCATGGAGCAATGATATCTTGCAAAACTTCTTTCATTGTGGTGTTGTGATCTCTACCCCTTTCTTGTGTTTATTTTGCAACTTCTTTCATTTTGGTCTTCCAAAGCAAAGTTCAATGTGAGCTCCCCCATGTTACTCCTTTTCATTTACAATTTTTGTAGGTTTGAGTGATGACATTGTGATGGTTTTGCAACCTTCAACATTGTCTATAAGCTTCATCAACAACTTGTTTCAAATGAGTTCCTCCTTGTCATTTTGCTTTTGTTGGGGTGTTTTTTTGTTGTTTTAAAAAACCACAACCACTAATGAAAAATGTGAAATACAATACCCTCATTTTTCAACAAACCATAATCTTTAAGAACAACAGATAGTGCAATACTTTTATAAGGATATTGCAATATGATTTACACTTATTTGACAAATTGTTTTACATGACATCATGCAAATGTAAATATCGAAATATACATGGCATGAAATGTAACTATAAAAACTTTTTTGTAATTGTAATGTTATACACAATTTTACATGGTGTGCAATCCAACATTGGTACGAACTATGTGCATTTATTGACCTAGTAATCACCTATTATCATACATACCTACATATATGACCTATCCTTGACATGATATGTTGCCAAGATAAAACCCAAGCCAATGCATGGTTAGTTACGGTTTATCCATAGACAAGTCATAATGCATAATTTTCTTTCACCAACAATGAATATGGTTTTTCCATAGAAAACATCAACTACAAATAATAAAAATAAAAATAGACCTACTTGAAAACAACCTCGGTCCAAAGTGAACATGTCAATGTTTGCTTTGATCCTTCCACATGATAAATAGTTAGTCATTACATAATAATATATTAAATTAGAACTTGTTTGGGTGTCATAAATCATTACACACTAGTAAGAAAACAAGTATAGGAAATGAAATGTTAGAAGAATTTGGTATGTGTTAGCCAAATGTTCATGTTTTTGAATTGCTTCTTCCCTTTTATGAGTTGGGCAAACAATTTTACATTATTTTAAGGTAGTATGTGATTGGTTGGATACTACCATAGTACCTTGATGGCTTGGGCACATGTGTGTCAAATAATTAATTTTAAAAATTCCATTTCAAAAAAAGAATAGTTCAAAATATTTCCAAAAAATTTCATTTTCCTTCACAAATTTTTTCTCTTTGTGAAAATTATTAACTTTTTTGGGCAGTTTTATAAGTAATATAATTTATGCTGAAACCACCAAGGTACTATGGTATTGAACTATGGGCATATACTTTGGTGCACAAAGGTCAATTCATGTTTGGCCTTTGAATAACCTTGTTGCCTTGGTCATGGGCCATTCACAAATAGGGCTAGTTTGTACACCTAAAGAACAAGTGACATTCATGGGATGTTATCCACAAGTTGAGTCAAATAATTTCAAATAGGGTTGTGATTTCATTGTCTTGCTATGGTCCTACAATAACTAACACCTAAATGGTGAATTGCCATGATAGTCCATCCACCCACTATTTCCCTATTGGTTTCCACCCATCATGATGTAGGGAGTTTGCATGTGAATGGTCCTTTGATTTTGTTTATTCACTATTTTAGTGTGATCATCAACCATTATGGTAGTTGGGTGATAAATTTTACAAACACAAATTCATCTATGTTTTGTGGTTGTGATCAATTTCATCCATGTTTTCAAAGGTCATCCATTTAATAAATGTCACCCATATCACCATTTATATGTTGGTAATTTTTTGTTACTAAACATAATTTTATCATTGCACAACAATGCAATTCATTCATAATAGAAATGTCATCCAAACAATTAGTTTCATTCACATTGTCACATCTCATCCATCTATGGATTATAATCATATTTTTATCATCAATTTCAACCATTAACATTGTTTCATGTGTGTTATATTTCACTATGGACATTTGTTTAAAATCTTGTTTCATTCAAGTTGTAAATTTTCTTTTTAAAAATTATTATTATTGAATTATTATTCTTCACCTCCCCCTTTTTTCTCCACTCTAGAATGGTTGGATACAAGTGGAAGGTTTGAGATTTAAGTTTGGTGGTTCATGTGGCCTTGTGTTGCATGCATAAGCCTTACATGGAACATATGAACATTTAAAAAGTTACAATAAAACAAGTTCATGAAATGTCAAGTGTGATTAATGCCTATTTGACATAGGTTCAAAACTCCATCAAAATCCTCAATTTAGGTCACTATATTCATGATTGGGTTGGTAGTCATAATTTTAGGATATTCATGACTACATGAGTATGCAATCAAATAAAACATGTGTCTTTTGCAATTGTAGTCATGAAAGACATCAAAATTAATATATTCTCATTGCCTTCTAGCCTAGGCGAAGTAATCTATTAAAGCCTAAGGTATATTAGGCAACAAACCTAGTCTATATGTTTAAAACATAAGCCCTAGCCTACCTAGGAACATAGACTAGCCTAGTTAGCAACCTAGCTTAAGTTAAAAAATTGACCTAGGCTAAAAAATCTAAAAACTCTTGGCTTGTTCTCCTACTTTCTCACTAGATTTACATCATTTCTTTTCAGTCATGATGTGTTGAATACAAATCCCTTTACAAGTAGGTGCTCACTCCTTTGAGCTACTATTAATTTCAGAAATTGATAAAACACTGAAAGCCAAGCTCATGCAAATGTGCAAGATTTATAGTCTCACACTTAAGGCTTACCTCAAGACCACCCACCAAGTTTCATCTTAAGACGAAACTCCTTAGATATTTTAGATGCCTTACTAAATTGTTGTTCCTCAAAGTCCGTTCCTCAAAGTCCACAAACCAATAAATTTCATGATCGTCTAGGAAGGCTACACTCCTATGAAAACACTACTAATTAAGTAAATGTGTTCATGTGTTTGATTACTAGGGAACTATTACAAATGGTGATAATTCAGGACCAATACTATAGGGTGCAAGTTTGATGATCTTGGAAGGTAACAATTCATAATGTATTAATTATTGTTCACTAGAATGTGGTTTTTTGGGCTTTTGCAATTGTCATCACAAAATTCAAGAGATAATATTATACATCAAATTTAAAGCATTGATGAAATATTATTATTTTTGTGAGTAAATATATATTTTTGCTTTTAAATCTCCTTATATAGGTTTTACATAGGTTAATTATTTAATGTGGGTTGGATTTGAAATACAAATATATCACAATATTTAATAGAGTTTCAAACCTGTCATAATAAATAACTTATATAAATTTAATATCATGTGGGTTTGGAAAGTTCCTATTATGTAAGGGTTTGGATTTCAAATGCAATTTATCTTATCAAAATTATAAGTGAAAATAAAGTTTTTTTAATGGGAAAATTAAGAGGATGGAAAGAATTTAATTCTAACTTTTGTCAGCCAACCAATGCATGGATTGATTTGCATGGTGACACAAGTGTGGAGGAAGGCTAATTTATATGTTAAATTAAAATATTAATTTAAATATATATCTATTTACAAAGGAAAATAGTTTGTTTGTCACATTAAAATTTCTCAAATCATGGTGACTTTTGATGCACTCTTAGTACAATTAGAAAGCTGTCAATGAGTAGGGGGTGTGCATCAAGTTGGTTCATAGTGTTTTGACCTATGTTGGAGAAATCATTTAATATTGAACAATTTTTTCATTAAAAATTCATTTAAGTCAAAACCAAAAAGTATTAGGGAAATTTTTGTGCTTGCTTTTGATAGTTGGAAAGCTTTTAAAGAGGGAGTAGGATTTAATGAAGGTGATTTGGATATTTTTAGACCTAAAGTCTAGGAGATATTTGAATTTGAGTTGTTTTGGTCATTTGAAATTCAATTAAATTACAAAAATGGTTTTGAAAGGAAAAAATAAGACTTTTAAAATAACTAGTTCACACGTGGGCCAACAACACAAGCTATGTTATTAATATTTACTAATGTATACTTGTTGTGGAGAAAATCGAATGTTGGTGGGGATCCCATACCATTTTTTTATTCTAGCAAATGAGAGAATTTAAAGAATGACCCTCAACACAATTTAACATACTACGTGTGCCAAAAACCAAAGTGATCACATGCTAAGATCAATAGGTTTGGGGTTTGCGTCTAATCTATTTTAAAAATTGTCATTTATGTTGAAATAAAATGATATGAACATGTTGGTTAATTTCAGTTTACACTCATGGATAAATGAAATTGAAAAATTAGTAATTGAATAATATGTATTTGATATTATATTAGTAAATTTTGTTGAGAGAAAACTACAAAGATTGGTCCTTAGGACTTTAGATCCAAAAATTGCTCCTAAGATTTTGGGTGAGTTAATTTGTCTATGAAATAGTAGGAAATTATGTCTGAGAAAAGTGTGCCCACTCTTATCTCATCTCTTTAGCTTTGATTTACCAAGTCCCTTAGAATCTCTTTTTCCCACCTCAACTTTTGTTTTCAAACTAGATTTTGCCCTTTCAAACTAATATCATGTTTGTTGTACTTGATGTAAATGTTTCCTTATGTTTGTCTAATGAGGAGGCTAATTGGCCAACACTTGAGTTTTGCATACATATTTGCTTGTCAAATAGGGTGCCATTTGTAGAAGGGCAACTTGTTAAGCCCTAGTGGTAGCCAAGGAATATGAATGCCATAGGGTAATTTAAGCATCAACATCCAATGTTTAGGGGCATTTCTAATAACAACTTAGCTACCCATGAATCCCTTCTTTAAATCCCTTCCAAGGTAGCTATGATGATGCAAAATCCATGTGAAACTTGGTCCATTCTATATTTGCACTATGTTGCAAATTAGGAGCACGTCCTTAAAGCATGCAATAGTGCATGTATGCTAATGCTAAAAGGTTTCAAGATCTTCCCAAAATTACTTCTCTAGCAAACAACCAATGGCACATATATTGTAGTTCTTGAATGCAAGTTCTTGTTTTTAAATTGGAGATGTGTATAGCTTGGAGAGGTGACATAGAATGAAAATAAGTAGACAAATTTGGGTTTTTGTTTGCATTGTCTTCTAGACATGTTGTTAATTGATTGAAAAAGTCACACACATATGAAAAATTTAAGATGCAAAAGGATTCAATAACATATATGTTATGATGATTGCTCCTTGCCTTGGGATGTTGGAGAGTTAATATAGCTAGTAAGAAGGGGAAATATAGTACACCTATAGATGGGAAGAATGTCATGAAAACCAATGTCCAAAAAGCTTCTAAGTTGTGGTAAACCTTCAAAACAACTTTGGAGGTTGTCTCTTGTAAGTTGTTTCTTTTCAATCGTGCATACCTTTTAGTACCTTTTTAGCATTTCTCATTCAAAACAAATTTTATGAAAATTTATTTTTGTCCATTCATGTGCATAGTGAATTGATACATTTTCCATTTCATTTTTAAATGTTACAAACCTATATATTTCCTATTCCCAAAAAATGGAAACTCACATAGATTTGTGTAATTTGTGCAATAGGATATGAATAAAAAAAGGCATAAGAAAGATTGGCTCAAAGGGAAAGTTATATCTTACAACAAATTGAAGACCCATAAGTGTCAAAAAATTGCATCACACATTACGAAAAAGACTTCACAACATCAAGTGTCAAATAGAGTACACAAACAAGAAATTTCATCTCATAAGGTTTCCATCTCCAAAAAGTCCTACACAAGATCATGTTCTCAAGTCCAAATTAGAAGTTCAAATATCTTGCCCTTGCAAGCATTGGAACCCCCTATCAAACATTTGAGGAAAAGACGGAAAAAGTTAATACAATCTTTAGAACACAAATTGGTAAATGGATTAAATAATGAAAGTGAGTCTAAAAGTTTGTTTTCAAAGTCTTCAAATGAAACAATCTTTACTAAACATCATAACAAATACATGAAAGTTGGTGCAAAAGCAAATCGGATTCAATCTATAGCAAAATGTCAAGATCGCAAGATGTACTTAGCCATGGCCAAAAAGGTTTCACATAAATATGAACTTGCTATATCAATCAAGGCAAAGAAAAAAACCCCAAACATAAAAGTAACACAAAAACTTGAAACAAATTCTACCCATCCCAAAAAATGCGCAATAATGAACATTACAAAAACAATTCAACATAAAATTCCACTTCCATCATCAATTCTAAAAGTTACTTGTTCTAAAGAGAAAGAAGTGAAGTTATGTGATCGAAGAAGTGAAGAGAAAAACACAGTCCAAAGAAATACAATATGTGATATGGTTCAAACTCAAGTTGAGTCAATATTAGAACAAAAACAAGAAAATTTGCCCAAGATAGAAATAGGGCATGCAACAATCATATCTGGAAGTTCAACATTTAGTAACAACGGGGAAGAGGCCAAAGTATCATGTGCTACAACTCGAGGTAGTGTATCAAAGTATCATGAACAATCAAGTTCACAGAATGAAAAAAATTACTTGAAGGCCATTAGTGGGGTTGAAATTCATGAAAAGGTTCATGAAGGCATCAACAAAAGGAAAATTGACCTAGATTCCAAGTTCCTAACTAATTGGCGCAATGATGCAAACAATTGCATTGATGATACCCATATCTCAAACTTTGAGAATGTTCAAGCTTGCCATCAAGTGATTAACAAAACCTTGAACCCTAAACGAAATTTGTTTATTATTCTTTAATGGGAACTTCCAATTAAACCTTATGAAAGAACTTCATGTTCATATAACACCACCATTTTAACTGTTTAATTATGAATATACTCAAGCAAAACAAAAAATGCTTGCCTTGCAATGATAAATCATACTCAATAAAAGTTATTCAAACATAATGTTTCACATTTTCACCTAAATCTATATTGAGCTTTAAAATACAAATATACTAGTTCATGATGTAATAAATAATCACATGAATTTATTTATGTGAATTTATTCTTGGCAGTGTGGGCAAAACACTCTTGAATTTACAACGCCTTGTAGCAAGGAGGCTGAAACAAATTCAATTTGTTTGCAAAAAGTTTGTCCCCATTGTCTTTTGAATAGGTGAGGGTGGATAATAACATAGAAGCTATGTATAAGTGCTACATTTTTTTGGGCTAAAAAGATCAAAAAATGCACAAAGATGTTTCATAGAGAAAACAATATCTTAATTAAATAATTTAGATACTAAAATTGTGAATTAAATTAATACACATAAATTCCACAGTTACAAATGCATTCACCATGTTATGAACAATTCTAATATTAATTTTGCAATGCAACATTCTTTTTCTCCATGCCTATAATTCATGTTGAAAATAGTTATTTGACCAAATTGTAAATTTATGTGTTGTTAAGACAAATTCATTATGCATCCCAAGGTTTTATATGTGTAGAGCTTTTATCTTTCTTGATCATAAAGAATAATGAACAATTACATGTACTTATTTATTCCACCATGAAGGGAATATCCAAGAATTATAAAATAATTTCCAAAGTAAATTTATAAGTTCATATTTGTTAATTTACCTTTGATCAACCCAAAGCAATAGTGAAATTTAATCATATTAAATCACTTTGGAATTGCAATTATTGCCCTTTGATCATTTTGAAAATTGAAATGCAGAGAAAACCAACTTGGTGTGGCCCTCACAAGGCCGTTGGTGCATACAAGAGTAACAAGTCTTGGATCTTCAACTTCATTATTAGAAAAAGATGACATTCATGTTGACATCCAGGTTTTCACTATACATAAATATGTTTTCTTGCTAACTTTGTAAAGGCCAAGTGTGGTCCTTGTTTATTTATTTTCATATTGTTTTATATCTATCCTAAGATCACATTTTGGTGTTTTGAGAATTTTGAATTTGTGAAAATAATATTTAAGGTGCATGATATGCAATTTTATAACTTTGATGACAATTTAAAAAATGGGTACACATAAGAAGAGTACATATCTAGTCACATATTTTTTGAGCTAGTAGTTTGATGTGAACAATGATATTTTAAAATTCAATTATCTAATATCAATGAGCATAAAAGGCTTTTATTAATTAAAACATGATTATATAAAAACCATAAAAAGCTATATATTACTTGTATCTTGATAATATTTGATGTTATAAAGGTCAATTTGCCCAAGCCATGTTCAAATAGAAACATAAAAATGTATAGTTCAACATGCTAATGAAAGTAGATGTGACAGCACATGGCTAATTTGGGTTTTGGATATTTAACTTATGTGTCCACACATTACAAATTTGTAATATTACACATTTCACCTTACAAATATTTATTTGCAAATGTTAATAGATCAAGTAGGATTCATGTTAAAGTGAATTTAAAAATTTCACATAATAAACTTTTGATCAAATTAATAATAAAAAATTGTAGCCTATTGTATGGATCCAATTTAATTTTTTATGTTCAAGGTTCCTTCGTCATTTTCGTTTATTAAAGGTGGATTATTAATGTTGGATTGAATTTTGAAAAATCATTTTGATAATGGGATAATGTTGAAAGCATGGGTTTACCAACATTGCATATAACAATCTTTTTTCACTATACGTGTGTTATGGCAGTATGGTTTGACATTCTACGTTTTTCTAGTGTGTTGTTCCAAACCACTTTGTCATATTAATGTTTCCCATGGAGTTCTCACTTAAATGTCTTCCTTTAGGAAAGTGTTCAAGCTTGTGATGCATTTGAAGTTGATGATGACAAAGGGCAAGATCCTATTATGACATTGATGGAAAGAAAAACATGTAAAAATGTCAATATTGCAAATCTTAGCATGGACATAGGAGAGGACCAAGTCCCAATCACAAATTTGGAAGGAAAAAATATTTTGGAAGCTTGGGACATAGCAACATTAACATCCCAAATGGCTAATGTGGATGGATTACCACAAGAATTGTTCAAAACTTCAAAGTTGGACATTAAGACACCAAAAAGACCTTCAAGAATTCTACCACATTTATATCAGGTTAGCATATACATATATATATAATGTCAAAATCATGTTTTATGTTAAACAAGTTTATGTAATGATCTCATGTGAATGATACCTATATCTTTGAAATAATGTTTTCAGAATCACAAATGGTGTGAAGAAGTAGAGAATGAAGAAGAAATCTTGTGGCCCAAAGGAGAACCATTGACAAATGTTAGCAACATTGAACTTCCGAGAAATGCTATTGGGCTATCGTTGCAATTGGTAGAGTTTTGTTCTGCATTTGGCAAGGTATTAAAGCCTATAGTTAGAATTTTGTTGTTCAACTTTTAAATGACTTTAATAGCTACATTGTGGTTGTCAATTTTGGCACATGTCACATAATATTACATGGCCAAATGTACTAGAAGTGAAGGATTAAATAAGAAAGTAGGTTGCATAACCCCAACAAGTGTCAAAGGTTTTTTTAAACAAGATTATTAAGACTCAATAGGTGATGCAACTTTGGGTCATTAGAATATATTTGAATGTTGACCTTGTCAAAAAATGAAATTGGATGTTGATCTTGGATGTTCTAGATTGTTCATGTGAAACAAGGGGAAGTTGAAAAGGTCTTGCGGGAAATTGCAAAAGGTTGTAGTGTAAGGCGTGGGGCACAATCACAACTTGTTCGACTCCATGTCGAACTATTGTCTATCATATTAGATGAATCCAATGAGGAGTATGTATTTTTCCAACCTTATGTGAATATATTTTTGATAACCAAAACAATCATTTCATTCTCTTATCCATGAATTGAATTTTTTTTCTTCTATAAATCAAAATTAAAAAAACATTCTTGATATATGTGGATTACTTTTCTATATTGTACTTGCATGTTATTAAATGGATTCATGATTAGGTAGAAGAAGGGGATTCAAGAGGGACTTGGGCCTTGTCGTGGCAAGATCCAAGCGGAGTTGATGCAATTTTGATGATACTTGTCAAGTTTAAATTGATAGATTTCTTGTCATTGCAGATGTAATGTGACATATAGTGCTACAAGCAAGAATTCATGGCTAGAAGTTCTAAGAAAACATCTATGCAAGAAATCATGCATAGGCTATGTAGAGAGTAAGAACAAGATTTCCGATGATAGTCAAATCCATGCCAATAATGTCAATCCATCTTCTTCTTCAACATCCTTCGTGGGCTCTATGTCAACATCATGTCACACAATGTTATTCCCAAAAGGAATGGAAGGGTTTGCTAAAGCTCTAGGACATGGAGTGGAGGGGTATTCAAGTCTCGAGATTTACGAAAAGTTGCAACTTCTCATATTACTTTGTGATGATGTTCTTTCCACCACGTACATATGATTGAACAACCTATTGATAAATTCAATTTGTTTGTGTGTAGCATTATTGTTAGTCATTTCCAATTTCCAAAGTTCTTATGCCATTTAATTTGTGTATTATAATATCACTAAGTAAGTCTATAAAAAAAAGTCTAGTATGATATTGTTCAAGGGTTTAATCATGGGTACCTTTGATGTGTGAGAGCATTTTTGAAGTAACTTTGGTTCTTAAAGGTGCTTGATAAACAAATTGGAAACTAAATTAGAGAACAATCATGCTAAAGAATTTACTTTTGCAGGGTTGCAAGGCAGCATATTGATTTTGTAATTGCTGAAGTTGAGGGTAGCAAAAAGGACCAAAGAGAAGAGGCATTTGCAGCAAGAAAAGAGGTGCTATATTGGCGTAATGTTCATTGTCTTATGCAAAATGATTAGGATACTTGGAAACCAACCCAACATCATGTGGCTATGCCCGACACCTACCTTTTGTTTCATAACAAATTATAGAGATAACCCATGATATGCAAGGTCTCTAGTAGTTGGATTTTCTAACAAGTATGGGAAATTTTGGTTGGAGTGGGGAGAAAATATACAGAGAAATGAAAAACCCGTGCTCAATTCATTCATTCTCCAAAAAACCACATACAAGAACATAAAATAAATTGTGAACACATCAATGCAAATTTGTGCTTATGAACTCTTGTATGTTTTGGTTAGGCAAAACAAAAAGAAGCAGAATTACTCCAACTTGTAGAAGAAACAAAAAATTCAGGGCTATTGTTGTCTCCCAAACAACAATCAACCCATCTTGAGAAGCTGAGAGTGAAGGCAGAACTTGCAAAAGCCATGGCGGCAGCAGTTGAAGCCACAGGCTCAATAAGTTGTGACAAAAGAGGTGCACTTGCTGCCGCCTTCTCCCCTCACCCAAGCCCCATTTTGATGCACTCAACACTCTTCAACCAATATGTAGCAGGAGGCAGAAAGGTGATGAAAAACTGGAACATCCAGCCACATGAGTACTACTACCCAAGGAAGTTTTAAAAAACAATACATACACAAGATTTAAAAAAAATTTGTTTGATGTCTGAGTTTCGTTATTCACTTGTGAGGACGAAACCAATACCACCATAAACCCTAAACCCTTGAGCACAATTATTAGTGGTATCAATCATTATGTTCTCACTCATGAGGATAAAACTGATAATATCACACTAGACCTTAAACCCATGAGCACAATTAGTGGTATTGATCATCATTTGTTCACTAGTAAGTATTAAACCAATTTACCATCCTAAACCTTAAACCCATGAGCAGAATTGGTTGGTGGTATTGCTCATCATGTGTCATCATCCTCTCCTAGCAGAAACCTTCACCCAAATCATGCATCGATTAAATTCTCAAACTTATTAAATTTTTTTGGAAAGTTGCAGGAGGTCCAAGACGTGATGCAATGAGGACAGAAGCAATTGTTTGGGATACAACATTGCCCGGAATTATAAGTGCATGTTGGAAGTTGAAAGGTGCAGATGATCATGAAGTTGTTGTGGTTCAAGGTATGCTACTGTCATTCATTAATTTAATCAAAAATTGTATCTTTCTTGCTTGGGCAACACAATCTCTCTTTTTTTCCCCCTCTGAAGAACTTAGATCCAAGCTTAAAAATTGGAGCTGAAGAATGCAAGTTTCTCTGGTGGATCCATGGGTGGATCTGGCTCTTGTGTTGTCGCATGATGTCCATAGTTTGAGGAGTAAATTGTTGTTGTCTTACCAGAAATTGATCAGCATGTGGAAGGATTTGGAGACTCTGAGAAATGGAGTGTGCTATCACAGGAAGATGAAGAAGCTTTGGCTGCTTGTCTTGCTCAACGAAAGTAATTTAAGCTCTGGCTGCTTCAACCCTTAAATCTTTATTTTTTGTTGTGGTCATGAATGGTGTTAAGTGAATTCAAGAAATTTCCATCAGAATCATATTGAAATTCGGGTGCCCATCAGAATGAGTTTCCTTTCCAAATGGATACAGTTCTTAGAATTGGACTTCAGAATGTCAAATCGCATGTTTTTGAAGTTGGAAATTTCATGAATTATTTGTGTAAGCAGATGTGAAGATCATGTGTTGTTGTTGGTGCTGGTGTACAATGCATGGAATATTTTTTTATGAATTTAATTTCCATTTGCAGAAGACAAAAGATTGTGAAAAAGCCACGCAGCAGCAGCAGCTGCTGTAGATCACGCACTCTGCAAGCTGCTGCAATGGTGACATCAGCTGAAGGAGTGGCCATCCCATCTCCCCCATCTCCATCCTTGAATTCTGTTGAAGCTACATGTGACGACTGGGATAATAATAATAATAGTAATATGGTATCCTTTAATCCAGTTGAAATCATGTCCAACATTGCAGCAGCAGCAGCAACAACAACTATGAATTTGGATGTTGAGATTGATGAGATTCCAGCTCCTGCTGCTGAGAATGACAATAATCTTGACATCTTTCAAACCACCACCACCACCACCAGCAAAGATGATGCCAATCAAACCCAGCAGCAGCAGCTCTGCCCTTCTTCAACTGGTCAGAAGCCTAAGGAACAAAGTCTTATAATAACAACAACTGGCGACGAAGATGAATGAATTAGATCTTCACCTTCATGAGCTACAATTATTACAAAGGAGTGCCAATCCTTGCAATTCTTCAACCTACTTTATGTTTGATCCAGATAAAGAAGAAAAACATGAAAAAAACAAGAGAAAACATGATTCAAAAAATACATGAAATTTACATGTCTTGAATTCATTTCGGAACATTTCAGAAGATTCATGGGTGGATACTCAGATCTATATCTATCTATCTATCTATCTATCTATCTATTACAATGCATTAGTTTTCCTGATCAGATGAAACAAAGTCTTTTGCATTGGATGAGTCATTCATGCATCAGTCAATGGTACCCGGAAGACTATGAGTGACCTGAGAGGAGTTGCACACATATGTATGTATGTAATGGGCCTTTTTCTTTTCTGAAGATCATGACTTGGCTTGAATCTTTTTGCTTGCTTGTTGCTTGCACCATGATTCAATTTAGATCTATGTGAAGAAGTTGTAGAAGAACTACTACTGTGAGTGTGTGTGCATGCGCACGCTCTTGTATACAAGTTTAGGGTTTCCAGTAGGGTTTCAGGTTAGTGTTTCCAAGTCTAGGGTTTAGGGTTTCCAAAGTTTGTGGTTTTCAAGTTTTTACTTCATGGATGACTCAATTATCATCCAGGCAGGTTATCAATATTTTAAAAACGAATAATTTTTTTTAAAAAAACAAAGAAATTATTTTCATTTTTCATTTAAAGAAAACCTATAACTGTTATAACCAGTTGAGAACCGTTAGTCAACATAGCCCGGGTATTACCTCAAGTCTCAAGACACAATATTGGTATGAGGTTGGTATTGCTGCAAGTCATAGCCATTCTAAACCGTTACTCTCTCCTATTGAAAGTCAGTATCCCATTCATACCCGTCACAATACTATCATTAAAAAATACGAAATGTTCCATGAAGTCCCCTTTGAGAAAAAAAACCAACTCACAATTCTCCATTAATGTTTTTTAGTTCTCATTTCTCTTCAATACTTTTCAAATCCTCGAAACGTTTTAGAAACCGTTTCTAAGAATGTGTAATATATTATTAGCCTTCAGATTATTATTTAATAACTGTTTTCTTTGGGAATTATTTACGTGAAGTAATAAGGGGTATTACAATTCAGCCTAGCGTGCTGATAACTGAGAATTAAAAATTGTTGAGTGATTGAGATTTTGAAATAGAAACCCAAAATTAAATTTGTAGCTTTTTATCCCATTCTAATACCCATAAATTATATGTAGGGTTAATTGTAGATACCCATCGGTGTGGCTATTTTTGAATCTATAAAGAAACCACTAGCTCCTGTAGTTTTTAAAAATATTTCGGAATCAGAGAATCACTGGTTCCAGTTTTCTTTATAAAAACCTCAAGAATCAAGGTATTAACCGCCGGTTATTTCTGTAAATTCAAAAACCCCCTCAAAGAACCAGACTGGTTTTCATAAAAGAACAAGTTGCTTTCAGGAAAGAGCTGGTTATTAAGACCCGTGGTATTATAAGGGGTTGATTGATAACCATGGTTATATATATATCAGAACCTGTTCTTTTATTGTTTTGTGAAACATAGTTATGAACCCTAAGAACCATGCTGATAACTGCAGGGGGTCTGTTCTGTTCCAGTGTTGCCTGGTTCTCTCCATTTTTTAGGAGAACCATTGCTTAAGAGAATCTAAAATTATTTTAGATTTACAATAACCAACTGGGGTATCATATTTTTAAATTTTTTTTCAGATAGGGTAGTTTTTCACAAATTTGATAATAACCGGTTTAGGATGTAATTGCAAGTGCAAACAAAATTATCTTTTTTCAAGAGGCATTGCAATTACATCATTCATACAATTACATTGTTCAGGAAGAGTTCACACATTGTATTTTCACTTATCATATTTTTATTTTTAGAAGATTGGACCATTTTCAATTTTCATTAGAAAATGCAACTCTAAGATTAAAAAAAGAACCAAATAGAAAATGTATGATAAACCAAAACATCAAAACTTGCCTTGCAACTTAAAATGCAAGCATTTACAAAATGATTTACAAATTTTTCACAATTTTTAAATTTTTTTTGGTAAGCATATGTAAATGTTAATGTTGGACTCCTTTAAGAATTCTCGCAAATAATAATAATAAATAAATAAATTTTCATTAAACAACCAAAAAAAACCGTCTTTGAAACAAAAAGAAAAAAAAGAAACCAAGAAATAAAACAAAAGAAAAGAATGAAAAAAATTTGAAAAAAATTTATTAAAAAACAAACAAGTGGAAACACTCATTTTTTCCCCTTTCTTTTCTAATCACAAAGGAGTTCCGCCACTTGCACAAAATAATGAAAGGGGTAAGTACCTCACCATGACATAAACAACACAACATATTGGCATTAACACCAACAATGCAATAAAGTAATAACAACACTAGAAGTGGTAAATGCTAATTGTGGGTACTTGGTAGCCATAGGCATATAACAATGTGATGGACCACCAATTTGCCACTTGCAACGTGATGGAGATGGGGTAACACCTCACCAAAACACATACATGAAATTAACAACCAACAATGCAAAGGAACAATGTGAAGGATCAATAAAAGCAATAAAATGGACTTTAAGTGGGTACCTGGGAATAATGTGATGGACTAGCACCAACTTTAACAACATGATGAACCAATAACAATAGCAATGCAACAAAATTACAACATGATGAATCAACAACATGAACAATGTGATGAACCAAATGCACTAATAATGTGACAAATTAATAACACAATGCGATGAACCAACAAAACAACTAGTAACACAACAAACTAACATTAACACCAACAACACAATATGACGAATTAATAACAATAGTAACATGATGAATTAACAACACAATGCAACAAACTAATAACAATAGTAACATGATGAACTAACAACATAACATGACAAACCAATTACATCAGCAATGTGACAAACCAATAACAACACAAGCAATCCAATGAATTCGTAGCATAAATTATGTGATGAATTAGTCACAACACAAGCAATGTGTCAACCCATTAGCACAAGCAACATGATGAACTAGCAACAAGACAAGTAACATGATAAACCAATAACATTAACAATGTAACAAACTAGTGGCACCAACAACATGACAAACCAACAACAACACTAACAATGTAGCAAATTAACACCATTGGAGCAACAACATTAGCAATGTGATGAATGAGCAACATTAACCGACATCACCAACAAATGTAATGAACAAGAAGCAACAACATTGTAATGATTTAATAACACTAACAATTGCAATGCAATGAATCAATAACACTAGCAATGTGATGAACTGACAACATTAACAACACAATGAACTAGTAGCACTGGTAACATGATGAACCATTAACAACATAAGTAATGTGATAAACTAACAACATTAACAATGCAATGAACCAATAACACTAGTAACACAAACAATGTGATGAACTGACAACAACAACAATGTGACAAACCAACAACACTAGCAATGTGACAGACCAACACCATCACAATCAACATAATGAATCAACATCATTAACAATGTAAATGAACAACACAAACAAACAATGCAAAGAGCAATGCAAAAGAACTAAACTAATTATGATTACATAGTGGGTGCCACCTAAGCTTCCCACCTACATATTAACTTAGACCTTAAATTAATTTAATTATTAACTTTAACCTTAAATTAATTTAATTTAATTACTAACTTGAGAACTAGATTTTGGTTATTTCATAGAATTAATTCGATTCTCAAACATGTTTTTTAAAAGGTAACCGATACTCATTAGGTCTAATTCTCAAACTTATTATCATCATTGGTGCTACTAGTTGGTTTTCCTTATGTGATTTAGGAATCCTAATCAAACTGCCCAACACTAGTCTATTCTAATGTTGGCCAGTTGAAGAGAACCTTTGATCTTGGTTTCATTGTAAATTGTTTTTGGGCTAAGTTCACTTGTTGTGAGTTTGAGCTCAATTTTTCAAATAATTTTTTTGAACCTTGTGACCTTGAATTTTGCACATTTTTTCAATTTGAAGAACTTTCAGATCTACTCCACAAACTAGGTCCAATTTCATGTACACATCACAAGCTCCCCAAAACTCAATAGTGTATAAGTACAAAGTTTGACAACAAACTAAAATTGGGAATTGTTTAGGTACAAAGTTATACAATTAATTTAAACTGATCAATTACTTACAAAGTTCAAGTTACTTGCCAATTTTTTAAAAGGATCATCTTTCTTACCTAAAAAATTTGAACTTGTGATCAAGATTTTTTGTTTCAAGGTAGTGAATGGGTTCTAACCAAAGGTCAGTTCCATGATCTAGTTCTTGTGCTAGTTCCACAATGCAGTTCCACACATGATGTTGAACACTCCAAACTAAGGAACCTGCAAACATTGGCTTCAATTATTGAAATTGGAAGCAGAACCTTTAGAGAAGCCATATTTGTTGGGTGCTTTGTTAATTGGAGTTTGCTAGGGTTTTATTGTTTTAAGAACTAGAATAGGGCTATTGGTTCTATTTTTAGGTCTAAAATTGGAATCAGAATTGGGGATTTAATTTAATTTTTTTTTTGAATAAATAGACTAAAACTGGGGGCTAATTGGATGTTAACTGGAAATTAACCATCAGTTCCAGTCTAGGATATATTTTGCGATATATTTTGAATTGTGAATTTGTTTTGGGTGATGGTCCAATCAAAGAGGCCCATCACAAAAAAAGTAAAATCAAATTCTCACTGGGAATGCATGGCACAACTAATTAATGTGAATCAGATTTATAGGTATATCCCACAATGTACGTTGTTATGTGTTGGTGGATGGATGCAAGGTGAAACATGTGCAAATAGTTTGCTGTTGGGGTTTCATTGTGTCAATCTTTGGACTTGTTTCCTCATCATTTCCTCATTGAATGAGTATTCATTGTGGGCTCCTATCCTATTGCATAAGTGAATTTATAATGGTAGATGGGTATAAATCCTAAGCAATTGCATTGTGTCTTGTGGGTATATGACAAAAACTATGAGGTCAAGAGGAGGTCAGCATGATCAAACTAGGTTGCTCACATGATGAAACACCAAATGACATTACATAATGCATTCATATGACATTTTGTCCTGTGTTTGGCAACACCTTAGTTTAAGCAATGTTCCACCTAGGTTCCATTCAGGTTTTAAATAACAACTCCAAGACATTCAGAGATGGTGGTAGTCTATACAATGATAAAAATTGACACAACCAATACATCCCTTGTCTCACACACACACACACAAACACACACACACACATATATATAACATTGATGGCTTACTGTTTCCTACAATCTCCCTTTGTCACTCTTGGCATGATGGGAGATGGAGGTCACAGTAAAATAACATTTTGGGTTTTAAAATAGAAATAGTTTCTAAAAACAATCCTAGAAAAACCATAATAATTTCTGCAGTTTTACCATCTTTCAACTCCTTATTAATTGGTTCTCTCCTTACCATCTTTTGGGTTTTCATTTGTCTAATTGGACTAGGTAAAACTTATTAGGAAATTATTCTAACAATTTAGGCAAAATCATTAGAATCTATCCATATGAAAAATCATAGTAAGAAATATTTTGTGACCACTTGACATCATGAAGACCAATGTGTTGAGCTACCACCAAGCACAACAATAATCATTAGAATGTTTAAAACAAGCACATGAAGCTTCAAACACATAGATCCAAGTTTCATACTACTTCGACACTCCTTATTGAAAGTTGCTTCCTAAACAAATCAATATACAAACATCAAGTAGTACTAGTGTGGCTTGTGCCATTGAGCGCAATGTGTCCTAATATTGAATGAATTTTGCAAGAGCAAATGGTGAATGTTCATTAACCTAAGGCTGAAATCCAAGTTTCATTAAATTTTTTGTTTATTCTATTTACAAAAATTACTCAAAAATAAATTATCTCTTGCACATTAGGTCTAAGAAATTACTAAATCACCTCCATGCAACCCTGGTCATTGAGGATTTTCCAACAATATGAGGACAATGCCCTAATTTCCCCATGTTTTCAAATTAAATTTTATTGTATTAAAGACAACTTGATTATTCAAAATTCAATGACCCCTACACTGTTGGTGCCTGTGCTCATTAAGCGATTATTATACCATGGTTTGAGCATTCAATAGATCACTTGTTTCACTTCAGAGAAGAGCCTTCAAGCCTTGATATTGAATCTCATAAAAAAAGGTTGCTTGCCAGGGTATTTTTTTGGTGGCTACATTTAGCCAATTGGCTAAATTCTTTTTGAAACTGGCTAAAAAAATTTTTCTTTTTTGGTTTTCTAGTCACCAAATTTCAAAATTTAAAAAAAAACATTTCTTACAAAATTGCTGGATTTCTCTGTTGGGTTTTAACATGTAGCCAAAAAAGTGAAGGATGCTCAAACTTTTTTATTTCCATATCTTGTTTGCAGCCAAATTGGCTAAATTGCCTCATTTATGGATGATTGCCACTTCAGCTACATCACGAAATTTTTGAAAGAAACCCTCTTGCTTGCGTGTGTTACTAAAAAAGCTCCAAAAAATTTCGAAAAACCGTTTGTATTGCCAAAAAATGTAACTGCGTATGCATGTACTTTTAAAAGCCCACAATAATTGCACTTGCAAGCCAAAGGCTGCAATGTGCGGCCTTACAAAGCATAAAATGCAACAGCTGCTGATCTTCTGATTTGGGTTCTCTTTATTCTCCTGGTAAGTATTGACATAAGTTGTTTTTCCCCGAATCAATGTAGGTCTCTTCATAATAGTTTAAAAAAATTTCTTTGACCGTTTCTTTCAGGTTGTTCTTCAATTTGTGCCTTCAACATGGTGTACAAAATATGTGTCATTTTAAAGAAATTTCCGTGGCATCTTCCTTTTATGATTTAGCACCAAGTGTGGTGTAATTCTTTTTGATAAGTGAAGCATTAAATCGTGAGAGTCAATATTTGGTTTCTTTTCTGGAAGTAATTAACTTAACATACCATTTCGTTGAGAGGAATCATCATCATATAAAGGTTATGTCTTGCAATTTTTAGGGTTCATGATTAAAATTTTCATGTGTGAACATGTTCTTCACGGTAGAGCTCAATTGTGAAAAAAATAAAAAAATAATTTTACAGAGAGAAATGATTCAAAATTCAATATCTCCCTCGTCTTAGGTCTAAAAATTATGAAATTAATTTCAAGAAATCCCACTCATCAATGGATTTCTAACAATATCAAGAGATTGCCCTAATTTCTTATTTAGTTTTGACTTTGGCGAAGTTTTCCTTGACAAAATTAATCAATATTCAATAACTCTTGCACTGTAAATCTAAACACGACCAAACCACCCCTGGTACATCCTACTCATCCAAGGCTTCCCAAGTACCCCAGGAGCATGTTGAAGGCATAATAGTTTAGGAGATCTCAATGTGACAAACAAAACAAATAAACAAACAACCTTCCTCCATAGATAGATATGAACAACTTATCATCACCTCCATTTAAAGGAATAGGGGAAGGCTCCCTCCATGGCATGATGCATTATGGTTGTACACTTAAAACTTTACAATAATCTATTGCAACTAAGGTGTAGTTTTAATTGTTGGTGCTCCCTACACTAAAGAACTGGTAGCATCAATGACATGTAGATGAGCTTACTACAACTATAATACTACTATAGCCCAGGGTCCGTTTCCACATTGACAAAATGAATAAGTTTTTTTTTTTTTCAAAAAATTAACTCGCTTTTAAAATTTGAAATTATTATTATTATTTCCATGATCTATGATGATATTGTCTTATGAGTAATGAACTTATTGAGAAGAGTGTGTAGTAGTAGTCTATGCCATATTTTCATAAATGTTTTTGTTTCACTAGTAAATGCAAAACCCTAGGGCACCCTGCTTTTGAGGCCATTACCTCGCATAAAGCACAGACACAAAATTGTTTTTCAAATGTTTTTTTTTTTTTTCCCCCATGGCGGTACGTACCCTCCCCTCCCCTCCCCTTCACAGGCACTGCTCAAATCAAAACTGAGAGGAGAGTCCTGTTCTGCTCCCCACAATTGGGCTCTAGAAACAAGGGCAAAAACAGGAACAGGCTTTTAGGTGGGAGTAATTAGCAGTAATTAAGCAAGAACCCATGAGTCATAATTACACTAGTTTAATACTAATTTGCTGCTAATTAACACACACTACCTTGTCCACAAAAGCAACCAAATCAAATGCAACACCAAATGGTGGGTGCCGGGCCCTCCTCTCCTTCTTTCTTTCTTTCTTTCTTTCTTGCAAGTTTTTGAAAAGTAAAAGTTTTACCTTGTGCACCAGCTGTAGAATCTGCTGTTGTTGATGCTGTTGCAGCACACAACAGAACAGAACAGGAGATGATGACAGCAGATGATGATGATGATCTTGCTGTTGCTGCTACTTACTTACTCACTCACTTACTTACTTACTTACTGCTGCCCTGCATATGATCAATCATCATCATTCATGTGTACCTGCACCACCCAAAGGAAGGAATGATGATTGCTGTTGCAGTATAGTATAGGGTAGTGGTGGTGGTGGTGGTGGTGGTGCACATGACTAACAATGCTGTTCAACTTCATTGACTTGTTGACTGATTTTAATTTAAAGCCAGAATCTTCTGCATCTCCCTCCAGGACGTTGAGGGTGAAGAAGAAGAAGAAGATGAAGAAGAAGTTGTTGTTGTTGGTTGATGCTCAAGATGAAGAGGATGTTGTTAGTTGAAGGTGGAAAAGAAGATGATTATGATATTTTTGGTTGATGGTGAAGAAGATGATGTTGTTGATTGAAAGTGAAGAAGAAGAAGAAGAAGAAGATGATGATATTGTTGGTTGATGGTGAAGAAGGAGACGATGTTGTTGGTTGATGCTGAATTAGAAGAAGATTAAGATGATGTGTGATGGCTGAAGAAGAAGATGTTGTTGATTGATGGTGAAGAAGAAGAACTAGAAGAAGAAGTTGTAGTAGTAGTTACAGTAGCAATTTACTCATGTCTGTTCGGATCACATTAAACTGCCTCATGGTCAAATGTCTCAGTAGGAGGAGCTAAAGAAATCTAGCTCCCATGTCTACCGGCAAGTGGGATTGGACATCTCAAGAAAGAAAGAAGGAAAGAAGAAGAAGCAAGCAAGTAAGCAAACCTCTCATGATTATTGCATCTCTCTGTACTCTATCTCCTTGTGTAACAGCAGTTGCATCGTCGGGCGTCGTCCCGGCATTTATAGCTTTGGGTTGACTTCTGTTTCTGGAATTTTTGGCAGCCGTGGACGTAATTTGAATTCCATGAGCTGCACCCAGAATATTCCAGATCACCCAGGAAGCCACTTGCAAATCTGCAGTGGCGCATAAAAAGCCTACTAGACCCAACCGACAGCTACATGCATTACAATCAGCCTTTTTTGTGCTTGAAAAGAATCACCTCTCAGTCTTCTGACTAGTTTGATCAGAAGAAGCAGCGATGGCAAGTCTAGGATTCAATAGCTACATTGCTGCTTGTTTGTAAGAACATATTCATTTGTCGCAGTTGCTCAAAGTACATGAACAAAGACTGGGACTGGATCATGTGCAATTGCAAGCTGCAGCCTGGAACTTATATTGGTTGCAGCTGGAGCATGCGAGTTTTTTTCAACATGTCTTCGGCCAGTTTTGTGATCCGGATTTCCGCGCGGATAATAGCTAGTACGTCATGATGACTCATGGTCATGATCACCTTGGAAAAAAAGTACGAAACTTGAGAATCTAGCTTGGAGTGGGAAGCGGGGGAAGCCGTGTGCGCAGTGAGTGACGCAATATAAGTACGTCATGATCATCATCAGCAGCTGCAACCCAAGTACGAAACTTGCAGAAAATCTATGACGCTGTGGAGTCGTCCACGATCACGATCAGGAGTGTCACCAATCAGCACCAGCTAAGGAACCATGGAGAGTAGCAAAAAAGACTGTCCGTTCCTGCAATCAGTGTGTCAGTGATATGATGATGATACGCGGAACTGCTACGGACAAAGCTGTAGATCACCGCCGCCTGCCCACCTGCCTACCGCGATGATGGTAGTAGCTTGGTTCACTTTCCTCTCTTTTCCCGCGCACAAGGTGCTGAGCTAGCTTGCAAGGATTGATCAACCCTGGATCCCTCCTTCTCCGGCTTCTCCCTCTCTTTTCCCCTGCACAAGGTGCTGAGCTAGCTCAGAAGGATTGATTAGCCCTGGATCCCTCCTTCTCCGGCTTCTCCCTCTTTTCCCGTGCACGCGGTGCTGAGAGAGCTTACAAGGATTGATCAACCCTAGATCCCTCGTTCTCTGGCTTCTCCTTCTCTTTTCCAGTGCACAAGGTGCTGAGCAAGCTTACAAGGATTGATCAACCCTGGATCCCTAGTTCTCCGGCTTCGCCGGACTGACCGGCACCCAGCTAGCTCCTTGTTAGATAGATGAAACAACAGTCTCCATTTTGGCCCCAAGGTTTCTCTAACAGTCAACTCCGGTTCGCTCTACGTAATGTCGAGTATCTTTCTTTGGACCTGCACCCATGCAGCAGCAGCAGCTATCTGTGTTACACTGGCATAGTTTGGAGGAGCTTTTGTCATGTATAGCACTATAGCGAGTGGAGCTCTAATCCGGTTTCTCTTGGCCAGCTGAGCAAGCAGCTGGAATGGAAGTCGAGGATCGAGCTGGAGCTTCAAGCTGTCGATAGCAGCACGGTTTTAGGGCTGGCTCGATGGGGGCGTAAGACCGCATATTCGATTATACATATGTATATATAGTTTGATCTGCGAGCGGAAGTCTTTTGACATGATCCAGATCAAACCCTCTGAATCCCATTCTGAAAATGCCAGAACTCATTGCGACGTACGTCGAATTTGCAGATAGATTTCTCGAGGAGATTTGACGTTTCTGCAAACCAATTTTAAAGTTTGATCTCTCATGATCATATGAAATACTAATTTCCTGACGATATTGAGGCCGGACTAGTGATACGGGATCAATTTATATTCCTCAAGAACTCTAACTTCTCCCACAAGTTGAAGAAGAAGAAGATGATAATGATCCAGCAGGGTTGCCAATGTGAAGCATCCCATGAGCGGCGGCCGTGTGTAGTAGTACTATCTACATATAAATCTTTTTGGCGAACCCAGGAGTCCCCGAGCTGCAGGAGAAATGAAGGCAGCAAGCAACCACCCAGGCAGGCTGCCTGGCTTGCTTGCTTGTTCGCAGATCCTCCGTTAAAGCTGTAGCACTTGATCAACTTCGTCACGATTCATGATTCCTTCCTTGGTAGATCAGATCCTGAAAGAAAGAACTAAAGAAAGAAATCTCCTCAGGGACTATAATTGACCGTGCCGTCAATTGGCAGTTGAACTGCCTTCCTTTCTTATTCAACTGCCTGCAGCTCGCTACAAACAAACTTCCAGCCGCTAAGTTTCGTCGTGTTTTGCCGATTATCTCTCTCTCTCTCTCTCTCTCTCTCTCTCAAACCAGCCAGCCTTATTATATACCTCTTGCACAGTAGTCAGTTCTCCAGCTGCTGCTTTAGATTCAATCCTTGAAGAACAGTATCCTCCTGTATGGGTTGAACAATCCCAGAGCTTGATCGATCTCTTGACAAATATTTTGGTGCATTAATCCCGGATGAGGAGGAGGAGAAGATCCGGGACCTGGGTTTGAATCCAGCTTGATCTCTTGTTGATAATCTTAATGTTGTTGCACTCCCTGAATCCCGCTATCAGGTGGAACGGCTAGCTTAGCGAACTAACTGACAGACAGGTCCGAGTCCGAGGCGAGGAGTGATTTTTTGAACTTCCCGCAAACACTGTTCAAACCTCCAGAACAGAACAGTGCGCAATGTTGGTGACAATTTCAACCACAAAAGCAACAAAACACGCACAGAAAATTTGGAAACAAACTCGCGCAAAGAAAGTTTCCAAAACACCCAAAGAAAAAAACATTGATAATCAAAAGACCAAAAAAGCAAACAACATAAACAACAACAACAACAACCATGGAAGATTCTTCTTCTCCATCTTCTTGAAAGGCGTTGAGCCAACAGGATGAGCTTTGCTGCTTGCTTGGCTCGCTCGCCCGGCCGGCCGGTCGGTTTGTCTCGCTTGCTCGCTCGCTGGGCTGGCTCCTCCGTGCTGCTGCTGAGCTTTTCCTCCTGCAGTGGCAGCAGCGAAAAAGGACGCAATGACGCTGAACATGACGTAAGGAGAAACACAAGACACGAGTTCCAAGAGACTCTCTCTCTCTCACACACACACACACATTTGTTTCCTCACTACCAAGGCACTACCAAGGCACTACCAGCCTACCTTTCAACTTAGTAGGTACAAAGACAAACTTAACTTGCTTGTGACCTAGTACCTTGGTCAATGATTTTTATTTCTATTTTTGTGGTGAATTTCGCCATTTTGCCCAAAATATTATTTGGGCGAAAGAATTTTCTGTTGCAAATTCGTTGTTTTTTCCCAAAAAAAAAAAGGAGAATTATTTTCCCCCAAGAAAAGCCCAACATTGGAAAACATTGCCCACAATTGCTTGCAATTAATATGAAAAGGTGCTTAAGATTTTCTACTTGGAATATCGCCAAATTTGGCTAAATTCTATACTTACCAACAATGCCACTTGACCAACATCACAAAGTTGGGAGGGAAAAAAAATTTCCACTAGTGACCTAGGTGGAAACCTTTTGCATATTTTCACAGGTTTAAGGAAAATCGTGCCTACACACACCAGGTTTTCTTATTTTATTTTTTATTAGTTTTTTTTTGGTGGACAACAGCTTAAATTCACTAGCAATGAGGTAAAAAACATGTTTTCCCAAGTTTTTCTCAATTTTTTTGAAATAGCCAAAAAAACATTTACCATAAAAATACTTTTACACATGTGCGCGTGGATGTGTGTGGCATTCGCACACATGCATCTCAATGTTTCTCCCAAAGAATACCATAATTCTTCTAGGTTTAATAAAAAATCAAGCTTGCACACCAGTATTTTTTCTTCTAATAAATTTTGTTGATTCCAAAAAAAAAGTAGTGGCCATTTTTGGTTGGAAAAAAAAAAAATCCATAAGGAGAGAGAAAAAAAAAATCCTCCAATATAAAATTAAAAACATATAGAAAAACATTCACCACAAAAAATAACAAAAAATACACATATAAAGCATACACATCCCAGTGTTTCTCCAAAACAAAAAACTCCAAAATAGCAAATTTACTTAACCTCAAAGGAATTCTCACACTTATTTCTGATACCATATATATCAGTGGCTTAATTATACAAGAGAGAAATACTGCAATATTACAATATTTGGGGCTTGGGGCTGGTGTACCAATAAATACACATTTAGTTTTGCTCTCTAGACAAGGATTAATGAATCAACTTACATTGATGAGCTTGTGGTATTCATGATATCCAGTCATTGGCTTTACCCTAGTATGGTGTCACCTACTACTACAAACAAACATCATTTGTGTTTCTGGCACCGGAGGAGAGGAGGAGGGCAAGAAAGAGGAAGAAAGGGTTAAATGAAGTAGTCCATTAAATGGGTTTTAATTTGTGAGGAGTCAGCTCCCCAAACAAACATACAAACAGATGTTAATTGAACTGAACTGAACTGAACTGAATTGAATTGAATTGAATTGAATTGAATTGGAAGTCACACTAAATAACAATTCTGTCAGCCCAGCATCATTGTCCAGGGTTCAGGGTTTATGGACTA
>Ga0116229_10002588_pt1 | contig 29347 bp, 27 predicted proteins | sample S1TSphgellanicum_3_FD_87313 | JGI IMG/M metagenome (GOLD analysis project Ga0116229, IMG submission 87313) | Host-associated microbial communities from peat moss isolated from Minnesota, USA - S1T2_Fc - Sphagnum magellanicum MG | ecosystem: Host-associated > Plants > Peat moss > Unclassified...
CTCGGGCATGACGGACGAGCCGGCGAGCGCCTTGACCTCGGCCGTGGTGGGCCAGATTTCCCTGAGGAAAACCGGTTTGCCGTCCTTGTCGGTGCCGAGCGGCTCCTTGTCGAGGTCGATATCGACGCGGCCCGCGAGCGCGAAGGCGACGACGAGCGGCGGCGACATGAGAAAGTTGGCCTTGATGCTCGGGTGCACGCGCGCCTCGAAGTTGCGGTTGCCGGAGAGCACGCTGGCGGCGACGAGGTCGCTCTTGGTGATGGCTTCGTCGATGACCGGATTGAGCGGGCCGGAATTGCCGATGCAGGTGGTGCAGCCGTAGCCGACGATCTGGAAGCCGAGCTTGTCGAGATACGGCGTGAGGCCGGTCTTGTCGAAGTAATCGGCGACGACGCGCGAGCCGGGCGCGAGCGAGGTCTTCACCGCGGGGTTCACGGTCAGGCCGCGCTCGACCGCCTTCTTGGCGACGAGGCCGGCGGCGATCATGACGGAGGGATTGCTCGTGTTCGTGCAGCTCGTGATCGCGGCGATGAGCACGCTGCCGTGCTTCAAATCGACGTCGGTCTTCGGCGTCTTGCCGTTAAGGGTCACGACGGCGTGGGCGTTGCGCGCGTCCTTCTTGTCGAATCCATTTTCCTTCACCGGCTTGTCGAGCGCGGTGAGGAATTTCTCCTTCAGGTCAGGCAGGCGGATGCGGTCCTGCGGGCGCTTCGGCCCGGCCACGCTGGGCGAGACGTCGCCGAGGTTAAGCTCGAGGTCGGTGCTATAGACGATGCCGTCTTCCTTGGTCGGGATGCCGAAGAGTTTCTGCGCCTTGAAATAGGTCTCGAACGCCTCGAGTTGCTCCTGCGTGCGGCCGGTGGACTTGAGGTAGTTGACCGATTCCGCATCGACCGGGAAGTAGCCCATGGTCGCGCCGTACTCGGGCGCCATGTTGGCGATGGTGGCGCGGTCGGGCAGCGAGAGCGACGCGGCGCCGGGGCCGTAGAACTCGACGAACTTGCCGACGACCTTCTGCTTGCGGAGCATTTCGGTGACGTGGAGCGCGAGGTCGGTCGCGGTCACGCCTTCCTTGAGCGCGCCGGTCATGTGGACGCCGACGACTTCGGGCGTGAGGAAGTAAACCGGCTGGCCGAGCATGCCCGCTTCCGCCTCGATGCCGCCGACGCCCCAGCCGACGATGCCGAGGCCGTTGATCATGGTCGTATGCGAATCGGTGCCGACAAGCGTATCGGGATAATAAACCGTGGTGCCGTCGAAGTTGGCCGAGAGCACGCCCTTGGCGAGATACTCGAGGTTGACCTGGTGGACGATGCCGATGCCGGGCGGGACGACCTTGAAGGTCTCAAACGCCTGCTGGCCCCACTTGAGGAATTCGTAGCGCTCGCGGTTGCGGATGAACTCGAACTCGAGGTTCTGCGCGAGCGCGGTCGGCACGCCGGCGACGTCGACCTGCACGGAGTGGTCGACCACGAGGTCGACCGGCACGAGCGGCTCGATGAGCTTCGGGTTTTTCTTGAGTTTCTGCACCGCGCTGCGCATGGCGGCGAGATCGACCAGGAGCGGCACGCCGGTGAAATCCTGCAGCACGATGCGCGCGACGACGAAGGGGATTTCCTCGGAGACGGGCTGCTTGGCGTTCCAGTTGGCGAGGGTCTTGACGTCGTGCTCGCTCACGCGCTTGCCGTCAAAATTACGCAATACCGCCTCCAGCACGATGCGGATGCTCACCGGCAATTTGGAGATCGGGCCGACGCCGGCTTCTTCCAGGGCGGGCAGCGAATAGTATGTAACTTTTTGACCAGATTGCGTGGATGTGGACCGGAGCGAGTTGAACAGGGTGTGAAGGGCCATATAATTTCAGGTGATTTAGTATGACGTGGAACAAGCACGCATCAAGCCGCAAGGCGCCGAAAAAGGGCAGTTTGCCGACAAAAACACGCGCCGCCGTGGGGCGGGCATGGCGATGGAGCCGCGGATGCCGCCCCCGGATTGGCATTGTTTAGGCTCAATCAAGGCTCGAACAACAAACCAGAAAGGAAATACGTCCTGATGAAAGCAGCCGACACGATGGTCGACTCAGTTCGAAATCACAAGAATGCGTTCCGCCTCGCGGATACGCGGTCCTCGAAGGTCCAACAAAGCCGGTATGAACGCCGGAAAATCCGCGCCTTTCTCCGCTTCGGAGAGTGGCTCGCGGAAGCCTAGCTAAAACCGGGTAGTTGCTGCCCCGGCGCCCATTTACCAGGGCAGCAATTGCCATCTTCCCCTCCTGCCGGCGTACGCGGCGGGACGTGAAGAAAATTCAAGTTGTGCGGTTCGGCGCAATCCCCCGCGCCTAGCTGGAAGCTGTTCGTTCGTCGTCAAATCCCTCGCGCATTTCATCATCACATGGCGATTGCCGCCGCCACGCCTTCATGATACATTATCTATCATGAAAGTCGCCACCGTCGCCGACCTGCGCAATAACTTCGCGCGGGTTTCCCGCTGGATCGAGGACGGCGAAAAGGTCGAGATCCGGAAGCGAGGGAAAGTCTTTGCCACACTGAGCCCTCCCCCGAAAAAAAAGCGGGCAAAGGAAGTGGCGTGGCCCGACATGATGTCACGGCTGAAAAAGATTTTTCCCAGGCCGGTACCGGGAAAACCTCTCAGTGAAATCATCTCCGAAGGACGCGGCGAGTGGTAGGCGCGTATCTGGATTCGGGCGTTTTGGTCAAAAACTATTGTTTTGAGGCCAATTCTCCCGCCGCCGTGGCTTTGCTGCTGGCGGAATCACCGCCCCTTCCGTTGACGCATTTTCAGGAAACCGAGTTGAAAAATGCCTTTCGGCTGAAAGTCTTTCGCCGAGAAATCTCCGCGGCCGAAATGCGGGCAGCCCTCGCCAACCTCGATCAGGACATCCGCGAGGATCGACTCGTCCGGCCAAACTACTCGCTCACTGCCGTTTTCCGGCGTGCGGAGGACCTTTCGACCGCCTTTGCCGCAACCACCGGCGCGCGAACGCTCGACATTCTGCACGTGGCGGCGGCGCTCGAGATCGGCTCCGGCAAGTTCGTCTCCTTTGACGAACGGCAGCGAGCCATCGCGAAGAAGGCTGGGCTGAAGGTTGCGCCTTAGGCCAGATCCAGCATGTCCGCGACATCCACGGTATGGCCGTTGCGGCTGCTTTCCATGCCGGCCATGACCGCGCCGAAGCTCCAGAGATTGCTCGCGCCGTCGAGTTCGCTGCTGGCGCCGGAGCGGATCACGGAGGCAAATTCGTGCAGCGTGGCGGCGCGGGCGGAAAATTCCAGCGCGGGCGGCTCGATGACTTCCTCGCGGATATTCTTCGCCCACAGGCCGGACTGGGCGACGATGAGCTTGTCGTTCTCGAGATGCAGCGAGCCCTGGCTGCCCTGCAGGCGCCAATTGCCGCTCCATGGAGTCGCGCGGCCGAGCGCGGCCCAGTCGCCATCGTAGCTGAATGCGACGCCGCCCTCGAGCTCGAGCAGCATCTTCAACCCGGCGTCATGCTGGAAGGTCGAGCCCGGCGGATTGAAGCTCAGCGCGGTGACCTTGCGGATATTTTTGCGCGTGATGAAGCGGATCAGGTCGAGGTGGTGGATGGCCATGTCCACCAGCAGCGGGAACTCCATCGTCTCGCGGAACGTGCCGCGAAAATCGGGCGCGATGTAGAACGCGATCGTGCCGCTGCCCACCTCGCCGATGACGCCATCGGCGAGCAACTGCCGCGCGTGATAATAAGGCGCGTTGTAACGGTAATTCTGGCTGACGAGCAGCCGGCGATTCGCCGCCTGCGCCAGCATGAGCATCTCGCGCGCCTCCGCGACGGTGCCCGCAATCGGCTTTTCGGTCATGAGATGCAGACCGCGCGCGAAAGACAGCCGCGCATGCTGCAGGTGCACCGGCGGCGGCGTCACCGTGAGAACGGCGTCGGCCTCCACCTTTTCCAGCGCCGCCTCCAGGGTAGTGAAGCGCCGCTCCGCGGAAATTCCGGCAGCGTCGCCGGCGGCGGCGAGGTTCGCGTCCGAGACATCCACGATGGCGGCGAGTTCAAAATCGGGCGAGGAGACGGTCACTTCGGAAAGCCAGCTTTTGCCAAAGCCGCCGACGCCACACTGGATGAGTTTCAGTTTCTCCATGGTGGCTCATCTTCACCTCCGTTTTCCGGATATCGAGCGTATTTTTCCAGCCAACCGAACGCGGCCGGTTGCATCCGCACAAATGTCGCGCATACTAGTTTTGGCCATGAGCGTCGAATTTCTAGTGGACGGCCAGAAGCTCGTCGGCGAGACCAACGAGCTGTTGATCGATATCCTGCTGCGCCGCGACGCGAAGGTCGCCTGCGTCTGCTACCACGAGCAACTCGGGCCGCTCGAAACCTGCGACACCTGCCTGGTGGAAATCAACGGCGAACTCGCGCGCGCCTGCTCCACCCGCGTGACCAGCGGCATGATCGTGCAGACCAAGACGCCCCGCGCCGATGCCGCGCAGCGCGAGGCCTTCGACCGCCTGCTCAAGAACCACATGCTTTATTGCACGGTCTGCGACAACAACAACGGCAACTGCACGATGCACAACGCGACCAAGATGCTGGAGGTCGAGCACCAGAAGTACCCGTTCAAGCCGAAGCCGTACGAGGTCGATAAAAGCAACCCTTTCTACCAGTATGACCCAAGCCAGTGCGTCCTCTGCGCGCGCTGCGTCGAGGCCTGCCAGAACGTGGAGGTCAACGAAACGCTCTCGATCAACTGGGACGACCCGAACCCGCGCGTGCTCTGGGACGGCGGCAAGCCCATCGGCGAGTCGAGCTGCGTCTCCTGCGGCCATTGCGTCACCGTCTGCCCCTGCAACGCGCTGATGGAAAAATCGATGCTCGGCAAGGCCGGTTACATGAGCGGCCTGCCGCAGGAAGTGCTCACCCCGATGATCGATATCGTCAAGGGCATCGAGCCCGACACCGGTTACGGGAGCATCCTGAAAGTTTCCGAGGCGGAAGCCGCCATGCGCGAGTCGCGCACGAAGAAAACCAAAACCGTCTGCACCTATTGCGGGGTCGGCTGCAGCTTCGAGATCTGGACGCGCGGCCGGCACATTCTCAAGGTCAAACCGCTCGACGGGCCGGCCAACGGCATTTCCACCTGCATCAAGGGCAAGTTCGGCTGGGATTACGTCAACAGCAAGGAGCGCCTGACCTCGCCCCTCATCCGCAAGAACGGCGAATTCCAAAAGGCCACCTGGGACGAAGCGCTCGACCTCATCGCGCAGCGGTTCACCGAGATCAAGAAGACGCACGGCCCCGACGCGCTCGCCTTCATCTCCTCGTCGAAGTGCACCAACGAGGAGAGCTACCTCATGCAGAAACTGGCGCGCGGCGTCATCGGCACGAACAACATGGACAATTGCTCGCGCTACTGCCAGGCGCCGGCCACTTCGGGCCTCTTCCGCACCGTCGGCTACGGCGGCGACTCGGGTTCGATCAAGGACATCGAGAACGCCGGCCTCGTCCTCATCATCGGCAGCAACACCGCCGAGTCGCATCCCGTCCTGGCCTCGCGCGTCAAATCCGCGCACAAGCTGCGCGGGCAAAAGCTGGTCGTGGCCGATCTGCGCAAGCACGAGATGGCGGAGCGCGCCGATCTCTTCTTCTCACCCAAGCCCGGCAGCGATCTCGTCTGGCTCTGCGCCGTCACGAAATACATTTTGGACAACGGCCTGGAGAAAAAGGAATTCCTCGCCCAGTGGGTCGACGGCCTCGACGAATTCAAGAAAAGTCTCGATCCCTTCACGCTCGAGTTTGCCGCGGAAAAGACCGGCCTCACCGTCGAGTTGCTCAAGCAGGTCGCGCACATGATCGTCGAGGCCAGCGGCGTTTGCATCCTCTGGGCCATGGGCATCACGCAGCACAGCATGGGCTCGGACTCCTCCACCGCGATTTCCAACCTGCTGCTCGTCACCGGCAACTACATGCGCACCGGCACGGGCGCCTATCCGCTGCGCGGCCACAACAACGTCCAGGGCGCGAGCGACAATGGCGCGATGCCGATCAACCTGCCCGGCTATCAGCCCGTCAAGGATCCGCAGGTGCGCGCCAAGTTCGAGGCGGCGTGGGGCGTGACGCTGCCGACCTCCAAGGGGCTCGACAACCACGAGATGATCGACGCCATTCACGAGGGCAAGCTCAAGTGCATGTACCTTTTCGGCGAGGAAATCGCGCTGGTCGATTCCAACGCCAACGTCGTGCAGGACGCCCTGTCCAAGCTCGACTTCTTCGTCGTGCAGGACATTTTCTTCAGCAAGACCTGCCAGTACGCCGACGTCGTGCTGCCCGCTTCGCCCAGCCTCGAGAAGGAGGGCACCTTCACCAACACGGAGCGCCGCATCCAGCGCTTGTACCAGGCCATGGAACCGCTTGAGGACAGCAAGCCGGACTGGATCATCATTCGCGACATTGCCAATCGCCTCGGCGCGGACTGGCACTATTCGCACCCGTCGGAAATCTGCGCGGAAACCGCCTCGCTCACGCCGATGTTCGCCGGCGTCACCTACGAGCGGCTCGAGGGCTTCAAGTCGCTCCAGTGGCCCGTCGCCGCCGACGGCACCGACCAGCCCCTGCTCTACACGAAGCAATTCGAACTGCCCGGCCACAACGGCAAAGCGCTGCTCTATCCCCTCAAGTATTCCGTGCCGACCGATCCGCCCGATGCGGAATTCGATCTCCAGCTCAACAACGGCCGCATGCTCGAGCACTTCCACGAAGGCAACATGACCTACAAGTCCGCCGGCATTCGCGAGAAAGTGCCCGACACGTTCGTCGAAATCTCGCCCGATCTGGCCCAGGAACGGGGCGTGCAGAGCGGCACCTGGGTGCAACTTGTTTCCCGCTACGGCAAGGTGCGCGTCCGGGCGCTCGTGACCGATCGCGTTCGCGGCAAGGAACTCTACATGCCGATGAACTCGTCGGCCCACGCCATCAACCTGCTGACCAGCAGCCACACTGACGAAACCACGCACACGCCCGCCTACAAGGAAACCTCCGTCCGCATGGTCGTGCTGGAGGAAGTCGGCGAGAATCCCCTGCCCAAGGTCAACTCGCGCTACCATCATCCCACGCCACAGATGGGCGTGCAGGTCGAGCGCAAGTGGAAGCGGATCGACTACGCCATGCCCAAGGGCGAACCGGTCCCTAACGGAGCACCCGTCCACGCCGAGCCCAAGCACTAGGAAGCCATGGCCCAGCCGATTCTCCTCAAAATTCCGCCCGAAGACCCGCGCGAAATCCTGCGCCAGCGGCTCGAAGCCGCGCCGCTGGAACATGCCGAGGCGCTCCTCTCCCTCCTCGACCTCGTACACGAACTGCACGACAAGGGCCTGCTCGAAATCGCCAAGGGCGGCCTTGGCTCCGGCGAGAAGGTGATGAAGATCGCCGTCGATGCGGCCAACTCGCCGGAGGTCATCCAGGCGATCCGGAACTTTGTCATCATGAGCAAGCTCTTCGCCTCGCTCGACCCGCGCTTGCTCGAGCACCTCGCCGGCGCGGTGCCCAACGCCCTCGTGGATGCCCGCAAAGAAAAGCCGCCCGGCCTCTTCGCGCTGCTCGGCCTGCTGACCAGCCAGGACACGCGCCGCATCCTCGGCATCGGCGCCCGCGTGGCGCAGTCGCTCGGCCGCGACCTCGGCCAGCAGGACAAATCCTGACCACCGCGGCCAAGCGGCGCGTCCGCCGTTAACTTCTAGGCTTGCCGTGCCCGGCGCACATGGCAAAGTGTACCTCCTGTTTTTTGCCACAGACACGAACGGGCCGTAGCTCAGCTTGGTAGGGCGCTTCCTTGGGGTGGAAGAGGTCGCGGGTTCAAATCCCGCCGGTCCGACCCCTTTCGTCACGAGTATTTGAAGGGGGCGCCCGCACTTTCGTAACACATCGCCTGACGCTCGCGACGGCGCGTGCCGTGAATGAAAAGGAAATCTGCCCGTCAGCAAAGAGCAGGTCCGGCTACGATTAAAATCGCAAAGAGGCCTTTAACGGTGTACCATGACGTTAGGTGAGCGAGAGGGGCGGCGCGGAAGCGAGTGGCACGCGGCTTCCGTTTCAATATGTCTGCGAATTCCGCGATCATTAATCCGGATGAGAACAGTTCGTGGGCGATGTTTTTTTTCGCGTCGACGGACCCTAGCCTCATCGTGGGTTTTGACGGGCTGATCCAAAATGCCAATCCCGCGGCGGCGGATTTTCTGGGATTCCCGCGCGCGGAGATGATCGGGGCGCGCCTGATCGATTTCATCGCCGATGAAAATAGCCCCGCGGTCCACGAAACGCTCCTGCGTCTCGTCGATGAAGGCGGCTCCCACCGCTTCGCCGCCCGGCTGAAGAGCAGGAACGGCGCGTTGAAGCAGCTTGATTTCACCCTCGCCGCGGTGCGGGACCGCAAATTAATCAAGGCGGTGGGGCGCGAGATCATCGCGCTGACCTCGGCGGAGCATGAACTCGAGCGTTTTCGCGGCGAGTTCGAGTCGATCTTGAACTCGATCAGCGAGGGCGTTCACTGGCTTGGGCCGGGGGGTGTCATCCGTTATGAAAATCCCGCCGGGGCCAGGATGCTCGGCTACGAGGTCTCGGAACTCCTGGGCAAGCCGGCGCACCCGTTCATGCATCATCACCGGGCCGACGGCAGCCTCTTTCCCGTCGAGGAATGCCCCGTTTATGCGACGCTGCGCGACGGGAAGACGCGCAGTGTGGGGAACGAAGTTTTTTGGCGCAAGGACGGGACGAGCTTTTTCGTCCAGTACACCTGTACGCCAACGCGCGACGACAAGGGCCAGCTCAACGGCAGTGTCGTGACGTTTATCGACATCACCGAGCGGAAGAAATTCCAGGAAGCGATCCAGAACGCACGCCTGGCGGCGGAGGCATCGAGCCGCGCCAAGTCGGAATTTGTCGGCAACATGAGCCACGAGTTTCGCACCCCGCTCAACGGGGTCATTGGCCTCAGCGAGCAACTCCTCTCCAGCGCGCTCGACTCAAGGCAGCGCGAATGGGCGAACATGATTCGCGTCAGCGGCGAGTCCCTTCTCGTCGTCGCCAACAACATCCTCGATTTTTCCAAGATCGAGGCCGGCGGCCTGGCCCTCGACAGCGCCGACTTCGATCTGCGCGAGCTCATCGACCAGGTGGTCGACCTCTTCAAGGCAGCCGCGCAGGGCAAAGGGCTGAAGCTTGAGACCGTCGTGGGGGCGGAAGTGCCGCGGCATTTGCGCGGGGACGCGGGACGGCTGCGGCAAATTTTGAGCAACCTGCTCGGCAACGCGGTGAAATTTACCTCCGGGGGCGAGGTGGGATTGACCGTGGCGCCGGTGGAGCAATCGGCGAGCGACGTAATCCTTTCGTTCGAGGTTCGCGACACCGGCATCGGAATCGAGCAGGCCGCGCAGGCAAAACTTTTCGAGGCGTTCACGCAGGCCGACTCGTCGCACACGCGCAAACACGGCGGGAGCGGTCTCGGCCTGGCCATCTCGCTGCGGCTGGTCGAGCTGATGAAGGGAAAGATGGGCTGCGAAAGCGCGCCGGGCATGGGTTCCCGCTTCACGTTCGAGGTCCCGTTCCGGAAAAAGCCGGCTTCCACGATGAGCAAGACGTACAGGGACTTGAAAGGCGTGCATATCCTGGTGGTCATCGGCGATGCGGCGCATCGCGAAACGCTGGCCGGCTCGCTGAACTCCTGCAGCATGCGCAGCGTGTGCGCGGCCGACGGGGCGGAGGCGATGAAACTGTTGCGCAAATCGGTGGTCGATGACCCGTACGAGATTGCCCTACTCGATCGGCAAACCGAGGTGACGGAGAGCCTCGATCTCGCGCGCACGATCCGAAGGGAGCCGCTCCTGGCGTCATTAAAGCTTGTGTTGCTCGCTCCGCCTGAAAGTAAGATTGACGCGGCTGCGGTGAAGGCCGCCGGGATCGCAACGGTCGTGCCCGGCTCCGCATCGCAGGAGCAGTTGCTGACGCAATTGACCGAGATCATGTCGGCCGACCTGGTGCAAAGAACCCGGCAGATCGCGTTGAGCGGCAGCCTGCCGAAGCAGTACCGCGAAATCCGGCAAAAGAAGGAAATCAAAATCCTTCTCGCGGAGGACAACCGGATCAACCAGATGGTTTTTCTCAGCGTGCTGCAGAAGCTCGGCTACGGGGCCGAACTCGCCATCAACGGAGTCGAAGCCGTGAAGGCGATGACCCGGGCCGACTACGATGTCATTTTCATGGACTGCCAGATGCCGGAGATGGACGGCTACGAGGCGACCCGGCAAATCCGCGCCGGCCAGTGGCACCAGCCGCGCATCATCGCCATCACCGCCAACATCATGCACGGCGACGACGAGAAATGCCGTGGCGCCGGCATGGACGACTACCTGCCCAAACCGGTCCGCATCGAAAAGCTGCGCGAGATGCTCGAACGCTGGCTCCCGCGGTAAGAGAAAGCGACGCCACGTTTTCACTTGGCATGGATTGCGGCGGAGAACGAAAATCATCTCGTGAAACCCGTTCGCTTGTTCCTTCCCGTGCTTGTTTTGCTCGCCTGCGCGGGGAGCTTGCGTGCGGGTCCGCCGCCGCCGGTTGGAAAGCTCGGCTTGCCGCTGGGTACTTTTGCCGTGATCGAAGGCATCTACCACCCCTCCGGCATGCTATCCACCCTGCCTGGTTTTGAGATTCACAAAGTGAACGGAGTGAAGCTCAATCAACTCCGGCACATTCCGGTCGACGGTTCCAAGCTCATCGACGGGAAGACTTACGTCCTGCATGGCTATGAAATCGGAGAATGGGCCGGCCAACCGTCTTTGCCCACGGACGAGGATTTCCCCTCGCAAATTGCTTTTTGTTTTTTGACTCGGTTCGAGGTGACTTCCGTCGAGAAAGTCAATGGCGACCCTGCTGCCGGCGCCAGGCCCGTTGACCCCAGGGTTCCGCTGGTTTCGCCCGATTTCCCGGCCACGATTCATCCCAAGCCGCCGCTCGGTGCCCTCGGCTTGCTCTTGGGAACATTTGCCGTGATCGAGGTGAAGGCGCCGAAGCATCCGGTGATGATGGAAAATCCATTTGAGGTGACGGAGATCAACGGAAAACGGCCTGCGAAGCCTTTTCAACTGACTATAAAGGGTCTGCCTCCACTGAAGGGCGACGCACACGCCACGCTCCACGGATTCGAAGTCGGCGGTTGGACCAACACGCCTGTCCTTCCGGAATCGGAACAGCCGCGAAACGCCCCACAGGTGCAACAACCGTTTCAATTTTTCTCGACCTTCGTCCTGACCAGCCCGCCAAAGATCAGCAACTGATCCAGGATCGTGTGACATCGCAGCGTCTTGGCCATGACCTCCATGCGCCATCGGCAAAAACGACGAAGCGTCACGGCAAATTTAGCCCCAAGCCGGTTAATCAAGCGGGCGATTTTGCCGATACTCTAAGAGGGTGCCGGGGGCAATGCCTTGACGCTCTCTCCGTCTGGGCGTAGACCAGTGAAAGCGAGGCGCTACTATCGCTGGACGGGATGCTCAATTTTAGGTAAGAATTCACACGGCTATTCCGATCACATTCATAACGTTACACGATTTTTTCCACTGGAAACTTTAAGATGAATATCTTCTCCGGGCTTTTCTCCAACGACATCGGCATTGATCTGGGCACGGCCAACACGCTGGTTTATGTGCGGGATCGCGGCATCGTGCTGCGCGAACCGTCGGTGGTGGCGATCAAGGCGGGCTCGAAGCGCGTGCTGGCCGTGGGCGACGAAGCCAAGCGCATGCTGGGCCGGACGCCGGGCGACATCATCGCGGTGCGCCCGATGAAGGACGGCGTTATCGCCGACTTCGAAATTACCGAGGCGATGCTGAAGGCTTTCATTCACAAGGTCAGCAACCGCCGCGGCTGGCAGCGCCGTCCGCGCATCGTCATCGCGGTGCCGACCGGAATTACCGAAGTGGAAAAGCGCGCGGTGAAGGACAGCGCGATCAACGCGGGCGCGCGCGACGTTTATCTCATGGAAGAACCGATGGCCGCGGCGATTGGCGTCGGACTGCCCGTGCAGGAAGCGGCCGGCAACATGATCGTCGATATCGGCGGCGGCACGACCGAGGTGGCCATCATTTCGCTCGGCGGCATCGTGTTTTGCCGCAGCGTGCGCGTCGCGGGCGATGAGCTGGACGAGTCGATCATCAATTACATGCGCCGCGCCTACAATCTCATGATCGGCGAGCGCACGGCTGAGGACATCAAGATCAAGATCGGCTCCGCCTACGCCGTCGAGAAGGAATCGACGATGGAAGTGAAGGGCCGCGATCTCGTCGCCGGCTTGCCGAAGACGCTCACCATCACCTCGCAGGAAGTGCGCGAAGCGATGGCCGAGCCGGTGCAGGTCATCGTCGAATCGATCCGCATCACGCTCGAGCGTTGCCCGCCGGAATTGAGCGCGGACCTCGTGGAGCGCGGCATCGTCCTGGCCGGCGGCGGCGCCTTGCTGCGCGGCCTCGACAAGATGCTCGCCGAGGAAACCGGCCTGCCCGTGCACGTCGCGGAGGATCCGCTGAGCGCGGTCGCCGAAGGCACCGGCAAGGTGCTCCAGGAATTCGAGTACATGAAGAAGGCCGCGGAGTCCGAGCGCCGCGCCTGATCCGGCCCCGCCTCGCGACACGCCGCGGCATCGTGCTTGCGGCACGCGCCGCTTATCTGAGATAACGACCCCCGCGTGAAAAAAAGCAGCACGAGTCTCCTGGTCGTCATCGGCCTTCTGTCGGCGTTCGTCATCGTCTGCTTTTTCCTGCCCGACCAGTTCACGCGCTCGCTCCGCAACGGCGCGCTGGAAATCTTCGGTCCCATTTTGCGCGCCGGTGAACGCCCGGTGAAATTCGTCACCAGCGTGGACACCAAGCTGCAGACCCTCGACCAGGCGCAGGCCGAGGTGGTCAAGCTGCGCGAGCAGGTCTCCCTCCTCACCGTGCAGAACCAAATCCTGCAGGACAAGACGGCCGAGAACCAGCGCCTGAACGAGATGCTCGGCTTCCGCGACGCCTCGCCCTACCGCCTGCGCGCCTGCCGCGTCCTCAGCCGCGATCCCGACAGTTGGTGGACCTCCGTGCAGGTCAACGTCGGCTGGCATGACGATCCCGACATCGCCAAGGACCAGCCCGTCGTTTCCCCGCGCGGCGTCGTCGGCAAGACCGGCACGGTCTCGCGCGACGTCACCGACGTCATCCTCATGGTCGACCGCAACTGCTCCATCACCGCCACGGTCGAGGGCACGCACGACCAGGGCATCGTCAAGGGCCAGGGCAATTTCGAACAGGGCGGCGCGCGCATTCGGATGGAATATCTGCCCAAGAATTCCACCGTCGCGCCAGGCCAGTTCGTCGTCACGAGTGACCTCAGCCCGAATTTCCCCGCCGGCCTCAAGATCGGCCAGGTCAGCGAAGTCCCGCCGCTCGCCAACGACTTCCCCACCTTCGGCATGTACCGCGAGGCCGTCATCGAGCCCACCGCGGATCTCAACCGGCTGGACGAACTCTTCATCGTGCTCGGCCCCAAGCAGCCTGCGCAACCCGCCGGCTCCACCGACACCAACGCGCCCCCGGTCAACGCCACGTCCCCGCAGCCCCCCAACGACAACCCCTCGTCCGACCCGGCCCACTAACGCGCCGATTCCCTCTTGCATTATCGCCGGTGCGGCGGTTAAGTGGAATCGAAAGGAAGTTTTTTATGTCCCATTCCAATTCCAATGTTACCCGCGAGAAGGTTTACGACGACGTGAAGGTCCTCATCAAGGACGTCCAGGAGCTCCTCAAGGCCACCACTTCCGTGGTCGGCGACAAGGCGACGGAAGCCCGTTCGCGCGTCCAGGATCACCTCAAGACCGTCCAGGACAAACTCGGCGACCACTACGAGACCGTCCGCGCCAAGGGCCAGGAAGCCTTCACCACCACCGACGGCTACGTCCGCGATAATCCGTGGAACGCGGTCGGCATCGCGGCGGGCATCGGCTTCGTCGTCGGCATCGCGTTTTCCGCCAGCGTCTTTCTGCGCGGCCGCGACGATTAACCCAGGCCGTCCGCATGGCTGATCCTCAAGGCGGCAGCGCGGGCCCGGGTTCCGGGCCTTCGCTCTTCGGTTCATTGCGCTCGTTCTGGAGCGTCCTCCTCGCCACCCTCTACACGCGGCTCGACCTCGCCACGGTCGAGCTGCAGGACCAGGGCGTCCGCGCGCTCAAGCTCGTGCTCTTCGGCTTCGCCGCCGCGCTCGCGCTGCACACCGCGTTCTTCTTCGCGCTGCTCTGGATTCTCGCCGCGTTCTGGGAAGGTCCGTATCGCCTCTGGGTCATCGGCGGCATCTTCGCCATCTACGCCATCGCCGGCGCGGCCTTCCTCGCTGCCGCCTACAACATCGTCACCAACTGGCCCGGCTTCCTCGGCCAGACCATCAAGGAACTGCGCAAGGACGTCGAGGGCCTGCAAGTCCTCATCGCGAAGGACAAGGAGATCACCAAGTGAGCGACGGCTACGAAACGCTCGCCGAGAAGCAGCGCCGCCTCTCCGCCGACATCGCGCGCCAGCGCTCGCAACTGGCCGGCGCCTATCGCGACATCGCCAAGCCCATCCTCTACACCGAGTACGGCCTGCGCGGCATGGGCTTCCTCCGCTCCAACCCGTGGATCCTCACCATCATCCCCGCCGGCCTGAGCACCACGACCTCGGTTCTCGCCATCATCCGCGCCTTCACCAAAGGCAAGGCCGCGCCGAAGAAAGCCAAACGATTCGCCAGCGCGGAACGCGATGCCGAGCGTGAAGTCGAACGCGACGTAAAACGCGGCAAGAAAACCATCGCGGATAAACTCCTCAAGTGGGGTGGCCACGGCTGGCGGCTTTTCCGCATCTACCGTCGCGTCCGCAAATATCTCCCGTGAGTTCCACAAAATCCGGACCGGTCCCGAAACGCTGGGTCATCAAGCTCGGCACCGGCATCCTCACCGATTCCCACGGCCACATCGACTTCAGCCAGATCGACCAACTCGGCGCGCAAGTCGTCGAACTGCGCAAGCGCGGCCACGAAGTCCTCATCGTCAGCTCCGGCGCCGTCGGCTGCGGCATGTCGCTCCTCGGCCTCAAGAAACGCCCCACCGAAATGGCCGAGCTCCAGGCCTGCGCCGCGCTCGGCCAGCCGCGCCTCATGAGCATCTGGGACGCGGCCTTCAACAGCGCCCGCACCCGCGTCGCGCAGGTCCTGCTCACCTATCTCGAGCTCGATTCACGCGCGCTCTACCGCAACGTCCAGCGCAGCGTCGAGCACCTCCTCTCGCACAAGAACGTCGTCCCCATCTTCAACGAAAACGACGTCGTCTCTTACGACGAACTCGTCGGCGCGCGCTTCGGCGACAACGACCAGCTCAGCGCCCACGTCGCCATTCTCACCCGCGCCGAGCGCCTCATCATCCTCTCCAACATCCGCGGCCTCGCCACCAACTGCGACGGCACCGGCCGCCTCATCCGCGATGTGCGCGGCATCACGCCGAAAATCCAAAAACTCGCCGCCGGCACGCAAAGCCAAACCTCCGTCGGCGGCATGATCTCCAAGTTCAAAGCCGCCAAGCTCGTCAACGCCGCCGGCATCCCCATGCAAATCGCCCACGGCCGCGCCAAGAACATCCTCGTCCAAATCGCCGACGGCCAATCCATCGGCACCACCTTCCATCCCTAGGGAAATTTCGCACAGAGGACTGCAGAGAAAACTGCAGAGAGGAAGGCAGAGGAAGAGTTTCGCACGGAGGCTCGGAAGACACGGAGAAAGAAATCAGGTTTCCTCTTTGCGACCTTTGCGCCGTTGCGAGAATCTCCCCCGGCCCCTCGTTCCCAAACTCCATTTGGAACGCCCTTGTCCCCGCAACTCCCTTGCCTCGCGTGATCAAAGCAAAGCTCTCGCCTCTTGGAGGGACGGGCTCCTGCCCGTCCGTCAGTGCCGGGAAAAGAAGCGGCACGGACGGGCAGGAGCCCGTCCCTCCAACAATCCGTCCTATATCCGTGCCCTCCGAGCCTCCGTGCGAACCCTCCCCTCCTCTGCTGTCCTCTTCCCCATCCTTTTCAGCCCTCTGTGCGAAACTCCTCCCTCAGTTGCGAAATTTGAGAGTGCGACCATACTAAACTCAGATTATCTTCGTCCGTCCATGAGCACCCTCTCCCCTGCCGAGCAGCAAATTCGCGACCAATGCGTCACGGCCCGCCAGGCCGCGCAAACGCTCGCCACGCTGCCTACCGCGCGCCTCGACGAGATGCTCGACGAAATCGCCGCCGAGCTCGAGAAGGACAAGGAAGCCATCTTCGCCGCCAACGCGCTCGACATTGTCGCAGCGGAAAAAGCGGGCACCCACGCCTCGCTCGTCGACCGCCTCCGCATCACCGAAAAGTCGCTCGCCGCCATGATCAAGGGCGTCCGCCAGGTCCGCTCCCTGCCCCAGCCCCTGGGCCAAAAGCTGGCCGAATGGACCCGCCCCAACGGCATCGCCATCTCCAAGGTCCGCGTGCCCATCGGCGTCATCGCCATCATCTACGAGTCCCGCCCCAACGTCACCATCGACGCCGCCGTCCTCTGCCTCAAGACCGGCAACGCCACCGTCCTGCGCGGCGGCAAGGAAGCCATCCACTCCAACCGCGCGCTCATCGCCGCGCTGGCCAACTGCAAATCGCTGCCGAAGGGCGCCGTGCAACTCATCGACAACACCGACCGCGCGCTCATCCCCTTCCTCTGCCACCAGAACGAGTTCATCGATCTCATCATCCCCCGCGGCGGCCACGGCCTCATCGAAACCGTCGTCGCCAACTCGCGCATCCCCGTCATCAAGCACGCCCACGGCGTCTGCTCCGTCTTCGTCCACGCCAAGGCCGACCTCGACATGGCCGAGTCCGTCGTCATGAACGCCAAGGTCCAGCGCCCCGGCGTCTGCAACGCCATCGAGACGCTGCTGGTTGATCGCGCCATCGCCGAAAAATTCCTGCCCCGCATCGGCGCCGCGCTGACCAAGGCCGGCGTCGAAATCCGCGGCGACGAAACCACGCGCAAGTTCATCACCGGCGACAACGTCAAGCCCGCCACTGAAGCCGACTGGACCACCGAGTATCTCGACCTCATCCTCGCCGTCCGCGTCGTCGACGGCCTCGACGGCGCCCTCGCCCACCTCGCCAAGTACAGCTCGCACCACAGCGACTCCATCATCACCACCGACCACGCCGCCGCCGAGCGCTTCCTCAACGAAGTCGACTCCGCCACCGTCTACTGGAACGCCTCCACCCGCTTCACCGACGGCGCCGAATTCGGCTTCGGCGCGGAAATCGGCATCAGCACCGACAAGCTCCACGCCCGCGGCCCCATGGGCCTCGACGAACTCACCAGCTACAAGTTCACTATCCGCGGCACCGGCCAAATCCGCACCTAAAGCCGCCGAATTTCGCACAGAGGACTGCAGAGAAACTGCAGAGGGGAAGGCAGAGGGTTTCACACGGAGGCTCGGAAGGCACGGAGAAGAACTCCGGTCTTTTCTTTGCGCCCTTTGTGCCATTGCGAGGAACCGCCCCCCTCGTTCCCAAACTCCATTTGGGAACGCCCTTGTCCCCGCAACTCCATTGCCCCCGTGCGGATGACGAAGAAGGGGTCGGCAGTACAACTGCCTCAACAAGCCCGTTACGAAGTACAACTTCGTAACGAAGAAAAGGGCTAGATCGAGAGCCGCTCGGCTACCCTGTCGAGAATTTGGTCATACTGCGAGTCGGACAAGACCCCAAGCCGACGAACCAAACAGTTGATCGGAACCGACTGGATCTGCTGAAGATGAAAAGCGCCTTCCTGCAAGTAGGGTAGAGGAAGCTTGAATTCCCACTTCGACCCACGCAGTGCTGTCGTGTGAGGCAGAATCGTAATTAGAGCGAGTTCTTCGGACGCAGGAAAATCAGTCAGCAAAAGACAGGGACGGACCTTGCCTGCAATCCCCAAATCGACCATCCAAACATCACCGCGCCTGGCGTCGTGCTTCATCTTCCGCTTCCATTTGATCGAGCATTTGGAATCCGAGAGCTGCTGACTGGCGGGCTGACTCGAGCGCATCCTGATCAGCCTCAAGCGCCAGTATCTTCTGGCAAATGAGACGACGCTCCTCATGCGTCAAGCGCGGCAACTCAGCCACAATTTCGGAAGAACTCATGGCCTCAAGCTAGTCGAATTCGCGCCCCTTCTCAAGAGTCCTCTTCCATCCCACTCGTTCCCAAACTCCATTTGGGAACGCAATTGTCCCCGCAACTCCATTGCCTCCCCCTCCGTGCCTTCCGAGCCTCCGTGCGAAACCCTTCCCACAATCCCCTTTTGCACCGCAGGGGTTTTATGCCACGTTAAGCCTCCCCATGACCCCGCTCGAACGCGCCCACTATGTGCGCGACCACCTGCCCGCCGAGGGCCTCTTCGCCGAGAAGACGTGGCGCATCGCGCCGTCGTCCTTCGCGCTAAGTTCGACCCACGTCGAACTTATCGAAAAACTCGGCATCGTCCTGCACCACTTCAACCAGGCCTGCAACCTCCTCTACCGGCAAAGCGCCGCCGGCAAGGCGCACCCCTGGGTCGCGCCGCTGCTCGACGCCGGCAAGCCGCCGGAACTCATCGCGCTCTCGCGCCACGAGAAGGTCAAGGGCCAGACCTCCGCCGTCATCCGCCCCGACCTCATCCTCACCGACGACGGCTTCGCCATGAGCGAACTCGACTCCGTCCCCGGCGGCATCGGCCTCACCGCGTGGCTCGGCGAAACCTACACCGCGCTCGGCGACACCGTGCTCGGCGGCAGGGACGGCATGCGCACCGGCTTCGAGAGCATCCTCAACGGCGGCGAAGTGCTCATCTCCGAGGAAAGCGCCGCCTACCGGCCCGAGATGGAATGGATCATCGGCAAGGACCGTGTCCGCTCGGTCGAGGACTACACGCCCAGCGGCAAGCCCGCCTACCGTTTCTTCGAGGCTTTCGATTTTCCCAACCTCACCAAGTTCCGGGAAGCATGGCAGCCCGGCCAGCCCCCGCTGACACCGCCGCTCAAGCCCTACCTCGAGGAAAAACTCTGGCTCGCCCTCTTCTGGTCGCGGCCGCTGCAGGAATTCTGGCGCCAGGAAATCGGCGAGAAAGGCCAGCGCCTGCTGCAGAAGCTCATCCCCTACTCGTGGGTGCTCGATCCCGCGCCGCTCCCGCCGCACGCGGTCATTCCCGAGCTTGGCATCCAGTCATGGGCCGAAATGGAAAAGTTTTCGCAAAAGCAGCGCGACCTCGTCCTGAAAATTTCCGGCTTCTCGCCGAACGCCTGGGGCGCGCGTGGCGTCTACGTCGGCAGCGACATGCCCAGCGAGGAATGGGCCGCGCAAGTCCGCACCTCTCTCGCCGAATTTTTATCCCACCCGCGCCTGCTCCAACGCTTCATCAAAGGCTCGATCGCCGAGCAGGAATTCGTCGCCGAAAACGACGAAATCGTCCCCCTCAAAGGCCGCGCCCGCGTCTGCCCCTACTACTTCGTCTTCAACGACCGCGTCACCCTCGGCGGCGTCCTCGTCACCCTCGTTCCCACCGACAAAAAACTCATCCACGGCATGCGCGACGCGATTATTAGTCCCGCAGTCGCGGCCTAATAAGGTAGAGACGGCAGTCCCCTGCCGTCCGGGACGCGAAGAGACTCGCGTCCCTACCATGAAAAACTACTGCGGCGGCACCGTGCCAGCCGGATGCATATCGGACTGAGGCCCCGGCGGATTGGAAGCCGGCTCGGGATTCGGCGTCGGATTGGTCCGCGGCGTGTTGTTGATGTTGGCGTTGTCCTTTGTGCTGGTGGCTTCGACCGTGCCCGGTATTGGCCGGTTGTCGCCATTATCAGCGCACGCACTTAAAAGGATCGTCCCCAGGGCCAGAAGTGGAATAAGAGATTTCATAGCAGCTAGCTAACTGCATCGTGCGTGCCACCACCCGCATCGAGGCCTAGGACACTGAACTCCAGTCAGTTGCTAATTACGGAACAATTATGCGAGGCGGAAAGCGCCGCGTTTTGCAACGCGCCCCGAGTCACGGAGCGCGAAACGAGAGCCGTCCCGCGTCCGCGTCCAGCTCCGCATCGACGCCTTGCGGGAGGATGACCTGGCCGGCGAAATGGCCGATGGGCGCGCCGGTCACGCACGGGACGCCGAGCCGCTTCGCCTCGCGCGGGAGGATTTCCGCGATGCGCGTCTGCTCGCGTCGGTTCGAGTCGTAGTCGAATTGCCCGAGCACGAGTCCGCCGATTTGGTCGAGCAGTCCCGCGAGCCGCAGGTGCGTGAACATGCCGTCGATGCGGTAGGCCTTCTCGCCCGTGTCCTCGAGGAACAAAATCGCGCCGCGAAAATCGGGCTGCCACGCCGTGCCGATGAGCCGCAGCAGGCAGGTGAAGTTGCCGCCGATGAGTTTGCCGCGCGCGCGTCCCGGCAAGACGGTCTTGATCGTCTTGTGCACGCGGTCGCGCTGGAAAAGTACGTGGGACGCGCCGATGCCCATCAGCATTTTCTCGCATGACGCGATGTTCTCCGGCTCGAACGCGCTGGAGGCATTCGAACCGTGGAAGGTCACGAGTCCCGACTTGACCAGGATCGCGAGGTGCATCGCGGTGATGTCGCTGTAGCCGAGGAACGGCTTCGGGTTCGCGCGGATCGCCGCGTAATCGAGCAGCGGCAGGATGCGGCACGAGCCGTAGCCGCCGCGCAGGCAGAAGACGCCCTGCACGCCAGGATCGGCGAAGGCCGCGTTGATGTCCGCCGCGCGTTGCTCGTCGCTGCCGGCGAGATAACCGTCGCGCTCGCGCAGGAATTGGCCGGGCTTGATCTTGAAGCCGTAGGCCTTGAGCCGCTTGATCGCGGCGTCGATCACCTTCGGCTTTTCCGGCGGACTGGCCGGCGCGACGATGGCGATCGTGTCGCCCTTCTTCAAAAGCGGCGGATAAATCAGCGCGGACTTACTCACGCCTTCGTTCTAGGGAATCGCCAGCGCCTGCGCAAGGCCGCCTAAATCGTCAAAAATAATAAGCGTTTTAGGCCCTGCTGTCTTTGCAGCGCTACCGTCTTTCCCGGGAGCGTGGGATACTAGTTGAATGAAAATGCACAGCCCCGACCACGCCTTCGCATTTCCGTGATGCAACCGGAATGGTGCCCAGCCGGGATGTATTCACGTCTTTCACTTTCCCACGTTTCACACGCCTGACACGCCCCATACGCTTATTTTATCGCGGCCCGACCTCACGCCACGTGCGCGATAACGGCTGCTCAAACTTATTATTCCGTTTTGGCAACTACAGCATCCCGCGCTCGCGGAAGTCGCCCATGTTCCCCGGGAACGAGGTCTGGATCATGTCGACCATGAACTTCAGCAGGCACACTTCCCAGCCGTCGTCGACGCCGGTGAGCAGCGCGGTCAGCGGCTCGTTCTTCGCCTGGAGCTCCGCCTTCAACTTGCCCGCCACGTTCTCGAGCGACTCATGCACGTCGTAGGAGCGGATGTCCGACTTGCTCACGCGAAAGCCGTACTTCAGGAACGCGAAGCGCGCGCCCTGCTCGCCGAGCTTCTCCGCGTAGCGCTGGCCCTGGTCGCCGAAGCCCTCGAGCAGCAGCCCGGCAATGTTCTGCGGTGTGATGATTTGCGGGCGCTCGGCGTGGATGTGGCCCTCGCGCACGCGGGACAGGTTCGCCTTGTCCATTTCCTCCGTCACGAGGAAGTAGTTGAAGAGCGAAGTGCCAAAGGTGTCCAGGCGCTTGGTCGGCGCGAGGACAACGCGCGTGTTCTCCAGCGCGTAGGTGAAGTCGTCAGGCGTCAGCATGGCCTCAAGGTGTCACATCTTCCCTCTTCACACAACCGCAGCGCGCATTACGTAATTAATATTTCCCACATCGCCACTTTGGCTATCGCCGCGGTTCTTTACCGCCCCGGTGAAAGCGCCTATCTTGCTGCCATGGCCAAGTCCAGTTCGGGCAGCAACAAGTCCGCCGACAAAGCAGCCGCGTCCACGCCGCCGATGTCCGTTGCGCCGGCGAAAAAGATCATCGCCCCCGAGCACGCCGCGCCGCTCAGGCTCCCGCTCAGTGGCGGCAATCCCAACAAGCGCAAAGTGTATTTACCGCCCAAGATCACACCGCGCGCCAACGGCGCGATCTCCACCCCCGTCGCGCCCGCTCCCGCGCCGCAGGTGGAAGCCGCGCCCACCGTCACCACCGCGCTCGCGTCGACGGAAATCAATCCCCCGACGAAGCTTCCCGTTTCCATTTTGCCCGCACCGCCGCAGGCCATCTTCGCATCGAACCTGAAAGCGCCGGCTTCACCGAAAGACGCGCCCAAGAAGCCAAAGGCCAAACTCAGCCCGCGCAAGAAAGCGTCCGCGAAGCCCGCGCCCAAACCGGCCGAGCCCACGCCAACGCCCAACGCGAACAAACTCCAACCGGCCGCTGTCTCCCCCGTCGCGCTCGCCCGAATCGAGAAAGCCACGGCCGCCGCCGCACGTGCCATCGGCAAACCCGCGGCCGAAACGAAAGCACCCTCCGCCGCGAAGGCGAAGAAGCCCGAGACGCCCGCTCCACAGGCGCCGCAACCAGCGCCGGCGGGGAAGCGCATCGTTTTCATCTCGTCCGAATGCACGCCGCTCGCGCAGACCGGGGGCCTCGGCGACGTCGTCGCGGGCCTGAGCAAGGCGCTGCGCAAGCGCGGCCACGACGCGCGCATCATCATGCCGCTCTACGCCCAGATCGACCGCTTCAAGTACGGCATCCATTTCGTGCGCTCGTGCTGCGTCCACTTCGGCCGCGGCGAGGAAATCTGGGTCGGCGTCTTCGAGGGCAAGCTCGGCGATGTGCCGATCTGGTTCATCGACTACGAGCGCTACTTCGGCAGGCCCTACATCTACGACGACCTTGAAGACGCCTACCGCTTCGCCGTGCTGAGCAAGGCCGCGCTGCAAATTTGCAAGGACGTCGGCTGGATCCCGCACATCGCGCACGTGCATGACTGGATGACCTCGCTTTCCGCCGTCTTCCTCAAGACGTGGGACCGCGTGCTCTCGCCGCTCTCCGACACCGCCAGCGTGCTCACCATCCACAACATCGGCTACCAGGGCAAGTTCCCCGCCGACGCGCTCGCCTTCTACGGCTTCGGCGCGGACTACCTGACCGAGGACAAGTTCGAGGACTTCGGCGGCATCAACCTGCTCAAGGCCGGCATCCAGTACGCCGACGCCGTCACCACCGTCTCGCCCACCTATGCCAACGAAATCCGCGGCCCTATCGGCGGCATGGGCTTGCATACCTATTTGAACAACCGCGGCGAACTTGTCTCCGGCATCGTCAACGGCGTCGACGTGGAGTCATGGAACCCGGCCACCGATCATTACCTGCCCGCGCGCTACAGCGCCGACAACATGGCGGGCAAGGCCACGTGCAAGAAGGCGCTGCAGGAACGCTTCGGCCTGCACGTCGACCCGAAGGTCCCGCTCTTCGGCATCGTCTCGCGCTTCGCGCCGCAAAAAGGCTTCGACCTCATACGCGGTGCGCTGCCGCAGGCGCTGCGCGACATGCTCATGCAGGTCGTCGTGCTCGGCACCGGCGATTCGTTCACCGAAAGCTTCTTCCGCTGGCTGCACGGCGCGCACCCGCACAGCGCCAACGCGCACATCGGCTTCGTGCCCGAGCTCTCGCATCTGATCGAGGCGGGCTGCGACTTCTTCATCATGCCGTCGATCTACGAGCCGTGCGGCCTCAACCAGATGTACTCGTCACTCTACGGCACGCTCCCCGTCGTTCGCGCCACCGGCGGCCTTGACGACACGGTGGAGAATTACGACGAAGCCACGGGCGGCGGCACCGGCTTCAAGTTCCACGACATTTCGCAGCGCGCGCTTTATCACACCATCGGCTGGGCCGTCTCCACCTGGTGGGACCGTCCGCAGCACATCGCCCAGATGCAGAAGCGCGGCATGCAGAAGGATTTTACCTGGAACCATTCCGCCGAGCAGTACGAAGATGTCTACGAACGCGCGCTCGCGCACCGCGCGCGGTTGTAGTTTTGCGCGAAGAGCAGTCGCTGGATACCGCTGGCTCATCGATACGCGACGTTGCGATTCGACAAAAAAAGCGGCGGCCGCCGTGAGGCAACCGCCGCTTAGAAAACGACGAACGAAACTTAGCTGACGAGGTGCTTCGAGACGTATTTGTTCATCTCAAACATCGTCACCGACTTCTTGCCGTCGAAGATCGCCTTCAGGGTGTCGTCCGCATTGATCTGCGTCTTGACCTTTTTGTCCTGGAGGCTGTTCTTCTTGATGTAGACCCAGAGCTTGGAAACGATCTCGGTGCGGGGAAGCGGCTTGCTGCCGACGACGGCCGCGAGTTTCTCGTCCGGAGTCACTGGCTTGAGGAAGGCTGCGTTGGGTTTGCGTTTGCTGGTTGTTTTCTTGGGTGCTTTAGTTGCCATGAGGTTGTTGCTAGCGAGTCGCACCTCTGAGGAAAAGCTTTTTCTCCTCTGAAAAAATCATTTTTTTAGAGGCATTTTCCGGGCCATCCCAACATTGATCGTTTTTACCGGAAAGAGTATAGTAACAGATGATGAAGTTGACCGTTTGCCTATGGGCTGCGCTCGTCGCGTTGCTGGCCACGCCGGCGGGTCTGTCCGCGGCGGCTCCGGACGCGCAGGTCAATCCGTTCGCCGCGGACGATCCCGACGGCGTTCCGCTCGCCGTCACCCAGGGTGATACCAGTTCGCTCAGTCCCGACCAAGCGGAAGCCCTGCAAAAGCAGCAGTTGGACCAACAGGCCCGCGCGCGCAACTGGCTCCTGCTCGAATACGAACAGCAGTTCCGGCACGATGCCCAAACCACCGTGCGCGACCGTACCATGGACATGTATTTGCAGTTGAGCATGAACAGGGGTCTCGCCGCGGTGACTGCCGATTCCAAGCTTGATTACGCCCCGACGCCCAGCCCCACACTGCACGCCACGGCCCAAAACCCTTCCAACCAAAACAGCGTCTCCCTCCGGCCCGATGCGTCGCCCAATGCAAACTTTGCGCCGCTCATCAGCCCATACAACTCGGCGGTGGCCTCGTCCGCCACGCAGCCTTTTTACAGCGGCGCCTATTCGAGCCCGCTCCCCTCCAGCCTCATGCCCAGCGCACCGGCAGGCGGTGTGCCTGAATCGTCGGCCCCCGCGCCCGCGCCGCATCGCTCGCTCAGTGCACTGCCCACTTCGCCCGCGGACACCGTTGACCTGCAGACACCGGGCATGATCGCCGACAAAGCCGATCCCCTGCCCGGCATGCCGAACCTCAACCTTGATTCGCTGGCCGATCCCTCGGTCACCAATCCCCAGAACCCGCAGCAACCGCCCGAATTGCCGGAGACCCCGCAGCCGCTGGATGCGGGGCTGCTCCATCAGGAAATGAGCATCAAGCTGGCGCCGGCCCAGCCCCTGCAAGCCACTGCGTCTTCGCAGAAGACCGCGCAGAAGGCTGCGGCACCGCCCGCTCCGCCACCGCAGGAAACGCCCGAGCCCATCAGCAAACAGCAGCAGCTCAGTCCCGTGCACGCACCGCTGCCGAGTCCCTTCGATATTATCAATCGCTGAGATTCCGTCCTCGCGGGAGCGAGGTCTTCTTGAAACGCCCACGACCTCGGGGTCGCGGCTACGAACCCGGAATGGGCGGAGGTGCGCCCGTTTTCACCACCACAGGCGGTTGCGCCGGCTGCGCGGCCTGCTCCGCCGTCAGCACCTGCGTGAGAATGTCACCGCGCAGATCGGGCGGGATCAGCGTCACGTTGACGTTACCCTCCAGCATCCGCTGGTTCTCGAGGATCTCGAACATGATCTCGGCCACTTCCTTGTCCTGCGCGATGGTGTTCAGCGCCGTGCCGACAATGTAGGGCCGCATCGCAGCCGCTTTCGCGAACTCGATCGCCGCCTGCCGCTCCGCCGTGCTGGTGATCAGGTTCACCTGGTTGGTGCCGTCCTGCCGGATGGCGGAAGTCACCTGGCGAAGCCGGTTGACCACCTTTTCCTCAATTTGCTGGATCATCGCCGCGTCGCGGAAGTGCACCTTGCGGATGTAGACGCTGCCGAGCGCGTAGCCCCAGTCGGCCGATTTCGCGCCCACGTCGTCGCGCACCAACTGGCTCATGCGATGCCGGTCCTCCAGCATCTCGGCGAGCTTCATGTTGCTCAGGTTGCGCACCGTGGCGTTGCTCACGTTGGTGCGCAGCGAGCCGCGCGGGTCGGCATTCTTGAAGAGGTACGCGACCGGATCGCTGATCCACATCTCGTACCAGACGCCGATGCCCATGGGCGCGCCTTCCTCGGAGTTCACCGGCGTGGCGCGGTAGTATTCCTGGTCGAGCCGCAGGTCGACCACGCGCACGTCGCCGAAGAAGTTCACGACCAGCGCGCGCCAGCCCAGCACCGACGCGAGGGGAAAATGCAGGCCGGGCTCGTCGATGATAAGCCGCACCTTGCCAAAGAGCACGAAGACGAGGCACTGCCTTTCCTCGACGACCACGTAAAAGCCAAAGAAGCGCAGCAGGGCGAGGATGAACGGCACGGCGATAAAGCAGCCGATGAACGTAACGAACGCCGCGGCGCAGACGAGCAGCAGGCCGCTTCCCAGGTCGATGCCGGTCATTTCTTCATCTCCAGGATGATGTGCGAGGCCTTGGCGTAGAGCGCGAGCCGGATGTTGCGCAGGTACAACGGCAGCGCGTCGGGACCGTTCTTGCGCAGGTCGGTGAGCTGCGCCGCGAGCCAGTTGAGCGGCTCAACCTCCGCCTGCGCGTTGAGCGTCTCGATCTGCACGGCCCGCTTCGACTGCACGATGCGTTGGTCCGCCGAGGCCTGCGCGACGCTGATGTCGGAGGAGACCTCGTTGTGGGCGGTGTTGATTGCCGCCAGCGCCGATTCGACCGCCTCAGGCGGATCGATGCTGGTGATGAGCGCCGCGTCGAGCCGGATGCCGTAGCGCGCGGCGGAGGACGCGCATTCCCGGTCCATCTGCTCGTTGAGCTCGCGCAGGTTCTTGCGCAGGTCGTTGATCGAGATGCCCTGCACGACCGCGGGCTCGACGTTGTCACCGCCCGGCACAGCCGATTCCGTCGTGACCTGCATCGGCGGGGCGTCGAAGTTGGCGATGCGCTCGCGCAGGATCGAAACGAAGTAGCCCATCACGTGCGCAATCGGGTTTTTCACGGCGAAGAGCGTGGCGTAGAGGTTGCGCTCCGCGATGGTGTAACGCAGTTGGCCGGTCAGTCCGGTGTTGAGCTGGTCCTTCGTCACGGCTTCAAGCACCTGGTTGTTGTTGTTGGCCGAGGCACTCTCGGGATCGAACGCGATGTTGAGCGTCTGTGTCGCGACCGTGACCTTGTAGACGCGCTGCCACGGCATCTTGAAGTACGGGCCGCCGGGCCCGATCACGCGCAGTTGCGGATAGGCGTAGCGCTTTTTTTCCTCGTCGTTGAGCGACTCCGACATCGGGTCTTCCAGCGTCGTGCCGGGGAGACGATCGGCGCGGCCAAAGGTGGTGAGCACCGCACGCTCGTTCTGGTCGACCGTGTAGATGCCGGTGAGGATAGCGCGAACAATGAAGTAGGCGACAAACCCGATAAACATCCCGGCAACGATCTCACCCATGCTGGTTGCTTACGCTGCGGCAGCACGAGAGCAAGCTTAATTCGGAATGACCATCCGCGGACTGGCCTCTTTGCTTGTTCCTATATAATGTCGCGCCATGCCGCGCTTTCTTCCCCTTTTCCTTGCCGTGCTGCTCACGCTGCCCGCACGCGCCGATGAGCCGCTAGCTGTGAAGATCGCGAACACAGAAATCAAAATCCCCCTCCCCGCCGGCATGGTCGATGTCCCACCCGAGGATGCCAAGGAGGTCAACGACCTGACTCCGACCGACTGCGAATTGCTCCGCGCCTGCGTCGAGGCGGACGCCCTTGATCGCACCAAACCGCATGACCCTACGGCCAACTTTATGGATGCCTGCGTGTACTCACTTAAGGACGTTCACGAAGATGTTTACTCGGGCGACTTCATCGATTTTGTGGGCCGCGTCTCCAACGACGCCGTTCATGGAGTCCTTCGCTCGGCCACGTCCTCGTTCGACTTCGAGGAAACGCAGAAACGGCTCGACGCCTTCCAGAAGGACACGGGCATTGCCATGCAGCCAGACGGGGCGCTTTACTCGCTCGGCATGGTCTCTCGCAGCGGCGGTTGCGTCTCGTTCATGACCGCGCACTACGTAACAGTCGTCCAAGACGGCAAATCCACCCGCGAGAAATGCCTTACCGTCGAGGGCTACCTCTTGCTTAATAACAAGGTGGTGGTCGTACTGACCACGCTACAGGGTCCCACCCTCCTGAATAGCGACATCCTTCCGCTGAAGCACGCAGCCGAGAAATTCCAGATCGCGCTGCAGGAAATCAACGGCTAGCCGACGTCCGACCACACCGCTACGGAATCGGCGGCGAAGATCTTCTCGAGCGCCTCCTTCGCGTTGGTTTCGGTGAGATGGAATATCTCGGAGTCCGGCTGCTGGGCGAGTTCGTCGGCGCGTTGCTTCGGAAAGCCTTCGATGATGAGGTCGAGATGTTTGCTCATAGACGGATCAGGTATTCGTGCTCGCGCACAAGTTGCGCCGTGCGCGCGGCGGGGATGACTTCGTATTTCCACGGCGAGCCTTCGAGCGCGGCGAGGTCGGCAAACGTGTCCTCTATATATATGGGGCGCGGCTGCTCGGCGACGAGCGGCAGGTAGCGCGTGAAGTTGTCCTCGTCGACCAGCTCGTCGGCGTACTCCTGCAGGCTGTAGCCGGCGACCGGGCCGCGGAGCAGCAGCGTGACGTCGGTCTTCTTCCACGCGCCGATGCCGGCCGCGATGCGGATGCCTTCCGCCGGTCGCGGGCTCGTGCGCGGGTCGGTTTCAACAATGACGAGGGTCTTGGGCAGCGACATAAATCAAAACGACACGAAACGGTCCGTGCTCCCAACCACATCCGCCAATACGGTGAGCCCGGACCACGCGGCGAGATCGTTCACCGGGAGGCGGCGGCGATGCGCGCCGTAGGCACAGCCGAAGAGACTCGCGCCGCGCGACTTGATGGCCTGGAGTTCCGGCGTGTCGACCGCCTTCACCGCGTCGTCGATGCAGTAGAGATAGACGCGCACGCCGGCATCGAGCGCCGCGTTCATCAACGCCACGGCGGGACGAAAATTGGGGTGGTCGGGGGCAGTCGTCAGCAGCACGCCCAGCTTCTTGC
>Ga0116229_10002592_pt1 | contig 29323 bp, 30 predicted proteins | sample S1TSphgellanicum_3_FD_87313 | JGI IMG/M metagenome (GOLD analysis project Ga0116229, IMG submission 87313) | Host-associated microbial communities from peat moss isolated from Minnesota, USA - S1T2_Fc - Sphagnum magellanicum MG | ecosystem: Host-associated > Plants > Peat moss > Unclassified...
AAAATAATAGAAAAATGATTAAAGATTTGTACAGCCAGATTGGCTAAATCTTCTTAGGGATGATGAGCACCATTGTTTTGGCTATAAAACAATTCCTAAGAATAACACTACTTGGAAAGGTGGAATGGAGAATTGAGATGCAATTTGAGGAAAGCAAAGTGTATAATTTTGGACATGCATAATAATATAGCAAAAGCAGGAACAATAATTGAAAGGAAGTAAGTACCTACAGCGTTTCAAACTCTGTGTTTCATGCTTGTGTTTTGTCTTCATGCTCACATTAGCTATTAGAATATTCAAATGCAAATATATTTAGGCTAAATGTTTGCCTGGTTTGATGGCTTTTCAGCTTCACCACCCAGGTCCTAGAGGCTGCTAGGTGGTACCTATGTATTGGGTTCCTTTATGAAACTTGGGGAATGCACACTACAGAGGGCTTAGAAGGGGCCAGTTTCCATGTTTGTTGCTCACCTACTTACTATCCAACTGCAATGCAATTCATTTGGTCAAATTATATGGGTGAAAGGGTTAATAATTTTCTTATTTTTCTAAAGTAGTTGCGCTATATTTTGTCCAAAAGTTGAACTTGAGTCATTGTAGATTTTACACAGTGTTTGTAGTATAGTTGTTTTTGTTTGCAATTTAATGCCAAATGTATTATAACATGTCACCTTAGCTTTGTATGCTCACATATCCCCTATTGTCTAGATGATCATCTCACTATTCCTTACCCCACTTTGAAAAGGCAAACCACTAACTAAACTCATAGCCTAATGATGAAACCTCAACAAACTCCATTAAACAAGTGGTGTGTCACAATGTGGCCTTGCCATTTACATTAAAAAGTAATTTAAGGCAAAAGAAGAATTACAAAAACTCAAATATTTCACCATGTCAAAATATAGTCTTCACAAAATCCTCTAAAAAAAACCAAAATCCATCAAGATATTATAACTCTGTAACTAATCTCAAGTTTCAACACAAGCCAAAATATCATCCTTCAAAAATCCACATATAAAAATAGACCTATTATTATTACCTAGTGGTCAAAATCCCTTTACCTACAATACTCTATAATGAATTTAAACACACAGTACCCGTCTTGCCTTGGTAGGCAAGGTCAACAAAGCACCTTGAAGAAAGAAAGAACAAAAGAGAGAGGACTCAAGTCCCAAGCCAAAAAAAAACAAAACCGAAAGTGAGTCACAAAGGGCCAAAAGAACAAATTATGTTCCAAATCTCACACCATAATGGGTAAATGGGTTTTGGTCATGGTGCTTACAAGCATGGGAACGGATATCAACCAGTGTTGAGCGGTTCTCAGTTTTTTTCTTTTTCTTTTGAGAGCTGCCCAATTTCAATTCTTACATAGGCTTGCGAGAATCGGACCAGTATATATATATATATATATATATATATATATAAATTGGGGCTGGTGAGAACTGACCAGGGTATCAGAATTTTTAATTTTTAATTACTCAGCCGGTTCTCCAACATATCAATTCTTTAAATTGCAATAACATGCAATTTTTATATCCAGTTCTCACAACCTAGATATCAAATTTTTAATTCATTATAAATAATTTTTTTTTACACTTCAAGTTGAAAAGTAAAAATAAATTAAAAATTGATGAAAAAGTTGAAAAAGCAATGTCTTTATCCAAATCTTATATATCCACAACCTCATCATCCCTTTGAACTTAGAAAGATCCTTCAGAGTTCTCCAACTCTTTTCTAAATTTGCATCAATCTCAATTACCAAACTAAAGGGGGATTTGTGATCATTTGTACAGTCATTGGGCATGTTTGTGCTCCAAAAAATCAATTTGTGTAAGTTATTAGATTGCAAACATCTCCTTACATTAGTAATTATTCTAGTTAGAAAAAAGATCCTCTTCATCTCAATTTGCGATCTAAATTTTTTAACATTTGACATGTAAGAAATCCAACAACAATAGGGAACATCAGTTCATGTTTCTCCCACCATTGAAAATGACATTTGATGTCTTTGATATCCCACTTGATATCGCTTGAACATTAAGAACTCCATTCGTGAGCTCCCTTGCTAACTTACTTATACTAACAATCATCTCAAAAATATCCAAATTGCGATCTTCATCAACTACTTGATCGATAATGACACTTTTCAAATTCAATCAAACACAGGTGCAAATTAGGATGGGATTTTAGGAACATAGATTGGAAAAATCTTTTATCATATCCTTCAACAATGGTTTACATTGTTCACATCCAATAAGTGAGGATATTAAATGAAGATTTTAAACATGAGGTCTAACATCAAATAACATATTATGGATTTTTTTCATTTTTTTAAAGGGAAAAAAAAAAAGGAATCCAAACCCACACAAACCTCATTTTTAATGTTCAAAGTTAAACATGTTAACTCAATAACAACATTTGCATCTTTTTTCATTAGGTTATCAAAGAAAGTCACAATTTCAAGTTCATCCCTCAATTTCAAAATCATGGAGATATCAAAATTTAATGCATTAGTTCGCAACCAATGGCCCTTAAATTGGCTTAATACACAAACAAATACAATAGTGGACAAACAATAAATAATAATTTAAGAAATGTGCCATGTTAAAGGAAGTGGCACTCATGTAGTCATCCTCATTGTATTTTGCATGTTATAATAAAGTATAATAGCTTCCTTGAACTATGAAACTTCTTGAAAAAAGATCACTTTGTTAGCAAATTTGTAAAGGAAAAAAATGCTAGGTCCTATTTTTTGCAAAAGTTTTAAAAAAGAAATGCAAAATTTTAAAAATCAACAAAAGATTAAAATTTTAACTTGTTTTCAATGGGGTATTCAATTTCTTTCGGGGAAGATCAAAATTAAAACATGTTTTGTTCCACTCGTCAACTTTTCTCTAACTTTTTAGGCCAAGTGATAATTGTTTGCAAATCCCCATGAGTAGTCTTAATAGATACATATTTCAAACCTTTTTAAATTTTTTCATGCATGGTAGCATATTGGCAAGCTTTAAAAAATGCATGGGCAAAACAAGTTCCATAGAAATTTTCTTTGACACCCAAAACCTCACAATTTACAACTAATTTTAATGTTGCAATCATAGCATTTAATTATACCCCTCATCCATCAAATAGAAAAAAATGTCCTCTTCAAATTATACTTCTCCAACAACCTTATTAAATTTCTAACCAAAGTTTGACTAGTAATATTTGTGTCCTCAAAAAGTCCAAAGGTAATATCTTTTGGTTATGAATCAACCCCCAAATATTTGATCACCAATTTTAAAATGTCATGTGCACCTTTTGACATTCATAATCCACAACTTACAATTGTTGAATTACATTTTGCCAAGGCTACTAAAACATACAACTATTTAGTTATTTTCCATTAATTTGAGTAACATTCCTTATGAAAATTATTTTATGGAAGGAAAAACAACTTTTGGACACAAATGCATATTGAAACATTTCAATCAAATAGTTTTCACAAACCTCAAAGGCAAATGACTTTTGACGATTAAGAATCTTAGATCTTGCAAATCTTATTTTCCCTACACATCATCTTTCTTGAAAAGATCTTTTATAGCAAAAAAATAAATGTAGATACAATTACCAAATATATTAGGCCTTTTATTTGCTAGTTGTTTTTTCGTTATGTTTTCAATGACCATTCACTTACTCTTCAAACATTTTGACAATGACAGAATGGTCTACAAATACATGTTTTTTCAATGTAGTTATTAGTTATTATATTATATAAAATTAAACATGTTCTTGCTTGGGTTTTTGGGTTTGAAACTAAAATTAGACTATTGTAACAAAGAATATGATGCATGGCTTGAAGATATTTAAGATCCACATCTCTATTATCATTACCATAGTAAAGATGCCCAACATAAGATGATTTTATTGTGTGATTTCCAAAATTTTCTTTAAACATGCAATTTTCACAATTTTTAAAATTTTCTTTTAATCATTTTCTAGATTTTTTTTCTTATATTTGAAGACTTGGATTTTCTTTAGACAAAAGTCCATCTTCAATTTCCACTTCATCCACAAAAACATCACATGTATTTTCACTTGGTCTATTTTCCTTTGCAAACAATTGTTTTATGTTCAATTTTCAAGAAAATGCAGCCCAATGAGTGGAGGGGAAAAATAAAATCTTTATGATCTAATTTACTACCATAATTGAAAGTGCAAACAATGAACATTTGTAAAGCAAGATACTCACAACTTTTTCCTCTCACCATTGTTCAAAATAAAAAGTTAAATATGAGTATGTATGAATGTCTATATGTATATGAAAATGTTTATTATAAATCTTGCACACAAAAAAACAAACATGTAATTCAAACCCACAATGATTTTTTAAATACAAGACACAAAAAATAATCATGTAAAAATAAATAAATAAGCAAATAAAAGAAGAAATAATAATAATTCAGTTATGACTTTTTATTAAAAAAATGGAATTCCAATTTTAACTTGACAAGTTTCTTATTAAAACATTAACAAAAAAGGGGGAAAAGGTGAAAAAGAGAAAGAGATAAGAAGGACGTAAAGACATAGTGGAATAAAAAGTTCAAAGAAAAAAATAAAATAAAAATCTCACATCATGCTTTGTCCCATACAAAGGTAGCCAACTTTAACAAAGTAAGATCAAAGTAAGATTTTAAAGTTTTTTTCTTGACTTTTATTGTTGTAATGTTTTCCTTTCATTAAATTTATCTCATATCCTTTGTCAACAAGTTCAACTTTGTAAATTATCTAACTAGATGAAAAAAATATTAGTTTACACACAATACCTGTACTAAATATACTCAAAGCACAAGTACCACTTGTGATGAGCCAATAAAAAAGGCTTGTGACCAAATAAATAAATAGGATCTTATTTACCTATCTATGCATGCCTACCTACTTACTTTACCTTCTAATTTAGGCTTTTAGGTTACCTAACTTAAGTAGGTTAATTTTGTAAGTTAGCCTAGGTTGTTTAAGGCTCTAGCCTAAGCAAAACTATTAATTTATGTTAATAAATAGGTAACTAGATTATCAACATGAATTTATTATTTTTAAACACATGTCAATATTTTATAAATCAATAGATATTTGTTATTTCACTATAAATGTCATAATAATAAAAATCATATGACTAATGGCATAAATTACTATAACCAAAATTATTATTGATGGCATAAGCCACAAGTTTGATTTTATTACACATTCATGTAATAATATATGACCTAAATTACCACAAACACAACAATATGTGAAGTAATATATGCCATGTTTTGACGTAATGTGAAGTCAAATGTGAACCATGGATTACAATTCCTCTATTCTAATACATGAACAAAGCAAGCAAAATGGGGGAAGTACTAACCAAAGGACACAACAACATGAACAAAAAAGGAGTCAGAAGAATATTTTATTTTGTTGGGTGCTACTATGCAAAACATATTCTAACCTAATTTCCTCTAACCTAAATAAATGACACCCTAATCCACAACCATGACCCTAATCCTTGCTTTGCTTAAGAATCAAGTTTGGAATTTTTCATAAAACTAATATAATATTCATGATTTAAAAAAAAGGGGGGGGACCAATTCTTTGGAGCTAGTTCTCACATGGGTGAAAACTAGGAGACCAATTTTCATCTTATTTATCAATTTTATTTGTTGTTAGTCAATTTTCAAATTGACTTGACCAAGTTGAGAATTGAGTTGATCAACCTTTTATAATCATCAAACATTAGTATTAATTAATGTTGTCTAGTTCTTCTTTTTGAAAAAACATTTGGTCTTGGTTTTAACACTTTAAAATGCTTTGATTGATTATTTGGATGTTGATTTGAGCTTGATTTTTTAAATTTCTAAATTTGCAGTTTGGTTTTGAATTTTTTTTTCAAATTGAAGAAACTTTGGACCTAGTTTGAAAATAAGGTTTGGTTTCATGTAATAATTACACATTCCTCCAAGCTGAAAATCTTATAGGTGCAACATTTTATAACAAATGAAAGCTGAAAATTATGAAGTTATTGAATTGTACACCAAATGAAAACTAAAATTTGTGAAGGACTAAGTTTTACAAGAAATTAAAACCAAGCATCTATTTTAAAATAACAACCTATTTGTTGGTTTTTTAAAAATTTCAATATGACTACCTTAAAAGTTCAATGTGTTTGTGTTAAAAGTTTGTCTTACTTTTTGGTTTTCAAAATGCCTATACTTGCCTAACTTAAAAGCTTAACCTATTTGTTGGTTTTTCATAAAAATTTAATGTGTTTACCTTAAAACTTCAACCTACTTATAGGTTTTTAAAAAAAAAATCAATGTCTTTACCTTAAATCCAAAACTTATTTATGAGAATTTATTTTCAAGGTGTACTTGATTAATGAATTATATTTTTAATTTGTAAAACTTTGAAACATCGTTGCAATTACAACAAAAAGCTTAAGGAGGGCTAGTTTTCATGTCAATTTTATAGTGGAATGCTACACATATGAAGTTATTAACATAAGGAATAATCTTCTCCATAAAAACTTTCAATTTGTTTTGAAGTCATGGAGTTCAAATCAAAGGATATTAAAATGTTCATTACTACATTATGTTATGATAATGTTGTTAATTATGATCTTTTTAAGTTGCAAAATGTTCTTTGACTAAAAAATGAAGTGAAATTTTGAAATCAATAACAAATGATAAATGTTGTCAAAAAAGGATTTTTTTAAAAATTATTAATGTACATTTACACCAAGGTGCGATTATGAATCAATTGCATATTCATGGTTTTCATGACTTATTTTAATTTTGAACCCCAAAATTATTTATATTTTATATCTAAAAGAATTCAAAATGAGTGAAATTTGTCGATGTTATTATTTTTGATACTTATGTAATCTTAGTTTGGCTTAAAATCATGTACACCATAACTTGCAAACACCAACTATGCAAGACTTTTTTGCTTTGGAGTTAAAAGGGTTGAGATTTCAATCATGACAAGATTTTATGCACATGCATCCAAGAAACCGACCAAAAACATCTACTGCATCAAACTTTGCATTGCATTGCATTTACAGTTCCTGGAGGTTCATGATTGTTGCCACCGAAAAGAATGTTGTTGACATGACATGTACATGGTTTTGTCACAAGGTTGGCAAAATGTCGGTGCAAGTTTTTGTTAAACAAAAACAAAGAAGTTGTTGCAATATGGTGTTTGGAAGTAAGTTATTGATAAATAATTGTTGTTGTTGCACCAATGCGGTGTCAAGTTTGAGTTCTGCACCTTGTAGTAAAACATAAATGTTGAATTTTTAATATTCTGCAGCGAAACATGAACATGTGTTCTTCTTTGCAAAACAAGTTTTGCGATGATGCAAAATCATGCACGACATTGCATTGATGCCCATGAAATTTGAAGGGGGGGGGAGAATAACATCCTACCTTGTAACCAAGGTTGTATTATTTCCTAAATTCCTAGCATCCAAGAAACCTAAATTATGGCTGGAGAGCTTCCAATCACCATGCACTTCACAGAATTTGAACCAGATGGTCTATTCAGAAAGAATGGATCACTCACCACTGGGTGTAAGTTATAACGGTTGTTAGCCAGTTCAGGGTATTAGGTAGGTTCTTGGCTAAGATTTGGGATATTTGGAGCAAAAGGATCCAAATCAAATAGGGATACTGATTTGGATCCAGCAGCCGATGCAACTCACCTGTTGCTGAAATTGAAAACACGAACCTAAACCAGGTTGTTGTCTCTCTTAAAGCAACTTCATGTTCTCTCAATTTAGAACTCGAAGTTTTTTTTAAAGGGAAACAACATTCAAGACCAACTTTTGAAGCAAACTATTAATTTGAATTGATTGTACACAACAGTTAATACATAATCCCAGCCTGTGTCCATTACAAGCCCCAATCTTGCCCAGACACATTTTGGCTCATTGCTGTGCACATTTTGGACCTGTTGTGTCCATTACAGGCCCAAAGTGTGCATAACAGCACCCCAAGTCTGCCCAGTGTGTATGGGCAGCTCCTAAATGTGTTTGGTCATCACCAGATACATCTTGGAGGGCAAACAGGCGAAAAGAGAAGAAAGGAAGCAGGCAGTACTTTTGTACTGCCTGCATTTAGGATCCTTGGCTGATTTAATATCTCTTCCCCATGGACACATTGCACAGGACAACAACTACCAAGACAAAATGTTGAATGAAGAAATAAAAAACCTAAGCTCTTTCCTTTTCCATTTGGAAAAGTTCAGGCAGAAGTTCAACTACATAAGTCTAAGGTTTTGACGCATTTTTGCATGCAAGCAGTATTTCCAGTGTTCCATCTCATATCAACTTCTCAAGATCTCAGCATGGTCCTAGTATTGAGTACTTCAAAAAAATTACATACCAAGCCTGGTCTTAGTATTGGGTCCTTTTTATTGAGTACTTTGTACTTTCATACTAGCATACTTCCTATTGGGTCCAAGACTGGTTTTTTATTCAAATGAGGCAGGGAAAAAACCTAATATTGAAACTGGTATGAAATTGGTATCATGTCATGTCCATAGTCCATACCAGGCTTTGTACTGGTACAAGCTTGGTTGCCTAAGTTCATCCAAGTGTGGTATGGTAGTCCTTCGATATGAGTGCATAGACCACCAGACTACATACCATGCACAGGCATGCACGGAGCAGAGTATATCCTAGACCAACACTTGCATATCACTAGTCGTAAAAATTAAACAATTCTTCAGGTGGTTATCAATAGGTAGCCAAGACAAGTTGTTTGTGGATCTCATTTTCCTATTATGTCCAAGTGCTCTTGTGATTTCGTTCTATTTATGTACTTAATGGAACTCCCCCACAATGATATGTCGTATTAGCATTCAACAATCCATAAACAATTTGTGGATACTTGCACTTCTATCATATTGAATCCACAAGTACTATCATATTGTAGTTGAATGTGATATATATATATGTAACGCTGAATTTGATTTTTACTACTTTAGAAGATTTCTGTTACTTTGTGATATTCATCAGCTGCCACCCAGCTTCGAGATTTCTGTTACGTTGGGATATAGGTCAACTGCCAACCAGCTTTGGGTTACCCAGTGATGCAATTTTCAATAAATCACCTTAGTTGTAACACACTAGGAAATGAGAGAATTTCATGGTAGCAATGTTAAACTTTCACCATTTGTTAGTTGAAACCTAAATAAACCATAGGCTACTGAACAATCTAGCCATCCAACTACAGACCCGTGGTTTGTGCTCTTTCATTTTGGAAATTTTCAGTTCCCTTGACCTTTGGTGTGGCAAGATGATGGCAAGTTTCACAAAGTACAAATCTTTGCTTACAAAGCATTGTTATGACTTTGATAAGTACAGTTTAGATGCAGGTACTTAGTTTCAATACTAGATATTTAGTAAGAAAGACAAGTTGTTTGACAGAAACTAATTACCAAGGGAGTACCGCAGTACCAAGTGCGGTACCAAGTCCTTGGTACTGTAGTTTCTGTCACATAGTCTTTATTACTAAATTCTTATGTGGGATCACATGCACTGATTGCTTCTTCAACTTGTAAACTCCTCACCATTTTCTTATCAAATCTTTTGGGATCAGTAACCTTGTGCTTATATCTTCTTCCACAACTAGTTTGCATTGCTAATCCAATTTCCTCTTTTGAAACTTGCTCTAGTGAACTTCAAAAAAAAAAACCACAGATGCCTCTTGGGGTGTGTGCCAGACCCCTTTGGTGATGATGTCATGGCCAGAGTGAACTAGCACCCATCAGTGCACCATCCACTGGAGTTAGCTCATGAGCTCGAACCCAACAGAAAACTGTTTCCAGACCACTTACCATCCATTCTTCAGGTACACTGGTGGGGGCTGGTTCAGTCTGTACTCGAAGAGCCTAATTGCTCCTCTATTTCAATGACAATAGCATAACATGAACAAAAGAGTTCAAACTTCATGCAAATGTCTCTGCTCTGTTTCCATCTGTTCCTGCTGGACAATCCTCTTGGCTCTGCATCTATCTTATAGTGCATGTCAATATAAAATAACTCAAGAAAGAAAGGTTGAATGTTTAATTGCAGAAAAAAGGTGCATCACCTAAAAGCTGGATCCTTGTATCTTACAAACACTTTCTCAATATCTGTTAGGACATCCTCTGAAAGCAGCTCACTTCTTGTGAAGGCACTAATATTTTCCTTCAGCTGCTCCATTGTTGTAGCACCAATGATAGAGCTCGTCACATGTGAACAACCCCGGACATATCCAAGTGCAAGCTCCACAGGTGTCAGATTATGACGACGTGCTACGTCAACATATGCACTGACTGCCTCCTGCAACCTCACAAAGTAAATCACCCTCTTCATTAGCTGGACCTTCACTACCCTCTACTTCCGAGTTTCCTATGAATCCACTCCAGAAGAAGTATCATCTTGTTAAAGAAAGACAGAGGGGAGGTATTAATAAATGGCAGGTCCATGACCTTAACTGTTAAATACTGCTACAAAGATCCAGATGCACAAGTTCTTGACTATAAATAGACCTGTACATTCAGGATAAGCCGAGGTATATAAGAGAGGCATACCCGTGCAAGGGATTTATTGTAGCGATCCATGAAACCAGGAAAAAGGCATAGGCGTGCTGCCTTAAGTGTGGCACTGTCACCATCCATATATTTTCCAGAGAGTGACCCACCAGCTAGTGGAGAATAAGCCAGCAAGCCGATATTGCAATTTTGTGGTAGGCATACCTCCAACAAGTCAACTGAAAAGTGCATGTCAGAGTAGAGACATATTTACTGCAGTGACTTCTTTCTTCCTAAGATGATCTGTATCAATCTTCATGAGTAGACATGGAAGACATTCAGGGTAAAAGGTGCAGGATTACCTTCAAAAGATGTGCGATTCATCAAGCTATAGCTGTTTTGGATGCTCACAATCTTTGGTAGACCCAGTTGCTTAGCAGCATGACAAAATTCCATGACCCCCCAGGATGTCTCATTTGAGACACCAACATATCGCACCTGATTTTCCCATCAACAGTTAAGTAGGGTCTTACATTTGGGCAAATATCCAAATCACAAACATCATGAATATTCCAGATTCCAGAAGAAATAACAGATCTATGTTCCATATCTGACACTGAACATACAAAGAAGCATCATACTAATCCCATTGTTGCAAATACCAACCAGCAGATGAATCACTACAGTATTGCCATGTGTAGCATTGCCCATACCTTGCCTTGATCAATGACTTTTTTAAGGGCTTGTAACTGCTCCACAATAGGAACAGACTCCCGCCATTTCAATGGATCATATATTTTCTCCCCAAACATTGGCACATACCGATCTGGCCTGGACAAAACCCAGCATTGAACACAAATGCTTTGTCTGCTGTTAGGGTCCATGTAGGCTTACAGCAAGAATTACATCACCACCTTGTTAAGCTTTCAACAGAGAGCAATGGACACAAATGAAGACTTGATTTCTCTTTGAAATTGGGACTTTCAGACTAAAAAGTGTTCAAACATGTCCCTCTCATAACTACACATGTTCTCCACCACAAGCTTTGCCACAATTTTTATGACTAATTCAGAACATTCACCTTAACAGCCACTGCTTCATAAGTACCATGTGAACCCGTCAAATTGCCAACAGAAGCATGAAGAGATTGGATCTGGGGGAGTCATACCAGTGAATTTGCAAGAGGTCAATATAATCAATGCCAAGGCGCTGTAAACTGTTCTCTACACCTTCCAATATATTTTCTTCATCTACACGCACTGGCTTTCCACTTTTGCGGAGGTAGCTCAACCTCTCTGAGTATCCAGAGACCTTTGTTGCCACTATCACCTTCATCACAGTCACCCACACCAAGATGCTCTCAGGCTGTAAACTTTCCTGAAAAAGCATGCAAAGCAGACGTGCTAGTCACCTAAAGTATAACCTATGCTAACATTTACTTGACCAAAACAAATGAACACCAAATTAAAACTTGCAAGATCCACTTTGGTGTGAATTCCACATAATTCACTAAATTGGACCTATAATCACAACAATTTGGCAAGGTCGTACAGAAAAAGAACTTATCAAAGGCTACCTTATCCCTGGGTCTTGACTTGAGCCAGTTGCCTATAAAGAGCTCTGTCTGCCCTTTTTTCTCCAGGGTCATTGGGATAGGGTACTGCATCACTCAACATTCCAACAGCTTAGCTAAACCTAAAGCTCACTATTTCATCACAACTGCTTGATTAACACTATCTAAATCATGGGTCCTGTCCTGATTGGACTTCATCTCGTAAACTCTTGAATTCCATCTGTTTCAAGGTATGCTTCATAGCTGAACACATCAAAGAGCTTTTGCAGAAGGCAAATACATCAAGCATCAGTAAAAAGGTAGAGGAGTGATTACTCCTTCCGCAGTGTCCAAAATATTGATGCCATGATCAAAAGCATAGTTAAGCTGCTCATGCGCCTCCGCCTCTGTGTTCTGGCCACCCCAGGTCATCTGCAATTCCCATGCCAGACATAACTGCAAGGCCTTCTCACCTACTTCTTTCCTATCCCTGTCTCCAAAGAAGGCTGATTGCGGCTATACTAGACAAGACACTGCATTGACTGCATCCAAAACTTTTGCAAAAGAATGCATTTTAACTGATTGACAACATGCTGAAAATCTGACATACTTCTTTCTCCTTTCTCAGAGTGCAAGGCAACATTGGCCACAGCATTGCAGCCAAGCTAGGAAAACATGTGAGAATTATCGCTGAAAACAGGTTTCCCTCAGTCGATTACTCTACTGTGGCTTCAGGACAGCCCTGGCTCCAAAAAGAAAAACCAAGCACGACTCTGTCTCCTACATTTTGCTCAATTTTGGCACTTCACTTTGTTGAAGATGACCACAATATGGAACATGCTTCTCATAAGCTGCTGCAAAGGCTCCTCAGCATCGGCTGAAGTCCGATGTCAATCCAGCCTTCACCTATCTCAGGACATCTATCTCCACAAGAACAAGAACCTCACTACCAAAAAATTGCCTGATTGAATACATTAGAGCTTCATAATGCTGCTGCACACAGACTAACCCGCATCCTTCCCGTCGCCGTGTCATCCGGAAATATCGGCCAAGTAGAACCATATCCTCAATGGTTTGAGGCCACAAAATCAGAAAACCTTTGAGAGGAAGATGATGAAGCTCACCGTTCCCAGAGTAACATTACTGATGACAAGGTCCGAGTCTCCCAGTTTCTTGTACTGCAAACCAGTTGTTTCCCTGGTCGGACTCGCAACTGCCACAACTCTCCTACTCACCGCCGGTCGAGCTGCTGCCGGCCTTCTCCTGACAGTTAATGCGGAAAACCCCGGAGCATACAGGCTCGACGGGGCAGCAATGACCGCCATCATCACTCTTCAAATCAAAGCCTAAGGGGGGGAGAAAAAAACAAAAAACGAAACCCGCTGTAAGTACCAAAAAAATCTGGAAGAAAATAAAAGTCTGGAGAGGGACAGAAGCTCAAAGAGAGTGTATGTATGCTCTTTGGTTGTTCGACCGAGTTTGAATGGGGAACAAAAGTGGAATGCTAAAGGCCGAACTGACAGCAATCCACAATCCACAAATTGCATGCAAGAATTGCGGGAAGCGACTTGTGCTTCTGAATTGTGCAAAAGAGCTCGATGATGGTGATGGCACATGGAGAAGATGGGAAACGAATCCGCCGAGGATTTTCAAAACAAGGGCTGTTCCGTTGCGTTGCAACAAGACCCGTGTCACCCTCACAACCCTGAAAGCGGAGAAAAGCAATGCAAAAAATTCTTACTTACTTACTTAATTAGGGCTATATCTAAAAACTTAACTTTTTAATAATGGCTAACTTTTTGGCAAGTGGCTTCAGCACCATCAACTTCTCAAAAAGGTAGCCTACCTGGGCAAATTTTCATTGCCAAATTGGGACTGGAAAAACAAAAATATAACATCCTTCCTGAAAGCTTGTGCTCTGTATTATCAGAGCGAGGTTTCGATCCTCGGACCTGTGGGTTATGGGCCCACCACGCTTCCGCTGCGCCACTCTGATGTTGGTGTCAGATTTGAGGATTTTACGTAATATATTATCATTGATTTGAACCTTTTCTTTACCCTCCCGTGTTTCGTTTGTCTTTTTTGGGGATCCTGAGTCCGGATTGTCGATCGTGTTTCTGTGAGTGTCACTGGAGACAGAAATTGAAGATGTCAATTGAATCAATTCCTTCAACAATTAAAATTTTTTTTCACCCATTTTGATTTCAGAACTGAAGTGTTTACATGGCTTCTGGCGAAATGGCTATCAATAACAATTCTTTCATATGGCTGAGAAGGATGATTTATTGAGTTATGTGAAGAGATCCTCAGACATTCTGGTGTTTCCACCAGCTGCTTTAATTTTCACATCCTTGACTGATTCGCACGATTACATGAAATTGCTGGATCTCTTAATGATGGAAGGAATGTACAATTTTGATGTCTTACATGTCATGAGCCAATGGATTGGACAGCTTCCGTTTTCAAGAGGAAGTAGCACTCAGTAGATTCCAAGGTGGAACATTTGATATTGAAAACAAACAGAAAGCAAGAACTAGAGAGGAATACATGGAGAGACTGTAACTGTCCTCAAGAAGCAGCTTGCTGTTTTAGTCTCCAAACCGCATTTCTCTCTAGGGCAATACATCTTAAAACTGCACTGTCATTGTGATGCAATAGGAAATCACGGACAATTGAGAGGAGACAGGAAAATTCTACAAAGATAATCCCACTAGTACATTCTCAACTCCCCAGAAGTCAAAAAAAAATAGAACCCCTTATTACTGACCCAGATCATTAAACCTGCACAGTGTTACAGCTCTGAAGAAAAGATGCATTGAATTTTGACATTTTCAAACTTTCCCTTTGATACAAGATGAAGCCTCATCTTCCTGCAAGTGTTTCATAACTCTGCAAGGAGCTAGTTACAGCTCAAACCACCACCTTTAATGATGCATAGTCACATCTACATCATACTGATTAAGGACTGGCAAATGATGATAATTGGCAGTTTTAATCCAATTATTTCATCTAATTGCACTTTGAAATGTTACCGAGGCATAGCTCTGCACGTTTTCCATCATTCTTCTTGGGTACAGATTGGAAAAAAATAATATTGCACAAAACAACAGCTGAAAATTAAGTAATATTTTGTACGAAGCTCAGACTTGTACTGCAGGTGGAATATCAGCAAGGTCCAACAGATCAAGACCAAGGGCATTGGCTGTTGACCCAAAGTCACCTCTCAGACCAAAACCACCCTGTAGGCAGTTTTCACAAAACAAAATAAATAATTAGTCTTCACAAACACATGATCTTACCTGGAAAGACTATACAAAGGGGGAAAAGTTCATAAATTCTGTTCTACAAAGTCACAGAGATCCCAACCTGTAAAGGGTATTATTATTAAAGAGCATCATTGTTGCAAAAGTGATGAGGATGGTGGGCACCTCAAATACCTCTTGCTGCAACCTTAGTTCTTCCGCACGAGCAGCTGCTTCAGCTTGAGCAACTCTTTGTCTGAATGTCTTTGCCATCTCATCTGCCTGCAATTCATCCACACCAAAGTTTCCATATTCATAAACAATAGCACAGAATGCACAGATACATGGGGCCAGTTGAGAATGCTGAAGCTAGGTTAGGGTTCAGACTCCAGATGAGCAGCCACAAATTGGAGAATGAGTTTATTCTGTGTGAGAAATTTATATGAGGAAGCCCACCTTCTCATATACAAGGGCTGGATTACGCAGCATATCACCAGGAGTGGGTTCCAGTTTCTTAGTGGACAAGCTAATGCGGCTCCTTTCTTTGTCCTGGCTCAATATCATCACCTGCACAATCAATGCATTGTGAATCCCTTACTAGTCCATATTATTGAAGAAAGTGGTGACAAGGTCAAAGAAATGTGAGACATATTACATCCTTGTTTACAGAGAAACTGTAAGAAGAACCCTCCATTCCAGCATTGCATGGTTTCATGGTTATAGTTTTTGAAGCTTTGAAAAGGACTGAAATGAATGCCTATGAGCAGAGTAACAACACATGGCAGGATATTACCTTCAATTTGTCACCAGGAGAAAGGACAGTTTCAACGGAAGTAAGCCGGTCATGGCTAATTTGGCTGATATGTAGGAGCCCACTGACACCCCCAATGTCAACAAAAGCTCCATATGGTTTCACACTTTGCACTGTACCCACAACAACACTACCAATGCCAAATGCTACATGGTTCTCAGCAATGGCCTTGCGGTTACTTAGCACTAGGCGTGTCCTCTCTTCATCCACTTCCAAAAACTTGAGAGGTAGCTCCTTATCCACCACATCTTCTGGGTTTTGTCTCTACACAATAACAACACTTTTTCAAGGGGGTGTTGCGAACATTATATGTTGAAAGAGTAGATAATCTTCCAATCTCATGTAATCACACCAATAGCCAAGCAACATCCTTGAATTATCTCAATAATGCTTATCTTCACAACCCTAACAGCAGTCAACAGTTTAAACCCTGGCCTTTGGATTGCAAAGTGAAGCAGCTGTGAGCTTCTCAAAGTGAACTCATAATAATCACTTCAGAAACTATACCTTCAAAAGTAATGAGAAGTTAGTTCATCATATTTACTGAAATACATTTCTTAAATTTTATTGTCAATTAATAAACCTATTGGTGAGAGGGATGGCCGGCCAAGGAGAACTTACAGCAGAGATCTGAGAGAATGGAACAAAGCCTCGAAGGCCTTCAACGTCCACAACCACTCCACCTCTGTTTGCTGATAAAGCCTGTATATAATGCAGATACCATGCATCAAAAGCAAAGACAATTGAAATTTCCCGACTCAAAAACAACCTTCTATTATTATAATAAAGGAGTACCTTTCCTCTTATGGTGACATCATCCATTTGTAACTGTTTACACCGTTCCCATGAGAAATCATGTTGCAGCTTCTTCAGGCTCAAAATCATTCGTCCATTTTTGTCATCATCACGTATAATGCTGAATTCCTCCTCCACGCCTGCTACCAGCCCCACCTCCTCCACACTCTTGAGCTTGTAAATGCAGGCCTCTTCCAGTGGCAAGTAGGCAGGCGCTTTTGCCCCAATGTCAATCAAAGCTCCGTTGTAATCTGCCTTGAATACTATACCTTTCACCTGTGTCCCTCCCCATGTGAACCTCTTCTTTGCTTTCATACTTGGATCCGACTGCGGTTGACCATCTTAGAACCCTAGGGTTTGATTTGGGCAAAATCAGTGGGGCTGGAAAACAGCTGAACCATGAACTAGAATTCAATGAGGAACTCCACACCAGAATCAAGCATTGTGCTCTGGCACAAAGAAATGTAGGAGAGCATGTCATGAGTGCTTACCGTGTCACCTATTTCAAAGCTGAAGTCGTACTTTGATAGTGCATCTGCAAACTCCTCATATGTGAATTCTACACCCTCCAATGGACTTTCCAGTGCGTTAGACCATCTCTCCTCTGCTTCTGCCTGCATACAGCTTTCGATCTCAATCAAATTCCTCCAGAACTCAGAGAACTCCACCAAACCCTAATTTTTCCTACAGAGAAAACCTGACGCGATGCAAGCTTTCCTCGGCAACGAGCCCACGAGAGAGAGCTGTCTATACAACAACATCATAGTCATTTTTACTCAAAATCCAACGAAGGAAACTTGCTATTTAGAGAGACGAGGCGAATAATGAGATGATTCTTGCCATCAAGTCATCCTTCACTCTCGGAGTCGCCACTGCTACCCTACACTGCACACGCGACACTCCCGCCGCAACAACCTGACCTCCCGCGGGCGCCCTCAACTTCACCCCTAACAACCTGCTGCTCTTCATCCCTAACAATGAAGAGGATTGTACTGCCCCGCCTCCTACGGCCCGGGCAACTTCACGGGATCCATGTCCGAACAAGCCAGTAGACACAGCCACAGACCTTGTAGCCATAGCTGCGGCGATCTCCATCTCTCCCAGCTTCCCCGCACCTACAACGTAATGCCTCCCACCCGCCGGATTGAACTTCACAATCAACTATTCTATGAGAAACCCGGGGGGGGGGTAAAAAATCTATGACAAATTGAGCTGAGTGAATTGAGATGCTCCTGAGTACGAACCTCTAAAAAAATTTGTGAAGAAAATGTCGCGCAGCAAAACACAGATTTCGCATTTCGCGACGATTGTGTGCACACCAGAGAACACAGGAGCTGCGGCGAAGGGGCTTAGTCGAGTACACTTACAAACCGGGCGGGCTGAGTGGCAGGCGGGAGGCCACAGGAGTAGTGGCGATACCGTATCCATGTAGCTCGCCACGTCTCGCCACGTATTCATGCAGCCTCGCCATGCATAGTTACGTCCCGCTTTGTAAAAAGTAAAAAACCACTGCGTCGAAAATCCGAGGTGTAAAAAACTCTGTGTAGGCCAGTTATCAGAAACGGTCCAAAGGCAGGTTATCAATAATCAGAACAAATCATTTTTTTGAAGCCCCCACCAATTGTAACAAGCATTGTAGAAAGAGGAAAGGATGGGAAACTTAAATGAATAGTAAGTCTAGAAGAGGCTTCACTTGCAACAACACGCACCTTAAAATAAAGGCGACTTGATCTCTTTGCAAAGCTATTAACACCTTTTACCCTATAGAAAGCACACAAAAGAGCCAAAGGAGGATCTTTGATGCCTTTAGTTGATCACTTCATGTTAACACATCAATGAAAAAATTTGTTCGCTTGTTGATAGAAGCAACCAAAAACCCCTATGGCATGAGAAAAAACACATATGCTGAATGTTGATTGTGATAAAATCTCTCGTTTGCTTGAATTACCATTGTCACAACTGCCTTATGAAATGAAGCCACCTATGAAACCAAATATGTTTAGGGTGAGATTGGCAATGACAACATCGATCGAGGTGCAACTATGATCACTCAATAACATAATGTCAACTCATTAATGGGTAAATTAAAAGGAAGACAACAAAAGGACATGAGTTTGTTCATGCAAAACATAAAACCCTGCAACTCTAGCAATGGACGTGAAAACATCCCAAACAACATCATGGGATGTAATCCATTGCCCAACATGGGAACAATAAAAAAGATGAATCATTGTTGGATCTAAAAGTTAAACACAAATGTAATGAGTTAGCCTAAGAGCTAAAGGAGGGGGGAGGCTCAATCTGGTGCACAACATAAAGGAAAAAACATTTAAGGCCAAATAAAAAGATGAAATGACCAAGCAACCAAAAACTTATGCACCCACCCCAAGGTTTATGCAAGACCCCAAATGCACACAATGCGAATTAGAAGCCATGTTAAAAATGATGTTGGAAAATAAATGTTTGTGTCATTTGTCTAAAATGTTCTCCTAAAGTTGACCTATTCCTTTATTTACAAACTACAAATAATAAAACACAAGTCAACACATCCAAGAAAAGAACTCCCACACTAACCTCAAAGGGAACAAATCAAAATTGTTAACACCTATTGTCTCCAACAAAAATGAGTGATGATCTAATAAGATTCTTGTGAATGATAAATGCAACAAATGCCCAACCCTCCAAATAGTTATTGGCACAATGAGCTTTGTGAAAATGGGTCCAATCCCCCCATGAGAAATGGGGAGAGAAGCCTACCAATGCACAAGGAGGCTTGTGGGTAATCCAAAGAGCCTAAGCCTAAGAGTCACCCAAAAACCTCCATGAAGGTTATGTCAAAAGAAGCGAACTAATGTTGAAAGATTGGTAAAAGAAGGGAGGAAACTAAACAAATAGGAAAGTTTCTAAATGAAACATTGAAAAAGAATCCCAAAAGCTATTTAGACATCTTATAACTTTAAAAACACATCTTCATGGCAAACATTTTTGTCCAACACAATTTGTAAAAAAGAAAAAATAAAAAAAGCAAATCCAAACAATATGTACAAAACCTTGATATTGTGTAAATGGCAACAAAAATCAACATGAAGAAAGAAGTTGAGAGGTAAACCAAAAGTGATGAAATTGTGTGCTTGCAAGGTTAGACCACAAGCCCCACAAAAACCAATTAATAAACATAATGATCAAAGCAAAAGGAATGACAGAAGCAAGCCCAATGGTGTGAATGTCATTAGCAAGGGGAAAGAAAATATAAGAAGGAAAAACCTTCACAAGTAATGCCTAAAAGTGGACCAATAGAAGAAAAAAAAGGCCTAACAAATAAATCACCTTAGTATGTGTCGACCAAAGAGTGGATGATGGACAACTTTTTCAAAAGGGAGTGGTGACCAAATAGAAAAAAGAGGAACTTGTCAAACTTAAGAAGATTGAACAAAAAGAAGAATTAACACAATTAGCTTTCTATCATGTGAAGATGCTAAAAGATGGATTTCTAGAGATTATGTTAAAAGCATTGGCAACATCCACCTATAACACCACCAATCAAGATGGACATTTCCAATTCAAACACCATTAACCACTTCTTCACACCCACCCCTGATTGTCACACCAAATTGATGAAACAATAATTGAGTAAAAAAAATCACAAAATTATAAACATAAAGTTCAATTCACCAACTAATACATGACCTCACCCAATATAATTGGTCAAAATGCCTCAAAAACAATTGGCCAAAGCCAAAAGCTTGATAATGCCAATAATTAACATAACAAACCCCAAAATCTGACCCATAATGACATGTGAATTCATTTGAAGAACCACCAACCAAAAACCCTTTGACTATTCTTTCAATGAAAACCAAAAGCCTTTCTATACTCTAAATCCAACTTGCATGATTCTAATAAATTCCCCCCCCATAACAAGTTCTTGAATACTTAAACCATAAAATATAAAACATCAAACATCAACATCAACAGTTCCCAACATATTTTTTTAAATCTATAATGACCTCTTAGGTTAGCCCTCCCATTGTGTGAAGGACATTTCATGATTAGTCTTATATAGCAAAAGGGCCTACTAATCACTTTTGCCTTTACAACCTTTTGGAAAAAACTCCTACCTTTTCCCACCCCACACACCCACTTGCACCTTTTGAAACACCCATGGACAAAATCACATTTCATTCAATAATTCACCTTCATTCACAATTGTTATTGTTGGTTTTCCATCAATTAATACATCTCATACAACTAAACTTGCTCTTAAACCAAATTAATAAATAAGTTGCATTAAAACAACAAGCAAAATTTTGGGTTCTATGGGATCAAAAATATATTCTTTGGGCTTTCTTCAACTCAATGATGATGAATATGTGTTAATTGAAATAAAACATGTTTTTCATTGTATTTTGTGTCATTCAATTGCTTTGGGTGCTCATGTTTTGGGATTAGAAACTCAAGGTAAGAAAGGATTAATCTCTTGTAAAACCGAGAATGAACTTCAACCATGAAAAAACATTGTGAAACGAAACATTAATATTTAAAAAACATATATTAGTGAGATTGTATGAGAACATTCTACTAAAACAAATGCCTTTGAGAAATAAACTTGTTCTGAGGTTCAAAAAATGATAGATTCATGATTCATTTCAAAAATCATTAGTTGTACTACAACATATAAAAAATCAAATGAAGAACAAAAAACTTTCATTATTGATCTTTTATTGGTTGTTATGAAGGGGTTACTCTTTTTAAACATAGTTGAAAACATATGAGTGAAATGATTTGGTTTCCAAAGGGTTTCATGATTGGTGTTTCCATCATGCAAAACCCTAACTAAAGAGGTATTGTTTTGGTTGATGAAACTCAAACTTGAAAGGTTTGTTATGTTAATGTTACATTTTTTGTCATAATAATATTTGGCATTTGGATGAACAAAAGTGCACTTGACATTTTTTCCCTTGTGATTATTTTTTTAACATTGGATTGGGAATCAAAACAATGTCACAATTGGTTTATTTGAAGCAAAAAAAACTACTGGAATTAATCTTGTTAGTTAATTGCAAGCTTCATTTGAAGACTACAAGTTGACTGACAAAATTATTTGTTATGTGAATAAATGAAGGCACAAATTTGTCTACAATAGCAAATGTTTTAAAATGTCAAACTATTACCTATGAAAAATTGGGGATATTAACACCATTTGAAGGTGTTTGTTTTGGCCATGCCTTTTTTAAAACTTGCCAATATGCCATTTATAATGAAAAGATAAGTTCAAGTCTACAATGTGTGAACATCAAATATGCACAATCTTTAATTCAAGCTTGTATAACATGGCCAAAAAATCAAGAAAAGGAAGGGTGAAAATGGACAAATGTTTGTTTGGCTACATGTTTGTGATCATGGAAATTAAACACAATAGTGAAGACAAGGTTTGCTTACAAAGTGGCAATGTTCTAGCAGGCCCTTGAATTTAAGGCTACTATTCATGTCTGTTACAATCAACAAACATTGGTTGTACAAGGCAGAATTCCAACACCACACATTTGGGCAATTGCAAAATTCATTGTTTCAACCTTGGCTTTAATTATACCAAGTTGTGTGTTGAATTAACGTTGTGGTTACTTGTTGTTGAATGATGCACTTGCAAATGTAATTAACCTTTGTGTGAAATTGACTAATTAAAAACTTGAATTGAAATCTAGATGAATTTTATTCCCCCATCTCAATTTGATGCAAATTTGTTTTTGTTAGCAAATAAGATGCAATTGGAAGTGACTTGCGTGTTTACTCTATTTTTAGATCATTTGCATTCATTTGATCCAAAAAAAGTTCACATGATGTTGGCTTTAGTGCTTGATCCTAGATTCAAGGATCTTTCTATTTTGAGTAATTATGTGGGAATAGAAAAAGTCACTATTGCAACAATTCAAGATATGATACTAAAACTTTAATTCCCCTTTAGTGTTTAGCTTATCAAATAATTCATCCTTTTGTAGAACACCCATCAAATGTTGGTTCCCAAGAACAATCATTAGTGGCGTTTAATGTAAGATTGATTCACTTCATCAAATTGTCATGGAAAATGTAAGTTTTTGATTTTTGTAATCATATATAAATTTTTGATTTTTTAAATTCATATATTTTAATAAAACGTATCTATGTCAAATGTGTAATACTAACAATTTGTCTTTGACTATAGGTGCAATGGGAACTTGAATGTTTTCAAAATTTGCAAATGATTGTAGAGTCTTGTGAAGATCCATTAAAATGGTGCAAAGTGCACAAGGCACAATTTCCTATTATTGGTTCCTCAACTTTTAGATATTGTGAAAAGCTAAATTCAAGTAGAACATATTTTTTCTTTCGTTGGAATCATAACAAGGCTTTGAAGATGACAACTTCAATGGAACCCAAAACTTAAATCAACTTGTATTAATTTCTAAAAACTGGTCAAATGATCAATGCTTTGATTGTGAATCATTTGTAAGGGCTAAGTTTCTTGATGACTTCGGGAATGTTGATACATATTTCTTAGATTAGATTGAAGAGGAGTTTGAAAACCAATTAGATCACACTATGTTGAGCTTATTGATATGGTAGATTTTAATTTTTATATTGACATTTATGTTTTGTAAGGCAAGTAGCACATTGTCCAATTTGATTTCAATGGCCTTTCATTTTATGTAAAAATTAAAAATTAAATATTATTAAAAAAATTTGTTATTGTAATTTGACATCACATGTGTGCATTGTCCAACTAGATTTAGGCCTATGAAACTTGTCTAAGTAAATTCCAAAATGTGAAAAAAAGTCCCATTTTTATTAAATAAGTAAAATTATTTACCCTTTGTTTACCTTTTTAAAAACCCTAATGAAAGGCATATTATAAGGGTTACCCAAACCGTACCCATCTACCCAAACCTATAAAATTTGTTTACCCAAACCCTACCTTAACATTAGATCTTTTTGCATGTTTCAATGAATGCACTTCCCTCTTGTATTGGTGCATTTTTCAAAATCATCTAAATTATATAGCACAATTTACCATCATTTTCATTGGGAATGACATAATTTTCCAAGATTGCAAAAAAATTAAACTGCTGCAAAAGAATATAAAATGCTGCAGAACACAACACGAGTAAAAAATAGAACCATGTGTCAAAGAGGGTTTCCGCAGTGACAAATGATCGTCCACAACACAAACACAAGAGATAAACACCTAACAACAAATTTGGTGTGGCCCTCCTTCAATGTTTTATTGAAAGGATTCACTTTGGAGAAGAGGTTCTAAACAATGGGCTCTAAATGGTCAACCATAGAACTATGGATTTGTTCCCATGTGGGTACAAATAAGCAGAAAATGCTATGCCTTGATTGATAAGCCATCAGAGGGAAGAAGATGCTCAAAATTGCATGCATATCTGCAATGGTGAAAGTGGTAACTGGGCTATCACTGAATTGTAAAAGCTGGTGAAGACTTAGATCTACAAAACTTGGAATGGAACTGAGTGAAGTTCAGAATCTGGTGGTTGCAGTAAAGTAAATTACTTTACTGCAACCACCAAAATTTGGACACTGAGCAAAAATACACTAAAGCTGACACTGTGATGTAGCAATGTGCTCAGAGAAAAATAGTCCTCTTCATGATGATCCACCTACCACTGTCCTAATGCCTGCCCAACCTTCACTCTTTCACCATTTTGAACTATGAATGTAAATCCTTCCACTGGCTTCTGTGAAGGGTCGTCCTCAACACAACTTGCAGGAGCTTGGAAGACAAGCACCACTGTCGAACCCAAATTGAAGATTGCCACCTGCTTGTTTGACATCCAAGATGACCAGTATACTAATGAGATAAGTGTGAAACACAAAGAACACTACACAATGTCCATGTGGTGAAGCTTATCAGTCCTGGCTTGGGGATCACATACTAGGTGAAATCATCTCTGCCAAATCCCTAAGGTGCAGTCCAACTGTAGAAATTATGTCTGGGTGAGCCAGCTGAAGACACACAGTCTTATGATGGCCGTCATGAATGTAAGGAGTATGGACATGTTAGAAGTTGCATAGAGACATGCAGGAGAATGGTTTGAGGTCAGAAACCAGTAACAATGCTTTGATCAAAGTCAGCATGCTCTAAAGTAAAACATTCACCAGATATCTCACCTCATCACCACCTTTGACAGTGAGTCCTTCCCCTTTCTCACCATATGTGCAGGTATTGACGACAGACTGCACATCTTTTCCAAAAATGGGCACATTGGTCTTGAGCTCTGGCTCAAACTTTAGCTGCAACTCACAGAACACTCTCAATATACCCTGACTGATTCATTGATAACAGAATGTTCCCTCCCTTAGCATTTAGCTCCAAGACAGAATCAGAATTAGAATCAAAACCACTGAATGACAGCCACAAGGACATCAACAGATAAGCAAGAAACAGCAATGTTAGGAGAGAAATGAAAGACCTCTATTGAGCCCACATTTGTAGCTCCTACTGCAGCCATGGCCATCAATCCCTGTGACCACTTGCCTTCCAGGACTACCTGCAAACATCAACAACATAGGAGCATGTCTATTGAAGAGTTGATATTATAAGCAACTCCCTGAATCATGAACCTTCATGTGTATTACATCACACATCTGAGTGACTAAAAAAAAACACCATTCAACAAGTGCTAATCTGAGAGAAGCTTCATAAAATCTAAAACTTAGGGGTGTGTGCAGCAGCGAGACTTCATCAAACTGCGAAAAGTCGGCAATGACATGTAATCACTCACCCGCTCATTTACAACATACAAATTCTTGATAGTTCGCACTGCACGGTTGTTCACTGGATATAGCTTACCTGCCACAAGGAATGCATTGGTTCAACTTTTGTTTCTTCAAATTTCCAGAGAATTAAAAGCACAGAATATGCAGGAAATGCGAGTTTTTCAAATGTGTCATATACCCCCTTCAATTTAGAAGTCACATAAACGAGATGCAGGACATCCACTTGTAATCACATTGCACCCAAATTACGTTTAAGAAATACCAGCAAAATGGCGGCGGTGATATATCTGCCAGTCTGAGGGAGAATGAATGCGATGGTAATCGCCTGGTCCAAGGTACAGCACACAGTAGAATAGACCTTTGGCTGATCTGCAAAACACCAATAAACGTCAAATGAAATCCTTTCAATCACTATCAATATGGAAAGAAACAATGGGAGAGAAAGGAGAAGGAGGCACCAAAACAACAAAGCTTCTGCAGGGGAGAGACTGAAGTGACTTTGATATGAAAAAATCTGTGGACAAGTTTTCCACACTTTACTCATCATGTGAGCATCAATTTCATGTGTTTAAATTACCAAATATTCATAGGACTTTAGGTTCAGTGTTAAGACTTGTGAAAGCAGAACTAATACCTTCATGAGTACTGCAAACTTCTCCATACTTTCAATTTAAATCAACCTGAAAAGAATTGAGAGATGGCCTGATAATAAGGTGATAGAGATTTCAGATCTGATAACATACAAGCAACATGAAAAAGAGGACCCAACCCAACAGAACAGAGAAAACAGAACCAGAAACTGAGAAGTGGGTATGAACATATGAATAATAGCTACTGGCCTATGCATGTTCAGAGACCTTCAGCAGCAACATATATGTATTGACTACTGACCATAACATTGCCACTGACTTGATCAGCTCACAGCAAACTTACCAATAAACAGGGACTACTGAGACAGAGGGAAAGAGACACACCTGTCTGAAATCACAGGTTGCAGTGTCTTGGTTGTGCTCCACAATGAACTCCACCGTCGTTTTCCAGGTTTGCCTGGTACATCAGGTTTTATCTTTTCGCCATTTTGCTCTGAAGTTTCTGATTCTGAGAAGGCAAGTGCCAAAGGTGGGGGCGTTGCTCCAAGTAGTGCAGATACTGAGTATGAGAAGCCCTTTACTTGTTCAATCATGGTGCCTGAACCCCTGACTTCTCCACAGCGAATCATGATCCCATCCACTGGACTCAGCTGCACAAAAAATTGCAAGCAAGATTCTCAGCACAATGTGTGTTACTCCAAACCTAATCCCAACCACACGCATCCTTAATTTGCAATGAGAAATAAATGATCAAACTATGCATATATGTATGAAATAACAGAGCAATCTTCACAACAACAATTTGAAGCTAACATAACAATGAGTGCAGTCATAACCTTATGAGACTCACTCACAGTGTGTCAGACCATTATCTACATCGCAAGTAGCAGGAGATTACCAAAACACATCAATAGCTTCAAATGAGGCAAATCAATGGTTACCAGTTACCAGGCATGCAGGGCCCAATGCAAGTGGCCTCACACCCTCCTTCAATTCACGTGTGAAAAATTCCCGCAATGAGGTATAATCCTCTAGTGGTCGAGACATTTCCTCCAGATCTGCAGTAGTAGCCTGTTCTTAGAAATACCTACATTTTCTCTTAATTATACTAAAAGAAACATAAATTGGGGCTTAAAAGCTTTTCATAGGTACATGTCAGTTGTTGCTAACAAAAGTCCATGTCTTTCAGAATGGAAGGGTGAGTGGAATCTTGAAAGGACATCAAGATGATAACACACCACATTAAGCAACAATTGTAGAGTCATCCCTGCACCCTCCAGGCTGACAAGTTCAGAGCATTGACCTCCATAAGAACCCTACTGAGAACAAAGCTCAGACTCCCTTTTAGGAGATAAAACAGGTGAGAAAAAGACATACTTGAGTTGAATGCTCGAGCCCACCCCTTGTACACATAATGGCGTGCCCACAATGGCAGCTCCTGTTCAATGGCAAACACTTCAAACACTGGTGCTCAAGCAGCCCTCTACTGCTGCGGATACAACCAACATAGAACAAATGGAATAGAAATATCTTCATGAGTACAAAGAATTTCTCCATACATATGATAAAATGCAAACAAAACAGAAATGAGAGATGACTCAATGATAAGGTTATATAAATTTCAGATCTGACAACATACAGGACCTCTGAGAATGACATGGACACAGGAATACAGATACAAAATTCTGCTCACACAATTGAAAGGGGAGAAACAGGACCTCTGAGAAAGCCATGGACAAGACACCAGTCAGTACCATGTATCCTTGAAAAGCTCAAACATAGTAGAGGCAAACATACCAATGAAGTCACGGAGCCCCATACTCGAGAGATGAAGCGCAGAGGCAGCACTTGCAGAAAAGTGGCCTGATGTAGCAGTTAATCAGCACACAAATCAGACTATCAAGTGTAACTTGAACATAGCTTTGCCAAGCTGCAATCCCATTGAGATGCTCAACACAGAAGAGAATATCTGAAAAAAAATTATGCTTGAAGCTCCATCAATAATGCCACCCCTTGGAACTCCTCAATTGGTTTGTGTTTGAAGACAGACCAGTTTGGGAGCTAATGCAAATTGAATAAAGCTAATAAAAGGGCATTGGAACATTTCAGCATAAGTTTAAAAGTGAGGTGATCACCTTCCAATCAGGAGCAAATTCAAGCTCCTTGCCTTGCCGTTTCTGCTCCTCAATCTGTCAAAGAAAAACAATGCAACCTACTACTGTGTAAAAAAATTCCTCAGAGTGTGTTGAACCTGGATGCTGTGAGTGGCTAAATAAAGGGAAAAAGAAATTCTGATTCCTTGACAGATAAGAGAAAAAATGGAATACCTTGCTGTCCTCATAGAGACGCCGTGCATGCAAAGCTCCAAGCATCAACAGAGTAGCAACAGTGGCTCCTGGCAACAATCTGTTTGCTGCATGCAGTAATGAACCAAGCAAGACCATGAGCTTCAATTTCAATCTCTTGAATGAAATTCTCTCTCCTTCTGGGAATCAGAATTGAATTCGCACAACTCTTCTAGTTCAGTGAAGCCAGACTCCCCTTCAATATCAACCAAAGATATCATAATGTTTCCCTAGACAATCACCAAAACCAATAGCCTCAAGGTCCATGATACACCTTTTTATTGGGATCAAAAAATACAATCCCATTAAAAGTTGAGAAGATGCATCAGCAACTAGATCTGCTGCACGTGACCTCATGGATTATATCACCAATGCAATTGTCATGCAAAGAAATCTACAATATTACAGAGAAAAACTGCACAAATGACATTTCCTGCCAAACCAAAACAAACACAACAAGAATGAACATGGTCATAACATTGTGAGTGTTGCTCCCAAAGCATCAGACCCATTAACTTTGTCAGGGATGGCGATGATTAGCTGCCATTACACCCCGCAGACTTCATCAGTTCCCACCAGTGAAGGTAAATAGGTAAACAGCAATGTGCTCAAAATGTTCATGCAAATATATCTGGTGACAGAATGCTTTGGTCATCTGTCATTTCTATTTCTGTAGAACA
>Ga0116229_10002593_pt1 | contig 29323 bp, 28 predicted proteins | sample S1TSphgellanicum_3_FD_87313 | JGI IMG/M metagenome (GOLD analysis project Ga0116229, IMG submission 87313) | Host-associated microbial communities from peat moss isolated from Minnesota, USA - S1T2_Fc - Sphagnum magellanicum MG | ecosystem: Host-associated > Plants > Peat moss > Unclassified...
AACTAGGGGTACAAGGCCCCCCATCTTTGCCAAAACTGGGGATGAAGTAAAAAGTCAGGATGAAAACAATACAGGAGCAAGAAAAAAAATGCGACGAAACTAGTTTTCTCAAATTGGTCTTCACAGGAGTTTCACACCCACTTTTGGATTTTGCATTATTGGCCCCCCCTCACTGCTGCTCGTATTCTTTGTCCAATCTTGTCAAAATGCAATCCGGAAAATCTTATGAAGTGATGCCCAATTTCATCACAGGGTACCCAATTTCACCCACTTTACACTCAAACTGTCGATAAAATAAGGATTACTTGGTCAAACTAGGGCCTAAAGACATGGCGACTTTAAGGATAACTCTTTAAATATCTGGCACCTGGTTTAGATTTTTTTTCTTCAATTTTGTGAGGTAGGCCGACTGGTCATCGCCCACAAAAGGACTTAAGCCAAATTTGACTACAAGTCAAGTAGAATTGGTTTTTGGAATTTCAGTATCTTTTGGTGACATGCTAAAACCTATTGTCAAAATCTGGAGATTTCAAATTTTTTCCCTCAAAATATGGTGATTTTGGGCCATTTTTTCAAAAACAATCCTATATATAATCCTAGACCCCCCCTCCCCCCATTTTTTTTGGTTTAAATCTGGTGATTTCAATTTTTTTTTTCAAAATATGGTGACTTTGGGCCATTTTTCAAAAAAAATCTTTTGTATGGGTCCCAGGCCCCTCTTAGGCAAAGAGGGGTGGAGGGGGGAACAGTCACATAATTGTGAAAATTTGCGACAAAAAAATGTTGGAATGGTTGTTGCAAGAAAATGGCTGGGTGTGAGAGGGATGTTTGCACCAGTGTTGGGCAATTTTGGAATTGTCACCTGGTTTTCGACCCAGTTCTTAGCCCAGTTTTCATAGTGAGGATTGATTGACATAATTACATGTGAAAATCAGATTGAAAACCGACCTTTGGTTTTCACATGAATGAGAACTGGTCATGAGAATAGGTTTATGGGTTTTTTCTTAGAAGAATCGGACAAGTTCTTTTACAGAACCTCCATCCGATTCTTAGTTTGTTAGTTTAGGGTTTAGGGTTTGGAAATAGCAACCACCGCCTAGGGAGGTGGAGGCATTGTTTAGGGTTAGGATTTTGTATAAAAACAAAATTCAAGCTTTGTTTCACTTCATGAATTTTTTAATTATTTTGTAGTGTTTTTGTGTTGTTATTTATGATTTGTGTTTTTCATTGTTGGCTTGACATTCTTTTTGTTCTTGTTTGTGGGTTGAACATTGTTTTTTTTGGCATTGGGTTGTTCTTCTCACATTGTTGCATGCTCTTTTCGCGTTGTTTTTGCTCTTATTGCATTGTGTTCGTTCTTTTTGCATTGTTGTCATTTTTCTTGTGTTGTAGCAATTATTCATGTTCTTTGCACATTGTTGCTTATTGTGTTGTTGATTCGCACATTACTCTTCTCGCAAATTGCTCTTCTTGTGCATTGCTCCCAATTCAGGGTTATTTACTTTGTAAAGGTTCGGTTCAATCCTTCACCTAGGGTTGCTATATCATTGTAACAAATCTTATTAATATGAAGCTAAAAGTGGCATTCAATTGTTGCTCCGTTCTTCTTGTGTTATGACACAAATTTTTTTGTGTTAATATGTCAATTTTTTTCACGATGTCTTTTCGACTCTTTTCGCGTTGTTGTTTCAGCTTTTTTCATGTTACTATTTCATTCATCTCGTGTTGCTACCTTTACTTTTATTGCGCTATTGTTGCTTTTGTTTTATTCACGTTGCTACTTTTATTCTATTCACGTTATTGTTACTCCTATTCTTTTTGTATTGCAACCTTGTTCTTCTATGTTCCAAGTACCTGTTGGCCCATCAAGATGTTTTTTTCACATTGTTGTGCTTTTGTTTCCTTTGTCAGTATGGTACTTCCCCTCCCCTCTTTGCCATGTGCAGGTCAAAGCTCAAACACGAAAGGTGTGTTTTTCCCCATTTTTTTGGTTTTTGAGTTTTTTCACTCATTTTGTGTTGTTTTTTGTTAATGTGCTAATTTTTTAATTCATTTTCTTTGTTGTTTATTTTTGTAGGATTTTTTAACTTCATAATAAGCCCCATTTTATTTTATTTTTTCCACTTTATAACCCCATATTTTTTCCACCTTATATCTACTTTTTGTAAATGTTTTAAAAGTAGTATATTTTGTAATTATTTGTAAATGGAAATTTGTGGTTTTTTATTGTAAAAAATTATTTTTCGTTCTAGATACATTATAAAACAAATTCATGTTTGGTTTTTTCATAAATCATAGAATTGTTTAATTTTTTTCACTACTCATTAGGGCAATAAATTTTAATCTAAAATTAAACATGGAATAGTCTTTTGAAAATGAAAATACATGTGATATATTTATGAATGAAGTAAGGATAGAAGATGAACCTTTGCTGGAACCTTAAGAAAATGTAAGTTTTCAAGAAAATGAAAGTGTTCAAATAAAAAGAGGTAGGAATTTAGGAATGAATGAAGAAAAAATGAATTAAAAAAAAATAGCATGTTCAAAGATCATTTTGGAAAAAGAATAACAAAAATGCATTATGTTGGGCATTTTATTATGTTAATGATAATGAAAAAGTTAATGTAACATCTCCTGCATTGTATTATTTGTCACAATAATCCAATATTGAATTTAAATCCAAAAACTCAAGCTAGGAAAGGAATAATCATATATAACTTAATTAATGGTATAATTGCATTGAAGAAACATGTAAATTTAAAACATTCCAATGTTTTGAATTTTTTTGAAGAAGAGGTGAGTATATTGTCCTTTGAGGGAAGAAGGAAAACAACCTTCCAAAAATATATCAAATATTTTTTAAAACTCCATACCTATTTTATTTTTTACAAGAGAACCTTTCAAAGAAAAAGGATGTGTAACAAAAAAAAAATTTGGAAGACTTTGGTCTTTTAATTGTCAAAAACCATCTTCCTTTACAGTTTGTGGAGAGTAATTGGTTGAAGAATTTCAGTATGCATTTATGTCTAAGAATTATTTTTTCTTCTAAATTTATTTTTTCTCGTGAATTATTGCCCATATTAGTGGAAAAAACTAAACAATTATATGTTTTACCAATTTTAACAAAATGTCACTCCACAACAACAAGCTTTGATCTGTGGATGTCAAAAGTTTGACATGATGTTTTTACATTAATGATTAATTTTTTAGGTGTTGATTAGCAGTTGAAACATATTACCCTTGACCTTTTGAGCCATAGACATTAATGGACAAACTTTAACCAAAAATTTGAAAAAATTGTTGGATAGTTATGCATTGAAGAAAAAAATTATTGCTTATGTGAAGGATGAAGGATCCAATTTGAACACTATGACTATAGCCTTAAAATCAATTGTAAGTTGTGATATGTTGGGTTTGGAAGAAAAGTTTCAAGGTTGTTGTTTTGGTCATGCATTTTTTAAAGTTTGCCATTATGGTACAATAGAAGAGAAAGTTTGTAAAGACTTATGATATGTGTCAATCAAAGTTGCCCAAGGAAATTTGCAAAAAAGGATAACATGATTGAAAAAATCTGGAAAAGGGTAGACAAAAATGGGAAAAGGCATGTGTGACTTCAAGTCTTCCCCGAAGGAAATTGAACACTCTAGTGAAAATAAGGCAATTTTTACTTTGTAGATTTTTTTGTGTTCACATTTTTTTTTCAATTCTTGCCTTGCATAGTTTAACATTTTTTTCACCTTTAAAAAAATAAAATTATTGTGCACATTTTAACAATTTTTTTTATTTTTGCAAATTTGTTAGCAAAGTTATCATTTTCCAAGAAGCTTTGCAATTCAAATAAGTAATTATATCATGTTACAACATGTAAAATTCTATGAGAATGAATGCAAGAGTACCACCTCCTTTGACATGGCACATTTGTCACATTATTATTGATTTTCTTGGCCTTGTTGTGTCTACTTGTATTTTGAACTAGTCTAAAGGTCATTGGTTCTTAAGTGATGCATTGAATTTTGCCATATCCAAGAGTCTACAATTCAGGGATGAAATTGATTTTGCAATTGTTGACAACTTAATGGAAGAAGATGGAAATGTTGTTAATGAGTTATCATGTTTGGCCTCCAACATAAAAAAAAAGTTGTTCATGTTTTAGATTTTTTTCTTTCCTTCTTAAAAAAATATGAAGAAAAAAAGGTTCATAATATGTTTTTTTTAATGTTGGATCCTAGGTTTAAAACTTTTTGTCTTGTGTCTTCATTTATTGGTTGTGAGCAAGGTAAGGCAATTGTTGAAAAATATGACAAAAAATCTTTGTTTCCTATGTTTCTTATATGTTATTATCATTTGCATCCATTGGTTGAATTTGAAAGAGGTGTTGTTGAACAAAGGGTTGAAGAGGATAGGAGTTTGGATTTTTTGAAATGATAGCCAACATAAATGAACCAATAACAAAATTGGTCAACAAAGAGCTTTTGATTTTTAGGCATTATTAAGTGGATGTTAAATACATCAAGTGCCCATTGCAATGGTGGGAAAAACATGAGAGCCTGTTTCCTACAATTGGTTTTTTTGTTAGACAAATTTTAATTTGTAATACCTAGAGTGATATCCTAATTCTTCAATCTCAAAATTGTGATATCTTGACATACAATATTCAAAGTGATAAAAAATTTCAAAATGTGATATCCATGCTGATATCAAATTATTGCTTGGATATGGATATGAGGACATGGTAGGTGTAGGGGTATGTGTAGGTTGCACGAAGGAAAAGAAAAGCCCAAGGTGGAGGGTAAGAAAAAAACAATAGAAAAGGGCCTAAACTCTAACTTGGGCCACTCATTGCTCTTCTTGCTCTTCATGTTTATCTTCCTTACTCTTTGATGTTCTTCTGTGCTCTCTATGTTGCTCCTTCATTTTGTTCGCATTGTTTGTCCATGCTCTTAGCACTCTTTGTGCAACCCCTTTGTGTCACTTATCTATGCTCTTCATATTGCTCCTTCGTGATGTTCCTTTTACCTTGTTCATTTGTGTTTTTTATGTTGCTCATCTGGATTTTTCGCAGTACTCTTCCAAACTTTTGGAAGTTGATGTATTTTTCAATTGAATTTTGTTATCTAAAATGTTAAGATATTTGGCGAAGATTATGTTGATGGATTTTTTCATATTGAAATTCGAACTTTGTTTTTTATAAAAATTTGATATCATAACAAGATATGAGAATTGGGAAAAAAACTAAAAATTAAATTTGAAAAATATTAAAAAGTTGAATAATCACAAGTAATAGATATAGAAAAGTTAGGTAATTGAAACTGAAGAATATTGAAATAATGTTATATTTGCCCAACACTGATGCAAACCTCTCTCCAATTAACTTTTTTTCTTGGAACAACAATGTGCCATTTGTATGGCAACAGACCCATAATGCATCTTTGACTGTTCATTTCATGGACATTCCTTCACCCATGTTTTCTCTTGAACCATGTTTGACAGCCATGGTGAACCACCACTCACATTGGTACCTTCACCTTTTTTAGCAAGGCCTCTCAAGGTTAAACCATAATTATCGATGGGTTATCACAATTATAGGCTCTAACTTGGAAATATCTAGAAGAATGATAATCATTAATCCTAATTCCATGTTAACTATCCTATGATTTTTAGCTTTAATTTATTTTTGTTCGTACATAAGGTTCATTTAGATCACTTGATTAAAGTTAGTGATCATTGAATCAACAATGTTCATGGTGCTTTTTATTGTTACTAGCCGAAAGTGACAAAAGCACAACCATCATGGTTCTTTGTAACCTTTGCATCGTTTTCACTTTTCCCTTTGCTTTGAATTTGTAGCATCTTTGATTTGTTTTTGTTTTAAATTTGTATAGTGTCTTCAATTTGTTGCACTTCAAGTGTTCATTTTTGCATGGTGTAGTTACCATTGTTTCCTAAAAGCTTTATCATTTTCATTTCTTATTGTGTTATATGTTACTTTGGTGTCAATAATGCAACCACTATTATTTTTTGGAAGCTTCCATCATCTTCATTTCTTGCTATGTTTTGTGCTACTCTTTGTGTCATAAATGAAACAACCATTGTTTTTCTGAAACTTACATCATCTTCATTTTTCGTTGTGTTTTATATTTTATGCCATTGTGTTTTTCATTGTGATTTTCACATTGTATTGTTCAAGGTTTGTGTTTTTCTCACCATCATTCTATTTTAGTTTTTTTTTGAATTTCATAGTGTTCTTGTGTTATTTTGGTAAGGTCTCATTGTAGAATTGTTCATCATTTTCATTGTGAGGCTAATAGAAGTTGTCATATTTGCATAATGTTTGAAATCTTAATTCAAGCACATGACTTGATACCTATACATCATAATTAGCTTTGTAAGTGATTAACCATTTTTTTTTGGCTGAGAAGATAAACAGTAGAGTTGTTTTTTAGATAATGAGTGATTTGGTTTTCCATAATTATAGGTCAAGTCATGTGCATGTTATTTTTATGAATGAAGAACTTGATGATTGGATGAAGGTTAGGTCAAAAACTTGGTATTCCCAATTTCTTATGTTTCAATATGATGATAAAAGATGAATTGAACATTTTTAGGTTAACAAGTTTTTTGCGAGACAATTGACAGAGATATTGAAACATAAAATGGAAAAGGACACAAAAGTCAAGTGCACAATGCTGATGGGCATTACGGTTGACTGTATGTTCCTTGTATGAGTTAACACATGTAATCTAAGTACTTGTAGTTTGGCAAATTTTTTACCCATGCATTGAGAAATCCATAATTCATTTAGTCTTATGGGAATTTGTACATGCGATTACCGTTGTCTTCAAGAATAGGATTCAATGGTTTGAAGGAAATAACTTGTTATGTACATGTCATGGATGGATTCAAGGAACTTTTAAGCTTGCTAAGTATCCAAGGTGCCATTGATGTGGCTCAAATCCATATGCAAGAATCAAAAGTCCAAGCATTTACAACAAAATACTATTCCTTCAACTCAAAGGCATATAATGTGCAATTCATGCCATTGTTGATTGCAAGAAACATTTTGTGGATGTTTTTGTGATGTTGCTAATATCAATGAATGATGCACAAATCTTGTGTTTATCTTCAATCTGTTAAAAAACATGGAGGAACTTTTTCCATGAATTTGATTCACATGAAGGCATCAAGCCTTACATCATTGGAAACAAGGGGTACCCATTGCTACCATGGCTAATGGTGCCTCATGAACAAGTTAGTGTTCAACATTCCATTTTGGAGGCATTGTACAACAAACAACTTTCTTGTGACAAAGTTGTTGCAAACAGCTTTGGTATATTGAAAAAAACACTTTGTGAATTGATGATCAAATCCAATTTGAATATGCATTTCTTTCCAAATGTGGTCATTTGTTTTTGCATGTTGCATAACATAATTATAAATGGAATATACATAAACATTGATGATTTAATGCTACAATTAGAGGCCAAAAATGCAATAGAATATAAACATTGTGTGCTAGTCACTAGACATGGTGGTGATCATGGTGGTAATCAGGTAAATGAATTTGACATTAAAACTACATTACAAAGGGGGGAAATTTCAATCAATATAATGCAATTCAATAAGCACTAAGGAATCATAAACCACAAATATGTAGATGTTGAATCCAGGGATCTTGCAATTTAATTTCCAATCTTTGAACTATTAAAATTATGTGAATTGAATAAAAATATAGAATTCATGAAATGCAATTTGGATGACATGGTGTGTAATGCAATTTAGAGCTGAAACCTGGGAATTGAATTTATAATTGAAACTTATGTACATGATTTGGAACTATAACTTGTGAATTGAATTTAAAATTGAATTTGTGTTCTTGGAATCTACATCACTACATGTTTTCATTTTGGATGTTGTTTGAACTTCACCTTGATCATCTAGCAATTGATCATTTGGTAGCTTAGTTGATCTTGAATCATTTGAAGGTAAATCTATAATTGGAGACATGTGTGTCTAGTTTTGGTGAATGCGTGACACTTAACAATATTCAAATTGAATAACACATTTTCCATCCTTTTGTTTACCTTGTGGATTTTATTGTCATGTGATTTGAGGTAATATACATGTTTTTTGAAGGTGTGTTCGTGAATATTTGAATGACATTGTTCAATTTCTAGTTGAGTATTGATGATCTTGCACACTACATCCATTATGACCTTGTTGGTCTTGTTTATAGATAGAAAGGAATACATTACTATGTTTTCTTTTAACTTTATTGTTTCCGGATGTAGATGTTGTAGGATATTGACAATAAGAGGTTATAATAACTTTGTTTTTTGATAAGATAATTTTACATAACTTCTTATTCTTCTACTTGAATTGACAACAATTCTTGTGCTTGCAACTTTTATGCTTAAACCATTAACTACTCTTGCACCATGACTATTAGTTGTTCTTGTATTTACAACTCTTGTTTCTTGACTATCATCAACTCTTGAACTTTGATTATTAACAACTTTTGTGCCTTGACTATTTGCAATTATTGTGAGGATTTGTTTAATTTTCCTATGAATTAATCTCATCATTCTTATCTTTCACCCCTTGACTTAATGGTTTGCAAATTTTATCTCCTTCAACATTTACATTCGTCATATGCAAAAGAGTAGTGATGTCCTCTCCTTCAAAAAGACCTCAATCAATTCATAGTATTTTATGAAGCAAATGAAAACATTCCTTCTTTTTAGATGTCAAGTTTTAGAAAGAGGTATGATTATGAGTTGGTGTGTGCTAATTTAAATTTTTTTTGAAATCAGAGTTCATTTATTCCATTTATTTTGCACATGATGCCATTTGGTGGAAACTTGTTATTAATTTTTTTTTGCAACTTTTCAACAATTGTTTCGGAATGTTACACAATAAAAACCATAAATGTTCTTGGATCAATGAATTCCTTTTGAACTTTTTGTTATGTGTGTTTGCAAGTGATCAACACCAAAACCTCAAGATGCTCCCAATTGCCCTACTGTTGTAGAAGAATTGCACCTTCTGCTTCATTGACCTCCTGATTTACCACCACCACGACCTAGCTACAACTTGTTGATGACTTGCTTGCTAAATTTGTTTGTGAATTTGTGCCTCCTTGCAAACTTGCACATATGTGTAATATTTAAAAACACTTTAAATGAATTTTGGAATTTTTATCATGGTACCAATGTGGGTGTTGGTTTATTTGAACCATGCTTAATTTGTCGTCCCAACTCCACAAGCAACCAAACTACTTCAAGGGAGTTTAAAGGGGCTTATTGTAATAAGATAATGATGGCAATCAAGTGAATTATATTCTTGATTTCCCTTTTTTGTCTTTTGTAACCTAAAATCTCTAAAGCAAGTAAATTCTAGCTCTTGGAATTTTAGTTTTTTAGCCAAAATATCGTAGTAATTGGGCGACTTCGATAGTTATTTGCCAAATAATTAATTTCATCCAAAATTTCTTGTTCAACAATTATCTTTTTAGTTTTGAAATTTTTGACATATGTGAAATATATCTAATAAAATTCATTAATATTTTAAAGATATTTCATTATGTTGATGGTCAGATGGATTTAAAATAACTGATTTGGTTAGGCAGGTCCTTGGTTCAAGATTGGCTAGTAGCTTGAATGTGTGTTTTTTTAATTTTGATAAAAAAGTGTTGAGTTTTTTTGAAATTTTGACAAAGTTGAAAATAATTTAATTTATGCCAAAGCCACCCAACATGTACTATGATAATAAGAACATCAAGTTTGCCGGAACATCAAATCTGCATGCCACAAATTTTCATCCAATTCTAGGTGGATTCTCACCATCCTCTCCAATATGTCAAAATAAAGGTGTAAAATACACAAGGTCCATCCATACCATGACCTTTATGTTAGTTTTACTTAGCATAATTGCAGTTTAGATTACCTCATTTGTACATAACAATTTGGGGCTTTACACATAATAATTTGTATTCCTCTACATAAGATTAAAAACCCAATCAAACCAAAATTGCACATGAATAAAATAAAATGAGATGCATAAAATTAGAGCAAATCTTTGAAATAAGTAAAAAAAAAATCATTTTTGACCATTACTTACTTGTAGAGTGTCAGCAAGTTTAAAGTGCTTAAATTCCCATGGGTGATGGCTCATTGGTACAACCTTGTATGGGACCTTGGGATCAGAAAAGGTCTTGAGTTCAAACCCTGTGGTGTGTAGGTGAAACTCTTGCCAACCCTTTACTATTGAGATTGGCTCCAGGTGCCAATGGTTTATCAAGTGGGGTTTTTAAGAAAATAAGAAAAAAAGGTTAAGTATTTCTAAAAGAGAAACTTTTTGTTAATGAAAATGAATGATCTTTTGAAATATTTAAAAAGTATTCTGATTTTTGAAATGGAATTTTCAAAATTAATTGATTATTTAACAAAGCTGTGGCAAAGCTGCCAAGGTAATACAGTATTTTATATAAGTGTGTTTGGAGATCACCTACTGCTAGCATAATTAAAACGTTTTGAACCCAATTGAATGGAAGAATCCTTACCTAGAGGCATGACCCAAAAAACTAAACTCATTAAGTTGGGCATTTGAGCCTCACAAATGAGCTCATCAAGCCAAAACATAATTATAGCTTCTTATTATACAACTGGTTTCGGAATTTGGACAATGTAATGAAAATGGGGAAGGTTCATTAGGAGAAGAGGGAGCAAGTTGGAGCATCAAGCCTTCCAATTGACCAAAGCTTTTAGTGAAGAACTTGATGGCACTTAACTGCTCAATTATGATAGGAGTAAAGAGAGAACCATTTCCATGAGCAACTTGGTCATAATGAAAAAGTTTGAAAATTTATGAACTGCAATGCTCTTTCAAACCAACAAGTTTTTGAAAAAAAAACAAAATTTAATCTTGCTTGCAGGATTTTACTACATCTTCAAGTTTTCAAAGAACCATGGATGTATCACATGATGGATCAGATGGATCTAGAACACTTTTCATCCACACACAGACTGGTATCATTTTAAAAAAGGGTAAGTGCCAATACCAGTACCACCAGACTGGTATCAAAATAAGTTGATACCAGACCAACACTGGTACCAACATGGGTGCTGCTGGTTCACCCAAGGCTATGTTTCAACAAGCAACTGTTCTTTTTATTGGGAACTGTGGAATTCATCCATAAATTTGGGGACTTTTATGGCACATTAAGCTCTGGAATGGCAGATTGTGTCATTTTCTTGACCGGATTAATATGACATACTCTTTCAGTGATGATTATACATTCGCAATAATGAACGATCAAAATGTGTCTGTTGAACCTGCAAATTTTCAAAAATTGTTGAATCTGCCACCATAGACCTTTAATGTCATGGAATGGTCTCACCACCCATGCCCATTATGTTGGGTGTGTCGCCTGGCTCTCCCTAAGAAGCTCGCATGGCGCCTTAAACCAACATTATGTTGAGTGTGTTGCCCGGCGCTCTCTAACAAGCTCGCATGGCGCCTTAAACCAACATAACTTCCTGTAACTAGTTGTCATCAAGCTTCTGATTTGTCCTCCACTCACCAAGCACAACTTCTTGCCCTTCCTGCATCATCCAGCATCATCCAGATAGGATGTCACATAAGAGTTGTCATCCATTGAGAAGTGGGTCACACAACTTTTCATCCACCAACAGGATGGTTACATCATTTTTCATCCATCAACAGGAGGACTATGATGTTGCCCTCGAATCTCTGAACAGGTAAATTATGTCTAGTAACCAGCTCAAGGTCATTCGGTTATCTGAAATACCTTCAATGCTCCTGTGCTTTAGCTATGTCCGGTACCCAACTTTTCATCCATTGACACGAGGGTTCCACTGTCACTCTTGAACCTCTGAACAGTAGATTATGTCTGCTAACCAGCTCAAGGTCATCAGTTACCCAATGCCTTTTCTTCTGGCAAAATTCTGCCATTTTTGGAGAAAGAAATTGGGATTTTCTTTTTCCCCAGTTTAAATTCAAATAATTTTACAAATTTTTTGTTAAATTTCGCCAATTTTTCGATATTAAAAAAGGACAAAATAAATCACTGCAGTTACTGGAAATACCTTCAGTCCTTCAGCTATTTCTGGGAATAGACAATCTGGAGCGGGTTATGTAGTCCATAATTGGCAGGGGCTTGACCATTCCATACTATAATTTCCGTTTGTAACTGTTGTGGTGGCTGCTGGTTTGAAGTTTGAACTTGGTGGGAGAAGGGGACAGAGAAGAGCCATGCCATTACACCCAGACAGCAGCCGCTTGTTTGGAAGGAATGGGCAGAGAGAGTGAGAGAGAGAGAGAGAGAGAGAGAGACGGTGTTGCAGCAGCAGCAGCAGTAACAGGTGATGGCAGTTGCAGAGTTAGTAATGATCCAGACCATCATCGACCGCATTTGAAAAAAACACTCTCACTACTCTTATACATACATACATACGACGCAACGTGCATTTAATAAGGATGTGCAGATGCCTGCAGTAACGGGCAAAGAGCTCCCCCGCCCGCAGGTAAGGCTCCAGAAGCAGCAGTTGTATTGCGAATTGGAGGTTTGAAAGGTTCGTGACCAGTACCAAGGTGCAGAGACACACTGTGGAGAAAGACAAAAAAAAGGCGTGAATTTGTAGTTTGTTGTGGCTGCTTCAGCAAGATAAGCTTTATTGGACGTTAAGGCAAGGAGCAGCAGCAAAGTTTGAATGAAAAGAAGAACAAGAATAGTTGTAGCAACGTCGGGAGAAGAAGAAGAGTTGCATCAACGTCGGAAGGAGTAAAAGAAGGAGGTGAAGAAGAAGAGTCGTAGCGACCTCGGGAGGAGGAGAATAAGAATCGCAGCAAAGTTGGAAGGAGAATCAGAAGAAGAAGAAAAGTCGCAGCAACGTCGGAAGGAGAAGAGGAAGAAAAACAGTCGCAGTAAAAGTCTCAGGGAGAACAAGAACAGGAAGATTCGCAGCAACGTCTGAGGTAGAAGAAGAAGAAGAAGAAGAAGAAGAAGAAGAAGAGTCGCAGCAACGTCGGAAGGAGAACAAGAACTAGAAGGAGAGTCGCAGCAAAGTCGGAAAGAGAAGAAGAGGAGTCGCAGCAAAGGCATAACGAGAAGAACAAGAACAAGAATAAAGAGTCCCAGAGCATTGGTGGCGATGAAGTGTGCGGGAGCTTTGACGAGGAAGGCCAGAAATCGACGAAGGCAAGGGGTTCTTACCGGTGAAGGTTGTGTGAGTAGTGAGGAGGAGGATGACGTTGTTGTAGGGAAGATGAAGGAGAAGGAGGAGGAGGAGGAGGGAGAAATTACTGTCGTTGCGGGCGATGCGGGAAACAATGTGATGAGAGCTGCTGTTGCTGCTTGTGGAGAAGAGAGCGTGACGAAACAGTGGCCGGCTTTGTTGCAGAGCAAGTGTGAGGTTTTGGAAATGGAGAAGGAGCTGGCAATGCAGAGGTGGACGCAGCAGTGTATGGAGATTGCGAAGACGGCGCCGACGACAGCGGAGGAAATGTCTCATTGCGTGATGCAGGCCACGAAGAGGAGAGGCACGGTTTCGGCGCCATGCACCCCAAGGACGACGACGACGACGACGAACAAGAAGGAAGAAGAACAAGAAGGAGAAGAAGAAGATAGCGTTCAATTGGTTCACAGAATTGAGCAGCTTCAGAAGTCTAGACAGCAACGGGAGCTGGAGAATCAAGCCAACGCTGTGCAAGGGAGAGTTCAACTGCTTCAACAGAGATCCAAAACCAGATATGGAGGTGTCAGGATTGTGCAGAGAAACAAGGAAAATTTGGGGAGGGAGCTTGATCCTTCAACCCTAATCTCGGTAAGAAGTGCTTCTTCCCTGGTGCTTCCTTGATTGAAGATCAGAATCCACCAGTATTGAAATGGGAAAAAGTTTGCTGCTGTGCGCATGACCGTGGCGGCAGCAGCAAGCAGCCCTTATCAATCATAGGAGAAGGTGTATATTCCTGTGTTTCCCTTCACATCTTTGTCCAAGGATTTGTGATGGAAAACAACAGGTTAGAGTTAGGACTCTGCAGTGCACTTTTCTGAGATAATAAAAGTTCAAGTGGGTTTTGAAGCAGAAGGGCAAGACCAAAGGGGAGATGATGGCACAACCCTTGCAAGAGACTCATCAAGTCAATGATAGAACACAAAAGGAAACCATTGACAAGATAGTCACACAGGTGGGTTTTCTCATGTTGGTGTTGCAATGTCTGGATTTTTTGTTTGCAGTGATTTTGTCTTTGACTTTCTTATGTAATCTGCAACGTGATGTTTTGTGCTAAGCACCTATTTTGCTTGCAGATATTTCCTTGTTCCAATCAAAAGGCTTTCACCTGTTTGGTTGTTGCCTACTAAGGCTACAAATGCTTTGTTCTTGTGGAGGTGACACAAGCACAGATTATTTTCTGTGTAGGTAGAGAGGTCCAGGGTGGAAGATCTGCCCATAGTTCATCAGATTGTGAAGTGTTGAGAGTATTGCCACTGTCATGAAATATGTATCTAATCAATGAGGCTGAGTGAGGCAGGTCAAGGCTGATGCACAGGAGTGGGCGAAGATTCAGGGAATGCTGAAGCGTGTAAAAGGTGAGATGAAGACCTTGCAGCAGAAATGTGACAGTTGGGAACAGCGTGCACTTCATGCAGAATCCAAGTGTGCCACCTTGGAAATTCAGGTATGGAAAAATCAGTTTTCTCTTCACAGTTGAAGCAAAAGTAATCTAAGGAGGTGATTTGTTTCCTGAACTTTTCATCTCAATCCTGCTCAAAGAAAACTCCATGACCCTTATTATATCCATGCTGTTGCTCTGCAAGCCCATGATTTGCTTGCTATGATTATTTGATTTTCTAGTGAGAAACATTCAGAAACTGTAATACCCTATACCCTGTGAAACACGTATCCATCATCCAGCAATCAGTCAGATTGTACAAGAATGTCCATGATTTCAAATTGCCATCCGTCTGATCTAGATCTTTCAAAACCAGGAGGAATCATGGCGAGTGCAAGCTCAATTATCTGAACAGAAGAACAAGGAATTGGAGAGGGAGATGGCCCAAGTGCGTGCCAAAATGGAAGAAGTAAAAAGCCATGCTGCTTTAGAACAAAGCAGGTTGATACCAGCTGGCTGCAACCATTCCTATGCTCTGGTCTTGAAACCAGTCCTGAGGAATAGTAGTGGTGACATTTGCACATGTAGCATGTCCCCTGATTTTCAAGAGTCCAAGCAATGTGAAAAATGGTGTCACATGCCTATTACTCGGAGTCGACCAACAGAGAAACTCCTCTGCAATACGTGCACTTCAAAAGCCAAAAAAATTGACAGCATAGAACATTGTATGGGTTGCGGGTCTGTACTAAATGTTCCAAATCCTCGGAGGATATCAACACCAAGGATTCAACATCTCTCAGAAAATTCAGCCAGGAAAGTGTGTGGGGTAAATGACACACAAGGCGCCAGACGCTCTCCCAGCCGACAATCGAAGTTGTCTTCTGATGGAGAATCAAAATCAAATGATGGAAGTGTTTTGTCAAGCAAAAATGAAATGACAATAAGTGAGATTGAGAGATCTATGGCACAGAACTGGTTCAAGCAAAGGCAGTCAGGCAGAAGACCAAATACTGCATGCAGTGATACTTCCCTTCAGGAAAACAATGCAGATGCAGTCTGTTCTCAACCTAATCCAACAAGGTGCAGATCAGAGGGAAAAAAATCAATGAAGTCAAGACAGTCGTCTGCTTCCAAATTGAAGGTTTCAACACCTCATCTCCTATTTCAGGAGCGACTTCCTCTGAAAGAAGCAAGCAGGAATGCCGTATATGAGCGTTGATGGCATTCATGTCATCAATTTTAGGTGAGTAAGAGCTGTTCAGTGTTTGCAAGCAGTAGTATGTCAAAATGTATGGCTGACAGTTTGTTGATAGATCTAATCTTATAGTTCTAATCTCGATTTTAATACTATTCTGGTTCAAAACTCTACTGTTGGAGGCATTATGTTGCAACGAAGACTGTATCATTGACACCCCAGACATAACACTCTAGAATTTATGGAGCCTTCTTTGCTGTGTTATAATTTTTGCTTGTGCACCCAAGAGCTTCATGTACCATTTTGATGACTTCATTTGTCGAGTACAGACATTGGAATTGTGTCACTCAGGAAAGTTCTCAAAGCCATATTGACTTAGTCTGTTTTAGATAATTTCATGTGATTACAGTTTAGGGTATCCAAATGCAGGACAACAGGATGATGGGTCTCTTAATGGATGGAGGAATGAATTTTGGAGACATCCATTGGTGGTTCTATAGTAGTAACTGACATAAATGGATGTCAATAATTATGCTTTAATGGTGATGATGAGGAGGCCAATTCTAAGGTGATAACATTAAGTTAGAAAAAGACACTGATAAAATAACTTGAATTGAAAGTTGATCAGATCAAAGGGGGTTAATGAAAAGATCCAAAATTAGTGAGCTTAAATGTCAAAGCAGGTCCATTAATAAAGGACTAACTAAGCTACAAAGATTGAACTTAAAATGTCTTCAAGAATTAGAGGGACTTTGATAACAATCAAGGTTCATGGTAACATTCAGTGTTATTGTATTTGTGAAAGTTAGGATGATGGATTCATGAGATTGTCATCTCTCTTTGCAAAACACAATTTCTCTGAATTACCATCTGCCACATTTTATTAGAGCATCTCCAGAGGTGCGAAGTATGTGACCCTGCAAAAAAAAAATTCACATCCAAGTTTAGTTACTTACTTCTTTCCAACCCTACCCATAAAATTAAAATGAAACTGCAAGTGGGAGACAACTAATAGCAAACCACCTGCACCAATCAATATGATTGGCCAATCAGAAACAAGGAGCAGCAGTCAGATCATATTACATCCTTCTTTGGCTGGTGTTAGGCTTTGCTGTGCCTTTTACAAGCCTCAGCAAACTCTGCAAAAATGTTGGGCCAAAACCATTGTGCTGAGCTAAACTGGAGTGTTTTGACTTTTCTTCACCCAATTTTAATTTGCAAGGTCACATGCTGAGCACTGGTGGACTTGCTCTATCACACTCAGTGTTATGTTAGGTGACGAAAAAACACTCAAATGGCACCAAAAATTGGAACCCTTCCCTCTAGTTAAGGGAAATTTTATAAAAAATTCAAAACAGTTTTCTTAAATTTAAATGTCAGATTTGAGATAGGAGCCAGAAAGCACTGTGCCCATCTTCATTTGTCCCCTCAAAAATTTGTTCATATGTGAAATACTTTAGCCACATGGCTTCATTTCTAGAGGTAGATAAATTAAAAAATCATCGGCACTCTTTCTTATTTTACAAAGGAGGGTGTTCACTGTTTAGTGTTCACAAATCACTGTTAATGTTTGTTTCATCATGAGCACGGATGGAGCCATTGTTGGGGGTACAAGAACTCAAGAAAATGAGTTATCAGCATTATCTCGTTGCCTCACTCAAATTTATGGCCCTAGTTTTATAAGTACATCCATTTCAACTAGCAATTCAGCCTCACCTCCCATTGGCATTGATGGGTCTATTTGTAACTCAATTGGTGAACCCAGTGCTAAGTTGCATAATGTTTGTGAGAATCCCAAAAAGCACAAAAGCCATTCCAATCTTACTGTCAAGCTCATTATTTCTCCCATTGATTCATCATCACATTCAGCTTCAAAGACTCTTGTTTCAGAGTCTAAACCAATTACTGAAGGTTTAAAACCAATTCCAATCATAGATCTAAGTATTGACAATACCAAAACCAATATCAAGGATAAGGTCAAGCTTGTAAATGATTAGGTTGCTTGTGTCATTATCAAGTTGCTTGAAAAGAAACACTTTAGGTGTGCTAAGAAGCCCAAAAAGTCTTATGAGGCATCACGGAAATTTCAAGATAGTTGGGCCGTTAAACCCCCATGGGTGAAAATGGTTGTAAGTGTTAATGGTAAATACGAGGGAGTGAAGTGTCGATTTGTAGTGATGTTATGGGGATTGATAAAATTTTGGCCCCAAAATGGGATACGTGGAAAAAGCATGGGGGGCAACATAAGGCTAAAAGAAACATGGTAAGGGGGATTAAGAAGGGTCATCGGTATCTCGCAAAGGATTATAAGCACCTTTGAAATGAATAGAACAAATTTGTGCCTTGAAGCCCAAACATAGCATTGCAAAAGACATTGTATTAGTCGAGGAGAACATGCTCATGAGAAACAACGATTTGGATGAATTTTTCACTTATTACAATAGGGTTGGCTAATGCTTGAATGTGAAGCATTGAAACCCTTGTTCCACTTTCACAATGTGCTTAAAATGCTTCACGAACAATTGAACAACATTGTTAGTTGGACAATTGCAAATTGCTTGCATAAACAATTGAGATTGCAATGAAAACAACCAATCAAGTTGTCGACTATTTCTCAATTACATGTGAGAAAGTGACCACAATAGACACCCAAAGTTGGATAAACATTCATGCTTATGTGGTACAAGATTGGGCAAAAGTATCTCTGGAGCAAATTACAAAAGGTGCAACTGCTAGCAATTTAACAAAAGTCATCATGGAGGCAACTACAATGAAAGGTGGGCTAAGGAAAGATGAGATTTCTACTAAACTCATGTTGTTCGGTGTAGGTATGTACATGTTGTCTAAACCTAATCTTGTTTTTTCTTCCTACTACAAATTATATCATTTTAAGTGTTTTACATGTAATGTTAGTTTCAACATTCTGCAAATGGTGTAAGCATCTTCCAAGGTGCACAAAATGGAGTCATCTAGCAATTGAAGAAGAATTGGGTTCCTAGGGTCGAAGGGATATATTGTATGGCAAGTTCTTTATTAATTTGCATTTTTTTCATACATATCATGTCATCTTTAGTTTTATTTTCATGTAAATAATTTAACACTTGGATAATTGCGCATTTTATTGCTTTGGTTAGTGGTAGGCACCTTGCACCAACCTAGCTATCCAAACCTTTAGTCATTTGTTGGTGGTGGCATGCATTGAAGAACTATTATAATCATTTTATAATTATTTTTCACACTCCCCTAAGTGCCAAATTGAATTTGTGAAGCTCGTTGAGGTCATGGAACTAAAAGTTTGAAAATTATCTGCGATGTCAAAACCAGGTGGATTTTGATGTTTTGTCTTACCATCTACATGACAAATGAATACCATGCGTTACTTGTCAAAATCCAACAAAATAGTTCGATAATGTAGGTTACCATGAAAAACTTGGAACATTTGGTCAACATTCAAATCTTATTAGGCTTAAGTTGTTTGCTTCCATTGTTAAGTTCCATCCATTCGTTGATGTAATTTGCCCATAAATGCAATGTGTATATTTGTGATTACTTGGCAACCATGAAAGTATGTCAAGGGGAGCTAGTTATGTTTTACATTGATAGTGAAACAACCTTCCATAATGATGTCTTTTATGACTTTAAAACATTAAAAGCTTGCCAACATGATGTTATTCCCTTGCGTTGGGTGTTCGACCCCTTAGGTTTGAACATTGAGTGAGTTGAATATTTGTCATTTGAGTGCACTAACCAAAGTATATAAGCAACACATTGAAACCATGTGGCAAACAAGATTATTCTTACAACACACAGTGTGTTTGTTGTTATCATTGGTGACATGAAAATAATTAGCAAAAGTATGAATATTTATCTTATCAATTGTTTTCTGAAATCAACCTTGGGCAATGTATAGTGACAACCATAATTTTAAAATATGCACATATTTTTTTAAGTTTTAATTTTAATTAAATTTGTTATTTGTGAGCACATAGACAACAACAAATTTTATTATACAGTTGAAATCATAATTTTTAGCATCTAAGTTGATGGATGCACTAAAAATGGTATATCTTCAATATTGGCAAGACCCTCAAATAAAACAGAATTTCAAGCAGCACCTCATGGTGATCAAAACACATTATTTCCATAAAAGGAGTTGCTTGAATGGGAACCATACCCCATGCTGTCAATTCCCAAACTTGACATGTAAGCAAACATGTTCAAGTTAATGATGTAATCACAATCAAAGGTGGCAATGGAAAGTAATTTTGTAATTAACCCTCTTACTTGTTTATGGCACTAACTTGGGTTTCCAATTATCTTTGATTCTCCTTATCTAAGTGTATGAAGATTGCTAAGATTGCCATCATCATGGTCCTTGGTAGTGTAGAATATGAACATATTTTTAGTATGTTGGTTTTTATGAAGAATAGATTGATAACTCACATGCTTGCTGTAGTGAGCATGCATTCACAAAGTTTCTTCACTTTGGAAAACTTTCCATGATACAACATATGACAATTGGAAAACCACTTGAGACTAGATTTTTTATTATTATAACTAACTATTTTTTCTCATCTTCCTAATTTGAACAAGTGTTAGATTTTGTGTAGACTTTGACATTAAATTATTAACATTGTCATCATAAATTGTTTACCTTGCAAGGGTCAAATTGAAGTAATAATAACATCCACATTGGTTCTTTTCTAATTGTGAATAAGGCCTTAACAGCTACATTGTAGATGCTGATAAGTAGTAAAAACAACTTACAAGTTATAGACCACAATGGTAGTTACTAGTTAGGTAATTATTATTTTATAAACTTTGTCTTTTTACGATGTTATTTGTGCAATCAAGATCACTCTTGACAAGAGTTAGTCTTTGGATGGCTATTTATTAAGTCAAAGGTCTAGTAAAAATGATCATAAATTTTAAAAATTAAATTATGGCTTTTGTGGTGGTCACAAGTTTTTTTGTAAATAATTTGTGTTATAGCCTTAATTTTTGGGTTTACCATGGAGAATGTTATTAGTTTCCGGCTTAAAAAAACACTTGAGTAGCTTAAAAATTGTTTGAAATTCCACCTTGTAGCCAATTTTTTTTTAGCAAAACAAAACCTCCATCACCAAATTTTCTTTGCCATTGGCTAACCATTAGTCATTCTAACTTTTTTATTAATCTTAAACAATACCTTGAAATTCACACTACTAAGAATATAATAATTATCAAGTGACCATCATTTGGGCACATGTTAATGCTTGTAATCCAAGGCTACTTCTTGCCATGTCACCTTACCTAACATAATGAAAGGTGTTTGTGGAAAATAAAATTAGTTGAAGTAGATCAAGGTTAATGAAGGGAGAATTTAAAGGAAGAGAATGAAATCAATTAGGTACATTGATGGTGGAACAAATCTAAATGGGAGTTTGAAAGTTACATTTTGGAGTTTTAGATAACTTATTGTGCAATGAATCAATCAATTACATGTGAGATGTTTATATAGATGAATCCTTGTTGTGCAACAATGGGTCTTCAAAACACATGGAAGAGTACCAAGACATGAATGCATTATAGGAATGACAATTAGGCATTGAAATGTAGAGGAGGTTGGTGGGTCAAACAACATAAATTATCAAATAAAAAGGTTAGCATGAAGCAAAAAATTTCCTAGCATTTTTGGGATGCCCACATGTAGTTGCCACTACAAGAGAATGTGGTTTTTTTATTGAGAACTTTGGTAACAAAAAACCCATCATATGGGTTTTTTGTCCCCATGTCCAACTTGACAAAAATGCCATTTTGGACAAGTTGTTTTGGACCCAACTATTTTGATTGGGTTTTTTTGGTTGGTTTTTTTTACTGCATTTTTTTATTAGGTTTTTTTATTGAACCATCATGACAGTGACAAAAAAATTAAAATATCATTATTTTAATTATTAAAAAGTAATATGAAAAAAATTAATCAATTAATTATTTACCCTACCCTCATTCTTTACCTACCTACTTAATTAATAAACCTGATAGTTAACACCAAAAAAAATTATTTATTTACCTACCAACCCTATGTCCTAAACTTAAACTAAACCACTTAATTTAACAACTTAGGGTAGGCCAAGTAACCTAGGTTAAATGGTTTAATGGGCTTTGCAACCTAAGCTACCTAATTAGGTCATTTAAGTAGCCAAGGTAACTTAAGTTGCAAGTGCGGGAACTTGAATTCTTCACTTCCACATTGAGGAATCAAGTCTTTAACCATTGCACCACCATTCCATAAAGTGATTTTCTTAGACAACATATTGTAATTAACATGATTTTGGACCAACATATTGTAATAAACTTTCATGAAATTTTTGTTAACATATTGTACTAAATGAACTTGAATTTTTTTACACTACTTACATAAATAGGTAGGTTATAGATAGGTTAACCTAAATAGGTAAGAATACCTATTAATAAATGTATGTATATAGTTAAAATGTAGGTTATAGTTTACAAGGCCTTATAGGCACCTATTAGGTCCATGTTTATACCTACCTAGTAACATACCTATGTTTATATGTTATATTTTGATAGGTTATATAAATACTTATTAACTTATTAATAGACCTAGTTTAGGCATATTAAGTAGGTAGCCTAGCCTATTAGGTAGGTCTAGGCCTAAACTATTTACCTAGTAGGCCTAGTTACCTTTTGGCCAATTTTTACTAGTGTGTTAGGTAGCTTACTTTAGATTACGTACCTACCTAGCACACTAGTAGAAATTGGCCAAAAGGTAACCATTTTATTTGTGACTACATGCGATTATTAATTATTTACAACTACATTTCGACATTTTTTTAACTATTTATTCTCTTGGTCATATTTGGGATTACACTACAACCAATTTGCGATTATTTTGGTGTTCATCCTTCCCTGTGAATAACATCTAGTTTGGTTTTCATCCAAATGAACAATTTATATCCCATTAGTTGCAAATCTGACCAATTAAGATGCAACCCTATGAATACACAAAGGTATATTTTGTGAATTTTAAAGAATATAGTTGGGTGTATTAAGATTTATAAATATATATTTTGAATGTACATGAACGACCATATTACATATGTATTCAAGTATTATTATTAATATAAATGGCTTCAATATTATGGGTACACTAATTAATGTATATTTTGAATATATTAAATTTTTATGGAAGATATTTACTAAATATATTGTGCCCATATTACAAGTTTATCCAAACCATCTTATTATATTTCTTAAAATTATTACAAATGACATTTATTATTATTATTTTCAGATGACTATTATACTTATTAAGAATTATTTTTTATTTAATAAAAAAATCATAATAGCTCTAACAAGTGACATAATAATATATAATAATAATAGTTTTTTAAAAAGCTAACCTAGACTAACTACAAATTACATTATCATTATTAGTAATTAGTTATGAAATATTACTATATTATAATAATTACCAAGAAATATTAATATTTTATATTTCAAATTTTGTAATGAATATTAATTAATTAATTAGTCAATGATTATATTCAATTACTGATATATAAATTTTATTTTCATTTTTAATATTTTATAATTATTACTTTAATATTAGAATGGAAATCTAATAAATTATTATACAAATGCACAAATTATTTTCGAAGGAAAAATATATTTATTAAAAATACAAGTTTTTTTTTGATATTTCATAAATAGATATAATGAGTAAAGTAATAATATGAATAATAAAAATAAAATAGTTAACCTTGGTTACTAACTAGTTACAATAATAATTGAATTAATTTTATTTTTATTATTAAATATTTAACATTTATATTTATTATGAACTATACAAATGAAAATAATAATGAAAAAAATATAATAAAATAGTTTGTAAGCTAGGTTTTAATTATATTATTTTATTACTAAAAAATAATATTCATTTATTATATTTATTAATTATTAATTACTGAATATTTCAGTTATTATATTAATTTATTTGGTTAGGAAATAGTAATTAATTAATTAGTAATAATAAGTTAATTATTTCAATATTAGCCAATTACTAATTAATTAAACTGGTTGATAGTCATTATAGTTAATATATAATTAAAGTTGAATATTATTATTGTTTATCTAACTAATAAATTAAGTAATATTAAATAATATAAAATATAATTAATTCAGTAATTATAATATATTGATAATAATTATTATAAATAATTAGTTAGTTGGATAGTTTATAAAGTGAATTAGTTAGTTAATTGTCATTTACCTACTTACTTATATACTTTTCAAGCTGAGAATGAAAACTAAAACATATGGGATAAACTTTTTACTTGCAAACTACTTGTAACTAAAAAAATTATCCCATATATTTTGGCTTTCATTCTCGTCTTGAAAAGTATATAAACAAGGTGTTTTGTCTTTACATTTTCATATTTAAAAAATGGGCATATGGGATGAACCAATGAAAAAGACATAGCCCAAAATAAAATATAAATATTCATGTATTTACACCTAACTACCTACTTTCCTACATACCTACCTACCTAAATAGGTATTTAGCTTAAGTAAATAAATCGGTCTTATTTAGATAAGTGTTTAACCTAAATGGGTAGGTAGGTATATAGGTAGGTAGGAACTTAGTTCAACTTATATACCTAAATATTGATTTAAATTTAATTTGGACAAATTCAATCAATATGCCACGTGGCAAATTTCTATTGCACCATGTGTCGTAATATAAACCATCTAAACATAAAAATTAAATGTCTTAGATTATTTCAAAATGATAATAAAATATTTTTAATTATTAAGAATTGAGACATGTGGCCAGACATAACTTGTTTCCATTATTCACCAAAAAAGTTACATCCTAATTGCAAGTGATAATACATATATGACTAGTCAAAGGATGAGGGCATATTTTATTGACTTTTTCTTTCATCCAAAATTCATTGTCATTTGCAACTAGTGTCAATGCAACTTGTCCAACACAATTATTAAAATTTTTGTTGCAAATGTTGCTTACAACTAGAAATTAATTATAGGGACCAATTGCAAAATGCCCATTTTATATTAGTGTAGGTGGTTTAGGTAATTAGGTTACCTACCTAGTAGGCCTAAGTGGCTTATGTTACATAACTATTGAGTAGAGCTCAATAACTTAGGTTAAGCTACCTACCTAGTAGGCCTAAGTGGCTTATGTTACATAGCTACTGAGTAAAGCTCAATAACTTAGGTTAAGCTACCTACCTAGTAGGCTTAGGTGGCTTATGTTACACAGCTACTGAGTAGAGCTTAATAACTTAAATTAAGCTACCTACCTAATAGGCCTAGGTGGTCTAGGTTACTTACATGGTTAATCGGCATACGTAGTAAGTTTAAGTCATCTAGGATACCTACTTAAAAGGCTTAAACTACCTAATAGGCTATTTAATACTAATCCTAAGTTACGTCTTAGGTGCCTACTAAGTAGGTCTAAGCTAGGTTACTTGTTAAATTATAACTTAACAAACAACTTATTAGCTTATTAGTTATGTTGGGTTAGATAGGTAGTTTAGGCCTAGCCTAACCTATTAGCTATGTTAGGTTAAATAAGTAACTTATGTTTAACAAATAGGCTAAGTTATCAAATGAATATGGCTCATTTGACTAAGGGTCAAATCAGGATGGTCAATTTGATTAAACCCTGGTCATTCAATATGGCAAATTTGATTAAGCCATGATCATTTTGATGAATATTTGTTCATTTTGACTAGATATTTGACTTGACACTTTGTCAAAAAAGGCATTTTAGTCAAATGTATTGGTCAAATGTAACATGTCTTTTCATGCTCCAACCTTAGTCAAAATGGACATACATTTTGGTCAATGTGGACACTTTAGTCAAGTTAGCCTTTTGAAAAAACGTGATTTTCTTGTAGAGTGCTCCAATCTTCATTTGAAATGGATATATTCTAATTATCAAAACATGGCAATGAGATTGCTTGATGGTTTAGAATTAATTTAAAGATCCCTTAATCATTATGCCTAGAAGGTAGTAGTGCCCATCTAGTTTGTTCAAATTTGCTTTTAGGGTTGATCATAAGAAAGATTGGAAATAAATTTCCTAGAATAGCAAGTGAAGGAAGCTTAGAATTCAACTTCATTCGAACTAAAAAAGAGAGTTTTTGTTCTCAATATGCTATTAAAACACAATAACATTCAACAGTGCTATTCTAGACCAACCAGATTTTAAGAAGACTTGCACCAGGAATGGGCATTATAATTTACCATGAATCAAAAGAGGTGCCCAAATAAAAATGTGGAAAATTTGCATGCAAAGATGACAATGAATAAGGATACTCCATAGTGTTGCTCCCTTTGCAAATTGAGTGTGCTGGTTGAAATTTTTTATGAAACTTAGGAGTGCTGGGATCTCAATTGTAGATATACAATTATAGATATACAATATGATTGATTGATACTTACATATAGAACAATTCTTTTTTGTCCATAAGCCTTTGGTGGAGTGTGATCATTTTATTCACAAGAGCACATGTAGAAGATAGAGAACTGAGGTTTTCAGTGAGAAGCAAAGGTGTAGCTGACCAATTTGTTATCGAGGGAGTCTTCTTGTCGTGAACTTCAGCTTTTGGTTGTGGCAAAAGCACCAGTGCTTTTGTTGACCTCAATCTCAGGTGATGCAGCAGTTGTAGAGGAGGAAGCATGGTCAGTAGTGGTGACATGTTGCAGCTTGCTGTTGATGGAGACACCTGCTGAGGGTAGTTTTTTATCAATGTCATTGGCATCCCTGACAGTTCTTACACAAAGGACACATAGAAGATTGCCGTAGATGTCACAACTAAAATGAACCAACAAAACATGCATCTACTTTTTTGCACATCAAAGAAGGAAGTTGTATAGTTGTTCAAAGTGCCTGAAGTTCTTCATCCATAAGTTCCTGCAAGATTGTTAGTCTCCCATTTTTCAGAATCAACAACATTCTTATGCTCCATACAATTAATTCTCTATGGGCAAATGGAAGTGACAAAAGGAATCCAGAATCCAGATGTGTGCCCTTGAATTCAATTTGCCTGGATTAGTCAGTATATGATTGAGCTTAAGTTAAACATTAAAACCATATGAAGAAAAGATCCAGTCACCCTTTGGACAACAGAGATCACCTCTGGCCCTAGAGGAAAAAACCAGTGTTGGGTGGTTCCTAGTATGAGGGAAGATACCCACCAGTTATCAACCTGGGTATATATCCACTTACCCAGTGGTTTTCAAATTTTCCAAATAACCAGATTTGGTATATAACCACAGTTTTCAATTTCTTTAAAAGCAAAAGAATCAGTGGTTCTTTCATGAAACCAAACTGCTGATTCATTGAGTTTTTCTTTTTGGCGAATGAGTCATACATTATGGCATGCCATAATCCACATCTTACATTCATATGCACATGCTAAAATGATTTAAAGTTCTTAAAAACCCAATTTGTTTAATAAATACTAATTGGGATGCCCGTGGTTTTCATGAATGTTATAATTGATCAAAGTGCTTTTAGTATCATAATGACAAGTTTGTTGACAAAGGGAGAAACTGAAGAAATAAACCACCAAGTATAAGTTAGTTTGGTTTAGCATACAAAAGCTTTTTAACCCTCATTCCTTTAGGGCACATTGAATCAAATTTCTACTTAGGAATAAGTTCACATGTAATAAAGAAAAAAAATCACATATTTTTACTTTTGAATCAATATACATTTGATCTTTAAAATAGTGTAATGTCATCCATATGATATATCTTATTGAAATCTTGTTTCATCTTTGTTGTCAACTACATGCCAATCTCTTCCCCCCCCCTCACCTCCCATCCCCCTCACTTTTTCCTCCCCTATGTTCCCATAAAATTCCCAACAATTCATTGTTATTTATCCTAAATCCCAAAATTATATTATGCATTTTCATGTTTATGTAGATGGGTAGGGAAAGCAATGAAGTATGAAGAGATAGGCTTGGATAAAACACATAGACAAATAGATTTTTTTCATTATATAAATGAAAATTTAGTATATATTGTATATTATGAACATTTTATGTATGACAAATCACATCCATTTACCATACATATCTTATCTTAAACTTCAAGTTTGGACACATCCATGGACCAAACAAAATACTTATGATCTATCCAAAAACTCAAATTAATTTGTATCATCTGTCAATGACAATGTTCGATACTCATCAATATAATATTGTACTTGTGAGCCTGGTTTGACATCATATTGTTAAATAATCTATTAAAAATGGTGTCAGGTTGTTAGCCACATTGGGAAAAGGCATATTCTTTCCTAGGGTTCATCTTTTGACTATGAAAACCCTAAGTAACCCAAGATTTGGGTACACATAAGCTAAGGTGCACAAAAGTAGTGAGACACACAAAGTTAGAAGTTCCATAGTACTACCAATGTTGTAGGGTTATTTAAATTCTTAAAGAATCATCAGTTCAAGTTTTTTAAACATTTCAAAATTAAAAAAAACTGATTGTTCCAATTCTTTGAAAAAATCAAAATCAAAGAACTATAACTTCTGGTTACTTAAAAAAATTGTCCAAACCTACAGTTCTCATGAATGAACCAATAAAGAAACAACAATTTTTTTTGGCTGATTATTTGAGTTTTTCAACAATAAAATTGAGAGTTATGGTTATGTATCAAAATTGGGTCTTTGATTTTCTTGAAAATTATGCCTATGAATCCTTAGAACAACTCTGATGAATGTCGACGATTTGTTCCTGTTTCTAATAACTGTCCAACATTCATACACATCATCATGACCATGGGGTGGGGTGGTGAGGGGGAGGACTTAAGCTACTTTGAATATTTGACTCCCATACTTGTGATGGAATCTTGTGAGGTCATTCTTTTCAAGACAAGGTAAATAGTACCCAAGGATGACCAAATGGGAAGGGAGGAGATATGAATCACATTTGCATAGCACCATCCACAAACAGGAAAAACTATCAAATGTGAAGTTGCATGTGCATAGTTGATGAGTTTGTGTGTAAAATATTTGGATTCCTCGGTTGAATTTTGAATTGAAAACGTTCATAATAAATTTGAATTGAAATTTTAATCATGGTTGCTAGCTATTCAATAATTAAATATGAGTTTACATTTTTTTTGATTTTTTTTTCTCAATGTGATAAAAAAAAAGCATGATAAAATCTCAAGTAGTGATCTACTAGTTACTATGTATTTGGATGAAGTGTCTAATGTTTTGCAAACACATCCCTGTGATATATTTTTCCATGTTCCAAAACTGAAGTTTTTAAATAGGGCATATCCCATGGAGCTGGAAATTCTTTTGGGGGCACACATCCAAAAACCAAAGTGGGTAGGCTTGTGTAAAATCAACCATGAGATTGAGTTCCCAATAACCTAAGCCCTTAGTGGTGGTTGGGTGCAAGAAGTTTGGTCTTTCTTGGCACGAGCCTGAGGATTTTCATGGC
>Ga0116229_10002594_pt1 | contig 29322 bp, 20 predicted proteins | sample S1TSphgellanicum_3_FD_87313 | JGI IMG/M metagenome (GOLD analysis project Ga0116229, IMG submission 87313) | Host-associated microbial communities from peat moss isolated from Minnesota, USA - S1T2_Fc - Sphagnum magellanicum MG | ecosystem: Host-associated > Plants > Peat moss > Unclassified...
TCGCGGTTTACAAGGCGCTGAAAGAAGCCGATCCGGACAATCCGAACCTGTATCTTTCCATCGGGCCCTGGCACCATGGGCAGGCGATAGATGACGGCAGCACGTTGGGGCCGCTCCATTTTGATAGCGATACGTCCTTGTTCTGGCGCCGGCACGTGTTGCGGCCGTTCCTGGATCACTTTTTGCGCGATGATGCGCCGGCGATGAACGTGGCGCGCGTGACCGCGTTCGAGACCGGCACCAATCATTGGCAGCGCCTGCCGACCTGGCCCGCGGGATGCGACAAGGGATGCACCTTGGCGCCGCAGAAACTCTACCTTCAGCCGGGGCAGAAATTGGGTTTTTCGCCGGCGCCCGCGGCGCAGCCGGCCTTTGCCTCCTACGTGTCGGACCCTGAGAAGCCTATTCCGTTCGTGTCGCGGCCCATCCATATTCTGGCGGATGACGAAGGGCCGCAATGGGTGCCGTGGCTGGTTTCCGACCAGCGCGATGCTGGCACCAGGCCGGATGTTCTGACCTTCGAAACGGATCGTTTGACCGCGCCGGTAAAACTCGCCGGCGAGCCTGTCGCCAACCTGGTTGCCACCATCAGCGGCACCGATATTGATTTCGTCGTCAAGCTGATCGATGTGTATCCCGATGTGGTGGCGCAGCAGGCGGCGCTCGGCGGCTATCAATTGATGGTGTCGGCCGACATTCTGCGCGGGCGCTATCGCAACAGTCTGTCGAAGCCGCAGCCGGTGCCTGCCGGTGAGGAGCAAACCTATCGCTTTGCACTGCCGACGGTGAACCATGTGTTCCTGCCGGGTCATCGGATTATGGTGCAGGTGCAATCAAGCTGGTTTCCGTTGTACGATCGCAATCCGCAAACCTACGTGGATAATATTTTCGATGCGAAGGCGTCGGATTACAAGTCAGCCAAGGTTGATGTGGCGGATAGCGGGGATGGGGGGAGCTTTATTGAATTGCCCCGCGTAAGCGGGCAATAGAGAGCGCAGGAAGTATTTCTTTCTTGAAGAAAACAAACAAGAAACTTTTGAATGCATTAAGCCCGGACTTCTCTTCGCTCTTCTTAAGCGCCGACAGGCTCAACATGGTCGCTTTTTTTCAAAAAAGAACTACTTCTTTCCGGCGCCTCTACCGCCATATTCGCCCCATGCCCGACGGAACGCCGACCCTGACCCTGTCCCTGCACGAAGCGATTGCCGAGCTTGGCGCGGCGGAGTGGGATGCGTGCGCCGGGGCGGATAACCCGTTTGTCAGCCACGCCTTTCTCTCCTGCGTGGAGGAGAGCGGCTCGGCTGGGGCGCGGACGGGCTGGTTGCCGCGACATGCGGCGTTGCGCGACGCGGGTGGCATGCTGGTGGCGGCGGCGCCGATGTATGCGAAGTCGCACAGTTATGGCGAGTATGTGTTCGACCATGGCTGGGCGCGTGCGTTTGAACAGGCGGGGGGCGATTACTACCCGAAATTGCAGGTGGCGGTGCCGTTCAGCCCGGTGCCTGGTCCGCGGCTGTTGTGTCATCCGGGGGCTTCGGTGCCGCGGGCCGCGATGGGCCAGGCGCTTATACAGGCGTGCCGCGAAATGCGGCTTAGCTCGGTGCATGTTACGTTCTGCCAGGAGAGCGAATATGCGGCGCTGGGCGAGGCTGGATGGCTGCAGCGGCTGGGGGTGCAATATCATTGGCGCAACGATGGCTACGGCAGCTTCGACGATTTTCTGGCGGCTTTGAGCTCGCGCAAGCGCAAATCCATCCGCCGCGAGCGGCGCGATGCGCAATCGTGCGGTCTGGAGTTTCTGGCGTTGCGCGGCGGCGACATTACGGCGCGCGAGTGGAAGGCATTTTATCGCTTTTACGAATCGACCGTCGATCGCAAATGGGGCAGCGCCTATCTCACCGAACAATTCTTTCGTCTGCTGGGTGAGCGCCTGGGCGATCGCGTTGTGCTGATGCTGGCGCGGGACGGCGGCAAGCCTGTCGCGGGCGCACTGAATTTAATGGGAAGCGATACGTTATACGGGCGCAACTGGGGCTGCCTGGGCGAGTATCCGTTTTTGCATTTCGAATTATGTTACTACCGCGCATTGGATTTCGCCATCGCACACGGCCTGGCGCGGGTGGAGGCCGGCGCGCAGGGCGAGCACAAAATTCAGCGCGGCTATCTTCCCGCGCTGACCTATTCAGCCCACTGGGTTGCCCACGCCGGCCTGCGCCGCGCGATCGATGATTTTCTTGAGCACGAAAGGCCGGCGCGTCTCGCGGAGCTTGAGGGGCTGGCGGAATTCAGCCCTTATAGGCAGGAGGGAGCGCAGTAAGAAAGGAAGTATTTCTTTTTTGAAAAAAAGAAACAAAAAACTTTTGCTCTTGATGCAATCCCGGACCTGTCGGATCATGGCTCAACCCTGATGCAGGCGCATGGAAAAAGTTTTTTGGTTCTTTTTTTCAAAAAAGAACGACTTCCGTCCTTCCTTCATCCTTCCTCAAATGTCCGCATAGCAATGTGTCTCCGCCGCACCGCCAGGGTGTGTAACGGCCCCCAAATGCGCCGGCCCCACGCCTTGGGCGAATTTCCAGATTGCGCCGCTTTGGTAATCGGTGCGGCGCGGCGTCCACGCGGCGCGCCGGGCCGCCAGTTCCGCGTCGCTGAGCGCCACGTCGATCGTGCCGTGGTCTGCGTCGATGACGATTTTGTCGCCGTCGCGGAGCAGCGCGATCGGGCCGCCGACGGCTGCCTCAGGGCCGACATGGCCGACGCAGAAGCCGCGGGTTCCGCCTGAAAAGCGGCCGTCGGTGATGAGCGCCACCTGGTCGCCCATGCCCTGGCCGTAGATCGATGCGGTAGTGGACAGCATTTCCCGCATGCCGGGCCCGCCTTTGGGGCCTTCGTAGCGGATGACGATGACGTCGCCGGCTTTGTAGGCGCGCTCGCGGACGGCGGCGAAGGCGGCCTCCTCGCTGTCGAAGCAGAGGGCGGTGCCCTCGAAACGCAGCGCCTTCATGCCGGCGACTTTCACGATCGCGCCGTCCGGCGCCAGGTTGCCGCGCAAGCCGACCACGCCGCCGGTTGGTGAGAGTGGCCGGCCGACCGGCATCACCACGTCCTGATCGGCTGGGAATACGGTTTGCGCTAGATTTTCGGCCATTGTGCGGCCGGTCACTGTGATGCAGTCGCCATGCAGCAGGCCGGCATCGAGCAGCGCTTTCAGGATCACCGGAACGCCGCCGATGTTATGGACGTCCAGCGCGACATAGCGTCCGCCGGGTTTCAGATCGGCGATATAGGGCGTGCGGCGCATGATGTCCGTCACATCCTGCATGGTGAAGCTGATGCCGGCTTCGTGCGCCATGGCAGGCAGGTGGAGTGCCGCGTTGGTGGAGCCGCCGGTGGCGCCCACCACAACGGCCGCATTCTCCAGCGCCCGGCGGGTGACGATGTCGCGTGGACGCAATTGCGTGGCGACCAGCGCCATCACCGCACGGCCGCTTTCCACCGCCCAGCGGTCGCGCTCCTCATAGGGGGCTGGCGATCCCGCCGATCCGGGCAGGGCCAGGCCGATCGCCTCGCTTACCATGGCCATGGTGTTGGCGGTGAACTGGCCGCCGCAAGCGCCGGCGCTGGGGCAGGCGACGCATTCCAGATCGTGCAGGTCTTCGTCGCTCATGGTGCCGGCGGCGTGCTGGCCCACGGCCTCGAACACGTCCACGACCGTCACATCCCGGCCGTGGAATTTTCCGGGCAGGATGGAGCCGCCATACATGAACACGCTCGGCACGTTCAGCCGCAGCATGGCCATCATCATGCCGGGCAGGCTTTTGTCGCACCCGGCCAGGCCCACCAGCGCATCGTAGCAATGGCCGCGCATGGTGAGCTCGACGGAGTCGGCGATCACCTCGCGGCTCACCAGGCTGGATTTCATGCCCTGGTGTCCCATGGCGATGCCGTCCGTGACGGTGATGGTGGTGAATTCCCGTGGTGTTCCGCCCGCCTCCGCCACGCCGGCTTTGACGCTTTGTGCCTGGCGGCTCAGGGCGATATTGCAGGGGGCGGCTTCGTTCCAGCAGGTCGCGACGCCAACGAAGGGCTGCTCGATCTGCGCCTCGGTGAGGCCCATCGCGTGGTAATAGCTGCGGTGCGGCGCGCGGTCCGGCCCTTGGGTGACGTGGCGGGATGGTAGGCTGGATTTGTCCCAGACGCGCTTGAGCATGCGAATTATGTTGAGCCTATCGGCGCTTAAGAAGAAAGCGGTAAGACAACAGTTTTTTGGTGCTTTTTTTCAACAAAGAACGGCTTCCTTCGTTCACTACGCGGCGGCGGTGGAGGGGGCGCCGGCTTGGGCGTGCGATGCCAACTCGCCCAGGCAGACGCGATTGCGGCCGGTTTGTTTCGCCTGGTACAGGGCCGCATCGGCGGCGGCGCACAAATCTTGAGGCTGCGCGCCCTGCACTTTCACGGCGGCGCAGCCGCAACTTATCGTCACCACCTGTTCGGCGCCGTGGCCGAGATGCGGCAATTCGATGGCTGAAATCGCCAGGCGCAAGCGTTCGGCGATGTCGGCGCATTGGGCCAATTCGACGTCGGGCAGCAGCACCGCGAACTCCTCGCCGCCGATGCGCGCCACCTGATCGGAGGTGCCGCGAAGCTGCTCACGCAGCACCGTCCCGACCGTCGCCAGACATCCATCGCCCGCCGGATGACCGTAGAAATCGTTGTAGGACTTGAAGTGATCCACATCGAGCATGATCAGCCCGACGGTGCCAAGGCCGCAGGACGCCGCCTCCGCCCACAAAGCTTGCAGCCAGGAATCGTACGCGCGGCGATTGGCCAGGCCGGTCAGCGCGTCGCGCCTGGTCATTTCATCGAGCGTGCGGTTTTGCGCGGTGAGGGCATTGCGCCGCAACTGCTCCCGTAATGAAAACGCAAAGCTGCGTTGCTGCTCGCCATGCATGCGCCAGTTCACCATCAACATGTAGACGCCGCAGGTGGCATAAATCAGCATCAATTCGAATTGAAAATTCTTGTGGATGGCATGCGGGCCGATTTCCGCCCCGGACACACCAACGGCGAACATGATCTGCGCCGCCAGCGTCCAGCCGATCGCCAGATCGAACCGCAAGTGCCCGCCGACGACGGTCAAGAGCATCAGCATGAGGGCGGCGGCGACGTAAAGTACGCCGCCGTCGGCATGTCCGACGATATCGAGATAGGTCAGTGCCGCAAGGGCCAGCAAGGTCGGCGTGCCCAGCGCCAGCTCCCGCAACATGGGTTTCGGCCTGCACAGCACGACAATCAGCGACAGCACCAAAGCCGGCAGCAGGATGCCCAGGTACAGCGTGTCGAACATGGGATAGGCGCCGCGCAGGCTGTCATGCAGCAAGGCAAAAAAGATGACCGCGATCGGAATGGCGGCGGCGCACATGGTGACGTCGGACCGGAAGCGCAGCGGACCCTTCTCCGCCTCGTAGAGCGCCCGCAACCGTGGCGGCAGACGGGGTTTCATCCAGCTTCCGTGTTGCGCCAGCCAGGCCTCTGCCAGGCTGGCAAGCGATTCGCTCTCCGCAGGTTCGCCCAAAATCGCCCTCATTGTACGGGTTACGCCCGAAGTGCCGACACAGTGTTGCCGCGTTGGATGACCGTGTGTCACCGGTTATAGGCTCAACCTTAGCGTGCACAAACGAGCAAAAGATTAATGTTACCTATCGACCACTCACAGATATGCGAGTGCGATGTGATCCTTGGCGGGCCTTATGCAAGCCGCGCCAGCGCAGCTCGGAGACGCGCGGCCTCGGCACGCGCGGTTGCCGCGCGCGCGCGATTTTCCGCCACCACGTCGGCGGGCGCACGCGCCACGAAATCGGCGTTTTCCAGCTTGCGCGACACCTTGGCAGCCTCGTCCTCGGCCCGGCCGGCCTCGCGCGCCAAACGGGCCCGTTCCGCGGCCACGTCGATCAGGCCCGTCAACGGCAGCAGCAAGGTTGCCTCATCCAGCACCAGCAGCGCCGTTTCCGGCGGAGTTGCTTCGCCGGCCGGCCCGATCTCGGACACGCGGGCAAGCCGGCGCGCGGACTCCGCCCATCGCGCGGCGCGCGCCATCGTCTCGGGTGCCGCGTCGCGCAGCAGCACCGGCCCCAGCACCGACGGCGGCACGTTCATTTCCGCGCGCACGGTGCGCACCGCGGAGAAGAACCGCACCACCCAATCCAGCTCCGTCCGCGCCGACTCCGGGTTGAAAACCGCGCCTGGCTCAGGCCACGGCGCCCGCGCCAGGCTGCGCGCCGGGCCAAATCCGAACTGATCCCATACCGCTTCGGTGGCAAACGGCGCCGCGGGGTGCAGGAGGCGCAGAATGACGCCAAGCACATGAGCCGCCGTGCCGCGCACCTCGACGCTCGCCGCGGCGTCCGCGCCCAGCAGCACGGGCTTGGCGAGTTCCAGGAACCAGTCGCAAAAAATGTTCCAGGTGAACCGCGTGCACGCGTCGGCATAGTCGTCGAAGCGGTAGGCCTCCAGCGCCGCCGTCGCCTCCGCCACCGCCTGGTTGCAGGCATCGAGCACCCACCGGCATAGCGGTGATTCCACGTGCTCCGGGCGGAAATTCTGCTCCGGCGCGACCAGATTCATTTCGCAGAATCGGGCCGCATTCCACAGCTTGGTGACGAATGCACGGCCCTCGGCGATCTTTTGCGCCCCGAGTTTTATGTCGCGGCCCGGCCCCGCCAGGGTGCACACCGAAAAGCGCAGCGCGTCCGCGCCATACGCGTCGATCATGGTGAGCGGGTCGATGACGTTGCCCTTCGCCTTGGACATCTTCTGGCCCCGCTCGTCGCGCACCAGGCCGTGGATGTAGACGGTGCGGAACGGTACATCGCCCATGAAGTGCAGGCCCATCATCATCATCCGGGCGACCCAGAAGAATATGATGTCGAACCCGGTCACCAGCACGTCGGTCGGGTAATAGCGCGCCAGATCGGCGGTCTTTTCCGGCCATCCGAGCGTGGAGAAAGGCCACAGGCCCGAACTGAACCAGGTGTCGAGCACGTCGGTGTCCTGCGTCAGCTCGACGCCGGTGCCGTACTTTTCACGCGCCTGGATTTGCGCAGCCGCTGCGCTGCGCGCGACGAAAATGGTGCCGTCCGGCGCATACCAGGCGGGAATGCGATGGCCCCACCAAAGCTGGCGACTGATGCACCACGGCTTGATGTCCCGCATCCAGGCGAAGAACGTGTTCTCCCATGGCTTCGGCACAAAGCTGATGCGGCCGTCCTGCACCGCCGCCACGGCGGGCCTGGAGAGCACCTCGGCGTTGCAATACCATTGCTCGGTCAGCAGCGGCTCGATCACCACGCCGCTACGGTCGCCGTGCGGCACCGCGTGCGTGTGCGGCTCGATTTTTTCCAGCACGCCAAGCCGGTCGAGCTCGGCGACGATGGCGGCGCGCGCCGCCTCGCGCCCCTGCCCGGCCAGGCCACGCACAAACGCCGGGTCGGCCAGATCCGGCACCGCGGCGAGATCGGCCTCGATTTCGGCGAGCGTCACCAGGGCTGCCCGATCCAGCACGCTCGGCATTGCCAGCCCGTGGCGCCGGCCGACTTCGAAATCGTTGAAATCATGCGCCGGCGTGATCTTGACGGCGCCGGTGCCTTTCTCCGGGTCGGCGTAGGTGTCGCCCACCACCGGCACGCGGCGCCCGGTCAGCGGCAGAATGACGGTGCGGCCGATCAGCGCCGACAGCGTCGGATGGTCCGGGTGGACTGCCACCGCGGTGTCACCCAGCATGGTTTCCGGCCGCGTTGTTGCCACCGTCAGGCTGCCGCCGCCGTCGAGGGGGTATTTGATATGCCAGAGGTGCCCGCGCACCTCGCGGCTCTCGACCTCCAGGTCGGAAATAGCCGACTGGAATTTAGGGTCCCAGTTCACCAGGCGGCGGTCGCGGTAGATCAGGCCCTGTTCAAATAGAGTGACAAACACCTCCCGCACCGCGTCGGAGAGCCCGTCATCCATGGTGAAGCGTTCACGCGGCCAATCGAGGCTGGCGCCGAGGCGACGCAACTGGCGGGTAATGGCGCCGCCCGACTCGGCTTTCCATTGCCACACGCGCGCGATGAAATCGTCGCGGCCGAGCGCCTGGCGCGACGTGCCTTCGGTGCCCAGCATGCGTTCGACCACCATTTGTGTGGCGATGCCGGCGTGATCGGTGCCGGGTTGCCACAGCGTGTCGCGCCCTTGCATGCGACGCCAGCGGATCAGCGTGTCCTGCAGGGTGAACGTCAGCGCGTGGCCCATGTGCAGGCTGCCGGTGACGTTCGGCGGCGGGATCATGATGGTGTAGGGCTGCGCGTTGGCGCGCGAACCGCCGGCGGCGAAGGTGCCGTCGTGCTCCCAGCCTTCGTAGAGGGATTGCTCTACGGCTTTGTGGTCGAAGGTTTTGTCGAGCAAGGGAAGGACGCTCCGCTGGGCCGGGGCTCTACCCCTGGACCCCGCTACTTGGGGGGCCCGTCCCATACTCAATCCCCTTACAGATGGGGGGTCTGGGGCCTCAGGCCCCAGCGGGGTCCAGGGGCAGAGCCCCTGGCCTTATCTTCCTACAGGATTTCGCGCGCCACAACCCGCTCGATTTCCGCGCGCACCAGGCGCTCAACAATCGCCGGCAGATGCGTATCCAGCCAATCCTTCAGCATCGGCCGCACTTCATCGCGCACCAGATCCTCCAGCGACACGTTGCCGAGGCGATAGACCTGCGCATTCCGCTCGGCCAACGCCTTCTTCAGCGCGCCGACAGATTGCGACGCGGCACTCACGGTCTCGGACGAAGCGATCGGCGACGCGTCGGCTTCGGCAGTCTGGGCGGATTCAGTGACCATCATGGCGGGTTCCAATATAAAGACTTCGTTAGCCTCTACCGTCTTTTTCGGTTCAACGGAAGACTTTTGTTGTTCTTTGGCTTGAATTGTAGCCGCCGGCACCACTTCCGGTGGGGGCTGAGGTGCCGCTGCCACAATCACTGCAGGGGGCACCGCAGGGGGCACCACAGGAGTCACGACGACAGGCGCCACTACCGCAGGTGCAACCGGGGCGGGCTCAGACACCGGCGGGGCCGCGGCGGCCGGTGCGGGCGTCGGAACGACCTGCGCGACCGGCTCAACGACCGCTTCAGCAACGGCTTCGGCCGGCGCCTCGACAGTCTCGCTCTCGCCCTCATTCAGAATGCGGCGGATCGAGGCGAGGATATCCTCCATCGACGGATCAGGCTCGGCCGGTGTGGCCGCCGGCGGTGACGGCGGCGCTTTTGGCGCCTGCCCGCCGCGTCTCGAAAAAACGCCGCTCATTCGTCAGCGGCCAGGTTGGCGCACGGCATAATCACCAGTCCCCCACAGCTTGTTGCGCACCGCGTTGTAGTACGCCGTCTCGTCATACAGCGGCACGGACAGTCCGAGGTCCCGGGCAGTGAGGCGGCCAATGGCGCTTGCGACTCCATAACTTGCAGTGACCACACTCGTCACATTTTGCACAAGAGTTGTCTCTGCCGAGAGCAAATTTTGCTGCTGGATGAGGACGTCCTGTGTCGTGGCGCTACCAACCAGCGCTTGCCGCTCGGTGCCTTCCACCGCGATCTGCGCGCTGCGCACCGCGACCTTCGAACTCTGGGTTGCGGCGCGCGCCGCCAGCAGCGTGTCCCATGATTGCACCGCATTCTCGCGCGCCGTGCGCACCTGCTGCTCCGTCGTTCGCACCGCCTGCTGATATTGCTGCCGGGCCTGCCGGACGGCGGCGTATTCCGCGCCGCCTTGATAGACCGGGATGCTGAGACTGAGTAACGCCTGACCGCCATAAAGCGTCTGGGAGGCAAAACTTCCCGAGGCCGAACGATTGGCAATCACCTGCAGCGAAAGCTGCGGTGCCAGGTTTGAAAACTGCGAATCGATGTTGTCCTTGGCCTCGGCCTCCGCGAACAGGGCGGATATGACGTTGGGGTTGTTACGGGCTGATGTATCGGACGCCTCGGTCTCGCTGCGTACCGGCAGGCGCAGCGGCTGCGGATCGGTCAGGTCTTTGGGCGGGTAAACGCCGACCTCGGCGAAGAATGTGGCCGCCGCCGTTTGCAGATTGCCTTCGGCCGTCTGACGGATGGAAATTGCCTGCGCCAGAGCGGCCTCGGCCTGCGCCACGTCGGTCCGGGTCAGCTCGCCGACGCGGAAGCGATCGTTCACCGCCCGCAACTCATCGCCCAGCACCTGCTCATTCTGCCGGTCCAGATCAAGCAATTGCGTGTCCTCGACGTAGGTCACGTAAGCGTTGATCGTCGCCTGAAGCACCTGCTCCTCGACCGCGATCAGATTCGCGCGCTCGGAAAAAACCGCGTTCGTGGCCTGATGGGTCGAGGCTTCCGTCTTGCCGCCGCGATACAAATATTCGGTGACTGTCGCATTCTCCTGGTTGATCATGCGGTTTTCGTTAGTGTCTTGGATATAATTGGAGGTGGGCGCAAACGGGTATTTTGTGTTGCCGTTTTGGTAGCACGAGGGAACCCCGAAACCTCCGTTATCGCACGGCGTCAACGCATCCAATTTTCCGGCGCCGGCACCAAACTGCAGGCTGACCGAAACCTGCGGCCGCCAACCGGCTAGCGCCGACGGCACGCCTTCATCGGTGGCACGCAGCTTTGCCCGCTCCGCCGTCAGCGTCGGATTGGTCTCGTAGGCGATGTTCAGCGACTCGCTGAGCGTATGCGGCACCATGTCCGGCTCATCAGTCGGCAGCGTGTTCGCCGGATATGATCCAACCGGGTGAGCCACCGGCGGGGCTGCCCAGGCCGGGGCGCTGAGCAGGCAGAGGCCGGCAAGAAGGACACGCGTGCGGCGCATGTAACGCACTCCCATTATCCCGAAACGCGAACCTCGTGCGGCCCGCCCCAACTTTCTGCCACAAGGTTATGAACAAGGCCAAATGAGACTTATGGTGAGCCTACCGGCGCTTAAGGAAGGAAGCAGGCGTAGGCATCACGTTAATATGGATGGGCGGTAACCTAGAACGCAAAGCTTGGCACCGGCCGGAGAGCCGGCAGCAACGGCGCCGTGGCATCGAAAGCCGGTCGCGCCGCCAGGCCCCCCGCACTCGGCTCGGCAATCACCGCGTAGCTGCCGCCAGCTCCCGGCGCGATGATCGTCACCAGCCGGCCCGTGGCCGCCACTTGCCGGGCCAGACGTTCCGGAATCGCCCGCACCGCACCCTCGATCACCACCAGGTCATACGGCGCCCGCGCGGGCCACCCATCCGCCAGGCTGCCAGCCTCCAGCGTCACACCCGCCCCGCTCTCCGCCAGCGCCGCCCGGCCCAGATCGACCAGCGCCGCATCTTCCTCGAGCGCGATCACATGGGCGCCGCAGGCCGCCAGCACCGCCGCGCCGTAACCGCTGCCCGCGCCCACAACCAAAGCCGTCTCGCCCGTGACCGGCGCGGCAAGCTGGATCAGACGCGCCTGCACCAGCGGCTTCAGCATGAACCGCCCCGGCGCGATCTTCAGATTATCATCGATATACGCCATGGCGGCGAGGTGCTTCGGTACGAATCGCTCCCGCGGCAGGTCCCGCATGGCGGCGAGCACCCGCTGGTCGTTCACGCTCGAGGGCCGCAATTGCCCGTCTACCATCAGGTTGCGCGCGCGCGTGAAATCGGGCAGCGGCATCGTTTCGGTCATGTTGGCTGGCTCCGACTTTAAGGAAGGAAGTATTTCTTTTTTGAAAAAAAGAAACAAAAAACTTTTACTCTTGATGCAATCCGTGACCTGTCGGTTTATGGCCAAACCTTGATGCAGGCGCATGGAAAAAGTTTATTGATTCTTTTTTTCAAAAGAGCACTGCTTCCTTCGCCTTTCTAGGCCGCTGGACCACCTGCACAAACGGCCCTATATGCCGCCGCGCGCGTAAGCGGGGTCCGGTGGCAGAGTGGTGATGCAGAGGACTGCAAATCCTTCAATGCCGGTTCGATTCCGGCCCGGACCTCCAAGCGCGCAGATGCAGCCAAGGGCGCCGAACAGGTCTATATGGATTGCATGATCCGTCTGCTGACCGCGCTTCTGCTCCTGCCACTCGCCGCCCCGCTCGCCGCCCGGGCGACGGAAACCCCGGCGGTCGTTACATCGCACACTGCGGCCTCGCTCGTCAGCGAGTCCGATAGTTTCGCGCCGGGCCACAAGCTGCGGATCGGCCTGCGGTTGAAAATCCAGCCGGGATGGCACACCTACTGGGCCAATCCGGGCGATGCCGGCGCAGCGCCCACGCTGGATGTGACGGGCGCCGCGGCCGGCCCGATCGCCTATCCCACGCCCTTGCACACGCAGGACGGCCCGTTCACCAGTTATGTCTATACCGGCGAGGTGCTGCTGCCGGTCTCCGTCACGCCGCCATCTGCGGCGGTCGGCAAGCTGCATCTGCAAGCCCACGCAACCTGGCTGGTGTGCGAAAGGCTCTGCGTGCCGGAGGACGCGGCCTTTACCCTGGACCTGCCGCAAGGCAGTGCGGCGCCCGGTGCCGACGCGCCCGCTTTTCGCGCGGCGGACGCTGCATCCCCCCGCGACAACCCCTTCCCTGCCCGCGTGTCCCCGGACGGCACGTTGCGCCTCGACGCGCCCGGGATCGCCCCCAGGACACTGTATTTCTTTCCCAGTGACGCCGGCCTGATTGACCAGGGCGCCGAACAGAGGTTCGTAACCGATCCCGGCGGCGTGACCATCCATTTGAAGCCGCTTCAACACACGCTTGACGCAGCCAAGCCGCTCGCCGGCGTGCTGACCCTGACCGACACAAGCGGACGCCTGGAGTCACTGGCCGTCACCGCGAAATCGGGCACCATGCCGGCCGCGTTCACCGCATCGGCCGCGCCGGGCCTGTTGCGCGCGCTTGCTCTGGCGTTCGCCGGCGGCCTCATCCTCAATCTCATGCCGTGCGTATTGCCGGTGCTGGCCATGAAAGCGCTCGGGCTGGCACGGCTGGCGGGCGGGGAACGCACCCGCGTGCGGGTGGAAGCAGGCCTGTACACCGCGGGCGTCCTGACCGCCTTCGCAACCATCGGCGGGGTTACCCTGGCCGCCGCCGCCGCGGGCGGCAGCGGCGGATGGGGGGTTCAATTCCAATCCACCGCGTTTACCGGCGCAATGGCGTGGCTGATGCTGGCGATTGGGCTGAATTTCTCCGGGCTGTATGAAATCGGCATGAGCCTGACAGGATTCGGCCAGGGTCTTGCTGCGCGCGGCAGCTTTTTTACCGGGTTGCTGGCCGTGGTGCTGGCGACCCCCTGCACCGCGCCCTTCATGGCGAGCGCGCTGGCGGCGGCGATCGTGCTGCCGCCGCTGGAGGGCATGGCCATTTTCCTGGCGCTGGGCGCTGGCCTCGCGGCGCCCTACGCGCTGCTCGCGATCGCACCGGGGCTCGCGCACTATCTGCCGCGGCCGGGGGCCTGGATGCTGCGGCTGCGACAGGCCCTGGCGCTGCCCATGTATGTTTTTGCGCTGTGGCTGGCCTGGGTTGTCTGGCACCAGGCCGGCACCATCGGACTTGCGGCCCTGCTCGGTGGCGGCGCGTTGGTGACCAGCGCGGCCGTGCTGTGGGGCCGTCATCAGCGCGGCGGCGGCGGGCGCGTGCCCGCGCTGGGGGCGGTGCTGGCAGCATCTCTCGTATTGCTGGGCCTGGCGGAAAAAGCACCGCAGGCGGCGCCGATGCAGCTTACGGCCGGGGCGCAGGCGTTCTCGCCGGCGCTGCTGGCGTCGTTGCGCGCGGCGCATCGGCCGGTGCTGGTGGATATGAGCGCGGCCTGGTGCATCACGTGCCTGGTGAACGAACGCGTGGCGCTGTCGCCGGCGCCGGTACGGGAAGCATTTGCCCGCAAGAACGTGGCTTATCTGGTCGGCGATTGGACCAGGCAGGACGCTGGCATCACGGCGTTCCTGCACCAATTCGGGCGTAATGGAGTGCCCCTGTATGTGTTTTTTCCGGCGAACGGGGAGCCGCAGGTGCTGCCGCAGATATTGACCGAGGCCGAGGTGCTGGGACGCATTGGTGCGTGAAAAAGGCAAGAGTTTTTTCGTTCTTTCTTTCAAAAAAGAACTACTTCCTTAAACCTTAGGCTAGATGTGAAAGCCGCTGCCTCCGACATTCGCGACAAAGCCCTGGCCCTAGGCTTCGACGCCGTCGGTTTCGCGCCCGTTACCTTGGCGCCTGCGGTCCGCACCCGCCTGGCCGCCTTCCTCGCCGCCGGCCAGCACGGCGACATGGGCTGGCTCGCGGCGCATGCCGACCGGCGCGGCGAGCCAGCCATTTTATGGCCGGAAGCTCGCACGATCGTGGCCCTCGGCATGAGCTACGCGCCTGGCTTCGACCCGCTCGAAACCCTCGCGCGCCCGGACCGCGGCAGCATTTCGGTTTACGCGCGTAACCGCGACTACCACGATGTCATGAAGGGCCGCCTCAAGCATTTGGTGCAGTTCATTATCTCGCGCTTTGGCGGCGATGCGAGGCTGTTTGTTGACACCGCGCCGGTGATGGAAAAGCCGTTGGCCGAGCAGGCGGGGCTGGGCTGGCAAGGCAAGCACACCAACCTCGTTTCGCGCACCCATGGAAGCTGGCTGTTCCTTGGCGAGGTCTTCACCACCTTGGAGATCGACCCCGAACCGGCGCCGGCGGGGGGCTGCGGCAGTTGCGCGCGCTGCCTGGCGGTGTGCCCCACCGATGCCTTTCCGGCGCCCTACCGGCTGGATGCCACGCGCTGCATTTCGTATCTCACGATCGAGCACAAAGGCCCCATTCCGCTGCAGCTGCGTTCTCGCATGGGGAACCGCATTTATGGCTGCGACGATTGCCTGGCGGTATGCCCGTGGAACAAATTCGCCAGGCCCGGGGGCGAGGAAAAGCTGCACGCGCGTGCCGATCTTGCGGCGCCCGCGCTCGCGGATCTGGCGGCGCTGGACGATGCCGGGTTTCGCACGCGGTTCGCCGGGTCGCCGATCAAGCGCATCGGGCGCGGCCGGTTCGTGAGAAACGTGATGATGGCCATCGGCAATTCGAATGATGCCGCCTTGCTGCCGGCCGCTGAGCGGTTGCTCGCGGACGCGGATCCGGTAGTGGCCGAAGCCGCCGCCTGGGCCGTTGCGCGCCTAAAACCATGAACAAAAGTTCTTGGTTCTGTTCTTCAAGAAAGAGAACTGCTTTTAGCCTTTGTTAACAACGAGCAATGCGCCATGCCGACGATTACAAAACGCAGTTTTGCGCTAGCCGGCCACCGAACGAGCGTGGCGCTGGAACCGCCGTTCTGGGCGGCTGTTGATGCGATTGCGGCGGCGAAGGGCATAAGTGCGGCGGGCCTGGTTGCCGCCGTCGATGCGGCGCGCGCGCCGGGGGAAAGTCTTGCGTCCTGTTTGCGCGTGCTCGCGCTGCACGAAGCGAACGGCAAAAATCTCTCACTCGATTAACCTTTGTGAAAGCACGGTGGTTCACCTTGGGCTGGTCCGAAAATGGACGTGCCCAGCGGAGAAAACTCATGCCGACGCTCGACGAAAACGAAGTCAAACCCGCCACCGGATATTTCGCCGGCGCGAACCTGGTGAGCCCCCTGGTGCTCGCCGACCGGCTCCTCAGCCTGGCGCAGGACGCCGATCGCGCCGGCTTTACCCGTCCCGCCGAACGCCTGCTTCGCCTGGCCTATTCGGTCTGCAACGAAAAACCGCATTAGGGGGCGGCACTCCATTCAAACAACCAACAGCACAGGCGCAAGACGTTGCCTTACGCAGGTCTTTTGCAACAGTCACGAACGACCGGCCGGGCGACACGGCCGTTCGTTCTCGCCACGAACCGACGCCGCGCCCGCAGAGATTGCCAGGAAATCAGCGGGCGATATTGATCGGAGCGGCGTGGAATATTGTGGGACCAGGCGCCCTTGTTTCGGCGCCCGAGAGCGTGAGCGTGGTGGTTTGATTGCTCGAAGTGGCTGCGCATGCGGTTTTCGGCGGCGTCTTGGTGCCAGTCAACACCGGAACTTCGAACAACTGCTTGACCACGACCTTGTCGCCGCTGAATTTGAACGAGCCTTCGTAATATACTGTCGTGTCGTTAATATTGAGGGTCGCCCTGTTGCCTGTAATCGGGTCATCGGTGCCGATGCCAAGGCCCCAGCCGCCGACTTCCGCCGCCTTGCAATACATGTTGGCGCCGTCGCTGATGCCCGTGATGGCGTAGTTGCCTTGCGTACCATTGACCACCACCTCGAGCGAATAGCCCTCGCTATTGGTGCCGGTATACGTGCCGGCCTGTTGCGCCATGGCGGCCGGCGCTGTCAGAAGAATCGCCGTGGCCAGGCCGCGCGCAGTCAACGACCGAACATCCGTCGTGAACATCTTCATGTTGAGAACTCCACCCGATGTTTTCTGGAGCGGCCTGCAGCGCTCCGCTTTTTGCAACGCTTAAGGCGTAGTTTACCAACATGAACGAGTCAAGCAACAACTTGCCGCAAGGGTTGACAAACCCACGACCGCGGCTTCAAGCGATTCGATTGAAGCGAATGACGACGAATCGGCCTGGAGAGTAATGTTTTTTCACCGTTTCGCAAAAACCCGCCGTGCGTCCCTGGAAAAAGAAACGGTTCTGGCCGTTATTTGTGCAGGTGGCGAGGGGTTGGGTGCGGAACGCGCAACGGCTGCCGTTCTTCTGCCTCGGCATGCGTACAATCGTTGTTATCGCCAACGCCGAATTGGATCGTCGGCAGCAACGCGCCTAACGGCGTTAATAGAACGCCCAGACCCGCGGCGGCGCCGGCGCGCGCAACCACTTCGGTGCCGGGGCGGATCGATGGCGCTCCCAGCGGACCCGTAACGTCGATCGGGCCCGGCAGCGAGCCGATGGAGAAATGCGTGGAGCGTGTGGTCAGCGCGAAGTTCAGGCTCTGGTCACGGAAATCGACCGTGCCGCTGCCGGTCACGCGCGCCTCGTTGGTAAACAGCAGAAACGCCTTGGTGGACAAAATACCCTGGTTCAACGGCAGATCGGTCACGAAGCACCTGATATCGGTGCGCTGCGGCACGCCAAGGGCCGACAGCAGCGCATTGCCGAATTCCAGGCCGCTGATATCCACCAGCAAAGCCGAAAGATTGCCGCCGCCGAGCAGGATGAGCTTCAGTTCGCCGTTGCCCTGCGCCATCATGCTGGCAAGCGAGTTGCCGTTGGTGTCGATGCGCGCCTCGCCGCCCAAAATCCCAGCGCCGTGAAAAGCGTGCGTGGCCTGCAGGACGCGGGACAGGTTTATGTGCTGGAAACGAACGTTCGCGCGCGCCGCAACGATGTCGTGCAGCCCAGGTGCTAGGTCTATGGTGCTGGCAATGCGGCCGGTGCCGATGGCGAAATCCAGCGGATGCAGCGAAATGCGGCCATCAACTTCATCCATCTTGACGACGATGTTGTCGAAGGGGGTGTAACGGTTTTCGATGTGCTCGCCGCGGTAGTCGAGGTGGATATCGGCGGCGCGCAGCTCGGGCAAATTGATCTGCGTCGTCGGCAGCAGGGTTTTTTTCGCAGCTTCTTGCGCCAGCGCCGCCTTTTCGGCCGGTGTCTCGCCCGGCGTAGTCTTCTTGCCAGGCGGCGCGCCGATAAGGCCGCCAAGATCGGACAGGTCCAGCCGGCGCGACCACAGGTTCATCGTCACGTCGGGCTTGCCGGCGATGCCGGGCGCCTCGTCGATATCGCCGTTGAGGTCGGAGGAACCGACCCGGCCAACCAGGCCTGTCAAGCGGATTTTCGGATGGACATAGTCGAGGTTGCCGGCGAGCGAGAATGGCGGCGTGTGCGGTAGGGGAATGCCGGTGAGCGGGTAGAGCGCGCTGAGGTCCGGGCCTGACAAAGTCACACGCACGCGCGCGCCGGCAAAATTGACCGGATTTTGCACGGTGCCGACAAGTGCGACGTGGGTGGCGCCATTACGGAGCAGGAGGTCGATCGGGTAAGGGTGCGCGGCATCGCGCAACGTCAGCAAAGCGCCGCCGACGAAGCGGCCGGTAATCGGCTGGCCGGCGTAGGTGCCGCGTGCATCGGCAACGATAGCGCTCGGCGCCGTCGCGGTCGCGTCGCGTGTGGCGATGGCCAGCGTGAAATCCGAACGGAATTTTGGATCCACGACGTGCGCGGTTCCGTCGGTAATGCGCAGCTCGCCGATTTGCGGCGCGGCCGTGGCGGATTGGTTGGCGGCAGGTTTGGGTGGGACGAGGGTAAAATTATTGCGGCCATCGGCCAGCGCCGTTGCGGCGATGTCGGGCCGGTCGATGGCGACGAGGGGCAGAACGATTTGCCGCGTGTGAATGTAATCCATGAGGCGAGCGGCGACCGTCAGGTGGTCGATGTGTCCGAGCGGCTGCGTCTGCGGGAAATTATCCGGGTTGGTCACTACGACGTCGTCGGCCGTGACGGTGGTGGTGCGGCCGAGGCGCACGTGGAGGTGGGCGATAGTGACGCGCCGGCCGAGGGCGGCGGAGGCGCGGGCATCGACCAGCGGAATGAACCAGTCCCAGTTCCACAGCAGGATGAACAAGGCCACGGCAACAACGAGCGCCGCCGTGATAATGAGCCCGATCGGGCGCTTGCGCCGCGGAGGCGCTGTTGTCTGGTTCGGCAGAGGCGCTGAATCGGGCATCGGGCGGATGAACGCAATTGTCTGGCGATCGGTTCCTGTCTCGCGGGCGCAGCGGGTGCGTCAGCCGCCCCCACGCTTTAGATAATAAGGCATGTCTTGCCTCTTATTTTTAAGAATGCCTGGTTCTTGTTTTCAAAAAAGACCTGCTTGCAGCCTTGAGGCTGAGCAATATTTACCCGACCGAAAGGCCGTCTGACGCAGTCTGTCGGACAGTGGACATGCCGATGGCGACGCAAAACCTGCCCGACCCCGGACGCGGCCGATGAAGCCGATCCTTGACGGGCTGTGGGCGCTTGGGCCCGCGCGCCTGCTCGCCCTCGGCGGCGTCGGCCTGGGCATGCTCGCCATGCTCGCCCTTCTGGCGGTGCGCGGCGGCGCCGGTTCCACCCATATGTCGCTGCTGTATGCTGACCTGGATTCGCGGGAGGCCGGCCAGATTGTCGAGGCGCTGGACCGCGCCCACATCAGCCATCAGGAGCCGGGCGCCGGTGACCGCGTGCTGGTGCCGTCGGAGGAGGTCTCGCGCGCCCGTCTGATGCTGGCCAAGGACGGCCTGCCGTCGGGCGGCTCGATCGGCTACGAAATATTCGATCGCGGCGACGCGATGACCGCCAGCGATTTCCAGCAACAGATTAACGAAACCCGTGCGCTGGAGGGCGAGCTTGCCCGCTCGATCCGCATGCTGAGCGGCGTGCGCGCGGTGCGGGTTCACGTGGTGCTGCCGCACCGCCAGCCTTTTGCGCATGACACCGAACCGGCGCAGGCCAGCGTGGTGCTCACCATGGCCGGCAGGGCGCGGCTCGATGGACAGGGAATCCAGTCGGTGGTGAACCTGGTTGCCGCCGCCGTGCCCGGCCTGAAGCCGCAAGGCATTTCGGTGATCGACAGCCGTGGCATGGTGCTGGCGCGCGCGGGTCAGCCCACCGGTGAGGATGAGGCGGTGAGCAGCGGTGAAGAAATGCGCCGCGCCACCGAGGCGAAATTGTCACGCCAGATCGAGGACATGCTGGAGCGCACGCTGGGCGTCGGCCACGTGCGGGCCGAGGCCGCCGTGGAGATGAATTTCGAGCATCTCAACGAAACCACGGACACGTACAATCCGGATCAGCAGGTGGTGCGCAGCACGCAAACCGTGACCGACAAGAACAAGAGTACTGATGGCGAGAAAAACGTCTCGGTGCAGAACAACCTGCCGAATGCGGATGCCGCCACCGGCGCCACGTCCGGCAGCGCGGACGACCGGAACGAGGAGACGACCAATTACGAAATCGGCCACACCGTGCGCACCTTGGTGCGGGCGCAGCCGCAGATCGCGCGGCTATCGGTCGCGGTGATGGTGGACGGGGTGGTCGAGGCCGGCGCGAACGGCAAGATGGCATGGCACGAGCGCGATGCCGGAGAACTGGCGCGGATCAAGCAACTGGTGCAGACCGCCGTTGGCTACGACGCCAAGCGCGGTGATACCGTCGAAGTTGTTTCGATGCGGTTTACCGAGGAACCGGCTGGCGATTCCGGCAATCACGGCTTGTTCGGGCTGGGGCTCGAAAAGAATGACGTCATGGGGCTGGCGCAGTCCGCCATCCTCGGCGTGGTGGTGCTGATGACATTGCTGCTGGTGGTGCGGCCGATGGCGATGCGCCTTGCAGTGGCGGGCGCGGGGATCGAGGACGCCTCGATGCTGGGTGAAAGCGGTGAACTGGCCGTCATGGGGCCCGACGGGGTGCGCGCGATCGCCGGGCCGGGCGGCGCGGGGAGTGCGGGCGGCGGCGCGGCTGAGGACAACGCCATGGTGGACCTCGCCAACATCGAAGGCCAGTTGCGCGCCAGCTCGATGCGAAAGCTAATTGAAATGGTTGACAAACATCCCGAGGAGACGCTGTCCATCATGCGCGGCTGGATGAGCGAGGCGCGCTGACCATGGCAGCCGCGACCGATCTTTCCGAACTGAGCGGCGCCCAGAAGGCCGCCATCGTCATGCTCGCGCTGGGCGAGGAGCAGTGCGCCCGCCTGTTCGGCATGATGCATGAGGATGAAATAAAGGAAGTTTCCACCGCCATGGCCATGCTCGGCTCGGTGCGCGCCGAATTGGTGGAAAAGATATGTCAGAATTTCTCCGAGAGCCTGGGCACCGCTGGGGCGTTGGTGGGCAATTTCGAAAGCACTGAGCGCCTGCTGGGCAAAACCCTGCCGCGCGACCGTGTGGCGCAAATCATGGAGGAAATCCGCGGGCCGGCCGGGCGCACCATGTGGGACAAGCTCGGAAACGTTAACGAAGCGGTGCTGGCGAACTACCTGAAGAACGAATATCCGCAGACCGTGGCCGTGGTGCTGAGCAAGGTCAAAGCGGATCATGCCGCGCGGGTTCTGTCGCTGCTGCCGGACAGTTTCGCGATGGAGGTGGTGATGCGCATGTTGCGCATGGAGAGCATCCAGCGCGACGTGCTGGACGGGGTGGAGCGCACGTTGCGGGCCGAATTCATGAGCAATCTTGCACGCAGCTCGCGTCGCGACGCGCATGAAATGATGGCCGAAATCTTCAACAATCTCGACCGGGCGTCCGAAGCGCGCTTCGTGGCGGCGCTGGAGGAGCGCAACCGCGACGCAGCGGATCGCATCAAGGCGTTGATGTTCACGTTCGACGATTTGCAGCGGCTTGGCCCGGCGGCCATGCAGGTGCTGCTGCGCAGCGTGGACAAGGAGCGTCTGCCGTTGGCGTTGAAGGGTGCCTCGGAAAAACTGCGCGAAATGTTCTTCAAGAACCTCTCGGAGCGCGCGGGCAAGATGCTGCGCGACGATATCGACGCGCTCGGTCCGGTGAAGTTGAAGGACGTGGACGATGCTCAATCGGCCATTGTTCTGACCGCCAAGGAGCTGTCCGCCAGCGGGGAGATCGAAATATCCAGCACCAACAGCGATGAGGAAATGGTTTATTGACACCGTGCACCTGGTTTTTCCGCTCGCGCTGCTGTCTGCCCAGAAGACCGCTCTTGGCTGCCATTCGCGGTGGGGTGGTCGCGTCCTGCAGGCTGCTTACCCGGTGTTAGGACAATTCTCGTCAAATCGGCTCCTGCCACCAGGAGTTGACTCATGGACGGCCTAGCTTCCGCCTTTCTGCGCCCGGGATTTCGCGACGATCCCGGCTTTCAGGGCGATCACGACCTGTTGCTCGATGACATGCCGATGTCGTTTGGCAGGCCGGCGCTTGGAATCCTGTATGTCGAGGATTTCGATGCGCCGGCGGTCCCGCAGGCGGTGTCCGTCCCTGAGATGATTACACCGCAAATCGCGCCGGAGGACCTCGACGCGGCGCGCGCCGAGGGCCATCAGGCAGGCCTTGCCGAAGCGCGCTCGGAGCAGGCGGCGGTGCAGGCCGAATTGCGCACTGCGGCGCTGTCGGCGATCGGCGACGCGCTTGGCACCGCGCGGGCCGATGCTGCGCGCATTGCGCACACCATGGCCGACGAACTCGCGGCCACGCTGCTGGCGCTTCTGCACGCCGCCCTGCCCGCCGCGGCGGAGGCGAGGGGCCAGCAGGAGGTCATGGCGCTGGTCGCGGCGCTGCTGCCGGGATTGCGGCGCGAACCCAACGCAGCGATCCAGGTGCATCCTTCGCTGCTGGAGGCGATCGCGGCGGATCTGCAAACGCTTTGGCCGGACCATGGCGGCCGCCTTGCGGTCACGCCGGACGCTGCGCTGGCGTCGTCGGACGTGCGTGTGACGTGGCAGGATGGCGAGGCGCGGCGCGACACGCGGGCGCTTTGGGGGAACCTGCGCGCGGCGTTGAGTCCGTATGGCTTGCCCAGCCTGAACTCAATTATGGCCGGCCTTGACTGCAACTTGACCAGCCTGACTGCAACTTGACCGGCCTTGACTGCAACTTGACCAGCCTTGACTGCAACTTGACCAGCCTTGACTGCAACTTGAAAGGTACCGCGCATGGCGGGTGAAAACGATTTTACGGAACTGGCGGGGCCTATCCTGCAACCGCAGGACGCACCCTCACGCGGGGCGCGCGACCTGGAGGCGGTTTACGACATTCCGGTGACGGTCAGCGCCGTGCTGGGCCGCACCACCATGCAGGTTTCGCAATTGCTCAAACTGGGCCGCGGTGCGGTCGTGGAGCTGGACCGCAAATTGGGCGAGGCGATCGATGTGTATGTGAATAATCGCCTGGTGGCGCGCGGCGAGGTGGTGATGGTGGATGATAATCGGTTGGGAATTACCATGACGGAGATTGTGAAGGCGGATCGTGCCGGTAATTAGTACAAGAAGGAAGGCCAGGGCTCTGCCTTGGACCTCTTTCTAGCTTTGTCATGACCCGCGTCCTGCTCATTGGCGCCTTGACCGGCAGCATGGTTGCCCTCGCCCGCGACCTAGGCCGCGCCGGCGGACGTGTCACCCAAATCGAGCATACCAGCGCCGCCCTGGCACATTTGCGTAACGACGCCGGCACCGCACTGATCCTGTGCGACATCACGCAGGATATCGCCGGCACCTGCCGCGCACTCGCCGCCGAGCGCATCACAATCAAGCTCGTCGCGATCGGGTGCGACCCCTCGCCCGCCCAAGCCACGCACGCCATGGCGGCCGGTGCACGCGACGTTCTCAGCCTGCCCATCGATACAGGCGCGCTCGCCGCCCTTCTGGCCGCAGCCAGCGGCGCACCCGGCGCCCCGATCGTGCGCGATCCCATTATGCTCGCCGTGCTGCGCCGCGCCGAACAGATCGCCACGTCCGACGCCTCCGTGCTCATCACCGGCGAATCAGGCACCGGCAAGGAAGTGCTCGCCCGTCTCATTCACCGCACCTCCCGCCGCGCCCACGGTGCGTTCGTGGCGGTGAATTGCGCGGCCATTCCGGAAAACCTGCTGGAAAGCGAACTGTTCGGCCACGAAAAGGGCGCATTTTCCGGGGCGCTGGCCCGTCGCATCGGCAAGTTCGAAGCGGCCGACGGCGGCACCTTGTTGCTCGATGAAATCAGCGAAATGGACCTGCGGCTGCAGGCAAAATTGTTGCGCGCGATTCAGGAACGCGAAATCGATCGGGTCGGCGGCAACGCACCGGTCCGGATCAACGTGCGCATCCTGGCCACCAGCAATCGCGATCTGCCGGCCGAGGCCGCCGCCGGCCGATTTCGCGAAGACCTTTATTTCAGGCTCAACGTCGTGGGCCTGCGCATCCCGCCGCTGCGCGAACGGCCCGGCGATATTGCGGCCATCGCCGCGCATTATGTTAATCATTACGCCGAGCTCAACGGGCTTCCGCCGCGCTCGCTATCGCGCGCGGCAGAGCTGATGCTCGGTGCCCACCAATGGCGCGGCAACGTCCGCGAACTGGAAAACATCATCCACCGCGCCGTGCTGCTCGCCGGTGGGAGCGAAATCGGTCCGGAAGCCATCGAGCTCCCGGGTGCGCCGGCCCGCGCCACCCAGGCCGCCGCAGGCACGGAGATCTTCGTCGGCCGCCGCATGGAGGATGTCGAACGCGATCTGATTCTCAATACCCTCAGCCACACGCTGGGAAACCGCACCCACGCGGCCACGATGCTGGGCATTTCCATCCGCGCCTTGCGCAACAAACTCAAGGACTACGCCCACGCGGGCATTCAAGTCACCCCGCCCCACGGTGGTGTCACGGTCGGCGTCACGGCCGGTGTTGCAGCGTGATGCCGACGGTGCGCCTCATACCAAGCCGTGTAAGCACCGACACACCGAAGAACATAAGGAAGTATTTCTTCTTTGGAAAGAAGCAACAAAGACCTTTTGTTATTTGGTCGACACGGCCGATACGACCGGAACGCGTTGCCAAGAGTAAAGGATTCTTTGTTCTTTTTTTCAAGAGTGAACTGCTTCCTTCACGCTTGCCTAGCAGCGCGCCTTCGGTCTGATGTCGCAAGCCACCGCCCTGCTGCGTCGCTACGCCCCCGGCACGGATGTCGGGCTGGCGCTCGGCGTGTTCTGCCTGCTGTCGCTGCTCATCTTGCCGTTGCCGACCATGCTGCTGGATCTTGGCCTGTCGCTATCCATCACCGCGTCGGTGCTGGTGCTGATGGTTTCGCTTCTGCTGGAAAAACCACTGGATTTCACCAGCTTTCCGCAATTGCTGCTGCTGACCACGCTGCTGCGCCTGTCACTGAACGTTGCCACCACGCGCCTCATCCTGAGCCATGGCAGCGAGGGCCCGACCGCGGCGGGCCAGGTGGTCGCCGCGTTCGGCGGCTTCCTGATGGGTGGAGACGTGGTGATCGGGCTGATCCTGTTCGCCATCCTGCTGGTGGTGAATTTCATGGTCATCACCAAGGGGTCCGGCCGCATTGCCGAAGTGGCTGCCCGATTCAGCCTCGATGCGATGCCCGGCAAGCAGATGGCGATCGACGCGGACCTCAATGCCGGCCTGATCAACGAAAAGATCGCCCGTGCCCGGCGCCGCACGCTCGAGGAGGAAAGCGGCTTTTACGGCGCCATGGATGGTGCGGCGAAATTCGTCCGCGGCGACGCCATCGCCGGGCTGATCATTACGAGCATCAATATCGTCGGCGGCCTCGCGATTGGTGTCATCCGGCACGACATGGCGTTTGCCGACGCGGCCAACACATTTACGACCCTCACCGTCGGCGACGGCCTGGTCACCCAAATTCCCGCCCTTCTGGTGTCGGTCGCATCCGGCATCGTGGTGACGAAGGGCGGCGTGGAGGGGCGCGCGGACACCGCGCTGGTGCGCCAACTGGGCGGCAGCTACAAGCCGCTGGCGTTGGCGGGCGCGGCCGCGGCCGTGCTGGCGACCCTGCCCGGCCTGCCGGCGCTGCCCTTCCTGGCGCTGGCGTGCCTGGCGGGCGGCGGCGCCTGGTGGCGGATGAAAAACCCTGCGTCCACGGGCGAGGCGGCGACCATCATCGCCCCCGCGGCGCCCGCCGAGGCGCCGATTGCGGATGCCATGCGGATCGACATGATACGCGTAGAGCTCGGCTACGCGCTGCTGCCGCTGGCCGGCGGCGATCAGCCCAAGCTGACCGAGCAGATCCGCGGCCTGCGCAAATCCATTGCGACCGAAATGGGCTTCGTGCTGCCGCCGGTTCGCATCCAGGACAATTTGCAGCTTGGCGCCGAGCAATATGTTGTGCGCATCAAGGAAATCGAGGCCGGACGCGGCGAGTTGCGCGCGCTGATGCTGCTGGTGATGGACCCCAACGGCGGCGTGCCGGACATGCCGGGCGAGCGCACGACGGAGCCCGCCTTCGGCCTGCCCGCCTTGTGGATCGATCCGAGCCAGCGCGAGGCGGCTTTGGTGCGCAACTGCACCGTGGTCGACCCGCCCAGCGTGCTGGCGACGCACCTCACCGAATTGGTGCGCGACATGATGCCGGAACTTCTTTCCTACGCCGAAACCCAGAAACTGCTCGACGACATGCCGCGCGAACAGCAAAAACTCGTCGCCGACCTGATCCCGGGCAGCATATCGGTAGGCGGCGTGCAGCGCGTGCTGCAGGCGCTGCTCGCCGAACGTGTCTCGATCCGCGATCTGCCGACGATCCTGGAAGGCATTCACGAAGCCTGCGCCGGCCAGGGACGTCCGATCCCCGGCATCGTCACCGTGGTGCGCACCCGTCTGGCGCGCCAATTATGCGATAGCCACGCCGGCGCCGATGGCCTGCTCAGACTGATCGCCATGTCGCCCGAATGGGAAACCTCGTTCGCCGAGTCGTTGGTGGGACCGCCGGACGATCGGCAACTCGCCATGGCGCCAAGCCGCCTTGGCGAATTCATGCGCCGCTTCCGTGAGGTATTCGATGCCAATGCGCACGAAAGCCCGGTGCTGCTGACCAGCGCCTCCATCCGCGCGCCGGTGCGCGCCGTGGTGGAACGCATCCGGCCCGCGACATCGGTGCTTGCCCAAACCGAAATTGCATCACGGGCGCGGATACGGACGTTGGCGACGCTTTAGGGAAGCGAAAAGGAAGAAGGAAGGCGTTCTTTTTCGAAAAAAAGAAACAAAAACTTTTGCAATTTCGGTGCGACGGACTCTGCGGGACTGCCGGGACATCATCCGGCGCTCGAAATAGCCGGATCGGCGCGGGTCGCCACAGAAGGCAGCCACGCGTTTTGGGACGCCAATCTCACGCGCACGCGCGGCCGGAGAACGCCTCGAGAGGATGGGGAGCATTTTTTTCGTTCTTTTTTTGCAAAGGAACTACGTGCTTCCTGCGCTGTTCTGTTTCCTTGCTCATTCATGAACGAATCTCACCTCCTGACTATTTGTCATTCACGCTTGCGAGTTTTTAAATCTTTCTCCGCCACAAAGGCACGCGCACCATCGGACGCGGAGATGATCGACGCATGGCATCGAGTATTGTTACCTGGGGCGCGTGGGGGCCGCGTGACGCAGCCAATTTCGCCGCACAGATCGTGGTGTCGGCCGGCGCCGAAACGCTGATCACCGATCCGGCGCTGGGTTTCGATGGCGTGGCCAGCTACTCGATCAACGGCAGCGGCAACAACCTCGCCGATCCGTCGGCCGGCGCCGTCGGCACCGACGAAACCCGCATCGGGCCGGCAAATTTCGCGCCCGGCACGTCGGATACACCGGTGGGCGGCCCCGATCCGCGGGTGATCAGCAACACGATCATGGCCAACGACACCAACGCCAACGATCCAGGCGGCCGCTCGGCCTATATTTATGCATTCGGCCAGTTCGTCGACCACGACATCGACCTCAACAACGACCAGGTACCGGACGCGGCCAACACGCTGAACATCGTGGTGCCGCAGGGCGACGCCTATTTCACTCCTGGATTTGATATCAGTATCATCCGTGGCCAGATCGATCCTGCTAACGGCGACGCAATCAATTCGGTGACCTCGTATCTCGACCTGTCGCAAGTCTACGGCTCGGACGCGGCAATCGCGGCCAGCTTGCGCAACGCCGACGGCACGCTGAAAACCAGCGCCGGCGGCAACCTGCCGATCGTGGACGGGCAGTTCCTCGGCGGCGATGCCCGCGCGGCGGAAAACCCCGACCTCACCGCGATCAACATCCTGTTCGTGCGCGAACATAATTACTGGGTCGGCAAACTGCACGCGGGAAATCCGGCCCTGAGCGGCAATCAATTGTACGACATGGCGCGGGCCATCACCACGGCGGAATACCAGAACATCATCTACTCCGAATTTCTGCCGTCGCTGCTGGGGAGCGCCGCGCCGGGCGCTTATACCGGCTACAACCCGGCCGTCAGCACCGCCATCTTCGAGGAATTCTCCACGGCCGCGTATCGGTTCGGCCATTCGATCGTTTCCTCAAACGAGACCAAGATCGCGAATGACGGAACGGTGTTGCAACAGCAGGACCTGATCGTGGCAGCCGGAGAGGCGCCGGACGCGCTGGCGCAGTATGGCGGCGCGGACGCGCTGCTGCGCAACCTGGGACAGGATTTTTCACAAGCCGCCGGCGTGCATATCACCAGCGACCTGCTGAACCTGCTGGACGCCAATCCGCACGACATCGGCGATCTCGGTGCGATCGACATTGAACGCGAACGCGACCTTGGCATTCCCACGCTTAATCAGACGCGCGTGGCGCTGGGTTTGCAGCCGGACGGTTCGTTCGCCGAAATCACCAGCAATACCACGCTGGCCGCCGAGTTGCAGGCGGTTTATGGCAATGTCGATAATGTGGACCTTTTCGTCGGCGGCCTGGCGGAGGACCCTTCCGGCGGCTCGATGCTGGGCCCGACGTTCACCGCCATCATCGCCATGCAGTTCGACAATCTGCGCGCCGGCGACCGGCTGTACTTCGAAAACCAGAATTTCAGCCCGGCTCTGATGCAGCAGATCGAGAACACCACACTGTCCGACCTGATCGAGCGCGATACCGACAGCAACATCATGCAAGCGAACGCATTTGTTGCCACCATTCGCCATGCCAGCAATGTCGCATCGCCAAACCCGGCCGCACCCCAATTGGTGATCGGAATCGATGCCAACGGCGCGGTTATCGCCGGCACGCCGGGTGTCGCAAACACCGTGGTTGCCGGCAGCGGGCTGCATCAGGTGCTCATCGGCGGCGGAACCAGTGACAGCTTCGTGTTTCTCGGCAGCGGCCACAACGATATCATAACGGACTTTCAGTCCGGCCGCGATACGCTGGTGTTCGACCGGCTGGCGCTGCCGGCAACCTATGGCGACGTGACATACACAAATGCGGCGGGTGGCGTCATGGTTCATTTTGACGGCAACATTGTCGAGCTCATGGGCATTTCCGCCGCCGCTCTCGGCGCCGACGATTTCGTGTTCAGCACGAATCCTGTCGCCCCTACGTTCGACCGCATGTGGCTCGCCGGGCTGCACGATCCGGCACCCGGAATAAGCTACCAGCCCGCCATGTTTCACCTGACTTAGGAAAGCGAACAAGGCCCTGATACCAACCCTCGGGCGACGGCCCCGGATTAAGCTTCGCTCATCCGGGGTACGGGATGGCTGTGATAGCACGGCGTTCGCCAGTGGCCCACAAAGCCCAAGCGCAAAAGTTTTTGGTTCTTTTTTCAAAAAAGAACGACTTCCTTCCGTTGTCAATGCCTAATCAATTCGTATTCGATCGCATAAGTGAAATCCAACTGCGGCACTGTCATGTCGGCGGGAAACGGCGGCAATTGCATCGTGCGGAACA
>Ga0116229_10002595_pt1 | contig 29321 bp, 24 predicted proteins | sample S1TSphgellanicum_3_FD_87313 | JGI IMG/M metagenome (GOLD analysis project Ga0116229, IMG submission 87313) | Host-associated microbial communities from peat moss isolated from Minnesota, USA - S1T2_Fc - Sphagnum magellanicum MG | ecosystem: Host-associated > Plants > Peat moss > Unclassified...
AGCAAAGCACTTGTACGTCTTTGATCTTGTAATGTTCGTCTGAAAGAGTCAGTAGGCAGTTAGTGTGTTGTGTGAGATCGAAGGTCTGAATTGTGTGGAGTAGATCAGGAGAACATGGACGCCTAGGTTTGTTGAAGGCAGTCAGTGTGCTGTGTGTTTTCGGACCCTCTCTTTTTGGTTACAATACATTATGTTATAATAATGATGATGATTATAATGTTTGTAAGTTGTAAAATGTTCTTCCATTGAGAATATAGATGTCTTTGGTGTTATTTTTATTTATCCATGAAATTGAAATTGAGTTTTTAAATTAGTAAAAAAATGGTATACTACTACCAAATAAAGTGTTTCAAGCAAGTTTTATAATGTAATTGGTGTACATTTATTGAAAGAAACAAACATGAAGGAATTTCATATTCAAGTTTATATTGATTTATTTTGATTTTTAAGGCCCATGTCAACTTAATGTAATTTCTAAAAAAATTCAAAATAAATGAATTTAAAGTTGTGATACTTTTAGGATTTTATGTACATCTAGTTTTGACTACATTTGGGTCCACCGTAACATGCAAACACCCTCCAAAGCTTTTGCATCAAATTCCAAATCATTGGAATTTTTCAATAAATGAAAATCGGAAAGATTTTCCTTTAGTGTCAAGTCGATGTCCTAGTTATCGCATCCCTTTCCCCTTGTATTTGATATTCTAATGCTCTTGGAGCTAAATCCTAAAACTTGTAAGGTTTCAATTTGTTGACATTGACCAAGATGGGGTTGGGATCAAGTTTGTCCACTATGACTAATATTTACAATAAAATATATTAGGCAAAAATATTTAATCATGTATTTAGGCCAAACCACCAATTTTTGAATTTCCCTATATGTGTTTTCCTAGCTTTTGGGGAACCACATGACATAATAATATTCCCCCATTGAAAATAATTAATTCCTATATGTTGATGTGCTTAGATAACATGGTTCTATTGATGTTTTCACATAGTCTTAGCTATCTCTTGCCTTGACTCATCCAACCTCTCCAATTTTGACAATATATTGTTGGTCAAAATTTTGATTAGGGCAAATTCCTTGGAGGTTTGAGAATTGATGGTGGGTAGCAAATACTCTATAGGCATCATGGGGTGGAGTCCATAAACTAACTCAAATGGGGTATGCCTTGTTGCCACTTTGAATGTGGTCTAACACATAATGAAATGTATGAAAATGTTCAATCTATTTTGTCATTGATTATTATAGTCAATAGTGTTCTAATGACCTTGTTGGTGGATTTTGCTTGGCCATTACCCTAGGGAAAGTAAGTGGTGGAGTTGGTGCATTTCATCAAAAAATGGGTATTGAGAATCTCAATTGCTACATTGATGAAATGCACACCTCGATCATTCACCAATGTGAATGGGATCTAAATATGGTAAAAATGAATTCATAGATGGACTTGGCTATGACTAAAAGGGTATTGGTTTTAAGTGTTTTAGCTTCCACCCATTTGGTAGCATAATTAATAATTACCAAAATGTATTTATTTTCAATATACTAACCAAAAGCCTTAATGGGGCCAATAAAATCCAAGCCCCAATTCACGAAAGGTTTTGCTCACAATGTAGTCACCAATTTGGCAATGCTAATATTTACCAATTTGTTTATACATTGACAATCATCACAAGATTAATAGTATTGTAACACATCCTTGTGTACTTTAGGCCACCAATATTTGGCATCCAATATTTTCATGATCATGATGTTTGGGAAAAAATGTCCTTCCACATTCTAATGCATTTCCTATAAAACAATGGGGGTTTAGTATGGATGCAAACATCTTTTGAGCACTTGATCATTCCTATGTTTACATAGTTGTCCTTGAAGCAATGTGAAAGGCATGGCTTTGACAACTAATTTCTTCTTTTGTTCTTATGAAAACTACACCAAAAAATTCTAGATAGTATTGAAATAATCTTGAACTTCCTATAGCCAAATAGGTTGCAATAAAAACAAAAAATTTATGGTCTAATTCAAAATTCTTGTGTATTTTTATAACATCCAGTAGTCTTGATAGAACATTACAACAAAATGAGACCATTTTGGTTTGTACACTATTGAAAATTTATACTTTAGAAAAATGAGTAACAATTTGGTTATCCTCTTAAAAATTATGGTTTTTTAATCAAATAAACAAGTGCCATGTGATGCACATAAAAGACAAATTTGTTGCCCAAATAAATAGTGCCTACGTTTATGCAAGGCATAAAGCATAGCTAGTGCTTCCCTTTCAACAATAGTGTAATTTTTCTTGCATTGTTGAAAAGATGGAATGCACAAGCAATGGGGTGGTCACATAATAGGGTTTTGAGCAAGCATAACTATTATTGCTAGATTGGAAGCATGTGTGTGTACATGAAATTCTAGATCCCATGTTGGAACAATCAAGATTGGAACATCCATGTATTTCTTCTTGATAGTCTCCCATGCCATTTGACATTCTAGAGTTTAGTCAAATGCTTTAGCCTTCCTTAATAACTTCATTTAATCGAGGCCATGATGAAAATAAAATCTCCAATGAAACAATGATAAAATTGGGCCATACTATTGGAGACTTGGATGTTTTTGGGACTTTTTGGAGGTGGCATGTTAACAATGGTAAAAATCTTCTTGGGACCAAATATTTTCCCTCTTTGGATACAATGTACCCTAAGATCACTCCAAAATATTATAAAAACACACATTTTCCAAGGTTAAGGCTAATATTAAATTTTTGGCATTTGTTAAAACACAATTGCAGTTTGTCCATATGTGTTTTCAAGTCATCAAAGATTTGTACCAATTTGATAAAATGACTACATTATCAATGTCATTGAATAAGAAAGGAAGTTCAAAAAGTACTTTACTCACCAAGTTGCAAGCATAAACTACATCATTATGCATCATCCATGAACAAGTTGCCATGCAAGGTTTGAGTAGTAGGAAATGTTTTTCAATTCAATTCAATAACACCTACCAATGTTCTATTGATATTAAAATATGAAAACTCCAATGGAGCTTCAAGCCTCAACACAACACCATGTGTGTCAATGTAATCATCATATGTGTTTGCCATATTCATTGATTTCTAAGCTCTCTATGGAAGATGACCTTGCTTCATGGTGTTTTAGGCATTCCAAAAAAACACCTATTAAACTTGTGAAGGGAAAACAAAGGGTTTATCAAATTCATGTAGCATGTGTCAGAAATTTGCAAGTAAAAAATTGGCATCATGTCATGATGTTCATGGATGCCCATGCCATTTTCACACAATTTTGCCTAAAGGTGACAAGTCATGTTTGCCCTTCCATATTGGGTTCCCCTTCCCATAATAACATTCAATTGTCCATAATGGGTTAATACTTTGTGTTGTAATCCAACATTTTTTGAACCATGCCCCCATTCCACCATAATGTGTAAGCCTCCATGGTTTTTAAATGGATGGCAAGGTGCTTGATGACACCTGGATGTTTACATGGGGAATCTAATACTTCTACCAATTTTTTTTGCATGTCTTTCATTTATCATGTATTTTTTGTGTCTTTTTTACCAACTCGATTGTGCTTAAGATGTAATTGAACCTTTCAATCTACATTTTATGCATCACACCATAACCACCTTGATTGTATTGACTTAACAAAGGGAGCACATTCATTGTGCTTGGAATCCATAGGATGCCCTAACTTCCTATTTGGGAAAGAAGATTTCAAGCCCCCTTTTCCATCCATGATACTAACCATGTCTTCCTCTTCAAGAAATCCTTGCTAAATTTTTTTTTTGCCCACCATGTCACATTATCTCATAATTCCATGTCCTCCACAATTTAATTTGCCTTGTCTTTTGCTAGATAAAAATATCCCAAACTATTGCATCAAATTTGACATTGTGTCCTTAACCTTGCATTCAAGCCACTCCAAAAACCTTGCAAAATTCTATAGCTCAATATATTCTAGGGAATTAAGTAGTTCCACTAAAAAATTTGATTACATGACATGTTTATATTTATTTAGGCCAGTTGTTTGCTTACTCATAAAAGGGAAGGTAAACCATCATATGTTCTTTGAAAAAGTCCAAGATAATCTCCTAAAATTATCGCATGGCAATTTGTTTAAGGTTATCTACTACAAGCCTTTGTCACTTTTGAAAATGGGTTGATGAAGTGTTCTCACCCCTAAATAATTTTGATGGCCCTCATTTTTGAATGGTTTGTGATCGCACATTAAAAGGCCTTCCATATGGATCATTTAGTGTCTATGATAAAGTTAGGGGTTTAAGGTTAGATTGTCTCTTTCAAGGTGGTTGGACAACATCACTTTAATCTAGCATGCCCAACAACCCTTAAAACCTTCCAAGTAATAATTATTATGAGCAATTAGAATTTTGAAAGGTCAAGGTTTAATAGTTTCCATACTTTTGTGAAAAGGCCAACAAAACTCCCCATATATCTAATATTTTAACCTCTTCAAGTCACTCAAGGTTCTAAGCAATTGTTGTAAGTGTGTAACCAAAGACAAAAAACCCAAAGAAAAAAAATGGAGGCAAAAAATGAAACCAGGATTTTCTTAAAACTTCATATAGTCTTAACTCAATTTAATTGCAATTAGATGATCATAATAGTTTTTAACCACCATGGGAAATTGCATGTGCATTTGGTCACTAGGTTTGGACAGTTGGTGATTGAAAAGTAAAGTGGTCATTTAATGGCAATCAAAAATCTTTTAGCCATTTGATGGTAACCAAAATATGGAAAGGGTTTATGACTAAAATGGCGTTATATTGTCTATGGTGACCAAATTGAGGTTTTTGGTTTTGGTTGCCAAGTGGGGTTTTTTTTTCAAAATTTGGACAATGGTGTAAGTTTGTGAAAAATAACCACAATAATGTTTAAAGGCTCAAACAAAAAATTGAAAGAAAAGTGATGGTTAAGGTGAATAACTTTTATATCAACTTCTAGATTACCACTATCTTTTATTTACCAAAATAAACATTTTTTTCCAAGTGTATTGCACCAATTGTAAAAAGATAATTTAGGTCATACACATCAAAGAAGAAAGGTTTCAAATTATGTTTTCAAACATGTAATATATGAAAGATGACAATTGAAATCAATTTGATTGTCATTAGATGGCCAAAATGAGTTGAAAACATTCCAATTATATTCGAATGGTAATTGAAATTGATTTCAACTGTTTAATTGCAATCAAAATTGATTTTATTCACCCAATGGTGATTGAAATTGATTTTGGTCACCTTGAAACATATTTAGGGCTTAAGATAGTCATCAAAATATGTATAGTTGCCATCAAATCAAATTAGGCAGTAGAGGGTGACTGAACCTATTTCAATTACCATCTAATGATTTGCTATGCTTTTGATATCATGCCCATTTAATGACAACCAAGTTGTTTTGGTTGTCATGTAGTCTTGACCAATTGTTCAAGATTGTGGTTAAAATCCATTCCTTCTAAGTAATCAATGTAGATCGTAACTAGTTCAAGCCCACATTTAAGTCATCTCAAGTTGATGGAAAAATGACATGATGTAAAACTTGAGGCCCTTCAAAATGTAATCATGTTAGCATATGATGGATGGCAAAACATGCCCCAACCATGGATATACACATTGTGTTCCACCTATGTGTGGTGGTGCCACATTGATAAAAAATGGTCAACAATTCAACATGAAACTCATTATAAAAATATGCCACCCAATTTGCAAGTTACCAAGACACACAAATGAAAGCACGTGTATGGCTCCATGGACATTGTTCACCTTGCAACCATCTTGGTCAAATTCCACTTTCAAGCCTTTTAATCGTATATGGTATGATCATAAGCACTCAATGCGGCATGTTGCAAGTGCACATGGTAATGACAAGGAACCCAATCTTTGGGAAAAACCTAGATGCCTTTGATTATGACATAAATGGTGTATACGAAGGTGGCATTGGGGTTCAGGCTTATTGGAGGACCATTCTAAGTGGTCAAGGGACCAATGTGCATCTATATCAAACACAAGTGGCTCCACCACCATTATGAGAAATCTTGTCCATCATAACCACAATACCTTGCAACTAGATTTTTAAAACAACTAATATACAATTACACTACAACTAAAGCATGGAAATTTAGGCAATTAATAAATAAAATGCCATGTTAAAAATTTACAAAATTGTATTATACCTGCAACTTAGTTTCAAATGGAACATTTATATGATGTAATGTACACATCGTACATATGACATACATTCAATCATGTTTGACTAAAGCAAGTTGCATTTCATTTGTGTGTGGCAAATACATTACAATTGGGTGTAAATGTAGCACCCAATCAACAATTATGTAATTATTATACAATGTTAACACATACAATTGTGCCATGTGTATACATTTCCACCACCCATTATATACATGATATTTGCAACTAGTTTTCAACTATGATTCCCATTGATACAATTAATTGTGCTATTATGTTACCATTATATTACCACTATAAAAATGTTACTTTTCCACTATTTTGTGATTTTTTTTCAAATGATAATAAGTTAATAACTAAAAAAATTCATATTTAATCCTTAAAATCTAATAATGAATTCATTTTTAATGACTTATTAACTATTACATATTAATTAATACTTGATTTACTTATTTATTATGATATAATTAATTAGTAAAAAATTAATTATAATCTGAGTTAATAATTTTGATTATATAATTAATTCAAATAACTAAGTATCAAATAATCAAAATATTTAATTTTGGGAATCCATATGATTAATTATCTAATAACTAACTAACTAATTATTCTACTATTTTAGATGATTAATTATTGATAATAAATTCACATATTTAATTATCAAATAATTACACATTTAGTTGTATAATTTACAAAATTAAAAACAAGCACACAAAATGTGGGAAACTTTATTTTTTAGTTGCAATCCAATTTGCAACTAATGTGCAAATAAAAGATTCAACTCATATATTTTGTCTTTGAATTTCATGTCACAAATTATATAAAGACTTGGTGTATTTTTTGTATGCTCACATTAAAATACATGTGCCAATTTGGGATGAGTTCAAAAAAACTTAACCCTAAATGAAAAACATAAAATAAAATAAAAATATTTACTTGGTTATACTTTAATTCATTTACCTTTATATTTTCCTACTTATTTGCCTACCTAGGTAGGTAAGTAGGTATGTAGTGTAGGTAGGTAGGTCACATGTACACTAAGTATGTAAGTATGTCCTACCTACTTATCCCTATGTCTTAACCTACCTAGTTATTTAAATATATATCTATTTATTTATTTTCAAAATCCAATTAATATTCCATGTGGCATCTTTTGACTATGTCACATATCACAAGCTGAAACCATATAAAATAAATAATCATAATTGATGTGGAAATCACTCAAAAATCCCCGTAGTGCCATTTGTTAGATTTTGATGGATTAATGAAACTTGTATGATGTCACATTGGTAGTTGAAGTAGAGTTGCACATTAGTTATTATTAGAAAGTTGTAATTAAATTGCACGAGTTGGATATGTATACAATTTCATATACAATGAGTTACATCCATTGCAATTCATACAACTTGTCTAATAACATTCACACCCATTGAAATACATTAAGGTGCAATGAATTACAAATAACCCCATTTTCTCATAGTGCACATCTTGCAATTACTCCTCAACCAATACCACTAATGTCAATTAATGCACCCTTGTCAATGGTGGTCATGGAACCACATGGTAATTGTTCCCATGGTTGTGAACCAAATTGTTGAACACTCATTGGAGCAAAGTCTCTTTTATTCATTTGGGCCAACATTTTTGTCAAGTTTAAGCATAGATGAAACCACGAATAGAGACCTAAAGGCCTAAGAGCAAATGGAGGTGAATTTGGAGGTTGTGGTTGAAATGGTATCATATGATCCACTTGACATGAGAGTTCACCAAATAGGGCACAAATAAGGGGCAAACACACTTAAGCCACTTTTATATTCTAAGGCAAACCTAAGGGCTAATATTGTAAAACATGCCTTTGAAGCACTACAAGGAGTATTGGGGACAATGTAGGCCACACTACATGAAGTGGAGTTAGAGTGCAATGTGTGCATGAACAATTGGGCATAATTTCCAAGTTGCGCGGCCTCAATTTTTTTATTTCTCAAGCAATTGACCTTTAAAGTTGTTAGATCAAAACATGATTATAACAAACCCCTAGTCATTTAAACCTTATTGAGGGCAATTTACTCATCCAAATCTAGCAAGTTTAGGCTTGTTGGAAAGCTATCAACCAGGTGCTTCACCATATAAAGTCTCATGATTTGTATTTTAATAATGACCAAGATATATTAGAAATAAAGAGATAGTTGGAAAACAAAAACTTCCAAGTACAATTTTTTTACTTACACTACAACAAAAGGTGTCCCTGTACGCCAAGTGATTTCACTGGATTTTGAGTGAATTTGCTGGTTGTAATGAACGGGGACCAATGAAGAAGTAGTGAATTCATTGGTCTAGTGAATGGGGACTAGTGAACTACACCCACATTTTGTAGTGTTGTTATGATATGGAAGTCCTAAATCATGGTTCACATTACGTTTCCATGGCATAGTTAACATGTACAAATATTCTATCACCAAATAATCTCACAAGAGCTACCTTTTTAAGGAAAAAAAATGCTCTAAAAAATCTCTTGAAGCCCTGAAAACACACTTTTAAGATGATGACACAAAAGGAAGGGGAAAAATACCAAAACCTTGATGGGTAATGGGAAGGAAAAGGGGAAAGATCATGTGCTTAATGGCCAATGGAAGGTTCCACTTCCATCAATCTCCTTAATCTAATCACCATTTTTTATTACTGAATTGTTAATTTCCTTTGTTCATATTGACCACATCATGGAATTCGTGTGATTTTGGTATGAACCTATGAAATTTGGTAAGTTTGTGATGAGGGCATATCATTCATTTTCAATTTAATTGTTGTAGTTATTTGGTGTAATGTTTTGTCCATGTTCCATATTTAAGAATGAATCGTTGCTCATCATTATGTACATTTGGTTGCTTCACCTTGTGAAATTTTTGTTGATAGATTTGTTTTTCAAGGTGGTACAAAACATTGGATCCAATTTGTAAAAACTTCAAGTCACACATGTGGAAAAACAACTTTAAAAAAATATCCTTAAATTAAGCTTGTCTAAATGGCTCCACCCTTGGAATGAGTTGTTCGTGGGTGAAAGTAAGGTAAAGTAGATGATTCACTGCTTTGTGTCAAAAAATTTTTACCAATAACTATAAAAAAACTTGGATATATTAAAAGTAAAAACATTATTTTTATAAAATGACTAATATGATGATAATTTCACTTTATGATTATAATGTTGAAAATTCCCATTTTGAAAATAAATTTAAGTAGATTTTTTTTAATGCATTTACTTGCAAGAAATTTTCAATCTTACAAAATGGGTTACAAGTAAATGAAATATTATGTTAAGGGGTAGGATGAGTATATGATTTTGGATGAACAAGGCAGTTAGGATAGGGACTAATTAAGGAACTTAATTAGTTTGAATTTTGAATTTTTGTTTTTTTTAATCATGATGATGTGATTTGGGATAGTTCAAAAGGTTAGAATTTTGGAAAATAAAAATGATTGATAGGCATGGAGTTTAGAAAAGAGTAGGAGCTATAGGTACGTGCAACACAAAACCACAAATTTTGTTTTGATATAACACAAATTTTAAATGTTAAATTTATTTTTTTTCACAAAACATGGGACAATGTTGTAATTTTGATTCATATTTTTAGTAATACAGAGAAGCACAAACTTTTGCAATGAATTCTATGTTCATTTTGTTGTGTGAACTTTTTGTAGTATTAAATTATGATGAAATGAATTGTAATATTTTTTTTGGAGTTTTTTACAATGTATTATAAAGTGCAGATTTTGGTTATATGCAATAACCATGAATTTAATGTTTTAATGAATGGAAATGTTAAGTTTGTTGGTATTTAAGGCAAGAATAATGAATGTATGCATGTGAAATGTAAATATGTTGTTACAAAAATGTGAAATATTATGCAAGAACTTAGATTTTATTTTACCATTTGGCAACCATCATGTGGGGAATTTTTTTTTCTGTTCTTTCATTCAACAATGGGAAGGTTTTCTACAAATTTTGTTGTATACTATAAATGAAAGTGTTCAAACGAGTACTGTTGTTTTTTTCAATTCATAATTTAAAGTGGTATGTTAGAAAGTATTAGAGGTTTCAACGGTTGACATCGTAAGGACTATAAAGTGATCTATAGACTCTTAAGATGAAGAATTGTGAAACAAAATGAATCGTATGGTGACTCAGAGTTTATAACGACAATTGGACTTGGAGGTAATTTGGCAAGTTATTGAAAACCAAACAAAAGATAATCTTGAAAATAGAAAGGAGTATGTAGGGCTTATAGATACCCCATATTGGAATTTGTTGTTGGATAGACGAATTTTGAAAATAGAGGAAAGGCCTACAAGGCACAAGTTGTTTCTACCACAAGAGGTGGTACAATGAGACGTATGGATTGGGGGTTTTTAAAGGAGGCACAATTTTAGATGACGATATCCATCGAGAGAGATGTAGTTGATTACTCATCCGAATGAGTGGATGCAATATACTTTTCAGCAGCAATCTGTGGTTTAAAGTTATAGAAATCAAAACATAGTAATGATTTCTATAGTACCTGATCAATTGCAGGAAATCTCAAGTCCAAAGTCGGTGACTAGTTGAAGGAGGGACGTTACAAGAGGTATACAACCCAAGTTTATGTATCAATCTGCATCTCCAGATTATTATGAACTAGTGGAACACTGGGAGGTGGATGAAAACACCAATGTTGATGTGTTTGAGGAGATTGACGAAAATTACCCATGATCATTTAAATATGCAAAGGCACAAGTGAATCTGTTGGATGAAGTACCATAGTCATATTCACAGCAAGGGAATCTAGAGTTGGATCAAACAAAGTACATAGTTGAAACACAAGATCATGAATTTGTGGATTTGAAGATTATTACATTACTTTCAAAGGTTTGTGCATTCTATGAGGAAGAAAAACATGTAATCATGGATTGTCCTTTTGTGCCTTTTCACATTAGAGCATGTATAACTAGGCATGTGGAGTTACGAAATGTGGTAGGAGCATTAATGGATCAACCACAAGAACAAGAATTAGGAATTTCTGTAGTCTAGAATAGATTTAAAGGCATGGAGTTAAGAAGCTAATTGGCACAGAGTCGATAGATTCGTCCATCTATTTAAACCAAGAGTAGAGAACCAAAAGGGTATTCACATCCACATACTACACCATAGAGGATACCAATGGGTAACCACAAATTGAAACATCATCGATCTCGAGTCAACACAACTCCACCAATAATGTTAAAAGTGACAATTGTTGAAACCTGGAAACAACATGCTAAAGTAGGAGTTACTCAATCACTTGATGCAAGTATAACAACTATAGGAGTGGAAACAATTGTTACACCCAACATAGATGTTGTAAGAAGGGGAGGTACTAATTGGATCTATAACAAAATTGGGTAATAGCTTAGGTGGAGTCTTGACAAGAAGGAATTTGAGTCAAAGTTCGACACTACTAGTAGTTACTACTAAAGTTGTTGGCACTCCTCAAATGGTGTTTACTAATCTGATAACGACTATCCATGTGAATAGGACTACATATTGATCACTGATGAGCTCAATGGCTATTGGAAGGTACAAAAGTGAAAATGCTGTAAATCCAAGAGGAGGATACCAAGAACCATTTGTTGTAACTACACTAATTATTGACCACAAAGATGGCCATTATGTTAAGCCAAATAAGGTAGCTTTTAAGTATCTTGATTTCAAAAAAGATGTTGATCTAGATGTTGATGTCAAAGTGTCCAATTCTGTAGTAAAACTAAATGTAGAGACTTCTAAAATATATATCAACAATGCATTTAGCTATACACTAAGAAATATGGCATTGAACTAGTGCCATAATTACATGTCAGAATTTCCTAACTGTATTTTTTTAGAGCTTACATAGGCATTTTGCAAATGTCATCAAAAGATTCAGAATGATGAGCAAATATACATGGAGCTAAAGAATATGATGTCATGGCTTGGATCCAACAACACAAAAATAGGGTACATAGATTAGTTTCAGCAGTATTGCCATGTCTCAGTGTTGCAGCAGTGTAGTAGTGCAGCCACGTTCGAGCCACGTCTCAGCATCTCTCGGCGTAGGCCATCAAAGATGATCTAGTATAGGATAGTTCAGGGTTATAAAAGGAAATGGTCTGGGGGATAGCCTTCTAGCAGACCAACACCAGTTGATGGATTAATAGAGCTCCTAGTCCTCCAGTATTGTCCTATCTTGTCTTGTCTTGTCTTGTATTTCCCCGCTTGATTATAGCCAGGTTTCCTTGCCTTGCCTCGCCCTAGTCCGGTCCATAATAGTTTGGTATGCTCCTTCTTTTGTTCGGAATCAGTAGCCTCGTTACCATTGTCATCACTAGTAGCAACATGATCTATAGTAGTTTTGTTGTTGTTGTTGCAATGGTGGTGCAGATGTCATGGCAGTTTTTCCATCATCCTCGCCATCATGCCCTCTTTCTTATGTGCCTATTGTTGTTGTTCTTCACGATCTTCTACAGTCGGGTGATTAGTGTTTGACTCGATTTTGCTTATTCTTGTGGCTTGCCGGATGCATCTCCACCAGTCTGCCATAGAAATCCATCTATGCCAGCGCCAAGCTCAGTCACATTTTTTTCTTTTTTACCTTTTGCAGAGTTGGAATTGCTAACTACAGTAATTTTTGCGGACACTGGAAGATCAGACTTGCTCATTGCTCCTCCATCGATTTTCGTAGGAATTTGAATATCGACATTTGCAGAAGTTGCATTCTTCTTCTGGCTTGCTGCAGTTTTGGGCGCTGTCGCATCCAAATTCAAACGGGATCATACCCATTCTCTTGAGATTTTTGTTGCTTCAGTTCAAAACCGCCACCGTTTGCATCGAATCCAGAGGCAGAAATCACGTTAGAACCGAGTGCAGTAACACCATAACAAGACTCTTGCTGGACCTCAAGCCTCCCTGTAACCTTCAACCTCATCGTTATCATTGATAATTACCACCATGGACAACTCGGAATCAAACATCGACCTCAATCAAATCCTCGCCACCTTTCAGCACCTTCAACAAGAAAATGTTGCGCTCAGAGACTCAGTGAATCGCATGCAAGATCAGCCATAACCTCTTGCCCTAGTACCCGCTGCCCTTGTAATGGTCGCCCTAGAGCCCAAGATCAACCTACCAAAAAAGTTCGATGGAACACGCCCCAAATTTTGAGGCTTTGTCAGCCAAGTTCGCCTGATCATTTAGTTACACCCTTGTCGCTATCTAGATGACACCACTCGTATAGGATTCATTGGAACCCTACTCATTGGGATAGTTGTAGCATGGTTAGTTCCCATCTTGGAAACATCATCCCCTCTCCTACAAGAGTTTGACGCCTTTATGGCGGAATTTGAAGCAGTGTTTGGGAACAGTGACAAGGCCAGGACTTCAGCCAATAAGCTATGTCAGCTCCAACAAGGGACACGTTCGGCCACTGTCTACGCCTCAGAATTTAGGCAGCTTGCTTGCGACGTCAACTGGGGAGAAGCTGCTTTGATTGATCAGTTTCACTATGGGCTTCGTGACAATGTTCAAGATCTTTTGTTGACACTCACAGACCCTTCTTCCTTTAGTGAAGCCATCACCTAGGCAATTCGGTGCGACAATCGTCTGTTCGAACGTTGCTAGGAAAAGAAAGTCACCTCCAACGCCCAGCTTTGGATCAGTCGCCCTACTACACTCCCTTTAGTTCCCCAAACAACAATAGTTGCCCGACCTGACTCTTTTGGACCTGCCCCGATGCAGATCGACGCAGCCAAGTTCAAACCTTTGACAGAGGCCGAGAAACTTCGCCGATGGGCAAACAACCTGTGCCTCTACTATGGCAACCCAGGGCACATCTCGCCAGTGCCCTCAAAAGCTTGTTAAACTTCAAATGCAAGCTGTGGAAACTCCCGAAGAATTGGAAAACAAAAACATCCAGTCATAGTAGGAGTCGTGCGACTGGATCTCACCCAGCACCACCTTTGCAAAGGCTCCTGTTCAGCCGTTGGTCCCAATCCTAGCTTCACTAAGCATGTAGACATCATTCGTATTCCAGAAAAAATACCACAAGTGTTAGCATTGGTGGACTTCGGCACCACCTCTTCTTTCATCGACCAAACATTTGTCACCCAACACAACATTCATGTGGTCAAGAAGTCAGCCCCTGTTCTGGTGGAGGTTATTGATGGGAGAACCATTGCTTCCGGTGCAATCACACACAAGACAGCCCCTCTGGAACTCCGTATCGGCAAGCACACGGAAAAGATTGTTCTCAACATCATCTCAACCCCTCACCATCCCATCATCCTTGGTCTACCTTGGCTAGAAGCACACAACCCTATCATCGATTGGCGATCCAAAACCCTCACCTTCAGCGCACAACGGTGCACCTCTCAAGAACCCCAAGCCCAAAAAAACACCCTATCAAGTCCTACCAAGAACCTTGTGGTCAAGAACCCAAAGAAGGTCGGAACCAATTCCAATCTTGTCAAGTCTATCCTGTCGATAATCCTGCCCAGAAAACCAACCTTGTCCGGATCTTCTTTGATGGAGCAATACCTTTCTATTAGGCTGCCAAGAATCTTCAAGTCTTCGCCATCCATGTCAACCCAGCCAACAACAAAAACCCCCAATCATAACCAAAACCTGTCAAACTCCCCGAGAAGTACAAGGACTTTGTTGATGTCTTTGAAAAGAATAAGGCTGATCAGCTCCCCAAACATCGTCCATACGACTGCCTGATTGATCTAGAGGAAGGACATTCACCACCCTTTGGTCCTATCTATGGCCTATCGGAACTGGAACTCCAAGCCTTGCGTGATTACCTTACTAAAAACCTTGCTAAGGGGTTTGTCCAACATTCCAAGTCTCCAACTGGCGCCCCAATTCTGTTTGTCAAGAAGAAGGACAGCTCCCTTCGACTCTGTGTGGATTATTGTGGACTCAACAAGATAACCAAAAAGAATCAATATCCCTTGCCCTTGATTTCAAGCCTCCTGGATTGGCTAAGTACCGAGAAGATCTTCACCAAGCTAGACCTTTGTGGAGCTTACAACCTGCTCAGGATTCGCTCCGATGATGAGTGGAAGACAGCCTTCCGCACACACTACGACCACTTCGAATACACGGTCATGCCCTTCGGCCTCACCAATGCACTCGCAGTCTTTCAGCACCTGATGAATGATATCTTCCGGGAGTACATGGACGAATTTGTCATGGTCTATTTGGATGACATTTTAATCTTTTCCAAGGACCAGGAAATCCATGACGCACATGTATGATTGGTGCTTGCAACGCTCCGAGAGCATGGTTTATACGCCAAGCTGGAAAAATGTGAATTCGACAAGTCCTCAATGGCGTTCCTCGGCTATGTGATCTCTCCAGATGGCATTTTCATGGAAAAGTTGAAGGTTGAGACCATGCAGTGTTAGGCTGCTCCATCCTCGGTCAAGGACGTTCAACGCTTTTTGGGGTTTGCCAATTTCTATCGTTAGTTTATCAAAGGTTATTCCAAGATCACAACATCGCTAATAGCCCTGACTTGCAAGGACAAGCCCTTCTCGTGGAATCCAAAGGCCCAGGCTGCTTTTGACACTCTCAAGATGGCATTCACCTCTGCACCAGTCCTGATACATCCTGACCCTGCCAAGCCATTCATTGTGGAAACGCACGCTTCAGATTTTGCCTTGGGAGCTATCCTATCTCAATTTGGAATAGATGGGTTGCTGCATCCAGTTGCGTTCTATTCATGAAAGCTGACCAGTGCTGAAATCAACTACCAGGCCTACGATAAGGAACTCCTGGCAATCATCATGACATTCAAACAGTGGAGACTGTATTTTGCTGGAGCTTAGCATCGAGTCCAAGTTTTGACAGATTATAAGAATCTCCTGTATTTCACGACTACCCGAACCTTGAATCGTTGCCAGGCACGCTGGTTTATCTTCCTAGCTGACTTCGATTTTGAGATTTAGTATCAACCCGACACCTAGCAAGGGAAGGTTGACACGCTATCTCGCCATTTAGAATATGAGCTTCAAGCGGGGGATGAGGCCTACAACCAGCAGACCTAGACCTTACTCAAGCCTGAGCAATTTCGAGTTGCAGCAACAATCAGCACCCTCCCAGATTCATATCTTGTTAGGAACATCAAGATGGCAACTGAGGAAGATACCTGGGCTACCAGCATTAAGAAGGAACTTTAGGAACGACCAAGGAACCCAAATCGTGACGATCGGGATTAGTTTGAACAGCAAGACGAACTTCTCCTTTGAAATAACTTGATCTATGTACCCAAAGGATTTATACGCCTAAAGATCCTGAAAGAATGCCACGACAACACCTTGGCTAGTCACTTCGGAATGGCACGGACTCACAAACTAGTGTCAAGGAATTATTGGTGGCCCAAGATGAATAGGCTGCTACAAGAGTATGTCAAGTTTTGTGATACATTTGTTCGATCCACGGCTCCGAGGCATCGCCCGTTTGGACTCCTATGGCCCCTGCCGATTCCTAGCCAACCCTGGGGATCTATCGCAATGGACTTTATCATGGACATCCCTACTATCAAAATCAAGAACTCAATACTGGTTGTGGTCGATCGTCTCACCAAAATGGCCCATTTCACCCCTTGTTCCAAATCGATCACGGCAGAAGAGATAGCTTAGTCAATTTTGGACGGGATTATCCGGCTGCATGGACTCCCTGAGGAAATTGTGTCCAACAAAGGCCCTCAGTTTCCATCCAAGTTCTGGCGCGCCTATTTGAGCTCCTTGGAGTTGACATCCGGCTATCCTCAGCTTTCCACCCCGAGACAGATGGACAAACCGAACGGACAAACCAGACACTCGAGTAATACCTCCGCTGCACTGTGAGCTACCAATAAGACGACTGGCTGGCCCTGCTATCTCAAGCAGAGTCTGCTTACAACAACACAGCGCATGCATCGACCGGTATCAGTCCGTTCTTTGCCAATTATGGCTTTCATCCCAGGTTCAGCCTTAAAATTCCTAAAGACTCAGTAAACCCCTCGACTGAAGAAAGGGCCAAGAGGCTTGGACAAGTTCAATAGGACCTTATGGCAGAGTTCAAGCTGACACATGAGTGGCAAAAGAAGCAAGCAGACCGCCGACGCAAGGACCATCCAAACTTCAAGGTTGGAGACAAGGTCTGGCTTCTCAAAAAGAACATTACTACCATTCGCCCATGTGCCAAGTTGGATTACAAGCGCCTTGGACCTTTCAAAATCGCCAAACTTGTCGGTCTAATGGCTTGCCAATTGGAGCTTCCACCCCAGTTCAAGATCCACGATGTTTTCCATGTCTCCTTGCTTGAGCCCTATCATGAAAACTAGATCCTAAAACGTCATCAAGAACCCCCAGCTCCAGTTGAAATTGAAGGCCAAGAAGAGTTTGAAGTTCAGGAGGTCTTGGACTCCAAGAGGACTTGTGGAAAGCTCATGTACCTTGTCTTTTGGCAAGGCTACCCTCATTCTGAAGCTACTTGGGAACCTGCTGAAAACCTAGTTCATGCCCAAGACTTAGTTAATCGGTTCCACCAATAGTATCCTAACAAACTGGCTCCATCTGGAAGATGTCGCTTGGGGAGGGGATAATGTCATGGCCTGGATCCGACAACACAAAAGTAGGGTACATAGATTAGTTTCAGCAGTGCTGCCATGTCTCAGCGTTACAACAGTGTAGCCACGTCTCAGCAGTGCAACAATGTAGCCACATCTCAGCAGTGTAGCAGTGCAGCCACGTCTCGATAATGCAGCCACATCTCGACATCTCTTGGCGTAGGCCATCAAAGATGATCTAATATAGGATGGTTTAGGGTTATAAAAAGAGATGGTCTGGGGGACAGCCCTCCAACAGACCAACACCAATTGATGGATCAATAGAGCTCCTAGTCCTCCAGTATTGTCCTATCTTGTCTTATCTTGTCTTGTATTTCCCCGCTTGGTTGTAGCCAGGTTTCCTTGCCTTGCCTCACCCTAGTCCGGTCCATAACACATGAAGTAGGAAGAGATTGAGAGGGTGGAGGTTTACTATGAGCAGATTCAAAAACTGGCTCATGGTTTACAAATACCAACCATAGATAATTTTTTAACTATTGTGTTTAGAGCAAGTTTGCAATCATACTTCAAAATTACGACTACAAGGATGAAATAGTTAACACTAAAATAACATAAGGAGGTGGTAATGTTGTGTGAAGAAGGTATGACTACTGCAAAAGCAAGGAGTGCACTATTAGTACCATAGAATACAAAACAGGTAGCATCAACAAAAAAAAAAAATATTATAAGGAAGATTGACAAACATTACACAAATTGTGGGATGATGAATCACAATGTGGAAACATTTTTTAAAAAAAAAGAATAGACCATGGTGGCAACCACAAAGGTAGCACAACCAAGTCAAGAAACACAAAAAAATCTTCATATGCATGTCACATCTATGGTTTGAATGGACATAAAATGATAGATTGTCCAAAGATTGTTGAAATGCAGAAATGTTTCATGGGAAATCTATGATAGTTGCAAAGGTTCAACCTGTTGCTTAGACATAAACAATCATTACAAATGTGAATGTGGTGGATGTTAATGTTACCACAAGAAGTAAAGTAACTAAAGAACATGTGTTCAAGGATAAAGAGCCAAGAAAAACAAAGAGTGTTGCTAATTGGGAGAAAAAAAAGTGGTCGATAAAGTTAATGGTGGAGACAATTCAACAAATTCAGAAAACACAAACCTAAACAAAAGGGTCGTCCACATCCATGGAACACAACCTAGTTGGGTATGCCAAATACTACTCCTATGGAAGCACATAAATCTTAGGAAGTAATGAATTCATAAGGGAAATTGATCACAATAGAAGAGATTTTTCTAAACATTGGTAAACAAATGTTAGAAACAAGTTATACTTTGAGCTTAGGACAATTGCTTAAAATAGCTCCTAGGCTAAAAAAATATCTTTGATAGAAGCTGAAACCAGAGAAAACTTAAAATGTAAAGTAAAGTAATCACAGAGAAACAAGTTGGTTCTTTAGTACAAGTAGAACAACTATTGTAGCAATAGATAATCATATGGCAATTATCCAAGTATAGATTGAGAAGAATACGATAAAGGATGTGTTGTTAAATGGAGGTTCTAGAATTAATATTATCACAGAATAATTGAGATTAAGATTAGGGCTTCCAAAGCCTAAACTTGCACCATATAATTTGAAGATTGCAGATTAAACAACCACAAAATTAGTGGGGTTAATCAAAGATCTGAAGATATATGTTCATGGCATTCCTTACATAACTATGTTTACAGTACTTCAAAATAATGTGGTAGATTCTAGTTATTCCATGTTGTTGGGGAGACCATGGTTGAGGGATGTTAAAGTGGCACATGATAGGGGAAGTAACATTGTTACCATTCAAGGGAATGGGACAGTTAGAACAATTACAATTACCAAACATTTGGGAAGTGAAGTAAGAACACTAGAAATTACTATGCTACGATTATCAAAATGGCATCATAAATGAAGAAGAAAATATCATCTTTGCCATAGAGCCATAATTGTTCTCCATAGGAATAATTAGTTCAACTAAAACAATTCAATTTGTGAAAACCACAAATGTGAAAACTAGTATTTCAAAACATGGATCTAAAGTACAGAGCACAGAGAAGAATATATCTAGCAACATATATTAGCTATAAGTAGTTTTGGAGGATAAGGTGTATTTAGAAACATATTACAGACATCAACTAAGGAATGTTATAGTGGATGAAACTCTAGCAAAAATCAAGGCATAAGGATTGCAGATTGATGAATGGACATTAACTGAAGATCAACAATTGATGAAGCTCAATTTGGGAATTAATGCAGAACCACAAATGGTGAAGATTAATGTTTTGGAAACATGTAAGGTGCTAGAAGTGGAGTAGCTATTGAAGGAATTCAAAGATATTTTTGCATGGACATATAAAGATCTGAAAGGGATTCCACCAGAGCTAGCACAACACAAAATTGAATTGGGCATTATTATATCATTGACACATTAGGCCATGTACCGATTAAATCCAATCTATGTTATAGCAATCAAAAAAGATATAAATAAGTTGTTAACAACTAGATTCATTGAACCTGTAGAGGAAGCTACATGGTTGTCACCCATAGTAGTTATACCCAAGAAAAATGGCAAGTTGAAAATATGTATAGATTTCATAAAACTAAATGTAGCCACAAAGGATCCATACCCATTACCTTTCACAAATGAAGTGTTGAACACAATAATAGGGTATGAAGCATATTATTTTTTAGATGGATATTTAGGATATCATCAAATATCTATAGCTCCAAAGGATAAATACAATATTGCATTTGTTATAGACTGGGGGGCCTTTATATGGAAGGTTATGCTGTTTGGAGTTAAAAATGGACCTCCAACATATCATAAAGCCGTGACCAAAACATTCAAAGGGTATTTGGACAATTTTATGAAGAAATTTTTGGATGATTTTACAATGTATAATGACATGGAAAGTCATTTGTAGAAGCTTAAACTATGTTTTCAAAAGTGCATAGCATTAGTTTGAATCTAGAAAAATATGCATTTATGGTATTTTCAAGGATGATCTTGGGTTTTATTATTTCCAAAGAAGGGAAACTACCAGATCCAAAGAAAATACAAGTAAAAGTAAACATGCCACCACCTAAATATCCTTAGTACATTCAAGTATTCAATGGGATGGCATAGTTTTATAGATGTTTTATCAAAAACTTTGTTGCTATCATGGCACCTATCACTAAATTGATCGGAAAGACAGACACTTTTCTTTGGACAGAAGAATGTTAAAAAGCTTGGGAATTGATTAAACAAAAATATATTAAAGCATCAATATTGATATCACCAAACTGGTAGGTGGAATTTCATGTTCATACATATGCGTCGTTGTTACTTATGGGGCTATGTTGTCTCAGAATGTGACAAGGAAGAGTGATCACCAATAATGTATGCTTTTAGGCTTTTGAACAAAGTAGAAACAAAGATTGGTTAAGAGAGCAAAGCTTTTTACAATGAAGAATGGTGAATTGTATAAAATGGGCCAAGACAATAGACTGTGACGAAGTTTAACAACAACAAAAGCATAGATGGTGATGAAAGAATTGCATGAAGGACCTTTAGGAGGGCATTTTGCAATTGAAATAACGTAGAGGAAGATATTGGATGCTAGATGTTGGTGGCCAATTATGTATAAGGACTTGCATGATTACTACAGATCTTGTGATGCATGTCAAAGAACATGAGGATTAGCAACTCAAAGTCTTACAAAGTTGGTCACAAGTCTTCCAAAAAAACCATTTATGAAATGGGGACTTGATTTTATGGGGTCAATTAAGCTAGTAGGAAGATATATAGGGAACAAACATATTCTTGTTCTCATAGATTATACTACCAAGTGGGTGGAAGTAAGAACATTGAGAATTAATACAACAGTCACAACAAAATTTTTGTATGAGTGCATATTAACTAGGTTTGGATGTCCTTTGACTATAATCACATATTAGGGAGTTCATTTCATTAATGATGCCATTAAGTATTTGACAAATCATTTTATGTGAAAACATGTGAGTTCTACAACCTATTATCCTCAGGGGAATGGGTAGGCTAAATCTACTAACAAGGTATTTGGGACATTGTTGACCAAATTAGTTAGTGAAAATAGAACAGATTAGGATGAACATCTGTCTACAATGTTATTTTCATATAGAATTGCATATAAAGTAGTAATAGGGTGTATACCATATTAATTAGTGTATGGATTACATCCATTGGTGCCCATAGAGTATATAATTTCGATTGTTGGTGGAAATGAGAGAAATAATACTCCATTGAAAATTTTAATTAACAAAATTACAAAGTTGGAAAAGTTGCAAGAAGCTAAAATGCAGGCTATAGAAACTGCAAGAACTCAATAGTGGAATAAAGCATTTTGGAGTCAACAAAAAAATCCAAAAAAATAATTTAAATTTGGTGGTTATGTTCTGTGGTTTCCAAAGGGCAATAAATCACACCTAGGGAAGTTTACTAGGAAATGGTTTGGACCATATAGAGTATAATATGTGCTACTAAATAACATTGTGTTATTTGTGATCATTGAGAAGTTTGAAACTAACCTTGTGTTGGTCAATGTGAATAAATTCAAACCTTATAAGTACATCGAATTTGAAGTTTGAAAAAAAAAACAACATATGCTAATATATTGGGAATAGAGTGTAAATGGAGTTCAGGAAGTGAGTTTTGACACAAAGGAGGACGATGATAAATGCAAAATACATAAACCACAAATGAAGAATGGTGAAGATAAAGAACAAATCAAAGATCTAGTAGTGAACACAATTTTTATTTTTGATTTGTAGATGAGTAATAAAGTTGTGAGCAATAATTGTAGAAATGCAAGATTTGGGATGTAAAAAATTTGAAGATGATATGTTGACAGCATCAAATGAATCAGTGGCAATATTTGCTTAGTCATCAGGAGCACTCACACAATCATTAGAATTATTAGTAGAAAAATCAATACAGTCGCCAAATGTGTTTTCATAATTAGTAGATGGATGGACATAATTAGCAAAAGGTGTACAAGGCAAACAAAGTGGAATTAAGACAATTAATGTAGGGAGATTATGGATGTGGACTAATTGGAAGATGAAATTTGTGGCGTTCATTCATAATGATGATGTTAAGTGCTTCCACGTGGTTATATAAGGGATACACAAACTTGTAGTGATGGGTTGTATAATTTCAAGGATCAGTGTTAATTAAAAGATGGCGGGCAGGTAAAAAATGAACGTGATAGGCAGGATGTTCAAGGACAAAAAAAATGAGGTAACTATCGAAAGCAATTTGTGTTTCTTACTGGAAGTTGTGCGCATTTTTGAAGTTTTGGAGTTCACAGCAATATGAGTGTAGAGAGTGTGATTGAAAAACTACAACAAATAGCAAGGGAAAAAGAAGTGTAGAGGAGTGCGCATAGAAGAAGGCAAGAGGAGGAAGTAAAATTATTGATAACAATAAAAGTAGAAGATGAGTTGAGAAGAGCAAAGATAGAAGGAGTGTTGAATATTTAATTGTTAGCTGTAAGGTTATCATCGCATTCATCATCATCTTTGGAATGTGTGAAAGGGAAGGCGTATAATGAAAAGATACTATTTACATAGACGATAATTCAAAATAATACAACCGAAACATCTGTAGTTGAATTTTTACGTAGAAACAAATGACATTGGCATGCAAGAAAGCAGATAAGACGAGGAGCTACATTAGTAGATCCGGTGTGCATTAAAGAATCAGAGGAAGACAAAGATGAGAAGTAACATTTTATGGAGGCACTGACAATGTAAAAGGACGCAAGGGAGGAGAACATTGTTGTAAAGGAAAAACAACTATCCGTAGAAGTGCAATTAGAAGTACAACAAGCCACAAAGGTGAAGATGATGGTAGAAGCACAACGAAGGGTAATGAAGATAGAGCGGCATGAAGTGGAAGCTGTAGCAAAAAGAAGACACGCAATTTTAGACAAAGCTACACTTTTGGAAAAACGTATTAAAATTTCAAACCTTGAACGATTCATGTGGACACAAATGAAACAAAATTATGATAAACATGTAAAGTAGATGGATAATTGGAAGGATATTGTTGAAGAAAAAGACTGGGCTTTTAAAGCAAGGCTTGTTCCTTTGTTTATGATGAAGTGAGAAGCATCGATGCCCAATGTAATGTTGGAATTTTTGAACACATTCTTGATCAAGGGCGTAGATATCTATTTTGGGCATAAGGATAAGGTGTATGTAATCAATAAATAATTAATTATAGATGTTTTTGGAGTGTGTGCGAAAGGGTATGTAGAAGAACTGGAAGGACAGGTTAGTAAGTCACTAGTAGTTCAAACATTACAAAGTTGTAGACTTGCACCTCCAAATTCTTCTATAGATCAATGGAATGCAAAGAATTTGGGTCTACCATAGTCTGTCAGATATCTTGCCCATATATTTGTCATTTATCTAAGGGAGAAGGTACAATATTTTAGTAACAAGAATGTTGTTACATTGGTGAAAGTACAAAAGGGGTAGAAGGTAGATTGGGCACATATTATATTTAATAGTTTGTGTAGTGAATTGGATAAGTGGTATAAGTATGTTCAGGATAATAAGGGGGATAAGAAAGATACATGTCAATTTGCCTTGAAACTAGCAAAAATCTTTTAGTATTTGTTTGTGCATCAAAAGGACAATCCACAAAAACCACCAGCCAAGGTTAAAAGAACTAGGGAGGAGATGCAGATAACATTGGAAAATAAAAAGAAAACTGCAATAGACTTTCCAAGAAGTGCTTTCAAGAGGAAGAACAAAGTTGAGGAAGGAGGAACCTCAGACTCAAGAATGAAGAGGGAACAAGAGAACACAAATCTAAGGGCACATAAAATGATGAGGGGCAGAGTGGAACCATCTGTAGTGCCACTAGTGGTAAAGGTAGTGCCAGCAGTGGTATAAGTAGTTAGACAAATTATAGTAATAACACAGATGACATCTCCATAAAAGAAACAACCGAAGGAGCAAAGCTAGAAGATACCATAGATGACATCACCATTGGAGAAACAACTAAAGGAGCAGAGCTAGGGAGTTAAAAGGGAACATGACAAGGTTTTTAGAGGGTGAGGAACATTTGCATTTTAAAGGGGATGCATGTGAAGATTGGATGAAGACCATTGTAAGCTTGAAACATTTTTAACATTTACAATAGCAGACATAAAAAGGTCTATAGGCTATTGAACTGTAGACGAAGAAAGTGGTGACACAACTTGCTTTTGAAAAGTTCAGACTAGTAGAACTACAGGTACCACCTAGTAGGCCATAATTTATAGAAGGATTCCCATTTGAATTTAAACTGGGGAGAAGAATGGTATAGGAGTTGGGATCATCTGCAAAAGGATTTAAAGATCCTACGACATAGACAAGTACACCAAAGTCTATGGAGGAGGTAGCTATAGAAGTAATGAAAGCAGATAAGGTAGCTGAGTTATCTCAAACCATGGCAATTATGAGTCTAAATATGGGGAATTTGACTTTGGAAGTAAACACTCCAAAAAACAGATTGGCTAAAGGGGAGAAGGAAAAGGTAGTGTTATAGGAGGAATTGGATAAGGAAAGATATTTCCAAAAGGGTATAAGCACAATGAGGAAATCTGGAAGAGGTTGAGCGGAAAAATAAAGTGTTCATTAAGAAACTACAGGATGAGAATGAGGAGCTCAAGGGTAGCACGACTAAAGTCACAAGATGAAGAGCTGTAGGATTTAAGGTAAAAGGTTGAAATATGGGAAACCATAAAGAGGAAATGGATAAAGGCACTGTTTTTTCCTAAGAAACAATAAGTGGCTTTGGATAGTCAAGTGAATGCACTCACTAAATAAAAGAAGGAGAAGGAGAATGTTTTGATAGATTTGGAATTGATAAATCTGAAGAATGTATCTATGTTATAGTTTAAGGAGCTTAGAAGAAAAACAACAAAGGTAGAAAGAGAGAAGTTAATGGAGGACAAGAAGGAGTATAAAAAAACTTTATAGCACTTGCAAGCATAGTTGGAGAGGGCACAGGAACAGAGGAAGTGTTTAGATCCAGCTGGTATCAAGAAAAGTTTAGAGGATTATGAATAAATGTTGCAGTACTATACCTTGATGAAGACGAAAAACAAGATGAAGGATTCTAAGGCAAAATTTGAAAAATGGTGGGAGGTTGCAGAGGAATATTTTATAAAGGAGTCGGACAATAATGTGGCTCAACATAGAGCTAATGAAAGATTTCTAAGGTACAAGTTGGAAGTTTATCAAAAGAATTTTCCAGATTTCATTTGTGGTAGTCCAACAAGTATAGAGGTATCAAGCTAGGATGAAGAATCAGAAGCAAGGCCTGGTGGAATAGCTTAGGAGGAGGAAGTATAGTTTGAGGAACCATAGGGCTTCAAAAGTGGAGTAGCTTAGGAGGAGGTACATCCAAAGACACCACATGACCTTAGAGGAGGGGGTCAAGAAAAAAAAAAACCAAAGGGAATTCAAGAACAAGAAAAGGTGGAGCTTATTCCAACACCAAGAGAAGAGATATCCAAGATATAACATCTGGAAATAGAACCATAAACTGAATTAGAGGTGGGAGGAGATTGGAACTACAGAGCCAAAAGTAAATATAGAACCACTAGTTTCTATGTAGATTGGGATTATTGAATTGTAGTAGGGGAAACAAATGTTTAAAAGGATATAAAATAATTTCATTTCATTTTTGTCATTTTACAAGGATTTTGGGGACAAAATCCAAAATACAAAAGGGGTAATGTTAAGGGGGTAGGATGAATATATGATTTTGGATGAAGAAGGTAATTAAGATAAGGACTAATTAGGGAACTTTGTTAGTTTGAATTTTGAATTCTTGTTGTTTTTTATCATGATGATGTGACTTGGGATAGTTCAAAAGGTTAGAGTTTTGGAAATAGAAATGATTCCTAGACACGGAGTTTGGAGAAGAGTAGGAGGAGCTATAGTTACTTGCAACAAAAAACCACTAACTTTGTTTTGATATAACACAAATTTTAAATGTTTAATTTTTAAAAAAAAAAAACATGGAACTATGTTGTAATTTTGATTCATGTTTTCAATAATATAGAGAAGCACAAAATTCTGTAGTGAATTTTATGTTCATTTTGTTGTGTGAATTTTCTGTGATATTAGATTATGATGAAATGAATTGTAATATTATTTTTGGAGTTTTTTACAATGTAGTATGAAGTGCAGCTTCTAGTTATATGCAATTACCATGAATTTGATTTTTTAATGAATGGTAGTGTTAAGTTTGTTGAAACTTAAAGAAAAAATAATGAATGTATGCATGTGAAATGCAAATTTGTTGTTACAGTAGTGTGAAATATTCCGCATGAATTTAAATTTCACTTCTACCATATTGATTTCAAAAAATTTAGGTTAAATGAAAACCTAAAAGACATTTATGTAAATTATGCATGTTATTGGTAGATGTGGATTTAATTCCTGCAAAACTATCCCACATTTACTGTAACAACAAGTTTCCACTATAATATGCACACATTCATAATTCATGCTTTGATTATAAACACACTTGATTCTATATTTCATTAAAACACCAAATTCATGGTTATTTCATATAATTAGAATCTGCACTTCAAAATACAATGTAGAAAAATCTAGAAACAAAATTACAATTCATTTCATAATATTTTTTATAATACATAAAATTCACACAATAATATGAATATGAAAATCATTATAGAAATCTATACTTCTCTATTTACTGAAAACTTCAATCAAAATATAACAAAATTCCATGTTCTATTGAAATCAAAACAAGAAAATAAAATCTATGGTATATGAAAAATAGAACCTATGGTTTTTTTGCTACAAAATACTTACAACTATTTTCTTACTCCCAAAACTATGTGCCTAAGAATGAAATCCTTTTCCTAGAACTCCCATCTTTGGGCAGTCCCAAGTCACATCAACATGATTCAAAATTAAACAAGAATTCAAAATTCAAAGCTACAATTTTCAATGATTAATCCCTATTTTAAATGCCTTGTTCATCTAAAACAATGTAATTAGCCTACCCCCTTAACAATTATAATCATAATATTTTAAAATTTCAATGTGAAGTAGGTTTGAACACCATATTAACAAATCATTTTCAAAAGTACTAATCTACTTTTATGATACCAAAATTGTTCAAATTTTGTATGTGACTTACCATAAATAAGAACCATGATTGAAAATTCATATTTTATTACTTTGAATGAGATGGTGAACATTAATGTTGTCTTTGAATTTCTTCCAATGTTTTTGGCATATGCATCATGAACTTTTATGACATGGATTTAAGGCTTAGTTGGCTATTTTTATGAATTGTTTAATTTTGTTGTGTTGTAAACTATTTCCTATCTTGTCTATTATCATTAACAGAAGTGCCCAATGATTTGCAAGTACATTTTAAAAAAATTGCTAGAGACATTCATAATTAAGGTACTACTTTTTAGACATAGGATTCAAGGATTTTGTTTTTGTTATTTTCCAAATACAAAATTTACATGGAATAAATTTAAGTACAAAATATTGGATGATTCAAATTATGTTAATTTTCATGATGGTGATGATTTTTCACATGCATATGTAATTATGCATCAATATTTTGGTAAAAAACTAAAAATGTAGAAAATGAATACATAAGTTTTTTATAGATGACTTGACATGTTTTGTTGGATGATTATTTCTTGCACATGTTGTCAACACTTGGGGCCACAAATTCTAAACCTAGTGAATATTAAAAAGAAAACAAAATGGCAAAAGAAAGGATTCATTTTCCTTGAAGTCTTTTCAAAATAGATTCTATAGCCTTCAAAATTCTTGTATCATATACTATCTAATCAAATGCATTATATAAACATTGCCAAACATAAATGTATGCATTATTTATCCATGAAAGAAAATTGAAATCAATTGCATTATTTAATGCATTCCTTTACATTCATTTAAAATGAAAATTGTAGCTAAAAAATACTCAAATTATTCAAAATGAATAGAAAATACATTTATATTGTATTTGATCTATTCTTGGATTTTTTAATTAAATTAACATGACATCATTTTGGTTATAATCATAAAGTAATGAATGTAATAAAAATCTAAAATAACCATTTGTAGTCTTTTTTTCATTGGACCGTACTTTTTAATACCCTAATTGTGAATGTCCCCTACTAGGGTTTTATGACAATGAGCAAAACTAGCGATTGGTGCAATGTGTTTTTGTTTTTCTTTTGTCTGGATGGGAGGAATGCTAGTGATGGAAGGAGCTTGCACAATTTTGGTTATAAAAGGTGTTGCATTTCTTTGGCCTATTTTTTTTTTTTTTTTTAGTTGTTTTATTTTTTTTGAGCAAATATGTTTTTAAATAAGGGAAAATTACATATGGTTTAATATTAAATAGTTTTGTTAATTTTTTTCTTTTAATTTTAT
>Ga0116229_10002597_pt1 | contig 29308 bp, 25 predicted proteins | sample S1TSphgellanicum_3_FD_87313 | JGI IMG/M metagenome (GOLD analysis project Ga0116229, IMG submission 87313) | Host-associated microbial communities from peat moss isolated from Minnesota, USA - S1T2_Fc - Sphagnum magellanicum MG | ecosystem: Host-associated > Plants > Peat moss > Unclassified...
GACTCAACTATATTTGGTAATCCAGCTCCTCTTGTCGGTTACCTAATACTTTCCTACCAAGAGGAGTGTGGGGCCCACAGTTTGAGTGGTTACAAGTTACCACATGTCACTTCCAAAACAAATTACGGAAATCCAAAGACCTGGGTGAATTTGTGTAATGAAGTTGGAGGGCATGTAACAACAGCCTATAATTTTTCCTCTGCAAAGGGCAAACAATTCGAAAATGAAAACAGCTCCTCTGGGCATCACAATGTTTTTGAAACACCCACCCTCCTATTTGTTGTTTTTTGTTTTGTTTTGTTTTTTTTTCTTGGCATGAGTATCTGCCAGATAGCCTACCTAGCCTATCGCAGGAATGAAATGAAAAATAAAAATTTGCCCAAGTCTACACATACAGTAGAACCCTGGGCCATGAGCTTTACAAGAATGGGGCCCACTCTCGGCTCAGCCCCTTGCATGGGCCCTTATTCGAGCAAAGCCTGCAGCCTGGCGCTTTACCTACTACCTACGTTAGTTAATAATATACAGATATGAGGATATTAAGAGGAGGTTTTTTCTTTTGTATCAACCAGACTTGGAGAACTTTGATTTGATCAAAGGTGTGTCTCCTGCTGCTCCAATGTGCCACAAGAGCTGCTGATTCCTAATAATAGGTGCCGTGGGATTCAGAGTTCAAGAATCCAGAGAAGATATGTTACAATGGTAGCAGCTGCAACAATATGTTACAATCCAAGCTACAGTCACTAGACTAGTCTCCTAATTCTAACGGATTCCTGAGTTCTTGATGGAAGCCTTTCTTGCCAACTTCCGGATTGTCAAGATTCTGCATTGACCCAATCTATCAATACCTTTTCCTTTCTGCCTATTGTATGTTTGTGCTGTTTGGCTGCTGTGATCTTCGATTTACTGTACTCTTCTTGGAGCTGGAACGAGGTTCTTTCACTTTGGGCTTTTGGGTTTAAAGCTTTGCGGTTATTTCGTTTTGGAGAGATTCTCTCGTTGAGCTGCAGGGGGTATATTATGGTCAGGGTTTAGGACGCTTGCAATAGGTGTTAAGAAGATGTTTTGAAGATCAGAAGTGGGCAGAAAATTGAAACAAAATGCCACGGGAAATCATAACACTGCAATGCGGCCAATGTGGTAACCAGGCATGCCACTTTCCCCATACTGCCTCCTTTACAAGCTTTTCTCTATACTTCAACGGTCATTGAACTGTTCAAAAACTCATCAGAAAATCTATGGTTCAAAAATCTTTTATGTCACCAGCTCGCACCAGTTTTAACCTTGAAGAAGCTCTGCAGAAGATTTGAAAGACTTGTGAACCGTGAGCTGCTGCACAGATAGGATGTAGGTTCTGGGACTTGGCGTTGAGAGAACATGCCTCTCACAATACAAACGCCACTTTTGATCATGCCCTCTCCAGGTCTCCACTTCATGATTCCTCCCTCAAAGACTCTTTGTGTCTTCTCAAGGGTTTGGATAACTCTCTTTTACTGGAGCTTAAATCCTTGGCAATGATGACCATTGTTGATGACTACTGTAATCATTATAATTGATGTGCAGTTTTTTCCGTAACGTAGACACAAGGCATAGCCCACCTCTGGAAATTCCTACAGGCACTGGCGATTCTCCTATCCGATCATTGAAGGTTTGAGTAGCGAGTATCAAACTGGAAACACCCACAACAGCAATACATGCACACAGTCACAATAGAGTCATTTCTAAGGAAGCTACAAAATTGGTTGTGACCACATCAGAGAACCTGAAATGAGCAAATTGTGTGAAGTGTGCTCCTCATTTTCCTTTTGAATTTGGTATCCCACATTCCCTAGATACACTGACTGACTAGTGAATTGGCATCTGATGGCAAAGTATGAGAATGCAACTGCAAAGGAAAAGTAGGAAAATCACAAAATGCTTTGCTGCAGGCAAGGGCCGTACTCATAGACATGGAGGAGGGTGTCATCAAGCAACTTATTTCTGTGAGTCAAGTTTCTGGAAAAACTCTTTGGAACAGGCTCTATCATTGCTTCCAGTTTGTATCCCAATTCATATTTGGCATTTGTCAGCATTAAGGTCCAGACAAAAGGGACTTATAAACTGAGCTGTATTTTCTGCAAACTTTGCCAGAGTGGTCAGTGGAATGCCTTTTGATTTGAGTGAGTATCCGAGCTCTGGAAATAGATGAACAATCAACACCGTTTGTTCAAACTCACATACTTGTCGCTGTATTATTTCTTACCAGGGACATTTAGGGGACCTCTTTGATACAAAACAGTACATTACTGGCAACTCAGGGTCTGGCAACAACTGGTAAGATACATCTTGCACTGCACTCAGAAAATCTTTTCTTGCCCATTTATATGGTTCTGAGACTTCCATTCTCAAGTGGTTCAATTCAAATTCAGCCTTGAGGACAAAACATGCATGACCCTGTGTAATTACACCCATGGGTGTGAGGCTCATATGGTGGCCCTCAGTTATGAAACCACGTGTTTGCTCAGGGCTCAGGGACATGAGGTCTATGGACCTGAATATGCTGATGACATACTTGAGAAAATCAGGAAACAGGTACTTGTAACCAAGATTTTGCTGCTCAAAACACCAGACATAGATACTTCCTCTGTTTTCCAGTCTAATGAGAACTGGGCTTACAATCTAGATCTCAGAGCTCTGGACAAACAAAGTTCTAAGACTTGCCATGAAGTACATAACAGTGCTTCACTCTAACCTAAGGTCAAAATTTTTGTGTTTGGGAACCAAAGGGACTGTATAGCTTAAGATGTGCTACTTGGAATTGTAAATCAGTGTGGCACAATTGCCCCTGAGGTATAATAGGTCAGTAGGGTGAAGGTTCTGCCAAAAGTAGATCCTATAATTGTCCAAGGATCAATGAAGTGGAAATTTTTTCTTTCTTGTAGAGTTGACCAAAGCATTTTGAATTGATTATGGCCCTCTGTTGCATGTCAGTCTTTTCTCAGAACTGATTAGTTGGAGCTATGGCAGGTGGAACTGTGTGACTCCTTACAAAGTTTTGTGATGCTGCATTCACTGGGGGGCGGGACAGGCTCTGGTGTTGGGAGCTATATTGTGGAGCTTCTCCATGTAACTTCTGAACTACACCACTCCCATGCAAAAAAACCTCAAGCCAAATCTTTATTCTAATGATAATTACCCTGCAATGCTATGATTATTGTTATGAGCTCTGTTTTGATAGGGAAACAATTCTGGATGGATGGCATATGGGCTCTTATGCTTAGGTCTGATATTTGTCTTCCCAGACTTGAGCAATGCTCAGTTTTAATGTTAGTGGGAACCCACGAATTGAACTCAGGTTTTTGTTCTTTGTTATCTATCACCAGGATGCCTATCCGCAGGTTTATCAGTTTTCAACAAGTATATTTCCATCAGTTGATGATGATGTTGTGACGTCTCCTTACAACAGGTATAAAATTTACATTACATCAGCATATGCAGATGTTTTGTGAGACTGAAGTGGAGATGTGCCATTGTCTAAACCCTGAACAGTTCCTATAAATACTGCAAAAGCTACAATCATTGTACTGTCACCAGAAACATTGAGGTAATGTGAAGACGGGTCATCTGTGCAGCCTGCTGGCAACAGTAGCACTTGCAGAGTATGCTGATTGTGTGTTACCAATTGAAAATCAAGCCCTTCTTGATATCCTCAGGTCTCCTCTTCCCCCTTCCTTCTTGTCAAATCCAGCTAAACAATCAGCATGGACAAGGAAAAGGTTTCATATAACTTGTTTCACTGTTTCAGGAAAGCAGTTAGAGTTTGTAAGTTGTTTATTCTCGCTTTTGTCCATTTTCACTATGTGCATGTCAAGTTGTTTTACAGCCAGAAAGAGAACACAAGAGGGAAGCACAGTATTGCAAAAGGAAAAGTGAAAGGAGGCAAACCCTTTGACTCAATGAATGGCATTGCCGCCAACCTTCTTCTCCACTTGACAAGCTCCATGCGGTTTGAAGGCTCTCTTAATGGTATCTAGAAAAATTTTCACCTTTGCCCACTGTTGGCTGTTGATAGAACCATATTGGAGCTTTTAGTTCTCTAGGCTACAGGTACATCCATTTTTGTGAGATGCTGCAGTTTTGTGAGATTTTCATTCAAACTTTCTGCACAATAGATTCTTACAGTTCCATCTCCAAATAATTGTTTTGAATAGATGAGTGACTTGATTGGGATTTCTGCAAGTGCAGTGGATCTGAATGAGATAACAACAAATCTGGTGCCATATCCTAAGCTCCATTTTCTAGTGTCAAGCATGGCCCCTCACTCTGCCTTTTCTCACTCTGGTATGAATCAATACCTTTCTTCAAGCTAATAACCTATGACTCATGGGCACCTTACAAGTTGGCATGGGTTAAAATTGCCTATGTCTTGCTACATCTTACTCATGATAACCTAGCCACATGAGTAAACTCTTTTCCAGCTGTTAGGAAGTGTCCCACCTTTGAAAAAAGAAAAGAATCCACTGACTCTCTAGTGCTTAGTCCTTTGTCCACAGACTTTAGCATGGTTTCTGTCTGAATAATTTCCACACTCTTCCTTGCATTAAAATAACAAATATTACTGTAAAATCTGGCTAGAGTCCATCTACGCTGTTGAACTGGATTGGGCTGAGTGGTCATGAAATTTGGAGTCTGCTCAGGACTGGTTTTGTTCTGATGTACAGGCTCAGCAGCACAGCAGCATCGTGCAATCAATCAGGTTGATATACTATCAACTACTTAAACTAACATGGATCTTCAGTCTGGAATACATAGAATTCACATGATGCTGAGCTGTACAAGTCCAAAATTAGAGAACAGATCTTGCATATGCCATGCTGGGTACAAAGCTCATATGTTTGAATTGCTTGTATATGCATAGAGGTCATCCATCTCCAAATTTCCAATCCACAAAGAGAATCCATCGCATTGGAATGAGAATCTCTGTTATTGCAAATATTGAGATTACATTGGAAGTTTGGCATATGGGTTTGTCACTCCCATTCAAAGCTGTTTAGAGGATGATGGATTATCAAGCCTGGTGTGATCCATAGATACTTAGCTAATGACGCTATAGCTGGGTGTGCAGCTGTTCACAGAGGTATTTATGAGGGATAATCAGCTCATCAAAGTGGATCCCACAAGATCCACATACTTGGCATGTGCTCTTCTAATGAGGGGCAATGGGTGCACCATCTCCGACCTTCACCAAAATGTTGCACGTATTAAGCATCGCCTCACTATGGTTTCTCTCCCTCATGCTACCAAAAGCTTTAGAGGGTCTCTTCTCTGTGGGACTTAACTTGAATCTTTCACATGTCTGGGACAAACATACCAAAATGGTCGTCACCAAAACTTCCCTATTGTGAACTTGGCTTCAATCTTTTTTAAGTTGTCATAGCTCCAAACATGTTGCATCATCATCTAATGGACTCAAGGAGTCTCATTAAAATCACTGTTCCAAAACACAGGCCCATTGGAATACAGAGGGCTTCAAAGTGGGATTATGCAGTCAGGCTGCAGTCCACACTCCACGCTCTCTACTCTGCCTTGCCAACAATACCTGCATAGGGTAAGTTGCAGCTAGAATATTCTTGCAAGGTTGAACATAAATATTCCATCACCTTGATAACAGAGTAATCATTCAGTTTTGGAGCATGAGGCATGTCAATTCTTCAGGTTACACAAATTTGGAGCTCTTTCAAGCTATTGTGCTTTTCAATGCTGCACTTTTATTGGGTGTTGTGGGAAGCAATAGAAAGAGATGATTTGGAGGAGAATGATGCAGGAGCAGGTTTATAGGAATGAGGGAGTGCTTCAAGAGGTTATATAAGCGACGAGTGTATGTGCACCATTATGCTGAATATATGGACATTTCCATGTTTGATGACGCCTACAGTGCGATTCTTCTCACTCTTCCAGTACAATGTTATCTATTTTAATAAATCAGTTTTATGGATTGCTTTCTCATTGCAACTCAGATTGTTGTCTACTCAAACAAACTAAGCTTGAATTCACCTTAAATGAGTTTGTACCTTAATGAGAGTAGGAACTTTACATCTTAAAAGAAGATTTCTCTGGAATATTGACATACTTGACCTTAAAATATGGTTGATGGCAGACAAGCTGGAAGATTTGATTGCAGATTATGAAGAATTGGAATTTGCAACACCCCCCATGTCTTTCACCCGCCTGCAGCCTGTGCTCCCATACCTCTAGAAACTTCTGGTACCTATGAACTAGTTACTGGATGTAAGGTGGCCCATTATAGCTTTAAAACTTGAACCCATCAGGGACCTGATAAATGAACCATTTTGCATACTCTGTTCTTGATGTTTCTTGCATTGCATGGCAACTAGACAACTGGTATTTACCAGCCTTGGAGTTGCAAATTCTAAAACCCCTGTAAAGAGTGAGAAAATGATCAGTCTTGAGATTACTGCCCTTTATCCTCTCCTGTAATCAAAGGTTGCCAATTCTTTAAGTTGTTAGTTCTCTTTGTCAACATTCTGCTCTGGGAATTTTTCAGTGATTGTATGCTGTGTGTGTTTATGAGCTAATCAGTATATTGTGTGCATTGGTAGAGAGATACATGGCTACAAATTGAGTAATTTCTGAAAATGCACTTAGAGGTTCGATGTGGTACAAAATGCATTGCTGCTACTGTGTCCAAAAATTTCAGAGCCAAATATTGTCTCAAATGGAAAGTCTTCTGTATATGTGAGAGGTTGGGGTGGGTTCTTTGCCAGTGAAATTGGTGACAGCATTGGTGCCTTGAGAGATAGTGTGCTTGGCAAGGATGTGGTAAACTGCAGTCTGCAGTCTGCATTTCAAAAGATTGGATGGTGACATGTCTTGTTGTTGTGGATAGTTCCAATGCCTCAGCTTCTCAAAGATGTCATGGATGAAGCTGTTCACAATTCCCATCGCCTTGTTTGATATTCATGTGTCTAGATGCACCTGATGTAGTATAATTCTGACAGATTTGAAGAACATCTGTGGTAACACATGCTCTTGTAGACAATGGTGCAGTCTGTAAAATCTGTAGTGACACATTTACTTTTTCCCAAACTTCCTATGATTATGAATTGACATGATCAACCTGTAATCTATGTCATGAGGCCTTCCAAAATCCCAGTGGTAATTACTCAATTAATTTGACCACATGGAGTCACAAGTGTGAGCTTGCCCTCAGTAGATGTACATCTTGTTCCTGGCATCCTCATTGAAACTGAGGCCTCTTCACTGCTTTCTGCCTCACCTTCTCGGTGTATACCCTCTTCTTCAGCCAGTAATTCCCTATGTCCTTCCTGTTATGCCCTCATCTTTCGCTCCTCCAAAACCTGTTTCAAGCTTGAATGAAACAAACCAAAAATAAATCCAAACAAGCCAGTTGGAAGAAGATTTTGTTTTTTTTCAGAAAACCAGGACTTTAGGAGACTAGGCTAGATAATCCTCCAAACCCTACCAGAGGTTCGGAGAATGGGAACTAACAAGATCTAAAATGAAAAATTGGGAATTTCACTCCAGCATTCACAATCCTTTGAATGGATCCCACCATGTCAAGGTTTGATATTGGGGTATCTGTAGCACTATGGAAAGAAAATGGTAATTTTCAAAGGAGAATGTCAGGGCAGTTGGGGAAACCAGCCTGTAACTACTTCAGGGTCTTATCCTTTTATCAACTCTTGCATGGTTGGAAAGCCCTTGATCTCCAGTATCACAGCGGGGTTGACCAGTAATCTAACCCCATAAACTCCACTGGGATCATCACCCTGGCAACATGATTGTTCCTGTTATATAACCGTCTTTGCCAAATTGGGGAAAATGTATTCCCTGCAGTAAGCCAAAGATATCCCTAAAGTATGCAACAGAAGGTATTCCTCCAGAAGATGATGAGTAGGTAATTTCCATTTAGGAAGTAACCAGCTTCCACAAATTTCAGGAAGATCAAAATTTTTGAATCATAATAATGAAGAGAAACAACAAGCTTTAGGCAATCTCATTACCACACCATCATGAGCTTTGTGGAGCATGAGAGTACACTGCTGGTCTCAAGCCTTGGAAGAATGTATTTTGATGTGCCTGAGAATGAGGACACATTACCATTTTCATGGTTGTAACAAGGTTTGTGACTGCAAGTTTGAAAATCATGCAAACCAACACATTCCTAAAGTCCTCCACAGCCATGGCACAGAGAAGAGTTCAAGTACTTACCAATAATGTCCTGATGCTGACACTCATCATGGTGCTCATCTTCCATGCTCCAGCTTCGGTTGCAGTTTTCAATGAGACTGGTAACCACTGGCTCTCTCATCATGACAACAAAAAATAGGAAAACCCATATATGTAAAAAACAGAACAGGAAGTGTTTGTACTAGAAGACCAACACAAGCAAGATTAATGCAAATAGCCAACACTACATCTAAAACATTGCAATTTGGAGGGGTGCAGGGAGTGACAAAGATTCATGGCCAGAGCTGTTATTTGCAAATATCACCGAAGCAGTACAAGTCATTACTGAGAGTAATCTTGTGCCAAATGTATATGTGCAGCCACCAGACTCAGGCACCCCACCCGCACATAATGGCACATCTCAAGACCTCTGGATTTACACTGATGGCCTAATTGTTTATGAAATTCCTAGACGTGGTGTTTGGCACCCCAACCGTAAGTTCCAGTAGCCCTGACTAAGTCCATGCCAGAAAAATTCATATGAATTGGAATCAATGCCTGTAGACTAGTTGTCTTTACAAACGCTTCAAAATAGTAAGCACATCCCAAAATGCAAAACTGCATTGGTATATATATGTCTTCACCTGACCAATCTTCAGTGCTGATGACAGAATTAGTACCTCCACTTAAGAAGGGGCAGATTCAAAAAACATCTCCCACTGCATTTTAGCACAGAGCTTGTACAAATTGGGTAAACAGTGTAAATAAATCAGTCGAGTTTGGGATGACTTCAGGGTTGAGTCCAGGATGGCCCGATCTTGTTGGAAAGGAGCATGAGCTAGCAATTCAACAAATACATTGTGATGTTATGGGTCTCACTATTATGTATGGTCCAAAGGGTTTCTTCAGAATTGGAGATGTGAGTTTATCCCGTGTATGGCTCGACATCAATCCAGATGGAACTGTGGCATATGTACCCTCAATAGGCTAAGGAAACGGGGGTTCTTTGCCTGGAGTTCTTGAAAGATGTCTCCTCTGCAGATTGGAAAAGTGTTAGACATGAAAAGTGACACCCATAAAGATTAACTCCTGAAATTCCAGACAAAATTCAAATACCACAATCAATATTGCTCTCCCAACAAAAATTCATTCAATACAACCACTACAAGACAACAAAGGGAAACATCACTTACCAGACACCACCAATGAATATTCATCAGTTGTGATTCCTATGCAACTCAGAGCATAGAAGCATTTTTTGTCAGTCAAGGAACATGAAACAGCACAAGACAAGCATCACAAACTTGGTAAAAAATGAAAATGCTTTTAAATATATTCTGAGATACAGCAATAAATCTGTTATCAGGATTTGTATGGTACAAGTCTGTTTAATGTTTCTTTCATCTTCAAACTTTAACCAGAAAGGCTTGCAATCAGGCTCAAAACATTGTGCAAGAAATCTCTCCTAGAGAATACTGGAAATTTACTCCACAAAGAGTTCCCTAAAAATTCTCAAGTAATCAATGTTACTACAAAGTTATGAGGTTGGTGGAAGGTGGCCTCGCCTTCGACGCCTTTTTCGTCTCTCCCACACAAGCTCTTTTACCTTGGCCTCAACTTTCACAGGAATATCTGAAAGAAACACAGACACCTTCTCACTAATTTTCCAGTTTAAACATGAATGAGCTCTAAGCAATCAAGTCTTACTCTCAATTAGAGACAGATGTGGGTGGTGACTCAAGCATCATTGTCTAGCAGTTCATGTACACACAAGTCTGGGCTATTTAGCACACTTCAGGAACTCTATCTCCTCCACATGTTAGACAACTAATACAACACATATTACTTACTGACAGCAATTTAAGATACCTTTCAAAGAAAGGGAAATCAGAAACAGACCCAGAAACAAAAGTTGTTTGAGTGTTGGCTTCACTAGGAACAGCAATCTCCTGATCTAAAGTACAGAAAATTACATTCTTCAAGTCTGTGTGCTTCCTTGCCATTTCTTTCCTCTTTTCCACTCACAGTCAATAATTTTGTGTATGGAAATAACCTACCCTGAGAGATCTTATATCCTGGTGCAGCCCCCAAAGGAACCATAAGAACCCTCTTTCCAGATTTGAATGGATTTGCATGCCTATAATGTCTATAGAAATTACCTGGAATGGGATTTAATGTAAGATTTCTGTCATCTGCCAGAATTGCTTGAGCTAGAGGCTTCCATTGCTCTGATGATGAATATGGACAATCCATACCCACACTAAGTCCTCGTAATATGTGGATGGTTCTCAGAATGAAGAACAGATCCTTTGGAAAATTCTGTCAAAGAAGGCAAAAAACAGTCTGTAAAGGTATCTGTTGTGTTGGTTCTAGCAAAACAAAAACTAATGCCTCAAGTGACTAACTGGATTTGCAGAACTAGAGATCCCCTATTGCAGATTATCTCAGAGAATGCAAAGTTGCTTGGGTGATTGGGGTGGAAAAATACCTACCTTCACAGAGACGTCATTGAGAACTGTATCCTCCCCAAATGGATTGGCAACTGCAACACCTGGTGGCAGTTTTGTGTCAAACATTGTCACTGCCAATGTCCTGAAACTGTCTGACTCATTTCCACCCATCTGAACTGTTTCAATTCCCAGGTTCCTGCCAACCCCATATACAACAGTAATCACATCAGGCAGCACCTCCTATGAATGCTTCCAATGTGGCATCCCTTACGCAGGTTTTTTTTTTTTTTTCCCAATTTTTTGGTGTAGCCACAGTGGCAATATCCACAAGAGGAATGAGTCAAATTCAGCTACATGCCAGAGAGGACAGTAGAAAAAAATTAAGAATCATGCTGTGTTTTGGCAACCCCCAAGAACCTATTGTCTAAATATGGCTACTTCATAATTTTATTCCTCAAAACATTGCAACTTTGGCGCATTTTTCCCAAAATAATCCTTTGTATCCTGTCACTGGATTATTTTTCTGTTGCCAGGGTGTGAAATTTTGCCAAAAAAAAGAAGACTGTCCTTATGGCTCTCAACATCTTAGAAAGAATTGAGTAATTCATCATCAAAAGGGGAGAGAAGAGCATACTTGAAACAGCAAACAATTTCTGAAACATTGTTGGATGCCAAAGCCACCACTAAACGTGCAAATCCTAAACGCAAATCCTCACTTAATTCTTTCACCTGCCCATAATCCAGAAGCGCCACCTTCACCAATTCCAAAAACACACATTCTCAAAAAGACAATACAGCTTGAGTAATACTAGAATCCAACACAAAGCAGATAACAGCATCCATCACACTAAAATTCTAGCAGTGACACTAATAAAATTTTAAAAGGGTGCTCAAGAAGAGATACATACCCTGCCATCCTTCATAATATGAACATTTCCTGGATGTGGGTCAGCCTGGAAAAAACCATCCCTTAATATCATCTGCCCATATGCTGATGACAAATCCCTCAAAATATTCCTGTATACCACAAATGGTAATCCAACTATCATATGCACTGGGTAAATCACATGAACTGCCTGACAATTGCCTGTCCTGATTGATCTCCCTTAATCACAATGAAGAACTCCTCTCCAGTACAGCCCAGTTCCTGATCTGAACTATCACTATCACCAAGAAGCTGTGACAGTTACTCTACTTCTACCAGAAGAGTGTTCCCAATCACCAAGCAGAGATGTTACAGGACAAGACCATACATCCAATGACCCAAGAAGGCCTACAAGTAAAGTACACATAGAGAGAGATTGTAATCTAAGTCACTGCATTCCATAGCCTTCTTCAATAGACGTTCAAATAAACTGTGAAAAACAGCCACCTTTTTGCAATTCTGGCCATGGCACCATTTGGGTCGATTCCACGCTTAGCCATTTCATCTCCCAATTTCAGTATGGGTACGCCTTCTATGAAATCCATCACCAACACTTTCCTATAAATAAAGAATGCCACAGCATTATCACAGCAAGATTAGCATCATACTTCATGACTGTACTCTGTCTTCATATTTCAGACCAGTTCTTTGCTGTATCTCCCTGTAAACATGCCTGTCCCTTCATTTGTAAAGGTAGGAATCCTTACAGGCTGAGTACAGATGCACCAGATTCTAGAACACTTTCAACCTGCACCTAGGGCCATGAACATTTTGTTTCTGTCCATTTCACAGAGAAAGATTGTTGCCAAACCCAACCTAGTGCTTCTGACTCTTCAACATTTCAGCCCCAATGATGCGACTCTCAATGGTATCCTTCATGCAGAGAAACCACAATCAGCAGCTGTACTGGTCAGGTTCACACTCAGCCTCTTGAACTCACAAGCATTTCTACTTGCCAGCTGGCACTTGCAGGTCGTTTATAATGCTTGACTACTGTACATTTGGTGCTATACCTTGCACTTCCATCATCTCACTGGCACAACTCTTACAACAGGAAACGGAGATTGTAAGAGAAAGTATATTGAGTACCACAGATCCTCACATAAGAAGAAAGAAGAACACACAAATTTGGAGTAAAAGAACATACTTTGTGACCAATCCAGGTATTGAACGAGGAATGACAATAGGGGATTTCCCCTGATTAGCTAACTGCAAGGACTTGGATATCTGGTCCATGGATACTGCCTCCTTCACAAAATCAAACTCGAGTTCTACCTGCACATCACAATATTTCATTTGATGAACCCTGGAAACACTTTCAGCCTTTCGGCAAGTCCACAAGTGCACATGTATGACCCACAGTGCTCATTAACCCTATGAGGGAGTGATTGTACATAGAACCATGGTTGGATATATGGTACATACTATGCAACTGACTGCATATGCATCCTGGCTCAAAGCTTCTGAAATACTTACCACAAAGAGAGGAGAGTGATGAATAAACCTGGTGTTCAAGTTCATCGAGGATTGAGAGTATATCAAACTGAACATCAAATCGCTGCAAAAATGCTGCAAACATTTTTTGGTTACGAATGTCTGTCATCATTAATTCATGTGCCCCTGGATGCTGGACCTGGTATCCATTCCCAAAAAAATTCAAGTTACCTTAGCCCAACCTCAATACGTCCAATCAAGTTCTGGAGTAAACTCCTCTGAATGATAAGCTCACATCAATGATCACAAACATACAACCATGTATACTTCACAACATGCTACATGAGAACCAATAACAAGAACATCAAAAAGTATCCTACATTCAGAACAAACATCATGACTGGGTGTAATACCTTTACAGCAACATCCTTTGTGGCACCCCTGACTCTCGCACGATGGACCTACATAATAACCAGAATTCCCAAAGATTCCAGCTTTTTCATCAAGAGATGTAATGACCTCATGTGAGCTGGCCATATTTAGACCCTCCTTCAAGGTCTCTGACCTGTTCATACTTACTATTCCATACCATCTACCCTGTAAGTGCATCTGATGGATCACAAGCATCCCCAAGAAAAAGCAGAGAAAAGATTGTGTTTCAAATGGTTCCTGAAGCCTGGAATATCCTTTCAAATTCTTAGAAAATGTCTATTCCCTATAGATAAGAATGTGTTCAAACCATGATTCTTTCACTGCATCAGTTACACAATGCCCTACCTGGGCCACTGATGCAGAACCAAGGGGCTTGCAATCAAATCGCTCAAAGATAGAGTCCATTGGCTTTCCAAATTCTTGCTCAATAACTTTTTGAACCATCTTGTATGGTGTTTCTGGTGCTCCATCACATAAGACCACCAGCTTCCTCACCCATGGCATTGGTGACAAATCTGGCTTTGCCAGTAATTGTGCTGACTGCTCTCATATTTAGGAACACCCAACACTGTCAATGATATTGAGTTGAAATAGTGTATTGGGAAAAATACATGTCTCCTGACAAATTGTAACTGAGTGTGACTTGACCTCTAAGGGCACTGCCTCCCTTTCAAGTGTTGGCACATTCTAACTTCTACAAGGGCAGCAACTTGATTCCCTTGGGTTCCCACACTTATGGGATTTACTTCCAAGTGGCCCTCGTTGTAGCTGGTTTACTAGTATGGGCAACATCTAGCATGTCCTAGTAATGAATTGAACCCACTACCACTGCGGGATGGGCTATTTACTTTACGCTAAACAAAGCATTCTTTCATTAAATAAAACCACCCATGGATTGAACTTCTGGCCTAGACCCATGCCAAGTTTGGGGCTGTGAAAGAGCAACAGGCCTTCAAGGAATTGAAATGACAGGAACACCTCAGTCAAAGAGCATCACATTCAGGCAGAGATTGCATTCAGATCTGCTTCACAAACTGAAACTGAAAGGAAGCAAATACCCAAAACAAAAGTAACATAAAAGCAGAATGTATCTATGAGATTGCAGAGAAAAGTCCACAACAACTCTTTGAAGGTGACACAATGTAAATGAGTGTGATGAAAACCTCATGAGTGACTCACAAAGTGTCAGACCATCACTGACTTCATCAGCTCTCAAAGGTGGGTGTAGATAACTAAATAATAATCCACCTAAAAAATCAGGCAAACCATTGTACAAACATCTGTGTCCTGAGTTTCTGTTGCATTTCTGGAAGCAACAGGAAGCCCAGTCATGATGCTGACTAGCACTCAAGAGACACAACTAATAAAAAAAGTCAACAGTATCCTCATTCAATCTGCAGCAAGCTTGTGAGGGTAAGATTCCTTTCATTTAAGGCTGTCACTGCACAAGAAAGTATCTAATCCTATGTCTTAGAGAGCCTTACATAGAGGGTAGTGGTTGGGGCTTCCTGCACCCTAAACATATCCTTTAAGCACACAATTGGTGACAACTTGGATACAGAACATCTGCTAAAGTCACTGGAAAACATATAATGAGATTGCAGAGAAAACTCCACAACAACACTTTGAAGGTAACATGAGAAAAATGAGTGCACTCATAACCTTATGAATGTTGCACACAAGGTATCAGACCATCACCCTTATCATGAATGATAACACAAAAGTTGCTCAGCATGGATAGTATTCCATACAGATATATCAAAGAAGCAGCAAGACAAATCGCACTCTTTGTCTATAGTCTGGGGGTACCCCACTCACTGCAGTTCATTGCACCAAGCAAATAAAAAGTTACCCAAAGATTCAGAACACCACCAGATTAGATGCTTCACCTTGAGAAAAAAGCCACCAAGCTCTGTGCACAGAGAGTATAGTCTATCTGCAGCCCATTCATGTTGATCTTCCCACATGCGCTCTTGTTCTGCTTCATGCTTCACAAATTTTACTCGCAGTTGCAGAGTCTGAGAGAAAATGCAGACACTTATTGTCATTTTCTAGATTATTTATCTCCTCTTCTGCGGGGATGCCACAGCCACTGCAGACTACAAAATATCAGGAAACATAACACAAATGCAAACCCTGAAGATGACTATTCTGAATAATCCAGATGCATTCGATGCATTCCATGTACCAGTGAGAGCCATAACATCTCAGCCTAAGCCACAAGTTGCAAGCTCTAATAACCCAGCAGTTTATTGACATGACTGCTAGAATAGTGCGGTAGGATTTTGCTCCTACACCCCAGACATCCACAACATCAAAAGTTTTGGAAAAAATGCAATTGCAAACTCGGAGTAACTTGCACCTTGTAACTTGCATAGATTTGCACAGTGCGAGTCCAGAATTGGATAGTGCGGCTAATATTTTTCTGATGATTTTTCCAGCCAAGCTCATGAAGTGCGCGTTTCTTCTCATCAAGTACAACCCGTGCCCAGCTCTTCATAGTCTCATCAAATTTCCAGTGCTTATATGCACCAAGTTCCCACATCATGCTCAAATGTGCACTTCGTCTCTTCCCTTCCATGCAGACAGCATTGATCTTCTGTAGATGGCGATCTGCCCATCCCAATGGCACCTTCCTCATGCATAATAGAAACTCTTGTTTCGTTTGCTGGCGGCCCATTTCAATCAAAATTTTTGTGCGTGGCCAAATTATTTCCGCGCTAAACCGCTGTCTACCAAACTCTACAATGCCACTGATGCTTACATCTAGTACTCGACAACAGACCTAAAACTCGGTGTTTTACTGAAGTCAATTTGAAACAAGTTTCATGGAGAACTGACACCCCATACCCTGAAAGCAGGTGGGTAATGAAGAAGCCAATGCATACACACAGTCCCGTGAATTTCCATAGCAGAAAATTCCTGAAAGCAATCTTCAAACAAGGACCTCAAGAATACCAACCCTGGAGTCCCACGCCAAGGGGAAATATGTCTCAGACAAGACCAACAACACTGTATCTAAAGCTTCTGGTTCTCAAAGGTCAAATCACCCACAAAACCATCGCGTCCTGGAACTGCTATTCTCTTAATCTCTACAAGTACACCAACCAAATCCCACGAACTGAATTACTCATGAATTCGACCAATCCCACAAACGAATCGAGGACACCAGAATCCCGACATCACAACGTGCTGCAACCGGCCAAACTCGAATTCTCGAATGCATATTCCCGAAGGACGAGGAAAAAAAAAACATACACCCGCAATAAATCTACAAACCCACAGGCTCAAGCCTACTTCTCTCTCCTCTCTCCGGCAGCTCTCGAACTACTAGCTGCTAGTAACCCCATCCTTTCTTTTTTTTTCATTTTTCATTCTAGTTCCTGAACTTGCTCTCCACAGACAAAAATTAAACCTACCCCACAAACCTCGGATTAACGAAATCCGTGTCTTTAACAGAGTCACACAGAGAGGAGTGGGAGAGAAGTACACTCCGTCCCGAAATTTCGCACAAAGGGAGATTGCAACTCTTTTTCAGATATGTGTAGACGCGCAATTGAAGACACAGAGAAAGCGAATTCATGAGACCAGGACCAGAAGCAACAAGCTAGCAGTGTGACAGGTGAAAATTTCGACGCATATACCATGCGCGGAATGTTTTGTGGCTCCTCGTCCGCCCTCTCACCTGTGCCGGGGGTTTTTTTTTTCCAACTTTGATAAGCAGGTGGACTGGCGATCATCCACAAGAGGAGTGAGCCAAATTTGGCTAGAGCTCATATAGTAAAGTAGATTTTTAAGCAATCCTACCTTGTTCTGGCTACCAATAGGAACTCATTGTCTAAACATAGCAACATGTGATATTTTTTTCCCCTCAAAATATGGTGACTTTTCTCTACAATTCGCACTGTTTGTGTGGTTTCACAAAGTGCTAGAATTGGCTGAAAACAACAAGGGGTGTGTCACACTGTGGCCTTGCCATTTACATTAAAAAGTATCTTAAGGCAAATTTAGAAGAATTATGGAAACTCATCCAAATATTTCACCATCCAAATATATATCTTCAAAAAATCCTCTAAAAGAAACCAAAATCCTTCAAGATATTATTATAACTCTAGAACTAATCTCAAGTTTCAACACAAGCCAAAATATCATCTTTCAAAAATCCTCATATAACAATAGACCTATTACCTAGGGGCCCCATTCCCTTAAGCTACTATACTCTATTATTATGAATGTAAACACAATATCCTTGCCTGGTAGGCAAGGCCAACAAACAGCACTGACCTGTGGCGCATATGTCACGAAGAAGGCAACAGGGAATGGTCCAATGATGAATGGAAAGTCCTTCTAAAAGCCCTTTAGGTCCTAAGGTAATTATGGAGCCCAAAGCTGCCTTAGGACCTACTAGACGTTATTTGAGCGCCAGGACTTTAAAGCCTGAACTGTATCTAGATGCCCAGTTTGTGTTTTCAAGTTGCGGGCAAGCTGTTCCAACTGCCTGAAAGATGCACAAATGCCTACGTTTTGAGCACCATCCGGATGTATGCTCTTCAGGTTGTATCCGAATGGCTTTTAAACTCATGCAGGCTATCAACAATGCCCTCAATCTGGGACTTCAATTTTGTGAGGTAAGTGGGCTGGTGATCATTTACAAGAGGGCCAAGCCAAATTTGGCTACTGGTCAGAGCCCTGAGTCCCAATTTTTAGCAGTCTCACTCTGGTGACAAGCTAGAAGCCAATGTCTAAATATGGTGACTTGAGAACTTTCTACCTCAGAAATATGTTGACGTGCTAAAAAGTATCCAAAAACATTCTGGAGCAATTGAAGCCCTTGTCTCTTGGTCACCAAGTGACCAAATTTCACCCAAACAAATCATTGGCCCTCATCACCATCATGCCATACTAAACAAATTTAGGTTATGACTAGCACCAGCAAGAATGTCCAAATTTACAATTAATACCTCAAGATGGTGGGGGCATTGGTACACTTGCGACAATTGTCACGGATTGTAACTTGGTCAGCAATGTAACATCTTGACAGCCCAAAACTAGCTTTGCATTTACATCTAGCCTCATTGTTAGAACGCTGGGGTAAACATGCCTTTCACCGAACATAGGTTAGTAACCAAACAATTTTTGATCTTTGCTTGGAGAAATGTATTGGAGTAATGTAAAAAGTTATGGGAGTGCCAAGTTAAGCTTTCCATTGCCTCTTTGAGCTCCAAAAGCAAAAGAGTAACATACAAGAGGCACAAAACCTGTGAAAATCATGTAATGTATTTTTTCAAATGATTTTTTATTTGTAAATTTCATATATTTTTTGTTTATTTGTCCATTTTGAGTGATCTAGGTGCATCAAATTTTCTCTTTGAATTGAGGAGGCGAAGGAACAATATAGAAAAGTCATGAAAAAAAAGAAGTGTTGAATAGGTTAGTAATCAAACATTGATTTTATTTATTTTTGTCAATCATATTTTTCTCATTTTATGTTCATTTTGAATGATTTAAACAACTATGAATGTGTCAAATTGAGTTGTAAAAAAATTCCTTTTGAACTTGAGAGGCAAAGGACCAATGTCTTAGGATTTGAAACTTTTTGAAAACTTAAATGTTTGTTCATTGGTCTATCTATCCTAGTGGGGATGGAGAGTTGGTAACTTGGAAAAGCAATGTTTCAATAGTATTGATGCTGCATTAATGGGATGTAGCTCTGGTACACTAATAATTACTTTTGTGTTAATGAAATATAATTATATTTTGTACTACATTTTAGTTCTGATTTATTGCTCCCAAACATTTACAACCATGTTAGATGGAGGGTAGGCATGAATGGTTTCACCATTTGTTTGAGGCATTGCTTTCTTTGCTATATGATTATTCTTATTTTGGTGATAAGGTATCATGGGTCTTTGGAGTGTATGAACTTTGATTCCCACCACCCAATAGACATGTATGAAAATGTGCAATCATGTTTCCATTCCAAATGCATTGAAGTTGCATGAAGATTTTTGAATTGAGTGCATTCTCTACCCATTTTGAATGCATTGCATAATCACAATTTGTCCTCTATATATATAGCACCAACATTGAAGGCATTTTCCATTTGAAGCTCTCCACCATCTTCCTAATTTGAATTATTAAAGCTCCTTGGTGGGGACCTTTTTTAAACCATTCTTATTTCTTGCTTTCAGTTCACTAAACAAGTTTCAAGATCTTAATTTTGCATGTTCCTGAAACTCTTGATTCATGTTTGTTTTTTACTAGGTCATGTCTTAGGTCATTGTATGTGTTGCCTTCATTTCACAAAAAAAAGTTTCAAGATTTTAATTCTGCATGTTTTTGAAACTTTTGATTCATGTTCATTTTAAAGTAAACTTGTAACTCATGTTTCAAGTCATTACATGTGTTTCTTTCATTTCAATAAATAAGTTTTCAAAATGTTATGTATTTATTGCAGAACATTAGATTTTTAAAAAAATTATTTGTTGTTGAAACTTGGTTAAATGTTCTAATTTATTTGTTGATGGAACCCAATTCAATGTGAATAACTTTTTAATTATTTTATGGTTGTGGGGTATTACCCAAAGTTTCCTCTTTTGTTGTGTTACAAAATGTACGCATTTGCAAATCACATGAATCCAAGTTCAAAGCATAAAATAGAAAACACAAACCTTGGTGTCAACCATTTGTGCATTGTTTTAAATATGTGTCTTATCAATTTTGATAATATTGGGTGTCAATTTAGTTGCACACAACAAAGATCTCAATTATGAATGTTTTCAAAAAAATTAAGTCATATTTGTTTTTAATAGTTCACATTTTAGGTCATTTGCATATGTAAGAAATAATTTGACTCCATGTTGTTCATAGCCCAATGTTATGAGTCTTCAAGTGGTTTACCCAATGTTTCATGTGGTCTCTAAGTTAGTCATGTTTCAATATTGTATTATTCTTGTTTAGAGAACCTATTGAAGTTGTTCATTCATAATATGATTCCTTTACCATGTTTCTAAAACCGAAATACTAACAGGAGTCCATGTTTCAAGTAATTTCTTTACACAATTTATATTTCAAATCTTGTCTCTTGATAAGAAGGACGATATAACCAATTGCTAATTCATTGAACTAACCCATGTTTTGCCTTGATTTATTGTTGTCAAAAAGCTAGATTCTAAGTTGTTTGTGTTTTCCACATTTGCAATTCATAAGTTTGAAACAATGGTGACAATCAAAAGTGAACATAAGACCATGTGACAAGGTGACAACTAGCCAGTTAAGTGCAATAGGTGTCCCTGTGACCATGATGTTTTAAAGTTGGTTCGTCTAGCTTGCCAAAGAATTTGTGTAGAGGATGTCAAGTTAAGGAAGATGGCTAGTTGGAAGGTGGTAAGCCAAAAGGTCAACTAAATCAACAAGAAACAAATTAGTTAAAAGCACTCTGACAAACCAACAAAATCCAACAGTAGGCAAAATATTCTAAGCTGACATATTTCATATTAGTTGTCTACCATAAACCAATGCATTTAGAATATCTATTGGCAATGAATTGAGAAAAGGTTATCGAGAGGTCTAAATTGTTGGTGTATTTGAGAAAAGGTTGAAATTTTGAGAATTCGTTGGCAAACTGATGTAGGAATCTATGAAAATTACCACTTGTAATTTGTTGTAACTATTTTCTCTACATTCAAAAAGAGGACATAGAAGAGAAGAAGGGGTTTGATAGGATTCAGAAAGAGGACATGTAGAACTCTATCCATAGTTGGTTGAGGTAGATGTTAAGTAGTTTGGAATAGACCATTGCTAGTAGCAACCTATAAGACTTCTTTGTATGAATTTGGACTTATCCATCAATATTTACACCTATGATAGGCTTGACTTTACTCCCACTGGTTACTTTATGATGTAGGCAATGTGACTGAGAGAGTTGCCTTGTCAGTTAGGTATCTAGTATTTGGTTGATGGGTTTGAGCAAGAACCCACAGCTACTTTCCTGCTAAGATAATTCAAGTGCAGAAAAGTGTAGCTAACATACGCCAATGAGGACATGTCTGCTATTGCATTATCAGCATTGATAATGCATGCAACAGATTGTGGAAGTTACAATTTAAGTACACAAGCTGTTTTGCTAACTTTTAATTAACCTCTCTAGAAGTCTACACAGTCATCTCACCACCTATCAGTAATCCTCCAAACATTGCAAAATTTTAAATCCAATCTACACCTGTGCATGTGCTGCTGGCTCATACTTCCAGTTCCCCAAGTATGTGAGGTTCTTTTGAAAGCAAGGGTAAAGCTCTGGCAATAAGCTCCAAGAATTCTTCTTCACATTGTAGCATGAAATAAGTGCTGCCCTATCACGACAAGCAAACATGATACAACCCATACTTGACACACAGTCATAGTCAGATCGTATGTGGAAACCATAAGGGAAGACTTTCCTAAACATGGGAGCTGGCATCTTTGTGACTTGTTGACAATCAGGAATACTGTAGTCATGGGGGATGAAGTTCCAGATTGTGATGGATATGGGCTCTTTCACACCTCGAGCCACTATGTATAGCTTATGGTTGCATTCTACAACTTGGGGATGCTCAACTACAGATGGAGGAGGCCAACTGTAAGCTTTCCAAGTCCTTGTCTTTTTCCTGAATCCTAACACAACTGAACTATAAGCATTGTTCTCTGGTGTCAACACCTGTCCTGTGCAGAAGAGGGTGGGTGCTTCAATGTTCTCAGTGATGAGTGGTAGAGCCCGATAACAGTTTGATAGCCCAGGCCTGAAGAGCCTTCCTTGTGGGACTGAGAATATCCTCCACCTGTTTTTGATGGACTTGAATATTGCAACTCGCATTCCCTCAGCCTGTGGGCATTGGGACATCTGTGGGTGATATCCCACAATGTAGACGACATATTGGCTTGAGATTGAGTTCACAATAATGTTGCCCATAAGATTCTCAAGATGACAATGCATGGGTGGAAGTATTCGGAAGGTTCTTGAAATTGGATTGCAGACCACGAGCAAGTGCTGTCCATTTGGATCAATGGGTTTTTCAGGAGGCTTCTCAACAACTTTTTGAACTTCCTTCTTTTTTTCACCATCTTCCTCCTCACCCTCTTCACCATCACCTTCCACTTCAGGTTTTTCTTCTTCTTCATCTCCTTCTTCACCTTCTTTAACATTAGGTTTTGCCTCCACTTCGGGTTCTTCAATTGTGGTTTCTGCCGAAGGTTTCTCAAGTGCAAGGGGATCAACATAAGGAGGTGGGTCTCCACTTAGGAGCAAGAGGCCTCCTTCACCTGCCAGCATTCCAGTCACCTGAGGAGGAAGGAAATCCAAGGAGGGCATCAGTACCCACTTTTTCTTTGCAATCAGGTATGCCCATACTTGACGAGGAGCAACTAGGTGTCTCACACCAAAGCTGTCAAGCTCACCTTCACGAATACAAAATGCAGAGGGGAAATATTCTTTGTTGTGCTTCAGTTGATGTTCCAGAAATGGGTTGATATGGGCATTGAATAAGTAAGGGCTGTACTGGGGCACACATCCTACTGCAAAAAGCTTTGCAACTGGTAGCTTAGACAGCAAGAGGTCTCGCATATCATCCCTGTCAATTTGCTTTTTGCTCATAAACAAGAACCAAGTGCTCCACCAGAAAGGATCACTTATTTTGCCTATCCTGAGCTTCGCCTCTTGCATATCTGGGAGGAAAGTACTATCATGTTGAATAAGCCCTAGTGGTTGATGTGCAAATTTGCCCTCATCAGGTGGCTCAAGGCTGAGTTCAAACCTTGGTGCTGGTGAAATATCTACTTTAACATGCAGGAAGGGATTGAATGGAACTGCCATAGTTGCACTAGATCATGCTTTGAGCTCAATGAAACAACGACAGCTTCATGAGAAGTAGTCAGTTAAAGGATCCTGGAATTGGCATTCAACCACTTCCTTCAATTGACACCAAAATGTTCCAGGTGCTCCCTCTACACAATTTTCAATCTTTGGATTGCACAAGCTGCTGTGGGTGGTGGTGCAGGATCAGCCTTTTGAATGTTGCATTCCACTCTCTTCCATGCAAATGCGGCTTTTTGTATGTAACATAGCCATACCATGGAAGAGCAAGATGATGATGAGTGCAAGTCATTGAGGGCATAAATCTATTGGGTGCTCCATACTCATAACAGTCCAGGAGACAATGGATTTTGCAATGCCATTTCTTTCTAAGATGTAGTCCAAGCAAAAACCAAGGTCAACACTTTGGTAGGTGTTAGGTTTTCCTTTCAGCCAAAACATATTTCTATCTTTGAACAACCTCCCAACAGAGCTCTCAAGACTAGCACTTGTCTGGATAATGATGACTTTTACTTTAGCCAAAAGGCACATTTATCTTGTGCAACCTCCCAAACAGACATCAACGTTTTCAGGTGACGTTCTAAGGATCCAACCCCACAATTGAATGTGCAGCTTGGACACCAACAGACATGCCAACACAGGGTTACAGTTTTTAAGGTTCAGTGTAACCCAGAGTTACTAGCTCTCTTGGACGTTGCCCTCTCATGGACTACCTATTCCAGCCAGGTTTACAGATAGTCATGATCTTCCTGGCAAAAAAGATGTTGAAAGTTTAATATAGTAGCTTCGAGGTTTCATCTTCCTTCAAGAGCAAACCAAATTGCCCAAAGAGTTAATGAACATGTAAGCTACAGATTGTATCAGAAGCACAAGTTACAACCACAATTGGAACGAGATCTTTGCACTGCATGGCCATAGATCTTATCCTTTCACCAATCATAGAAATTTTTTTTTAGGGCTCAAAGCAACCATTAACTATGAATTTTGTGTATCTTCCTTACTCACACACTAAGCCATTTATGTGAAAATCATTACATGATATTTGAGGACAATTTTAGAGTGGAGAAGGTCAAGATCATGTGAGGACGCTATTTACTGCATCTTTACAGCACCGATATAGCTTGAACATAGTTCTGCATGTGCAGTTCACCAATGCTTATAAGCTCCACAGGATCACAAAATGGGAGACATTTGCTGAGGTAGTGAGCATGGACTGGATTGATGGGGAGTCTGCTGGAATAGTGAACATGGAATGGATTGACGGGGAGTTCCGGCTACGAAAGCCTGGTGAAGGTGCACCGAGGTACCATACAAACTGTCCAGTCGGCTGGCGAACCACTAGAATTGACGACATAGCCCGTTTCTTACCGGAGCTCCACAACCCCGAACTAAACGAAGCGTGGAGGAAGTTTCGACGAGATGACATTGAGTACATCGATTGGTCTCCCTCTTACCATCTCACTCCCGAGGATGGCAGCAAATACACGAGTCTGTTTCCGACCTTTAATTTCAATGATTCTGGCTGCTACAGCTGCCTGGCTTATGTTGGCGATGTCCCACCAGAACCCACAACACCACAATATTCTTGCCAGACTTTGGAAGACGTCCTACAGGAAATCGATACCATAAAGAAATCGTGCACCAGGGAAACAAAGAGGATGGGAGTCCTTCCAGGTCCCCCAAGACTTTCAAGGGATCCTTGCGATGGAAGATCACCTCCCCAGAAACGTGCAATGTCACCCACAGAGAAACATTGTTGTGGGGCATATGTTATAGAGCCCCCTCCACCACCAAATGTGATTCCACAGCCACCTCCACCTCCACCTCCACCCCCTCCACCCCCAATAGACCCCAACCAAGATCCTTGTAACCGTGATGAGAAATTGCCCGATGTTGCAACCATGACCGAAGCTGATTGGGAGACTTATGATTTGATGGGGGAACATGGATACAAGTGTCGGCCTTGGGTTCGGTTGCCTTCACTGAACTTTTTACCAATTTGTGTGGACCGCGTAATTGCAGGAGAGAAGGGGCTTTTGGTTGTCGATGGTAGTTTGCAGTCGGGAGAACGAGTTTCTGGTGAAGTCGAACTTCCCATGCGCCATGAGTGGGATTCGGGCGTTTACAGTGCAGAACAAAGCATTACTGTTGTGTGTAACCCTCTTACGAAAAAGTTTGAATTTATTCCTCCTTTCCCCAAACAGAGCGTGAAGTTCAAGATGGCACACATGGAGGTCGTCCCTGACCCAGCGGTAGACGGTCTATACAACATGTACAACATATACTTTGTTGGGTATAGCATGGAAATGCATGATGGAAATACCAACGATGATCCAACCTGCCCTGATCCTGAGGTCTTTGTTGCTGTCTACAACTCCAATATAAAAGACTGGGTGACCACTTACAGCCGACCCTTCGTTCGTCCCCTTGTCGTGAACCAGACAAATGACTTGGCGATGGTGAAGAGGAGGTTGTACTGGATATCTGAATGGGCAGACCGAAGCAAGCGGATCGCAGTACAGAACAATTCCACCACGGCTGCCAAGTACAAATGGGTTGCAGTTATCTCGTCCTTTGACCTGGAAACTCGGTTGTTCACTGCCTACTCACTTCCGCAAGAAGTTTACCAAAACAACACAGAAATGCCTTTGTTGTTGGAGTGTAACATGAAGCTTTATGTGGTATCTCGTGCTACTGCAATGCAAAAGAAGATACCTGAAGGAAGATTTGAAATCAGGCTTGCCACTTATGAAGAGGGATCTGTGAAAGTGGAGTACACAAAGATCGGGATAATGCCTGGGAACCAGTACCAATATCTGTTCTCCAACTGTTACTCGTGTGTGGAACATACAACGGAGCCCCACTACGAGTGTCGGGCTGGACTGACATTGATCTGTTTCTATGTACCTCAATGTGGGGCAGGGGTGCTATTTGATGTTGTCAAATGTACGTGGTCTAACATGGATCGCCATCCCGGTTGGGAAGTAGGAAAAAAGGTTGGGTGTGAGTTTGTTTGGCACAAGAATGCGTTGGCTAGTTGCATTTGGGAACCGGATTTCCGGGCGCTTTGGAAGAAGGAGTACGTGGGTCCTAAATGGGATCCCCTTGGCAATGATCCAACTGGACCCGATAAGTGGTCTGAAGGTGTCAAGTGAAGAATGGTTAGTATTTTGAGCCCCAGCTTTAATTTGGATGTGGTGCAGTTTGCAGTTGGACTCATGACACAATTTTTGTGAAAATGGTGTCATCTTTTTGCCTGGACACACTTTCTAGTTGTAGATGGAGCTGTTAGTTGTGTGACCATCATGAAGTGTTGTAGTGCCACATTCATTCTTGTGGCTAACTCCGTTGCTAGCTGATCTGTGGCAGACAACATCTTTTTAATTTACGGTGTTCTATTTCATTAGTGTATTAGTGATGTCCTAATTGTTATGTTCTTGCCTGACTTGATGTTCTCCAGCTTTTAGTTGCCTTGTATTTCTTGTGGATGGGTTCCATCCTTGCCTTTATATATACCTATATATACAGGGTTTTTCTTCTTATTCCCAATACATGTGGCCCTTTGGAAGAGGACAAGTTTGTCCACATTTCATTTTTCTCTTTTGTGGTTCGCCGACATTTTCTTAAACTAGATAAAAATATCAGAAGACAATTAGCACAATTAAATTAGTAATGTGCCAGGGCCCAGAAGCCAGAACCCTGTCTGTTAATATTAATGCCATCAATAAATTTTACAAAGGTGATGAAACTGGACCATCAGTGGTTGAAAATTTGCCGATACCCCGAGGCATATTTCTATAAGAGAGTTGACAACCTTGGTTTTAGATACTTTTGACAACCACATCTACAAACAAAATGATTCGTAAGCCTACTTCTTTTACAATCCTTTAGTTTAGTTATACTTCCTTACCAAGGCATCAACTTGTGCAATGTGAGAAACCTTCACATTTTTTTTTCATTTTCCCAACAACTTGGGCTTCACATTACTAGTGACAATCAATTGACATAAGGTCAAATATTAATTTTAAAAAATTAATATTAATAAATTATATTAAAAATATTATATATATAAAAATGAGTTACCAAACATTGATAATTCATGATCATACCTAGATTGTCTATGAATCATTTTCACTTCCATATTTAGAATATGATTTTAAATTTACACTGTCTATAACTTTAACATTTCTAATATCTATGATGTCCTTTTTGCATTCTTTGTTGCTTCAAAAGCAATTATTTCAGGACCTTTCCAAGGTCACCCAATGTCCTTCCTAGCATGCTTTCCAATGACTCCTAGTTCAAAAAATATATAAGATATAAAATATTTTCAATGTTGATGCTTGCAACATCTCCTATGTACTTATTGACATCTTCCAACATTGTATCCAATGCCTTTAACCTTCAATGTTTTCGTACCCCATATTGCCCAAAAAGAAAATTTTCATTTTCAACCTAGCACCCATGGTGCTTCAAGCAACTCTATTCCACATTACAATTGCTTGTTGTCATTCTATTGCTTGTTATCATTTTCATATTTTTGTTGTTTTTCATCTTTTATCATCCTTGGCATTGTCCGGATGTGTTTTTGTTGTTGATGAAGTTTAAATCAACCAAAACATTACACCAATCTTAAATTTTATTACACATGTTTGAATTTAAGAAGATTTGTTAAGTCAACATCATATCTTGGGAGGTCCTTTCCATACCTTGGATTAGCAATAATCATAGTAATTTAAAGGCTCAACAAACTTTGGAAATGTTAAATAGGTCAAGTCTTCCCTAGGTTAAAATGAGACCAAAGTTGAAAGGGAAATATATTCTATTAATTTGAAATAATAATAATAATAATCAAAGGACAAAAAAAAGAATTGCAAAGGTAAAGAATGATAATCAAAAGGGACAAATTAAAATGTCCACTTCCAAAGTCTTATGTGAAAATGATATCAAAAGATTGTCAAGTGTCACTTCCCACTAAATATTAGTGAATTTAATGTTTAGAATGAATTTATTAAGTTTAATTAATTTCATAAAGATAACATTGATAAAAATAACATAGACTTGTCAATTTTGATAAAAACATTTAGTGAATATTTCATTTTCACTGTTGATTGAATATATTTTTAATTTTGATTGAAATATTAAATTGAATTTTTAAATACTTATTGAAAATTTTCAGTAATTTAGTTTTCATAAAAGTATAATGGACTTTCATATTGGTTTATTTGTAATTTTGATTTTCAAAACAAACCAAAAGCTACCATCATGTAAAATTCAATGTTACCATTTGTTGGAACTACGAACACTATGAAAATTAATCATATCAAATACATTAAATAATGTATGTATATAGAATGTGATTTAATGGTTTAAAAATGCACCAAAACATGTTGTTCTTTTCATATGAAACAAAATGGTGAAATTTAAGATATTTGGAATAATTTGTAATCATGATGTGTAAGTCAAGAACTTTAATTAAATTTTAATATTCATGTTTCAAAACATAAGTAATGTATTACTTACTAAATTATTAAATCTAAAAGTGTAATTAAATGAAAAGGTTAAACACAATGCACTTGAATGTGAATCATGCATTCTTAAATAATAGCATGCACAAAAGAATCTCAAAGGTTTCAAAATTGTGGTGGGATACGTAGTGATAATAAGTTGAAAGACATGTGACTCATGGTTAACATGCAATTATTTTTTAAAATATTAAATCTTTGAATAATGTAAAATTTGAAATCAAAAGCCAAATTTTTGACATGTTTCAACTATACACATTTTTTTAAAAAAAATTTAAGATTTAAAAAATGAAAATTCTTGTAATCAACTTGTATGTTTTGTAAAATCTTGCCCATTTCAGCTTGCACCCAATTTGCAAATCTCAGCATATTGTTCACAAAATAGATCACTTTTTCTTTTTCCTTTTTTTTTTTTTTTTTTTTTTCCTTCTTTTTTTTTTTTTTTTTTTTTTATTTTTTTTATTTTTTTATTTTTTTCTTCCCCCTTCTTTTTATTTTAACTATA
>Ga0116229_10002598_pt1 | contig 29302 bp, 24 predicted proteins | sample S1TSphgellanicum_3_FD_87313 | JGI IMG/M metagenome (GOLD analysis project Ga0116229, IMG submission 87313) | Host-associated microbial communities from peat moss isolated from Minnesota, USA - S1T2_Fc - Sphagnum magellanicum MG | ecosystem: Host-associated > Plants > Peat moss > Unclassified...
GTGGGTGGGGGGTGGGGGGGGGGGGGGGGGGGGGGGGGGGGGGGGGGGGGGGGGGAAGGGGGCGGGGGGGGGGGGAGGTTGTGGGGGTGGTGACAACAAAGGACCCAGTTTGTAGTCTCTGATATGGTTTCAATTATTGATCTCCGCATTTTGGTCGGTGGGCAACTACCCACCCGAAGTTCGGGCCAACTCGGGATTCAAATTCATGTTGGTTTCAAATGTTTTTTCCTGGCCAAAATAGGCACCCAACTCAACAGCTGTAATCCAAATGGGCAATTTAACCCTAGTAACTTGAGCAGCTTTGACACTAATTATTTTATTAATTTTTTAAAAAGGTTGAAATTTTCACAAAATTATTATTCCTCTTCAAATTACAAACAAATTTGTGAAGGAAAGTTATTGAATTTTCAAGAATATTCCCATTTATTGAAACAAAAAAATTCAAAACTAATTAATTGATTAACTAATTAATTATTCAAGAGACATGTGTTGAAGCTGCCAAGGTAGTAACTACTAGTATTGAGGTAACCCTACCAAGCTTTATTAATTAAAGGCACCAATCAGGAGATGGCAAATTGAGATTTTCTTGCCAAATTTTTTCTGAAATTTTGTATATGACCAGGTCTCATAGCCAAAAGTCGAGATTTATATTTTTAATTTAAAAGGTTGCCCACACATGGATAATAATAACAACTTATTGATGCATTATAATACTATAATAATAATAATAATAATAATAATAATGCAATGTCTATTATTATAATGCATCAATAAGTTGTTATTATCATGCATGTGTGTGGGGGGGGGTGGGGAATCTCTCTATTACCTAATGAGAATGCTTCATTTATTGTCATTTAGGGTTCAATAATAAGGGGGGGTACTTACTTACCATAATGAATTTGATCAATGTGTAAAAAACATAATTACTTTCAATTTTTTTTAGAAAAAATTCAAACACAAGTGGAATTTTTATTTATTTATAAGTAAAATTCAAATATTACATTGACCCTAACCATTCTCCAATTTGTATGGGCTGAAAAGGGCAAAAAGAGTGTGAGAAATACTAATCTCTTAGGTACATATATCTTACACACAAAGAGAATAGAAATAGGTAGGTTAGGTATACATTTAGACCCCCAAAAAAATTTGAAAAATTTGAATATCTTAGGTATACTTACCTACCTATCTATTAGACCCAAAAATTAGGCTATCTTATTATTTATATTGCAATCTTGTAGAAATGAAATATTGTTTTCTTAGGCATATACTATATCTTTAGACCCAAAAGAAAAGAGCAAAAAGAAGGAGGGAAAAAAAGAAAGAAAGGAAGAAAGATAGAAAAAAGAAAATATTTTGTGTTTTAGTATCCAGATCCCAATGAGTCCAATGAGACCTGGTCTTCCAATTTCAGGTCTCCAAATCGAGATCCCGAAACTGGGTCCCGGGTCCCGGCCCGCTCCGCTCAGATGTGTCGCGTAAACGGGCTTTTCCCCCCCCCCGGCCCCGCGCGACGCTCGACCTTCGCTTCGCCGCTGCACAGCAGAAGCAACTCGGACTTCCTTTCCTTCTGCACTGCCAAAAACGTCGAAGAAATATTTGAATTTGGAGTTCATGTTGTTGTTTTTTCATGCATTGGAAGAAAGCCCAGTTGTTGGATTAGAGAAGAGACTTGAAGACCCAAAAAAAAAAGACGTACGCAGTTTTCGACACCCCAAACAATTTGCCTTCGAAGGTGGTGTAGCGTTCAACACACAAGTGTTTTGCAATCGGGAAAACACCTGCCCATACAAGAGATACAAGAGATCTCTGCTTCAAGAACTTGAACTGCCTCCTTGTTGTTGTTGTTGTTGTTCTTCTTCTTCTTCTTCTTCTTCTTCTTCTTGAGGTTTTCTTGCTTGGTTGCATGAACTCTTGTTAAACCGGTGGACAGCTAGAAACTTGGGTGGTCCAATTGTTGTGTCTACAGCGATTGTGATGGTACAGCAGCAGGTGTGGAGCCATCTCTAGTGTAATTATTCTGTTTTGGGAGTTGCTGTAATTTACGTTGTTGTAGGTGTTGCAGCAAATAGTTCTACTACTGTTGTGTCGTGAAAGAGATGGTGGGTGAAGGAAAGTAGTAGCAATTGCTTTATCAAGTCAAGACTTCTCGCATGCATGCATTAGACATGTCCATTGATCCCCCCTTCCCCCCGGGCGAACTCTGAGATGTAACAAAGCGCAAGATATCCAGAGAAAGAAGAAAAATTCCAGTTTACAGGAGCAGGAGAACAAGCTCAAGCGACGCAAGCTAGAGACGAACTGTTGCTTGCTTGCTTGCTTGCTTGAGACGGAGCCCAGCAGCAGTTTCTCAAACCCCTCCTCCATGTCGATGAGGAATTTGTGTTGCTCTTGAGCCAATTCGCTTGCACAAACTTGCAAATGTATATTTAGAGAGATAGACCGCACAAGAGCTTCAACTGTAGATTAGATCGGAGTTTAGAGAGCGAGAATCAAGCTTCTTGCAGGAATCGGTGATCCTTGCAGGAGCAATGGCGAATCCAGGAGCAGCTCTGACAGCAACGAAGTGGTTTGGGCTTGCAGCCGCCATGTGGGTGCAAGCTTCAGCAGGGAACGCCTACATGTTCGCCTTCTACTCCTCCAAGCTCAAGACTGTGCTCCATTACAACCAACTGCAGGTGAACAACCTAGGAGTGGCAAAGGACTTGGGCGAGAATGTGGGCTTGCTGGCGGGCTTTCTCTGCAACAAGCTTCCCCCCTGGACCCTTCTCAGCATCGGCGCTCTCACAGGCTTCCTGGGCTATGGCGTCACATGGCTCGTAGTTAGCGAGCGCATCCAAGCTCTGCCTTACTGGCAGGTAAGAGAAGATCTCGTGGCTACTCACTCGCTGGCTAGAATGTTGTTTTGCATTCTGTGTTTCTTCTTGGGTTTCTGATTAGGGTTTGGTGGAGATTTCCTGGACTGCTTCTGGAGCTCTTCTGACAAATGTGGGAAGACTGACTTTTGTGGGTGTGCAGATGAGCGTGCTGTTGTGGATAGGAGGCAACAGTGCAACTTGGTTCAACACAGCAGTGCTGGTGACATGCATGCGCAACTTTCCCAACAGCCGTGGCACCGTGGTGGGCATCTTGAAGGGCTTTGTGGGTCTAAGTGCTGCCATCTTCACCCAAATCTACTCATCTCTGCTTGCCAGTGATCCCAATGCTCTTCTGCTCTTGCTGGCCATTGGCCCCACTGTTGTTTCCTTGGCAGCCATGCTGTTCATCCGTCCTGTGCCACCCAAAGCACAGCAGGTGCTGGACCCTGAAGAGCACAGTAACTTCCATTACATCACTGGTGTTTGCATTGCCCTTGCCTTCTACCTCCTAGCTGCTACTTGTCTTGAGGATTTCTTCATTCTTTCACCACTTGTCCCAAAACTGTTCACAGCAGTCATGGTGCTGTTTCTTGTTACTCCTTTGGTAATACCCATCAAAGCTTTGATGCCTGAGTGTTGTGGAGCTGGAAGCTTTGAGCCAGCTGATGAGGAAAGTTTTGACCTCAATGAGCCTCTTCTAATTGCTGCTACTTCAGTGGGCAAGGAACAGCAACAGCAAGTATCATCAGCAGCAGATCCAGAGCCACTGAGGTCCAAAAAGCAGGACTCGGCCCATCATGGCTCGGACATTGAAACTCTGAAAGTGACTCAGGTCTCACCAACTGCTGCAGCTCAAAATGGATCAAAGGAACAACAAAATGGTGCTGGGGTCATCAGCAACAATCAGGATAATGGGGACGATGCGGAGCTTTTGCTGGCTGTGGGAGAAGGGGCAGTACGGAGGAAAAGGCCTCGTCGTGGGCAGGATTTCAAGCTCAAGCAAGCTCTGGTGAAGGCAGATTTTTGGCTCCTTTTCTTCACATTCTTCTGTGGGGTTGGCACGGGGGTGACAGCCTTAAACAACCTAGGACAGATTGGTGAAGCTCAGGGTTACTTCAATGTTGACATCTTCATTTCCTTGATCAGTATTGCAAATTTTCTTGGCCGCCTGGGAGGTGGCTCCTTGTCTGAACATTACATCAGGTTTGTTACTTCAACTCATCTCTGTTGGGAAAGTTCTGAGGTCAAGTGCTCTAGCTCATCAAACTCTACTTGTTCATGGCAGCCTTACAAAGGCTTGTGGGATGAATTCTAGCTACATGAATTCTAGGAGTTAACCATGCTTTTGAATCCACTGGTCTTTAGAAAATGAAATCAAATATGTTGTGTCTGATTGTGGGAATTCCAGGTGTATGCCTAGCTCCTAGGATTCAGCAATTCCTTGTACATACACAGTATTCTTCCTTTTTCTCTTGGTTTAATTTTGTGGGTTGGTGCATGCAGAACAAATGCAATTCCAAGAACAGTATGGTTGGGGGTGGCACAAGTCTTCATGATCTTCTCCCATCTCCTGTTTGCATCTGCATGGCCTGGATCTCTTTATGCAGGCTCAGTGCTTCTGGGGCTTTGTTATGGTGTGCACTTCTCCATCATGGTGCCAACAGCTTCTGAGCTTTTTGGGCTACGCCATTTTGGCATGATTTACAACTTCCTCAACATAGGCAACCCACTGGGTTCTCTCCTGTTCTCTGGTCTCATTGCTGGGTACCTCTATGACCAAGAAGCTTCCAAAGGTGCTGCAGTTGGCTCTAGCTGGAGAATTCTTGGATCAGGCAGCAGCCACTGGTTGAGTGGGACAGCAGTAGGCTCTGGCACTGAGCATGGCGTTCCTGTGTGTGTGGGTGCACATTGCTTCAGGCTAACCTTCATCATCATGGCATGTGTTTGTGCTGTTGGTGTGGTGCTAACGAGTGTGTTAACCTACAGGATAAGGAGTGTGTACTTGTCACTGTATGGCAAGTCTCCCAGACCTTCAAGCTCTGATCTCTTATCACTGTATGGCAAGTCCCCCAGACCTTCAAGCTCTGATCTTAGGACATTAGACACACACTGAATTAATTTATACAAAACAAACTCAGAACTACTAATTACCAGCACAAATGATTATTACAGTCTCATTAAGTGCATGTTAGAGGAACAGCTAATCCAGTCAGACCAAAGATTCTTTTAGAATCTGCAAAGTGAAACACAAACTCAAATCGTCTTTTTGTTGCTCCAGTGAAGGACACCAAAAGCTTTTGTATAGGGGGACCCAGCAGAAAGAACATAGCTCTCCTACAATTGTAAGGATTTGGAGAACCTTCTGCTGCAGTGTCTGTGGATCTGAGATGTGCAAGGGTTTGAAGATTGAAGGTCTTCTCCACATATTTTAGGGTATGTGCTTCAGATTGTATATATGGTCACCTAGTCATTTAGTCTCCTGTGTTTAATTTCATATACATAACAGAGGCATTCTACACCGAGAACCCACTTTTTGACAATTTGTGTGCTATAGTTTGTCTTTGTTGGTAACTTGGTTTTTGCATATGAGGTCATGCTATCCAGTTTGGAGCATGTTAAACTGTTGTGATCGATGCACATATGTGTATGTTGCACATGATGCTACAACCCTGAAGACAAGCATCTGTCATGTGAACTGTGGAGAATTCAAAATTGGGTATTGCAGGATTTGCTCTCTGTGATTTCAAGTTTCTTAGTGTTCAAGCTTTGCTTACTGCCAGATGGCACTTCACTTCCTCTATGATACATGCACTTACTTTTAGTTCCTAGTGATTTGCCATACTACAGCTCCACCTGATCACTCATGTTCCACTCTGGACTGTCATAAAAGTTAAGATCAGATCTATGGAATCTGTCAAAGAACAGAAACTTGTGCTCTAATTCCTTTGTACAAAAAGACTAGCATTAGGATGCAGACTTACAGTTCTGAGAGTGAGGTTCATTTTGTACCAGATACTATGTGTGGGAAGTTGGATACTAAAAGGTAGTTCCCAGCATCAATTGTTCCTCATGAGTCCAAATGTTCATAAAGAGTCTGCATAAGCAGGGTTTTGGGTGTGGTTTTCTTCTTTTAACAAAGAAATTGGATTTGGTTTAGATCTGGTTTCTCAAATTCTGGGTGGTTCCATCTTTTGTTTTTCGCAGTTTGGCTGGTTCATTGTAGCAATTAGGCCTGGATAGGTTCTGGTTAGTCCTTGGTTAAGTTCCAATTATTTTGCAGCTCAAAGAAGAGGAGCCACTTGAGCACCAACAAGAAAAAAAAAAGACATGGACAACTCAAAGGAGAGGAGCTATGCTTGAACACCCACAAAAAGAAGATAGTCAAACAACATAGAGGAAAGTAAAGCTTATACATGAACATGGGAAAGAGATGGAGAGTTGAGAGATAAGGACATGATTGACAAGCAATGTGCAAAGAGTAAAGGGAGGATGACAAGAAATAGGAGATGAGAGATGGTAGCCACCTTCTTAGGGGCAAGGACCTACAAAGGGCGGGACTAGCCATGATGATAGTCCCCTTTCACACCCACAATGAAGCGCTCACCACAACATAATTCCTACCTCCTTTAAGCCCATGAGGCTCCCTCATCCATTCTTACAAAAGTGATGGCACTTCCAAATCGCCTCACTAATCTCCTAGATAAATGTCAACTATCTTGCCATTAATCTATATTCTAGAACCTAGTTAACTTAATGGCTTCACCTTGTGGTTAATCAACTATCCTAGATAAATGTCAACTATCTTGCCATTAATCTATATTCTAAAACATAGTTAACTTAATGGCTTCACCTTGTGGTTAGTAGGAGGTAGTGAATCTACATGTACCACTAGAAACTATAAAAGTACTAGGAGATTTTCTTAACTAACTAACCTAGGGGTTACATTCTCTAACAATGATGTTGATGACCATGGTAGATATCTAAGCTGCAACCAATGATGTTATTTTGAATAGATCTCATGCATAGCTTTGGAATATCCATAGAGGTGACAAAAGAGGTCAAATGCTGTTCCACCAAGTTGTCTAGGCAACACATTTGAGGCTAGAGGTGAAAAAATATGAACATCGATACAATCCAATATCTCTCTTTGGTTGAATGGAGAATTGTGTAGAATCTAACAAATATTGTAAGCGAATATGGACACAACATTTGCAAAGCTAACCAAAGATTGGTCTAGTGTTCTATATGCAATTAAACTATCAAATTAAAAAGTTGTAAGCTAACATGTGATGCCAACAAATTCAAAGTTCAATTTGATGGCAATATGTTTTATTCTTCACAAAAGTGAGTAGTATTAACATTTTTGAAAAGGAGACATCATGGAATGAATCTAAAACCACAATGAGTGTAAAAAATAGATGTCATAGAAAATGTTCAAAAACAAAAGAATTACAATCTTTTTATGAAAAAAAAATTTTAAAAATTAAAAAAATTATCTTGCATGTGCAATCTTTTATGGATGAAAAATCCTTTATGCTACCCTACTTCTTTATAGGGAATTCAATGTTTCAAACTAAATTGTGCATGGATTTGGATCATTTTTGGGCAAGTTCATTACCTCAATTTGGTTTAATGTTGTTAGATAAGTCTCATTGTTAGAGTTGTTCAACTAGAAATTATAAATCCAATATAAATATTTGCATGGTATTTGTGGGTGAAAGTGCATCAAGCCATCAAAAATTGTATTCACAACTATAATCTTTCTACAAAAAAAATTTGTGGTAATGTATGGACATAACATCTTAAATGTTTTTGCTTGTTTTAAGTATATTTGATTAACTTTAACTTAACTTAGTCAAAAATAATAATAATTCAATAAACATTGAAAACCTTGAATGTATGGAATATATTTGTGATGGAATAATACTAATCACAAAGTTTTGAAAATTGCACATATATTTCAAAACTAAGGTTGTGAATGGAATTTTTTGATGATTTTTTTGTGGTGAATGATATTAATATACATCAATTAAAGTTAGGTTCATTTAAAATTTTAAGTTTTTGGATGAAATTATATTCAAATATTGTGATTTCTAACATGTTTTAGTAATAAATGCATGATATATCTTCTTTTAGGAAAAAAAAACACTACCATATGAAAAAAGAAGAGATTTTATAGTTGGGCATTGCATTATTTTCTTTTCTTTTCTTTTCTTTTATTGGTAATGTTTCATGAACCACAAACATGAAGCCCTATGATTATCAAAAAAATGAAAATTATAGATTATATGTATCCAATATTCTTCATTAAACATTTGATCAAAATTAATCTTGACTCAAAGTGAACTTTGAATTCTAAAATGTTGTTGTGCAATTTTTTTAAAAAATTGCCTATGTTTAGAATAACCAAAGGATGCCATCAAGATTTTTGTTTACTTAGAATGTCCAATTAGTTTGTTTTAGTCAACTTGTCCAAAATTGGTTTGGCACTATGCATTTGCCGAAACCAATTTGATTATATTGCTCTAACCTTGTCCACATTTCTCCATTCAATTTGCCTATCTACCATTTTGTCACATGACAAACCATCTAGTGTTGATTTGCCTTCTTTGAAAATATTGTTTCACAACATCATTCGCTTATTATTTATTTGTAGTGTCTTCACACAACATTTTTCATTTATTTCATATTTTAATTTCTCATGTATATCTAGGAGTTGTAAGAAGGCAAAGTTAAATAAAAGTGAAAAAACACTCAAAATCGTTGCTTGAAGACAAAAAAATTTGCTTGGCTATAGTCAATATTGTCTTCTTCAAGAAGTGTATACCCTACAAAATAGACAAACCCATTAGCACCTTGAAACATGAAACCTTCAACATTTGCAACAACAATATTAAGAAATGTTTTCATTCAATGATGTTTTTGCATCGGTATAATGAAAAATATTTTAAAACAAATAAATTTACCATTTTTTTCCACTTTGAACTTTGTAAATTATCATGGGTTGCCAAATCTACAAAATTACAAGCACAACAATCATATTATTACAAGCTATGGCTTGAGAGATGAATATGATATCACTGATGCAATGTACAAGATATGACAAGTTTGTTGAGGAGATTATTCCATAATTCATTTTGAGATTTACCTTGTACTTGTATATTTGCATAATAGACTCACTTACTAGAAAACTTGGTCTTAAACCATTACACATTTCCAATTAAATCTAGTTTCAATGGAATGGGACTTGTACCATTCCACCACACATTGACTATAGCGAACGGGAATTATGACAATGCCACCTTCTTTGACTACCTAAATGGAATGAGATTCATGCAATATTACATTGATTGTACTAAATGGCAACCATGACAATGCCACATTCTTGACTACCTATGTGAAGTGGAACTCATGTTATTTCATCAAACATTGACACAAATGAAAGTTAACCATGACAATGCCCCTTCTTAAATCATTAGTGGAGGGTGAATAGACATGCTCACCATTGATTATGCAAATATTTTTTGGGAAATTATATGAAAATAAACTTTATTAATTTGCTATATGTACACCACTCCTACAACACACCAATTAATGGAACTAAAGTATGACCCATCCATTCAAATGCATGGATGGGCATGTGTAGGATGTCACAACAATAAATGTCACTTCACAAAACTTATTGTACTACAATCATATGGTAATCTAATAACATGATGTTTGATATTTATAAACATTCACCCAATCCGTGCAATTTTGCCCCCTTACATTGAATATTGTGCCCCTTGCAAATAATTTAACATTAAATACTAATGAATTGACTATTCGATACAATTGCAATTTTCAACTTTGTTATTCATACCTAATCACTTACTTTTGTAAGTGTCCTAATGAACTTGATATTACTTTTGTAGGTTGGGTACATTTGAACCCCATCTTAAGTTGCCTCTAACACTAATTTCACAATTGGATTTTTTGCAAAGTCTTTAGGTACAACCTACATTTTGGTAATCAAACACATTATTTACATGCCATTGCGAATGATGTTATTATTAGTTTGGCCAATTTCAATTTTTGTTGGTTCTAGTTCCAGTTCAGGTCTAGTTAAAACATTAACTAGATCAAAGGTTGTGCAAAATGGGAAACCAAATAAAATCATGGTTAACAGTTCACAATGAAAAGAGGAATTAGCATTGGACTAGATAGATAGTTTTATGATTTGGAAAAAATGTAAATAATTGTTATCATGAGTTTGTTTCAACATTTTCCGATTCCATTTTTAGGTTGAGTAGAATTTTGTGAACACGATTTTGCTATCACAAAATCATATTTTGTGAATTCAATTGGGCCTTTGACAACATCATGCTAAAAGTTTTGGAACTTCAATGCACACCACTCATACCCTTGTGATTACCCACACACATAATACATATCTTTTTTTTCTTGTAAGTATTTCTTCCTTGTCATTTTCAAGGTTTTTACTCATCAAGTCTGCTTCAACTTCTTTGTTTTATAACTCTCTTTTTCTTTGGTTTTCACCCCACCATTTTTTTTTTAAATTCCTTATTTTTTTCATTTTCCCACTTGATTTTTTTTTGGTCTTCTTCTTCTTGACCTTATTCTCATGAACTATATATATTCTTTATCCTTTTTATCCTCCTTTTTATCCTCCTTTTTATTGGTTTCTTTCTTTTTGGGTCCTCTTGTTTGTTTTATTAACATGATTGCTAAAAAGATGGATAGTTCTTCTTTTCTTTTTTGTTCTTTTTTAAATCCCTTCCAATAAACCTTTGTCTTCTTCTTCTTTTTATTCCTCTTTATTTTATTCACATGGTTTTAAAATTTTGATAAAGAGCCAATGGTTTTTGGTTTTTTTTTTCTCTAAGATGTGTCATTATCTTGGTTGTTTTTTTTTTTTTTTGTCTTTTTCTAATGGTTTCAAAAATTTTTTTCTTAGTCTACAAAAAGATTTGTTGGCTACAAAGAACTAAATGAATGAGAGCTTATGGAAGCTTTTCAAAAAAACCATACTTGTGAAATGAAACAAAAAAATTGATTTGAGGTGCAAAGGGGCTTAGGGTTAGTGTGAAGGTTGGATGTGATTCTTGTCATGATAAATTCTCATAGTAAGCCTTTCTATGAACGCATGAATAATTTGAAGGATGTCACTACCCAATCACCTATTTTTAATCCTGTCTAAATTGGGATCAAAAGATCACACATGGGGAATGCTATTGAGTTGTGTAATCTTTTTCATTTTAATGTTGTGTAAAAAAGGACCTCTCATGATCACGTTTCTTGAAGTTGGGATTTTGCCACCTCTTTTTTACCTAAATTAAAAGGAGATTATAAAATAGCAAGGCTTTCAATCGTCAATCTAAAAAGTTATCTTCAACTTTTCCTTCTTCATTTCTATAAAATGGAATTATTTCATATACATTTTTGTTTCTCATGTTTGTAGCTCTTATGGCTTTGACAAGTGTCGACCATCCCATGATTTTTTTGGACATCATTTCCATGTATAGGAAATTGATTTTCTTCTATTATTGAAGTAGAATTAAAGCAAGGATCCAACCATAAGCTAAATGCAACATGGTTGTTATTTTGTCCTATGTTTCAAGTAGTTGTGTTGCATGGCATCCACATAATTGCACATAAGCATTTTGGGGTTTTTATGTTGTGCACATTACTACTACTTATAACCCACAATAGTTGTGATGTGTTGTGTGCCACCCCATACACACAACTAATGTAGATCCAACCAATGCAGTCATAAATTCCAAGGGACTTTTTACTTACAACAAAGGCAATGGTACAAGTATTTTGAGTAAAACTGTGCAATGTGATCATGCTAAAGAATATAAAAGGTGGGGGTGAACTTGGAGCAAGAAAAACAAGGTCCTGAAATTGTTGAAGACAAACATCAATGTAAAAAAAGGAAAGTTGCACCTCCATCCCAAATCACAAGCTTCTTTTTGGTAAAAGAAATATTTCCTTATATGGTGTCAAAAATAATGGATAATAATGTTTTTCTAGCTTTGGCTAATTGTATCACTTGCATTGCATCATTTGACCTCTAGATGTTTCATGCAAATTATTATATTTTTGCAATGGTGATTAATTTTACAAATGATCTTATAAGGCAACATGTTAATATAATTGTGGGCTGGTTTGAAGTTTGGAATACTTTAGGTGTTAATATGGCTAAGTGGGTGAAATCATTATTGGGCTTGTTTAATTTGTTGGATAAGGTAAGTGCCTGTGTCAAAAGATGAAAACAATAACCTCACATCCCTTATTATTGTTTTAAAACTTTAGTTGTTAGTTGTTCAACTTTGAAGTTGGTTTCTCCTTTCCTTGGATTGTGTTTTGGGCATGCCATGTTCAAGGCAACACAATATGCCACAAATGATAGTAAGGTTTGTGTAGGCATGATAAAGGTGAACTTGAAAAAAGCCCAAGCTACCTTATAAAAGACCATCAATTGGACAAAAAAATCTACAAAAGGTTTACATGAATGGAAAGATGTTTGTCATATTGTAGGTCTTCATGCTAGGATTTTCAAAACACCAATGAAAATGTGATTTGCATCACATCATGTGATTTTATTCCAATAGACATTTCAATATTGGGATGTCGTTTTTGTTTTCTATGGGTGCCAAATGGCATTTCATTTATCTCCATGAATGCCCATTAACCACACCTAGGTAATTGCAACGACAATTAGTGAGACTTTAATGCCTTTGGTTAAACAAAGTGTTTAATAAAAATCAAATTATTAGTTCCTATTAAATGCATTGAATTTTTCCTTTTCTTTGACCATTTCCATGACAATTGAAACGAATGAAATCCAATCAAAAAATTAGTCCTTCATTTAAGGTCATTTTCAATAACAATTGATGTATTTCAAGTTTGGGATGTTGAACCAAGCTATATTTATCCTAACACCATTCCTTGCCTACAATGTTACATCATTTTCCCACCAAAGTTCACAATATGTTAACCATGATGTTAGATCCAAGATTCAAAACATGAAAGTTATGAGAGAATTCGTGGGGAACAAGCTATTGTGAAAGAATATGATGAGAAAATTGTCTTGCGTTCACTCATATAAGTTCATTTCCACTTTAATCCTATGGCTACACTAGTTGATGAAATAATCAATTATGAGGATGATGCTTGCATGCAATTTTTTTGGTCCACAGATGCAATTTCTTCCACTTTGATGAATGAGTTGCAATTCTTATGTTGTCGGCACCATATTCTTGTTGAATATGATAATCCTTTCAAATGGTGGACATGACATGAGTGTTAATTTCCTAATGTGGCATTTTTGACACATAAAATGTTGGGTATTGTTGGGTCTCAAATCAAGAAAAAACGAATTTTTAACATTGTAGATGTAATCACTACCCTTTGTCAATCTAAACTTACAATGTTTGGTGATGATTACCAAAAATTGGTTTGATGATGTTTGTGAAAGGTGTGTGGGAAACACAAATTGTTCTATGATTGACTTTTTTACTTGTGAGGAAAATTTGATTGATAAGAACGAGGTCATGATTGAAGAAGATGGATTTTTTGAAGATGATATTTAGGGTCAATTTCAAATTTTACAAGGTAACCCTCCACGTATTTTCTACCTTTGTTTCTATGAAAACCCTAAGGTTGTCATGAAACTATTGTAAATAAAAAATTGATGATGGGTCTTTTTGTTATGTTACCTTATGTAGCATTTTTTAATGATATTTTATTTGATGCCTTGTTATGGGGATCTTTTGTTTGCTTTGCTATGGGGTTATTTTAATGGTCTTTATTTTGTTGATTTTTATGGGAATTTTTTTAATTAACAACATATAATTGTAGTGTCTTTCCTTTTTACCACCTCTTGTTGCCCAACTCTTTTGTGTAATGAAGTTAATGATTCTCATGTGTAATGACATTTGGTAGGTTTGGGTGACCAGCTGCTTGGTGTTAAAAGGTGAAGCAAGGGTTCTTCCTTTGAATGCACGTATCATTACTATGTTGTTAAAGTGGTATAGGACAATTCCTTGGAAAACATACTTTCTTCAAAAAGGAACTAAATTATGTTGGTGACACCTTATGTGAAAATAAAAAATTTACAAATGGATCACAAAAGGTAGATTTGTAGAAACCCAACATTTAGTCTATTGTTGATTTTTTGTTTTCTCTATTAAAATGACATTATGAATGGGGATTTATGTGTGATTCTTTATGAATTGCATTTTTGGAGGTTAAAATCAAGTTGATCAACAATTAAATGTTCATAAAAACATATTTGAATTTTTTACTTTCATCTTTATCATTTGGATGGCTTCCAAAATTAGCTTCAAACATGGGCAACGACAAATCTGTTGAAGCAAAAATTAAAATCCATAAGGATATATATATATATATATATACACACATTTTTGTTAGCTATGCAATATGAAATGGTTCATAAAATTGAGAAAATTTGGAAACTTCTTATTGTTTATGTGTTTTGAAACCAAATGGGAAAAGAATGAAATAGACTACACAAAAGATTGATTCAATAGTTAATTAAACTTGTCCCCGCTCTACACTCAAAACTACATTGTCCAATTATTTACAAAACATGAACCCAAAATTGACATTGATTTAATAAAAATCAAAAATCAAAATTGACAATTTCATTTTTTGAAAAAAGACTAAAGAATTGAAAGCAAAGCTTTTCCTTACACAAAAAAATCCCCTAACTAGAAACAAAGGTTATATTTAAAAGCCATAATTGGTTATGATCCATAAATCATATGGTATTTTTGCAACATGGACAAACCCACTTACCTTTTGGAAATGTCACCACTGGTGGTGATAACACGCCATTTACCAACCTTTTTGACAAAGATCACACAACAACATTGTTGTTGTACATTTTTTTCTCCACAAATTGTACATTTGTAACCAATTGGCACCATTGCAAGTTCAAGGTCACTTATTCCTTTAATTGGCAAATGACAAGGGGTACAATTATTTGGATTGTCCTTTCATTCTTGTCCGTCCTTTCCTTCCAATAAAAGAACATCACTTAGCAAAACATTCTTTATTTGAAAAATGGTGCATCTAACTTTGATGTCCATTGTTGTCAGTGCTTCATGTTGAAGGTACACATAGTCACCCACTTGAAATCATCACAATTGTGGTTAGTATGCCCTGTTCCTTATGTGAACATATCCTAAGGAATCCAAATGTTGTGTAATTGCCAAGTTTTTTTAATCCATTAGCATAACTTTTTGAAAATATATTACATGATTTTATTAGGATTTTGATCAAATCTTTGGGTCATCCAAACCCACAACTAAGTTCAATTTCTCCCTAATTACATTAGACAACATTGGCTTTCTACCATATATATAACAATTGTTATGGGTTATATGGTGCAAGGGATGCCTATCTCTTAAATCATTAGCCTACAACTATCCAAAGGAGTTTGAGATCTCAATCCTTTGTGATTACCATGCACCAAACCATACTTGTGAAATCCATGCTTCACAATTTGAATAAGTCTTTTAGTTAGATCATCTATTTTAGGATGGTCTCAAGAGGCGATGCAATGGTTAATCAAGGATCAAATACAAAGTTCTTCAAAAGCATGAAGAAATTCCCAACCCTAATTAGTTAAAACTTGTGCATGTGCTCCAAATTATTTAATTCTAGTACATGATTTTAAAAAATTGTTATTAGTTTTGATGAATTTTGTGGGAGAGCCACAAGCTCAATCCACTTATTCAAATGTTCCAACATCACAAACACATATTTGGTTCCTTGTGATGTGGTTGTTAAAATGCTCGCAAAATCTAAACTACATCTACAACTTAATTTCATAATGGGCAAAGGCTTCAATTGTGGTGATAGCGTGTTGTTTAGAGCTTGACCTCATACAATCACATATTTCACAACTACCCACATAATTAGCCACATGTTGGTACATGTTTGCCAACAAATGTTGATTTCATAATATTGAGTGAATACGTCATGTACCAAAATGGCCTTGCTTTTCGTGCATATGCCTAATGAATTGTAGGCATTGATTTGACCTTGGGACCATTTTTCTTATCCCATTTGGCCATTTGCAAAATAACATGCCTCCCTTCCAATGGAACTTAGCCGTACTATGTAATATCCAATCTCATTATTGGGAAATGGTGTTAATAAGATATGCATTATGTTGTAGGCAATACAAGACTCTAAGGTCTTTACACACATTGGTGGCACCTTTAATTTCTTCTAATTGTTGGCCATCAAAACCATTATTTACAAAAAAAAATGTTATGCGATTAGATCTTGCTTCAACCATCCATGCCAAATATGTAGAAGCATGCCATATATATGGGCATTGCTTCTTGGTCCAAAGTACCATGCCATTGAAGTCATGTTATTTTTTTTTCATTGATGAACTTGGATTGTGGCTCATAGTGAAAGCACACTATGATGACCCCCTTTTGGGGCACTTTTGGGTCTAGTGTTATAGTATATATAGTATAATTATTCCAAAAGTAAGGTACATTTAATTTTGGGTATCAATTTTGGTTTTTGGGTTTTACAATTATTACTTTTACAAAACTAATGTCATGTAATATTATTATTTTTAAATAATAAATTTTATCATTTATATTGAAGGATCCATGGGTATATTTATAGTATGCATTAGTATAATAAGGCCAATGTCTCGTTTTGTTTACACTAATTTTATAATTTCATTAGTCATTAAAATATTCAATTTTAATGGAATTTAAAATATGGTCCATCTAGCTATGCTTGTCATATTCCATGTAAATATTATTACTTATCAAATTTTCAATTTACCACAAAATTATTGCATCTTTGCTAGAAAAAAATCATTTTTTGAAATGAAAAATTTCAAATTAATCGCATGGTATCCAAACAAGGTTCAAATTATGTGAAATGACATGGTTCAATATACCTTCAACTTTCATGGAGATTAAAAATCATTTAAATTATTTTTTGAGTATATTTGTGTTTTTGAGTACATAGGTACATTACATTTGTTTCAACAAATATATTTTAATCTCCCATTTTATAAAATGAAATGAAATAGTTTCTTTTATAGTATCTTGCCTATGTTATATTCTAACATAATATGTAAAAATATTATAAAAATCTTTCAAAAGTTTGAGGTGGGATACACTCAAACATGCACATTCCTAAAAAGTAGTACAAAGGGGGTCATCATATTGTGCTTTCACCCCTCAAGCCATTTGCATATAGGTTTTGGAATCATGCCTTATGATTGATTGTAAAATCATATCCTTGTAATAACAATGCCCATCTTGCCAACTTCTTCATAAGTTTGTTTGATTCCATGAATCATTTGGTTGGTTGGTGGTTACTCATTAGAATGAAGGTTTGGCCATACAAATAAAAACAAAAGTGAACCACAACCCACACCACTACTAGTTCACCTTCGTATGATGAATATTTGGACTTGATTTCATTGTTGATTCATGATGCCTAAACAATCACATATTCCTTGCCATCATCATCTTTTTTAATCAACACACTCCAAGTTTAAACATGTTTCAATTGACATGTAACTGGAATGGACAACATGTGTTAGGTCTCCTAAACATTGGTGCCAATCCTAGCCTTTGTTTTAGAGCTTCAAATTTTTTGTTTTGAACATCACCCCATTTCCAATCATGTATGGTTTTTGTTAATTGAGTAAATGGTTTTGCAATGATGCTGAAAATTTGGATTAATCTACGATAATAGTTTGCTAAACCAATAAAAATGCAAAATATTGACACATTGAGGGGTATGGGAATCATGTTAAGAACCTCTAATTTGGCTTGTTGGACTCCTAAGCCTCTTTATGTGATCATGTGTCTTAAATTAGGCAAACCTATCATGGGAAAACTTACATTTTCCATGGTGTAAGCATAGTCCCCAAACTTGAAGGCATTGAAACACATGTTGTAGGTGTTTAACATATCCCTATGGTGTATTGTTAAATATGATCACACATCATCTATGTAACACCATGCAAATGACAAGCCCTTAAGGACTTGATCCATCATATGTTAACATTTAGCTAGTGTATTATTTGATATAAAAGGTAGGAATTTCCAATGGTATAAGCTATTTTTGTTATCTTCATCCACACCACAAAATATGGATTTCACTTGATCTTCCAATCTCAATGGGAGTTGGTGATATCTAGACTAAGGATCCAAGGTAATAAACACATCAACCTCACCCAAATAGTCAAATAACTCCTCTAGTGTTGGCATTGGATAATAGTCAAACTTGATCTTCTTATTCACTAGATGGTAGTCACCACACATGTTTTTTTGTCCAATTGTCAAAGATATCCTTCTTTGTAGGCATGACAATTGCACATGCATACTTTCCATGTGAGAGTTCAATCAAACCAATTGCAATGAGTTCACATGGTTGCGCCTTTACTCCTTTCTTTCTAATATGTTCAACTTATAAGGATGCCAAAAAACTTGGTGGTCTTCCTCCAATTCAATTCAAATTGATTTTCCCTTGTAAACTTAAAGTTTTTTTTATATTGAAAGTAAAATAATCTTTGTGCAAGCTAACGAATGCTAGCACCTTTTGCACTTCAACACCTTCAAGTCACATGCCTATGTCCAATTCCTAATCATCTATTGGTGAAATTGCAATATTGGGCTCATCTATTGATGTTAGCAGTAATGTTGATTGTTGGATGGTTTGAGATTCATCATTGCCTCAAGGGTGAAAGCACATTAAGGGTAAGGCACTTTTGTTCAAAAAAGGTATTGTATAACAAATATTATAATACATAGTAAGTTAAAATCTTGATGGCATCCTTTACGTATCCTAAACACAAGTAAAAAACTTTAAAATTTGCACAACAACATTTTTGAACTCAAAGTTTATTTTGAGTCAAAATTTATTTTGATCCCGGTTAAATGAAAAGGATTGAATAAGATCAATGTACATAAAGTATATAGCTTATAGTTTTTCAATGGCCATAAGGTCTCATGTTTATGATTCATGAAACATTATCAAACAAAAGAAAATTGAAAAAATAATGCAATGCCCATGTATAACATCTCCTCCTTTTTGATATGGTAGTGGTTTTTTCTTTAAAATAAAATATTATTGTGCATTCATTACTAAAAAAATCCAAAAAAACACATTTTTGAATAAATTTTCATCCAAAATTTTTTATTTTTAAAATTAAAAAAATGTAATTAATGTATATGTTACAGACACCACCATCATCCATCGCCTGCATCATCACTTGCATCAACGCTTGCACCAACATAGTCATTTGCATCATTGCTTGCATCATTATTAATTATTAGCTAACTTTTGGTTCATTATTAGTTAAGAAGTTTCCTTGGTTGATGCATACATGGAAGCTATGTCCTTGGTTTAATTCCTATTCTTGTGGTTTTTCATGCCCATGACAATATATCAATATCATACACCATAAAAAAATTCACCCAAGAATTCCATTCATAACCCTAGTTTTGAATTATATATTCAAATTTTCAAACTTTGTGATAGGTATTATTTTTTCACGAATATATTCCATACGTTTATATTTTTCAATGTTTGTTGAATTTTTAAAAAAATTGATTAGATGAAGTCTAAAGCAAATCAAATATACTTAAAACAAGCAAAAATAATCCAAGATGTGGTGTCCATACAATACCCCAAAAAATAATTGTAGAAAGATTATATGTGTGATTACAATTTTGGGGGGGTTTAGTGTGTTTTCACCCCCAAGTTGAAGCAATTTTGACAACATTTTTATTATCTTTCATAAATCCATCTAGTCATGGGATTGATGTTGACTATGCCCCTTGGCCAAAAGCATTTGCCCCCAATGGAGGTTGCAGGCCATTATTTTTGTGCTGTTGAATTACCAAACACATTATGATGAACCATAGAGATAAGGTCTATGGCTTCTTGGTCCATGGCTTTTCCAAGACTTTGATGATGTTGCATTTTAGTGAATCTTGGTGTTGCAATTGTGCTAGTAAGAAATCCCATATAACATTCACATTCATTAACAAATAGCTCTTCCCAACTACTTGTAACGGATTCCCATAATAATTTTTTATCTTGGTTGTGAAATGCTTGGGATTACAAATAGCTAACCAAAATCGATAATGCAAACCTAGGCATCCCCACTTTGTTGATTGTTGCATGCAAATGATGGTTTGTCATCCCATGTGACTAGTTAACTATGACATCCATGATCCAAAACATGGTCCACATGATGACCTTATGGGTGCATCAACTTATGTAATGTCATTAATAGGTTTAAGGCATTTGTTAGATTTGTCCAGTTCCACCATAAGTAATGAACATATGACCCAAATGCAACTACACACTATTACAAAAGTGAGGTGCAATTCATTAGTTTAAATCACTATAAAACCTTAAAAGTGAAATAAGTTTATTACATTTTAATGATTTCACCCTGGTTAAAATTATTTCATTATAATATCATTATGTAAACATCATGTTTCATTACTAGTTAACATAATTCACTATTATAATTTATTGTAATAAATAGGTTTATTTCTATATTGTTTAAAATACCCTATATATGCTACTTTATGATATACCTTATATTATTTTAGGCTATTTTAGTTATTTAAACTTATACCCTATGTTATTATAAGTTATTATAGGTTATTATAAATTATTATACCCTAAAATTATACATTATTCTACCTTAAAGTATCATAACTAGTTTATTATAGGCTTTTAAGTTATTTCAAATTAAATTATTCAATTAACTTTAGGCTATAAATTAAGTTATTTTATTATTTAAATTAAAATAGGAAAAACTTATAATACAATAGCCACCAATAGTCATAATATAATCTAAAATAACCACAAATAGCCACTAATAGAATAAACACCAATAACCATTAATAAAATAACCACTAATAGCCACCAATAAAATAACCACCAATGGCCTATATAGAATAACCACCAATAGCCACCAATAACTTATGATAATTTAACCATTAATAGTCATTAATAAAATAACCATTTATAGTCACTAATATAATAACCATTAATAACCACCAAAAGCCATTAATATAATAACCACCAATAGCCCCAATAAAAAAACAACTAATAGCCACCAATAACCATATATTAAAATTGCTTAGAATTGCCAAAAATAATCTAAAGTGAAATAATTTACAAGAAACAAAAATAACTTAAAGTGAACTAGCTTACAATAACCTAAAATTGTTAATAATAACATAAGGTGAAATAATTTTTAACATCCAAAAATAACCAACAATAGTTTCACATAATCGAAAATAACCTAAAATGAAATACTTCAAAATAATAAAAAAAAACTTATAATAACTACAAATAGCTTGAAGTGAAATAATTTATAATAACAAAAAAAACATAGAATAATAAAAAAAACTTATAATAACTTAAGGTGAAATAAGCTAAAATAACAAAAAATATATATATATAATAATGAAAAATAGCTTAAAATAAACAAAAATAGCCTAAAATGAAATAACCAAAAATAGCCAAAAGTAATTGAGAATAGCTATAAATAACCATAAATAATGTAAGGTGAAATAATTTAAATTAATGAAAAGTAGCCCTATAATAGTTGAAAGTAGCTTAACATAGGTAATATTATTATATGAGCAAAAATCCTATCCATTTATTAAACATTTTTTTTTCAAAAGAATGGTCATTGAAATGTTATTGAATAATGATATTTTTTAAAAAATTGTTCAAATGATTTTACACTTTCAAAAAAAAAAGAAGTAATTATGTACATTATTAAATTGTTTAATAAATAAATTTGAATCATTTCATTTTGGACAAAATTTCAATAAGATATGAAATTTCAAATTTTATGTTTTTTTATAATGTTTAAAATGAAGCATTTAATAAATAGAATGTAATGTAACATATTATCAAAACAAGTGAGGTAGTTTGATGGTAGGGGTGTTTGTTTTTATTTTAAAGGTTAAAGGATCAAACTTCACAAGTGGTGTGTGTGTGGTCAATAATGGTAAATTGACAAAATATTCTTCTATCTAGGTCCATAGAGTAGGTGCTTATGTTGTATGTGGCTTATGTACCTAGGTTTAGGTTTTAAACCTAGCTTAAGTAATGACACATGTCAATAACTCATAGGCTGAAAATCATGAAATTATCAATAATATTATATATTAAATAATTTAAATTTAATTAATTTCCATGCTACCTAGTTAATTAACTGGCAAGTGAATGATTTGGTAAATTTGTATTTCACTTGAGAGTAACCTTGTTTCACTAAGTACTAATGAACCAGTTCACTTCTGTAACAACTAGTCCCCGTTCATTAAGGGGTTGACCAATTTCACCATGATACAAATGTCTAAATTCATTAAAAATCTAGTGAAACCCAAAATGAACTAAGATGCATTTTAGTGTAATGACATCACTAACCATTAAATGTTGCGTGAGCAACATTGTATTTATAATGGTAGGTGCCAATGTTTTTGTTTTGAGAAAAAATTCACTTTTTTGGACCTAAATATTAGGCTAACAAATCATAAAAGTGTTTTTTATTTTGAATAATAAAATTCATAAATTTTTCATAAAAAAATCGAAATTGCAAGCATGTAAACAAAACAAATAGGGTTTTCGCCTCCTCGCTATTGAGGGGAAATTGTGAATCACACAATCTACTTTTTAGAATCACATAGATGATTAGATCGTCTTTAAATGCTGTTGATTTCATAACCTTAACTCCCTCCCTCAAACCCATTTTCACTAAATTAAAACCCTCTCAAAACTTGTTTTCGCTAAACCTAAACCTTCCCAAAACCTATTTTTAGGTGTCTAATGTTTGTTCAAGTGCTAAACTTGGAAGTCAAAGATTCAAGCTCTTAAATTTGCAAGTTGCAACGTTTGTTGTTCATTGCTTGCGGTGTTCATTGTTTTAACTTCTTGGTGTTCGCTTTTGACATGAATCATGAGTGAATATATGAGTGGCACTTGTTATTTAATGATTTAAAGTCATTGTAAGTTGCTATTTGCAACAACTATTTCGATCAAGGTAAGGTGAGGCAATGGGGTCTTGGGTGGCAACTCAACATTCAAGCTTGAACTGACTAAACAACATGGAAAAGTTGAGGACTTTTGACCACTAAGTTAAGTTTTTCAAGGCTCTAACTTGATCATAACTAGGATTTATATGCCTTTTGGTTTTGGATTCCTAAACCTCTTGAGTTTAGACTTCAAAGTTTTGATTGTTATTGTTGTGCGCACATTACATCCAAAGCTTTGGGCCTTGGACTTTGGAGTTTCAACCAATTCTTGTGTTTCGTCGTTGTTGTGCACATAGTAGATTAGGCTCTAAACTTTGGAGTTTCGACTAATTGTTATGTTTCATTATTGTTGTGTGCACATTACAAACTACGCTCTAGACCTTGGAGTTTCGACTTATGAGTGTTGTGTTTCACCATTGTTGTGCGCACACTACATAATCATAGATGCGATTCATGAAGTCCATGGACATTGTTTGTGTGCACAATGTTGTGTGTGTAGTGTGCATTGTAGTGTTGATTTTGTTGTGTGCATTTGTGTACATAGTGTTCACCATTGTCTTGATTTTTAAAGTTTGTCTATGTTTTTTGTGTGCATTTTGTAGTGTCAAATTTCGATTTATGAACTTCAACACTCAAGGTTGTTGCATCACAACTTGGTGTGCACTATGCATTGTCCATCCTTGGTGTGTATACATTTGCTAAAACTCAAATCATGCACTTTAGTTAGGAATCAAGATTTGTTGTCATTGTCCATTCATTGTGCACACTACTTGGGAATCAAGATTTGTTGTCAAGTTTGTTCGTCCATTGTGCGCATCAAGTGGGACTCGGTATGCTATGTGCAGTGTGCGTGTGCGTGTAGAATTGCCAAAACCGATTTGACGCCATGACTAGTTTGTGACGAATGCTCATTGCTAACTATTGAATCTACACTTTGCACTTTTCAATACTAACAACTTTTTTTTGGTGTACATATCAATAGTGTGGGTTTTAGTATATGGAAGCTCACTCCTTGGTGATGTCAACCAATCGTAAATCTATATTTCATTCATGTTAACTTGCTCACCCACTTTTGAAAACATCAAGATTCAAGTGTATGCATTTTGCACATTGAAAGTTGTAGAATCCAGACACACATTGAGTCTTGCACTTGTTTAGAAATTAGTAGTGAATAATAGTGATGCAAATTGTTTAGGGTTTGGCATTTCCATGTTTTAGTTTGGATTTCTTATGTGAGGCTACAAGTAGTGGGTAGGGGGCACACAATGCATGCATTTTTTGTTTGAAATGCATTCAAATTTCTTCTTGTAGATATATGAGGTGATTTTTTTTTGGTAAACCTCCTTATTTTTCATTTCTAAATTCTAAATCGATCATGTTGTTTCAAATTTGAATAAAGTTGTTTGCTTTTGGTTTCAATCATGCCTCCAAGTCTACAAGTTCCAAATAATTTTAAGTTTAAGTTTTTTTTTTGGTGGTTGAGTTCTAGAAGAAGCCCTTGCACCTAATGAACTTCTTTCTTCTAATGTACCTAAGTCCAGTCACATGGGTGAGCAAAGAAACCAAGACCAAAACCCTGAATTGACAACTATTGCACTTCAAAAATTTCCTAAAGTGTTTAAACATTCTAAAAACTTTAACCCTATTATTGTTGAGGATGAAAACCCTAGCCCTATTGTTCTTGAAGATGTGCATGCTTCTCAATTTAAAATAAAAAAAACTTCTAATATTGTTGTGAATCGTAAGGTTTACGATGTTTGGGCTTTGAAAATGCCATGGTTAGAACCCATTTTCAATGAAGCTGGGCTAATTACTTATGTCAAGTGTTGTGTTTGTTCTAGAATTGAAAAGAAATACAAGGTTTTGGTGGCCAAATGGAATTCCATTGAGAAACATGCAGGTAAAAGGAAAACTTTTGATGGTAAGTGGTTTATGGATCCAAAATGTGAGCATGCAAAAAATGAAATTATTTATGTTCGGCTGTCAACAACAATTGTTCTTTAGTAGCTTACTCTTGGTCAGGTAATGGAAGATAAGCAAAAGCTTGTTCAATTGGTCACTATTTTCAACCTCTTAAGTAAAGGTAAACCAATGATAAATTATGAGGTTTTTTAGCTTTTGTTCAAGTTTTTAAAACTTCAATCTATGCCTAGAAAACATTGGTATGATAGGGTTTGTTGGGAAATGGTAAAACACACAGACCATGAAGTGAGAAAAAATGACTAAAGTTGCTATCCATAATGCCAAGTTTATATTTCTTACTTGTGATGAAGTTACATCCATGGACAATGCAAGTTGGGCAAGTCTACATGGTTATGTTGTGCAAAATTAGTGTCGGATATCATTGTTGTTCAATGTCCAACAAATGCTTTCTAGATTTGGAACTAATAGTTTGACATTGTTGATTATGAATTTTTGATGACATAAGGTGGTTTGAAAGAAGAGCTTGCTACAAGGTTAATTTGTTTTGGTGCTGATGGGGTCAACACCTTCCAAGGCCTTAGATCTATAGTTACTATTCGGATCCAATGTCGATATGCTCCTTTTGTCAATAATGTACATTATATGGCTCATCAAACAAACTTGACAATGCAAACACTTTCAAACCTACCTTTGGTTTCTTGCATTGAAAGTCTTTTGCAGTGTATTTATGTTTATTTTAGCCATCGCCCCAAGAGACACTCGAAATTTGCCAAATTGGTAGAAATCATGGAAACAAAGGGCAATGAAATATTGCAAAACATCAAAACTAGGTGGATATCCATGCTCAGTTTTGTCAAGCATGTGTTGTCTAAATATTGCATTCTTTTCATGAAAATGGCATTAAATGTAACCATAGGAATTTCTGCCAAATCTAACTTGTGTTTGTTGACTGATGTTGAGATGTTGCTAGCGTTGAATGTTGTTATGCCATTGTTGGAGGTAGTGCATTCTTTGATCAAATTTGCACAACTACAAGACATGTTGTGTGTGATTTTATTACAATGGTCAAGATTTGTGAAGGGAATGTATAACGAATGTATTGTGACATCCATTCCTTTTTCCAAGGTGATGTGTTTATGAATTTCCAAGCCTTGATTGATTGTGCTCGTGAAAGCATAAATCTCTGCTGAATTACTGATATGAATATAAGAACAAATCATTTGGCATTTGAGTTTGCTAGTTAACATATTTGGGCCACATTTTTAGATCAAATGAGGGCATCTAGTTTTGTTACAAGACCTATTTTTGCAAAAATAATGGCATCTATGAAAAAACAATGTGAAAAAACTACTAATCAACTTATTACAAAATTGCAAGGTCCAAGGTCAATTCCCAACCCATAATTTGATGGATGCATTTGGTATTGTGTACCCACAATATTGGCTACAACCAAAGTTGGAAACAAGGTTTGTTGTTCATTTGGTAGTTTTCAAAGATGCCTTCTACTAGCTTAAGAAGTTAGGGCTAGATGAATTATGGGTTCTAGGATTGTTTTTAGCCATTGCTTTTGACCTACAAAGATCTCTTTTTGTCATTACCATGAGAAGTAATTCTAAGTTGGTGATGCACAAACCTTTTGATGTGAACCCATTTACCAAGTTGTGGAGAACATTTTCCTCATCACGAATATTTGTAGAAAAAATCCTTGTCTACATCAAGTTGGTTGAACTTGCTATTGTGCAAGTTATTGGTTTAGTGGAGGATGAGAAGTGTTTTTCTACACTCACCTTCATGAAAACAAAATTACAGAATAGATTGACTACACATTTGGAGCTAGTCATTTGGATGTTTGGCCAATTTTTTTTCACATTGCAAGATTTTCCTTTTGGAGAAGCAATTTAGAGTTGAAAAAATAATAGAACTTGGTGTTGGGTTTAAATCTTGCCCAAGTTTCACATTCTCCTATTGTATCTTGATTCCCTAGGCCTCACCCTTTTTCTTGTTTTATTTGCAATCTAGTTAGATATTAGATTGTTTGGAAAGTTGGATGTTTGGTTTATAGCTTCTCCTCTTTGTTGGCCCATCAAAGTTTTGACTTGGTGGGTTCTTTGGTTATTTTTGATGGAAATTTTGAGCTCAATCATGGCAATTATAACTTGAGTATTGATGGTGAAGACAAATGAGTTGCCCTTGTTTCCATGAATCATACTTTTTGGGATATGGAGACTCCCAAACCTTCAACCAACCCCCTTTTGAGCCTTTTGGAATTTGGATTTGTTTTTAGGATGAACTAATGTTTTCCTTTTGTGTAGGTTAGGATATATGCTGTAGTTGGTAGGGCCTTTAGGGGTTGGGGTTCAATTCCCCCATATAGCTTTGTTTTCACAAATTGGAAATTAAAAGTCACATAAGATTTGATAAAAATTTAACGCTTGTAGTTCCATAACTTACATAGAAAATTCTCCTTTCTCAAATGAAAATTGACAAAGTGATTTCCTTAATCGGTAAAAAATTACACATTTCCTTCCCATGTAGCTAGATAATTCGACATTAAGTAATCCATGTGGATTATAGAACATAAAGAGACTGCCATGTAGCCAACTTAACTATTAAAAAAAATTGAAAAAAAAACACTAGTAGGTGCATTAGTGCACAATGCATAGTTGCCCTTTAAACCCATTAGTGCACGCAACAAAGAAAATACAAAAGAACAGAAAATACTTGTGGACCTGCATCATGTGTTTAAAGCGCATTCGGCTCCTCTTTATACCACCTTAGAGAGTGCAATGGAATGCTTCAGGTCTATCAAGAGTTACTAACCCCATAGCTCCACCTTCCACTAGTCCAGCTTGAATCCAAGCACATACTTGTTGCCTTCCAGAATTCTTCCTTGCATGGTACCCTCTTCAGTCTGGTCTATTGCAATTGCAGTTGCAGTATCATACAACTGACTATCAATTTGACTTGCAACCATAAAATCATAATGGAATATTTTTCTTTGCAAGAAATCTTGGTCTCATACCTTGGATTGCTGGTCAATGCTATCCCTATTACCTATATATATCATGAGCATCACATCACATTCACTGCATAGACGCTTAAAATGTCATAGTGCTGCAATGTCTCAAACTGGAGGTCCTTCAGATTTTGGATCCACTCTAAGTGATTAATCTCACTTAATGTGAAGGTCATGTGGTTGTCAAGCCAACAACATGAATCCAACTTTGTTCATGCCTTGTGCAAACTGGGTATGATGGTTAGCGTTGGCAACAATATCCACTAGTCAATTCATTGGTGTTTCACCACACTCATAGAGGGTTTGAAAGTATTCTTTACAAGTGAATCATCACATAGAAATGAGCACTCTTTTTTTGAATTTTCCCTCTGTTCAGGCAACATGCAAAGAGCTCCCCCCTCCATCTACATACACCACACATTACAATATCAGAGCTACCATTTGTGCAGCTTGCAGCAGTGGTTCTGAATTATCACCATTTTCAGATCCCTGGGAATATGACTCTTTGCTCATTTCATGAAAATCAGTTTTTGGATTTTGAGGAAGAACCTGTGCTTTTTGAAGCTTCCTCCCCTGTTGGTGGGTCGTCTTAAGGGAAGGCAGCCTGATACAATTGCTTGCACATTTGCAGCAGGATAGTAGCTCCTACTTCACTTGAAGAAGCATCCAGTTTTGGAGCTGGTAGCTTGGAGAGGGGACCTGATTATGAAGTGGTTCTTCTCAAGCACATCATGACCAAAGAAATAAAAAACCCAGTGAAAAAAGCACAACAGTCTGCTTATAAAGGGAACTTGGAAAATACCCAAGTCACTACATTTTTGCATCTGAATTTCAGCATATTAACAATGATTTTTGCCTTGTGTGTGCAAACTTCCATTCTGCTGCAAAACTATTTTCAAATGTAATTCAATAAATTATTTTTTTCAAAATAACTATTTTCAAAAAAAGACATGAAAAAGGCACACTTACATAATAAAATCAAATTGAGATTGACATTTATAATGATGAACTATTGAAAACCATATGAGAACATATGACAAAAATAAGAAGAATGGGAGAGGGGGGGACATTTTTTAAATTGATAAACCTCCATCTCCTTTACCATTCTTTTTTATCTCTTTTTCACATTTTCAAACTGAAGCTTAAATTTATATTTAAAAGATTTGTTAAACTATTAAAGTACATTCCATATAATTCCAGAGCATTTTCCCCAACCACAGGGTTCTAGTAGTATGTTCTTTTAATGTAGTTTTTTTTTACCATATATATGACATTTGCATTTTTTGATTTGGATTTTTTTTTTTTTTTTTTTAAATTTTTTTTTTTTTTGTTTTTTTTAATTTTTTTTTTTTATATTTTTTTTTTAAATATATTTTTTTTTTTTTTTTTAAAACAAAAAATTAAAAAAAAAATTTTAA